>Ga0302326_10023622_pt1 | contig 12522 bp, 11 predicted proteins | sample Palsa_T0_3_FD_202264 | JGI IMG/M metagenome (GOLD analysis project Ga0302326, IMG submission 202264) | Peat permafrost microbial communities from Stordalen Mire near Abisko, Sweden - Palsa_T0_3 | ecosystem: Environmental > Terrestrial > Soil > Palsa > Peat permafrost | place: Sweden: Abisko... | reverse complement strand
GAAGCCAGCAAGGCGGTCCTTGACGACGTCGCGCCCGACCTGCCGAAATTCATTCGTAACCGCATCCTGGAGGCGTCGGCCGGAAACCCGCTGGCCCTGCGTGAACTGGCGACGGCGTCGATCGAGGAGTGGCAGCGGCGGTGTGTGCGGCCGCCGGTGGCGTTGCCGCTGACCCCCCGCCTGACCAGTGCGTTCGCCAACCTCGCGCAGGAGCTTCCCAGGGCGACTCAAGAGGTGCTGCTGGCGGCCGCTGCAAACGACTCGCAGTCTCTGACCGAGGCTGTTCGCGCCGCGGCGATCACGTTGGGCGCATCGGTCGAATCGACGCTCGCTGCCTGCCTGCCCGCGGTTCAGCAGCGGCTGGTGGAGAGTGACAGCACGACCTTGCGGTTTCGCAGCGAGGTCGCCCGCTCGGCGATCTATCAGGCCGCCAGCCCATCACGACGTCGAGACCTGCACCTCGCGTTCACCGAGGTTCTCTCAGACACGCCTGCCCGCCGCGCCTGGCACCGCGCCGCCGCCACCCTCGAGCCCGACGAGTCACTGGCTGAGGAACTGGAGGCGGCGTCAAGAACAGCCCGGAGCCACGGCCGGTTCTATGAGGCCGTGGCCTTCATGGACCGCGCCGCACGAGTCAGTCAAGTGCCCCGCGCTCAAACAGAGCGCCTGTTGCGACTCGCGTCGATGGCGTTTGAGATTGGCCGGCCGGACCTCGTCACCGCGTTCACCGAACAGGCCTCGGGCCTAGCTGAAACCAGTGACCAGCGTCGCCAGGTCGCGTCGATCCGCGGCCTGTATGACTTGTACCGGCCAGATGGTCCCAGCGCCGTGCTGGAACTGCTGGCGCTCGCCGAACAGTCGGCCGCCGACGGAGATCGAGCGACGACTCGCATGGTGCTGACGCGGACAATCGAGAAACTCGGCGGCTTGACACCCGCCGAGGTACCCCGAGAAGAGCTGGTCGCGTCCACCCAGCGACTCGGCGGCCTGACCGCCACGCCAGCGCTCGCCGGCCCCCTGGCGCTCGCGTTGCCCGTCGAGTATGGACGACAGCTCCTCGAACTGGTCGCCGCAACCCCACCGGACGCCGACGGCGACCCACGACTCGCGCGGGTCCTCGGGGCGGCCGCGATGAGGCTGGGCGACAGCGCCGCCGCGGTCGGCTCGTTCAACGCCGCGGTTGACCGCATGCGCCTGGAAGGCCGCCTTGGCCTGCTGCCATTCGCGCTGCTGGACCGAGCCCGCGCGTACGTCAGCACCGCGGGATTGGCCCTGGCCCGCAGCGACGCGGACGAGGCGGCCGACCTTGCGCAGGAATCCGCGCAACCGGTGCTGGTCTGCCAGGCCCGAGCCGTACAGGCGCTGATCGAAGGATTGGCAGGCAATTTCACTGCCGCGCACGCCCTGGCTGATGAGGCCGAGCAGCTCGCCGTCGATCGCCCCGCACTCCTGGTCGACATCTACATCGCGCGCGGGCTGACCGCTCTGGCCTGCGCCGACCACGAGGAGGCCTACGCCTGGCTGATCCAGCTCTGGGACCCATCCGCCTCAGTTCTGGCCAGCGGCCGGCGGTGGTGGCACATCGGCGATCTCGCCGAGGCCGCACGTGTTTGCGGCGAGTCAGCATCAGTCACCACACTCGTCAACGAGCTGGCGATCACGGCCGGCGCTGTCCCATCGCCAGCGCTACGCGCCGCGGTCGCGCACGCCCGCGCAGTACTCGCCTCCGGGTCAACACATGCGCCGGAACTCTTTACCGAAGCCCGAGAAACGGCCAGCGGGCGAGGCCCACTGATGACCGGACGAATACGGCTCGCGTACGGCATCTGGCTACGACGCAACCGGCAGATCAACGAGGCGCGCCTCGAGCTGCGTTCCGCACTCGCTGCGTTCGAAAGCATCGGCGCCGACCCGTGGAGCGAACGCGCCCGCAGCGAGCTGCGTGCTGCCGGCAGCACCGTCGCCAGCGCCTGCCCCGACACCGAAGAACTGACCGTTCAAGAACGTCAGATCGCCGAGCTCGCCGCAGCCGGCCTGTCCAACCGCGAGATCGGCGCGCGGCTGTACCTGTCGCACCGTACGGTCAGTACGCACCTTTACCACGTGTTCCCCAAGCTCGGGATCACGTCGCGAGCGAAACTCCGCGACGTACTGGTCGGTCACGGTGACAGTGACGGCGTACGACGCGCCGCCCACCAATAGCTCACTCCCCGTCCATCGCCGAGGGAGCTGCGAGCGGACGGCTTCCGCTTCGTCCGTTGGCCAACCCAGAGGAGGAGTCCGATCGGCGCCACATACGCCAGCTGAGACAGCCGGACGTTCGTTGCGAGCAGCAGTCTTGCGGAGTGGAGCGTCACGTTTGCTCTGGCTTTGGGACTTCGCGCTCGGTGCTGCGGCAGTGTCGTTTGCGGCGCCGGCTCGACGGCGGTGTCGGTTGCTCGTGCTCGAAGGCCGCGAGCATCTTTCGCAGCAGGTCGGCTAGGTGGTTCTGTTCTTCCGCGCTGAGCGCCGCGAGGAGCGATCGTTCGTTGCTCAGGTGGGCGGGAGCGACCTCGTCGACGAGCTGGACTCCGGCGGGGGTGAGCTCAACGAGCATTCCACGGCCGTCTTCAGGATCTGGCAGGCGGGTGATGAGACCAGCGCGCTCAAGCCGGGAGAGGCGATGGGTCATCGCCCCGGAGGTGCGCATCAGCGCCTGGTAGAGCTGGGTGGGAGAGAGGCGGTAGGGCAATCCGCTGCGTCTGAGGCTGGCCAGGACGTCCCATGAGCCGCGGCTGAGTCCGAACTCGTCTAGGCGGGCGTTGATGGCCGCGTCGATGTAGGCGGTGGCTCGACCGAGCCGGGCGATCACGCCGACGGGTGTCAGGTCCTGGTCGCCGCGGACCTCGCCCCACTCGGTAAGCACACGATCGACGTGATCGGTGACGCGCTTAGCGCCACTCGATGTATCTTTACATTCAGATAGTTTATCTTGATGTTTATCTTGATGTTGAGACAAGCCGGTTCTTGAGTCTAGGTGGAAGGGAGGGTGCGCATGGTCGTTGAGTACATCCGCTACAGGGTGCCCCAGGACCGCGGCGAGGAGTTCGAGCGCGCGTGGTCAGAGGCACAGCAGGTGCTTCGCGAAGCGCCGCAGTGCGAACGCTATGAGGTGAGCCGGGGGGTGGAGGAGCCCGAGAACTTCGTGGTGCGGATCGAGTGGACCTCGGTTGAGGAGCACGAGCACGACTTTCGTGGCAGCGCTGCCTTCGGTCGGTGCTTCGCGGCCGTGAAACCATTCTTTGAGCAGATCGAGGAGATGCGCCACTACGAACCAACTGCAGTGAGGAGCGGTGGATGAGCGAGCCAAGCGAAATGAGTGCCGACGTCAGCAAGCAGCTCAGAGCGCTCCTGGGACGCGCCGTCGAGCTCGAGTCAGCGATTGCCGCGGGCGCAGCCTCAGACAACGCCGGGATCGAGCAGGCCCGGCAGGTCGCGGCGGATCGGTTGACGCGGTCGGTGATCCGGCCGCTCAGGCAGGCACTGAAAGATCCAGAGGGGCAATCCGGAACCGTCGACGACGCCGAGCCGGCGCGCGACGACCAGCACCCTGGCGAGACAGCCGCCATCAAACGAGCTGCGGACAGTTCAGCCGCAGACAAGCAACTCCTGGATCTCGCTCGAGACGCAACCCAGCTGCGAACGCTGTCGGGGGTTCCCGAGCTGCAGGAGGCGGTCGCCGCCCTGCAAGATCTCGTCACCCGCCAAGGGTCAGACGGCGGCGAGGACGCAGGGGCGGGCCGACGCGCGAGGTTCACGGAGATCATGGCTTCGCTGCCGGGCGCTATTCAGAGCGAGCGCGATGGCCCGTACCTGGTGACCAACGCCGAGAACGTGACTGACTGGCTTGGCTGCGCGCTGCCCAGCACGCCGCAGATGGCGCTGTGTCGTTGCGGGCAATCAAAGCTCAAACCGTTATGCGACGGCACCCACGCCGAGATCGGCTTCAGCGCCGAGAAGGACCCTAAGCGCGTCCCGAATCGCCAGGACACCTATATCGGTCAGCAGATCACGATCCTGGATAACCGCGGGACCTGCCAGCACTCCGGGTTCTGCACCGATCGTCTCGCGACCACCTTTCGGGCGGGCAAGGAGCCATTCGTGAGACCGTCAGGCGGTCGCATGGACGAGATCATCCGCGCGGTGCGTGACTGCCCCTCCGGTGCCCTGTCCTACGCGATCGACGGCGTCGAGGCCCGCGACGAGGTCGACTACCACGGCCAGCGCGAACCGAGCATCGAGGTGACCAAGGACGGTCCGTACCGGGTCACCGGTCAGATCCCGCTGCTCGGCCCCGATGGTGAGCCTGAGCCACGCAACCACGGCGCGTCGCTTGAGCACTATGCCCTGTGTCGCTGCGGACACTCCCAGAACAAGCCGTTCTGCTCGGGGATGCACTGGTATGTCGAGTTCAAGGACCCGGTTGCAGATCCAGAGCAGACACCGACGATGTTCGAGTGGTGCGGCGGGCTGCCGGCGCTGACCCGGATGAGCCGGCTGTTCTATGAGAAGTTCGTGCCCGAGGATCCACTGCTCGCCCCTTTGTTTTCTGACATGTCGGCCGATCATCCGCAGCGGGTCGCGAAGTGGCTGGGGGAGGTGTTCGGCGGCCCGGCGCGCTATAGCGAGGAGTACGGCGGCTACCCGCGGATGATCTCCCAGCACATCGGCAAGGGCCTGACCGAGGAATGGCGCACCCGCTGGGTGGCGCTGCTGCTGCAATCCGCCCGGGAGACCGGGATGCCCAACGACCCCGAGTTCGCCGCCGCATTTCAGTCCTACATCGAGTGGGGGTCCCGACTGGCGGTCGAGAACTCCCAGACCACCTCTCACCCGCCCGAGCACATGCCGATGCCCCACTGGGACTGGACGACCGGCGCCGGACCCCCCGGTGGCCGCATCTCAGCGATCGCGCCGCCCGACGACGAAGACGAGCCGCTGGTGGTGCTGCCGGCCGACGACGAGCCTGTCCGCTTTGAGAAGCACATCAAGCCGCTGTTTCGCCAGCGCGACCGCCAATCGATGAAGTTCGCCTTCGATCTGTGGGCCCACGAGGACGTCAGCACCCACGCCACCGCGATCCTCGAACGCCTGGACAACGGCACCATGCCGTGCGACGGACCCTGGCCGCCGGAGAAGGTCAACACATTCCGGCGCTGGACCAACTCCGAGATGAGCAAGTAGATCCGGAAGGTACTCGGCCGGGGTGGAGCTGTCAGGTACGGTTGCGTCCCGATGGACAGAGACCTATCGCTAACCGAGGCGGCGATTGCGTTGAATGTCCAGGCCGACACGGACGTGTGCCGTCCCGGCCGGTGGTGTGGTCGCCAAGCTTATGATGTCGGCGTGCGAGAACTGCGGACAGGCCTGTGGTGGTGGCAGGCGACGCATCCGGAATGGACGCCCGAGGACGCCGCTACCGAGGACTGGGGACCGGAGGTTTCCTCCTACGGGATCGACGACGGTGAGCGTTTGCTGTTGATCGACCCGACGGATCCGCCCGCGCCGGTCGATGGGCTGGCCGCAAGCCGGGACACCGTGATCGTGCTGACGTGCCCGTGGCATGAGCGGGACACTCGGAAACTCGCTGAGCGCTTCGGCGCGACGGTGTTCTCGCCGGAGCCGGAGGCTGAGCGCGAGGATCCGGTGGCCGCGGAGATCTTTGTCGCCGGGGACCGTTTGCCGGTCGGGGTCCAGGTGTTCCCGGGGATGGAACCAATCGATCTCGTGTTATGGATCGAGGGTTTCCGGTCGCTTGTCGCTGGCGACACGCTGATCGATCGCGGCCAGGGCTTCGAGTTCCCTGTCGACTGGGCCAACAAGGGGATCCCGGCCGAGCAGATCCTTGAGACGCTGCAGCCGCTGCTTGCGCTGCCGGTCGAGTTCGTGCTCCCAACCCACGGGGCGCCGACCGATCGAGCGGCGCTCAAGCGCGCGCTTGACCGCTGAGCTTGCGGCAGGCTAATCGGCGGGTTCGGGATTTCGTCTACACGCGCGGGCCGTCGCTCCGACGTCTCGCTTCCTGGCCCTTCGGGGAGCGTTGGGTAACCGTGGCTTCCCGTTTGTCGCCTACTGAGGCGTGTCGACGCGACTGCTGCTCAAGGGGCGGGGCGGCGCGAAGCAGGAGCCGGTACCCGCGGCTGGCGCTGTGCCGAGACGCCTCGAAATGCGTGTTAGCGGAAGTGGCGGCGCTTGTCGCCTCCTGCCCTTTGCCCGGGTCGACACGGTCGACGGGCTCACCGGGTGGCCGGACGCCACGGTGCTCATGCGTCCTGGGCTCCGTCGCTTCTTTCTGATCGGCTTGTGAGATGCTGCGTCTGGTGGCGGGCGAGCGTTCAGACTGGGAGGCTGCGGAGGAGCGGCTCGCCATGGCGGGCCGCGTCGCCGGCGATCCGACGGGTTGGTTTGATGATCTCTACGGCGCGGGTGCGGCCGGACGGATTTCGGTTCCGTGGAGTCGGACCGAGCCTCACCCGCTGCTGTCGGCATGGACCGGCGCCCGGGCCCTGCGCGGTGAAGGGCGCACGGCGCTGGTGGTCGGGTGCGCGCTCGGCGCCGATGCTGAGCACGTCGCCGGGCTCGGATACGAAACCACGGCCTTCGATGTCGCGCCGACCGCCGTTGGTTTGGCGCGTGAACGCCACCCTGCGTCGCCGGTTGACTATGTCGTCGCCGATCTGCTCGATCCGCCCGACGAGTGGACGCGCGCGTTTGATCTGGTCGTGGAGATCATTACTGCGCAGTCGCTGCCCGAGCCCCACCGGGCGCGGGCGATCGTGAACATCGGACGGTTCGTCGCGCCCGGCGGTGTCCTGTTCGTGGTCGCTGCGATTCACGACGACGATCAGGTTCTGGGGCCGGCCGACCCGTTTCCGCTGCGACGTGACGAGGTCGAGGCGTTTGCCGCCGATGGGCTGACCGTGACCAGCGTCGCGCAGCTGCCGGTCCCCGGCCAGAGCGGCGCGGTCCGCTGGCAGGCCGAGTTCGTGCGTCCGTCTGCTGCATGAACGCTGAGGTGCCGTTCGAGCGGGGCGGGAGGCGGCATCGACCTGGCGCAAGCCGTGCCCCGGAATAGTCCATAGGTCGTCTCGCTACGACTGCTCTGAGGCCTCGGCATTGAGATGCGAACGTCGGCACGGCCCGTACCGGCCCGGGCAGACACGCTTCCAGTTCGTGCGAGCCGAAGCCTGGCGGCTGGTCGGAGGCCTGGGGTTACGTTGCGGCGCCGGGGCCGGGCAGCAACTCGATATCGCCGGCGTGCATCGCTTCTCCGCAGTGCGCGCAGCGTAGGTCGACGTGGCTGACCTCGCCGCAAGCGTGGTGTCGGTAGAGGACGGGGAGGCCTGCCTTCCCGGCAAGCCACTTGTCGCCCCAGCCGACCATGACCATAAGCATGTCTACGAGTTCGGTGCCCTTCTCGGTCAGCACGTACTCGTAGCGTGGTCTGCGGTCGTAGGGCTGTCGCTCGAGCACACCGTGCTCGACGAGATGGTTGAGCCGCTCGGTCAGGACCTTGCGGGAGATGCCGAGGTCGGTCTGGATCTGCTCAAAGCGGGTGAACCCAACGAACACGTCACGGAGTATCAGCGGCGACCATGGTTCTCCAATGACGTCGAGCGTGCGGGCGATGGAGCACGCCATCTCGCCGAAGTCGGTGCGTTGCATCCGGTCAGCATAGCATCTTGGGTTCCTTTAAGGAACTGTGTGTGGTACGGTTGGCATCTCTTTAAGGAACTCAAGAGAGGAGCGGAGATGAGCAAGGTGTTCAGCGCCCACGCAGTGTCTGTTGACGGCTACATCAGCGGTCTGGACCCGAGCGACGGTGACGGCGGGTTTGATCGCGGTCTCGGAGACGCACCGATGCTGTTTGACTGGTACACGGACGGCGACACGCCCAGTCAGATTTCCCAGGGGTTCAGCCTGAGCCAGCCGAGTGCCCGGTTCTTCGACGTTCTCGCCGGTCGGGTGGGTGCGGCGGTGGCGGGACGCACCACCTACGAGCACTCCGGTCATTGGGGAGGCGATAGTCCACACCCGACGGCGCGGCTGTTCGTTCTCAGCCACCGGCCAGCGCCGGAGATCAGCGAGCGCCAGACGCTCATCACCACCGGGATCGAGGACGCGATCGCGGCGGCGCGTGAGGCCGCCGGCGATAAGGATGTCGGCTTGATGGGCGGCGGTGTGCTGACGTCAGCGCTGAAAGCGGGGCTCGTCGACGAGGTGATCCTGCACCAGGTTCCCGTTCTGCTGGGCGCCGGACTGCCGTTCTTCGGAGCGCTGCCCGATCACGTGCAGCTCAACCTCGTCGAAGCCGTCCCGGCACCGGGCGTGACGCACCTTCACTACGAGGTAGTCCGATGATCCCGCTCTCACCTGATATGTGCGCCCTGCTGGCATCGCGCGCATCGCCACGCTTCGCGCCGACGGCGCCCCGCACACCGTCCCCGTGTGGATCGAGCTGGAAGACGAGCAGATCGCGATCCTCACGTCACCGCAGTCCCAGAAGGCGCGCAACCTAGATGGCGATCCACGCGTCGCGATCTCGATCACCGATCGAGACGAGCCAACGGCCATGGCCAGCATCCGTAGCCGCGTCACCGACACTATCCGTGACGAGTCGGCGTGGGAGATCACGACCGGATCTCGCACAGGTAGACCGGCCAGGCCTACTCGCTGCGCGAGGACCGCATCGTGTTCGTCATCGAAACCGAGCATGCGTTCACGCACGTTCTGATAGCCGTCAAAACAGACCGCTCGCGCGGCTGGACCTAGCACCATTTGATCAAAGCGTGCCGACTAGCCGGATCGTCCCTTGACCGGCTACTCCTCCGGTGGGGTCGTGCGGCCAGGTTGTGTCGGGAGTGGGCGTTCGTCTTGCGGATGTGTGGGGCGTCTGACCGGCGGGAGGGCGGGGCCCGTCGCGACGCTATGGCCTCAGTGCGTCCTGGACTGATGCGGTCGTGCGGGCGACGTCGCCGGTCGCGAGGAGGTCCAACAGCGCGCCGCGGAGCACGGCAAGCGTGAGCGTGCGCTGTGTTCGCCCAGCGGCGGTGCGGCGCTCGCGGGGCGGCTGGGCGGCGGCCAGCAGCGTCAACCAATCCTCGACCGTTGCGCGTGCGAAGCCTGCCCAAGGTCCATCGGGCTCGACCAGGGAGCGAGAGTAGGCCTCAAGCCACAAGATAAGCAGCGGGCGATGAGCGGGCACAGCCAGCCACTCCCACAGCTTCTGTGCGGTGCCATGCAGGCCACCGGTGCCCTGCAGCTGGTCGAGCGCCGCGAGTTCATCGGCCCGTGCCCTGGCCAGCAGCGCCCGCACGAGCTCGTCCTTTGATCCGAACAGAAACAGTAATACCCGCGGACTGGAGCCGATCGCAGCCGCAAGCGGACGCAGCGAAACCTGGCTGAGCCCGTGCTCGAGCACGTAGTCGTAGGCCCGGTCAAGAAGCTCATCATGACGCGGGGAGGTGGCAGGGGCCGGCACTTCGCGTTACCCTACTGAAACGCTCGTGTCAGTGACAAGTCCGTCCATCCGCCCGCTCGGCCGGCCCGGCGACCTCGGTTGGGTCGTGATGGCCCACGGCGAGCAGTATGCGGCCGAGTTCGGTTGGAACTCGGAGTTTGAAGAGCTGGTCGCGCGAATCGTCGCCGACTACGCTGCCGGCCACGACCCGCGGCGAGAGGCGGCGTGGATCGCCGAGCGCGGTGAGGAGCGTGTCGGCTGCATCTTCTGCGTCGCCGACGAGGAGCCCAGGGTGGCAAAGCTGCGCATCCTGTTGGTTACCAACGCCGGGCGAGGGCACCGGCTCGGTACCCAACTGCTCGACACGAGCATGACCTTCGCTCAAAACGCCGGCTATGACCGCGTGCGCCTATGGACCAACGACCCGCTGACCGCGGCACGCCGCATCTACCTCTCGCGCGGATTCGTCCTCACGGCGCAGGAGCCACACCGTTCGTTCGGCCACGACCTGGTCGGCCAGTTCTACGAGCGCGACCTTCGCCCGTGACCGGACTCCTCTCGCCCGAAGCGCCATCGCGAATCGTGCTCCGGGTCTCGCCGACGCATCGCCGACCGCTGCGGGGGATCGACCTCCGCGAGCCTGCTGACCGCGTCAAGATGGATCCTCGTCAACAACTATCCAGAACGTGAATGACACACGATGAGTGCCCGCCCTCGACCCGAAAGAGCGCCCGCTATGACTTCTGAGCCCTACGACATCCACCTCGACGACAAGTTTGGGCAGCTGGCCCGCGTCGACCTCGCCGCCGAGGCCGCCGCGCATGACCCTTGGTTCAACCAGACGCTCACGACGGTCAACGACGCCGTTGTCCGTCTAGGGGTAATCGAGGGCGAGTTCCATTGGCACAAGCACGACGACACCGACGAGTTCTTCATGGTCCTCGAGGGCCAGCTGCTCATCGACCTCGAAGCCCGCGACACCGTCACCCTCGATCAGCATCAGGGCTATACCGTCCCCCGCGGCATGGTCCACCGCACCCGCGCGCCGCAACGCACCTCGATCCTCATGGTCGAAGCCGCGAACGTCGTTCCCACCGGCGACTGAGCAGCACCCGTCCCGGAAGCGGAGCGGCGGATTCAAGCGGTCAGCGCAACAGTGCTCCGCGAGCTGTCCGGCGGGGGTCGCGTTCGCCGCAGGAGCGGCAGACCAGGCGAGGCTTCGCACCTGCTTCGTCGCGAGGCTGTTTCGCAAAGGTCCGGCCGGACCGGCTGGGCGGCCGCGGCTGGCGTGTTGATCAGCGATGGGCTGCCCGCGACCGGGGGTCAGGCGGTCGCGATCTGGTGGGTGTGGAGCTTGAGCAGGTTGTGAGACGCCATCACCAGCCGCCATTCGGCTCGGCAGGCGGCTAACCCACGACGGGCGAACCGGTCGATACGCCGGTTATGTTTGATCTGCCCGAAGATCGGTTCGATCATGGACTTGCGCTGCTTGTAAAGCGCGCGTCCCTCGTCGCTGGACAGCTCTTCGCGCATCTGCACGTAATGGTCTTTGCGCTGGCGGTAAAGCCCCGGGGTTTTGCGCCGGCGGTTGTCAGGACTCACCAACGTTCGGATCCCGCGGGCGGTCAACGTCTGGATCTGCTCGGTGTTCCAGAACCCCGCATCGGCCAAGGCGACGGTCACCGGGTCACTGACACCGGCATGTTCAAGCTCATCCTCGGCGTCTGAAACCAGCGGCCCCAGGGTGCGGCGCTCGTTGCCGCCACAGATCACATCGGCGGCGATCACGATCTGATCGGCGGTCGTGACCGCTTGGGCGGTGTAGCCCTGGATGAACCCCTTGCGGGTCGGCACGACCCGGGAATCAGGATCAGTCAGATTGATTTTGCCCGCCGGCTGCTCAGGAGGCACGTAGGGGACGACGGTTCCCGGCGCCATCCGCCGCGCTCCGTCAGCGCTGATTCCCCGCGCCCGCCACACCTCATAGGCATCGTTGGCGTGCTGCTCGACCCACAGCTCCTCATCCAGGCGCCGCTTGGCCTCGCGCAGCCGCGGCGGGCGATCCCGCGCCACCGGCCGCCCTTGACGGGCGCGTTCTTGCTCGAGCTCGAGCTTGGCTTGACGCAGCCATGCTTGGCGGCCGTAGCCAGTCCGCAGCTGCTCGGGCAGCTCATCACCACGGCGATCACCGAACTGCTCATCCTCCGCGGCGTCAACCTCAGCGGCCTCCTCCAAGATTGTCCGCGCGAGCTGTTCGTAATCCACGGTCGCGTCCCGCGATGCGTTGGCCGCGACCCGGGTGCCATCAACCGCGACCGTCCCCACCGACACCATCCCGGCCTTCGCGCACAACGCCAACACCTGCCCGAACAAGCCCGCCAGCGCGTCCTGGTGTGCTTGGCGAAACCGGCAGATCGTGACGTGATCCGGTGTCAGGTTCCCAGCCAGCACCCGGAACGCGATGTCCTCCACACAGCGACGCTCGATCCGTCGCCCCGAACGCTCACCGATCGCATACGCATAGAGCAAAACCGCCACCAAGACCGCCGGGTCATACGCCGCCCGGCCATGACCATCAACGCGATACCGCCCATAGAACACCGACAAGTCCATGTCGGCGACCGCGTCGATCACCCACCACGCGAGGTGGTCCTCCGGCAACCAGTCGCGCAGCGAGGGCGGCAACAAGAACACCTGATCGCGATCCGCACCCACGAAGTTCTGTCCCATGACGGGGATCCTCCAACGCCCGCCGGACGGATCCCCGTTTATGAAACAGCCTCTCGCCGCAGCAGCCACGAGCTGACCGCTTCCCCTTCGCCTCGGTCGAAACGGAGAGCGGCAGTCCCGGCGACGGCCGAAGGCCCGCCGACGCCGCTGGTCGTTCGTGGATCCGGAAGCGAGGCTGAGCTCGCCGGAGACTTCTGCATCGATCCGACGGTCAGAAGCGAGCGCGCAAGCACCGAGGCGCGATTTGGCGAGATGCGAGACGGAGGTTGTTCTACGGCGCCGGGGCCTGCGTC
>Ga0302326_10023617_pt1 | contig 12523 bp, 14 predicted proteins | sample Palsa_T0_3_FD_202264 | JGI IMG/M metagenome (GOLD analysis project Ga0302326, IMG submission 202264) | Peat permafrost microbial communities from Stordalen Mire near Abisko, Sweden - Palsa_T0_3 | ecosystem: Environmental > Terrestrial > Soil > Palsa > Peat permafrost | place: Sweden: Abisko... | reverse complement strand
GCTGTCGGTGTCTGTAAGGCTGACCGGAACCGCCCCCGCCTGATCGACGGTCGTCGCCGCAACGCTTACGCCTTCGACCAATCCCGCCGCCGCTGCCGGAGTCACCGCGGCCAGTGCGGCGGAGATTGCAAACTGTGCGGCGTGGCGCTTGAAACTGCGGCTGAACATGTCACGTACTCGTTCCCGTCCTCGCCAAGGGAACGTTCCGAAAACCGTTTGTTTCCGAATCGAACCAAAGAATCGCTGGGAAAGGTGCGAAAGGCAGTCGTGGCTTCCAGAATCATCTTGTCAGGCCCTTTCGGCAGCAAGATGGCACCACAGGCGGGTGAATTGGCGACCCCGGCGTGACTCGAACACGCAACCCCTTGCTTAGAAGGCAAGTGCTCTATCCGGTTGAGCTACGGGGTCGATCGGAAAAAGGGAATTTCCGGAAAACGGGCCATATTCCAACCGATGCGGCCCCAATTCCAGCCCCGTCAATGCGACCAGGGGACTTTGCGGTCGAACCTGAAATTGTCCGAATAGGATTTGGGCCGGGGTTTCAGGTTATGGGGCTCGAACACCTGATACGGGATCTCGTGCTTCTCGGCATAAACGACCGCCTCGTCCTTAGTCTCGAACTCGAGCTGCACCTGGCTCAGCATGTCGGCCGAACTTGTCCAGCCCATCAGGGGGTCGATCTTGCGAGGGCTTTCGGGCTCATATTCGAGCAGCCACCGCTTGGTCAGGGCGCGCCCGGACTGCATGGCGGATTTCGTCGGCTGATAGATGCGCGCGCGCATGTCGTTCTCCGTGACTTCCGAACCGGCCGGCTGGTCGGGGCGGCGTGATTCGAACACGCGACCCTCTGCTCCCAAAGCAGATGCGCTACCAGACTGCGCCACGCCCCGATGTTTCCTTGCCGCCGGCTTGTGTCCGTCGGGGGCTCTTCGCACCGGACGGCTTAGTCCCTTACACGGTCACTGGCAGGCCATCAACGGGGCGTCCTTCGGGATCGGCGTATTGAAAATCGCGCCGTGGACTTTCTGACCGGGCACGATGCCCAGCGCCGCCGCGCGGCCGCCGTTCAACTCCAGCACCGCGCGAACCGGCTCCATGGACGGGATCTGCGTAGTCGAAAAGGGGACGGCATTGGCCGCGATGGATGAAATGGTGCCGTCGGCGCGAATGAAAATGATGTCCAGGGACAGGATCGTGTCCTTCATCCAGAAGATCTCGCATTCCGTTCGGTGGAAATCGAACAGCATTCCCGCACCGGGGGCCATCGCCTTGCGGTTCATCAAGCCATATTCCTGTGACTGCGAATCCCCCGCGACCTCGACCTTGAACTTCACCGATCCATGGTCGGAATCGACAGTGACCGTCGTCACCGGGAGCGGCCTGGACGGCGGCGCGATGCCCGAACATCCGATAAAGACAATCAGCAGGGCTGCAACGGGAAACGATCGATTCATGGAAACAGTACCCAACGCGCTATGAGGCCGGGAGTTTGCCACGGCTTCACGGCCGCGCCAGCATCAAACTGCGCGCGGCGCATTGCCTCGCTGAATCAAGGCCTGCATTACGAGTCGAGGACGATGACCTCCGCGGCCAGCTCGCCCTTGGGTCCGTCGCCAGTGCGCACGCGCACCCTTTGGCCCTGCCGCAACTCGCGGATGCCGTTCTGCCGCAATGTCTCCATGTGGACGAAGATGTCAGGCGTGTTGCTGCCGCGCGACACGAAGCCGTAGCCCTTGCCGCGGTTGAACCATTTCACTGTCGCTTCAAAGGCCGGCCCGCGCGGCTCTGTCAGATACCGCGACGTGCGCTGGACGGTGATCGCCTGTGGCGAAGCGGTCGAATTGTCCAGCGAGAGCAGCCGGCGCGCCTGCAGGCCTTTCGGTCCCTGGACGGCTTCGCACACCACACGCGCGCCTTCATAGGCCGCCTTGAAGCCCGATTGGCGCACGCAAGTCTGATGCAGGAGAACGTCCCCTTGCGGACCCACAGACGGTTTGATGAATCCATAGCCCTTTGCTATGTCGAACCACTTGATGAGACCACTGATTTCAAGCGCACTATCGGTCAGACCCATCGGGTCCAGTGTTATAGTTGTTTCCATCCCCTCTACCCCGAAAACTCAAGATAGTAAAAATAAGGTTAACATAACCGTCTCTGAAGGGGAAGTAGAACGCGAGGAGCAGGTGTGAAATATTGGCGCATCCGATACTCCCCGCGCCTAACCCCTTGTATCACCTTTCATTCCTGCATTCCGGAGCACCCGAAACGATGGAATTTACCGGCCGATACCTGGTCCCCGCTGGAATTAATGTGACATGGGCTGCACTGAACGACCCCGAAATCCTGAAGGCCTGCATCCCCGGCTGCCATGAGATGATCAAGACCGACCCGACGCATTTCGAAGCGGCGGCGACGCTCAAGATCGGTCCCGTTAAGGCGACCTTTAAAGCGAAGATCGAAATGGCGGATGTGGAGCCGCCCCGGCACTGCACATTGAAGGGCGAAGGCCAGGGCGGCGTGGCCGGGTTTGCACGCGGCGAAGCTGACGTGACGCTCACGCCCGAGGGCGACGATACGGCGCTCGCTTACACCGCCAAGGCCGCAATCGGCGGCAAGCTCGCGCAGATCGGGCAAAGGCTGATCGACGGCGCGGCAAAGCAGATCGCCGACGACTTTTTTAAGCGGTTTTCGGCCGCGGTGGGTGCCATTCCGGCGGGGCCCGATGGCGCGGTTGCGGAGCCGGAGACCGAGGAATTTGGTTCGGCCCCGGCTGTCGTTCCCTCTTCGGATGTCAAACGCGAAGGTCTTGCGCCGGAGATCTGGGTCGTGGGCCTCATCGGCGTTATCGTTATCCTGCTGCTGCTTTTCGGGTTGGTTCTCTAGGTGCTTGACGCAGCGTCCATGATGCCGACAGTTTGCCGATATCATCCCGCTCTTGAAGGGAGTTCCTCATGGCCCTCGTCTCCATGACGGTGAACGGCAAGGCCGTTTCCGCAGAGACCGAAGACCGCACCTTGCTCGTCTATTTCCTGCGCGAGCAATTGCGGCTGACCGGCACGCATATCGGTTGCGACACGAGCCAATGCGGTGCGTGCGTCGTCCATGTTGACGGGCGCGCGGTCAAATCCTGTACATTTTTTGCGGTGCAGGCAGAGGGTGCGGAAGTCACGACCATCGAAGGGCTGGCGAAAGACGGCAAGCTGCATCCCGTCCAGGAAGCGTTCCGCGAAAACCATGGCCTGCAATGCGGCTTCTGCACGCCTGGCATGATCATGACGGCAGTCGATATGATCCGCCGCAAGCCGCAACTCGACCGCGACACCATTCGCCACGAACTCGAAGGCAATATCTGCCGCTGCACCGGCTACCACAATATCGTGAGTGCGATCGAAGACGCATCGAAGCGGATGGCGGGAGACGCCAAATGATTACATATCAATTCGCCTATCGCCGCGCGAAATCTCTGGCCGACGCGCAGGCAATGTTTGCCAACTCTCCCGAAGCGAAATTCCTTGCAGGCGGCCAAACGCTGATCCCGACCATGAAGATGCGGCTCGCCAATCCGCCAGAACTGATCGACATCTCCGGGCTCAAGGAGCTTAGCTTCATTCGAATCGACGGCCAAACGCTCGCCATTGGTGCCGGAACCAAGCATCACGATGTTGCGGTCTCCGCCGAGGTCAGACGCGCGATCCCTGCCCTCGCGCAGCTCGCCGAAGGTATCGGCGATCCTGCGGTTCGTCACATGGGCACGCTGGGCGGCTCGCTCGCGAACAACGATCCCGCAGCCGATTATCCCGCAGCGGCGCTTGCGCTCGGGGTCACAATCAAGACCACGCGCCGCACGATCCCAGCCGACGATTTCTTCGTCGGCATGTTCGCGACCGCGCTCGATGACGGCGAGATCGTCACCGAGGTTTCGTTTCCCATCCCTGAGCGCGCCGCCTACGCGAAGTTCGACAACCCTGCCTCGCGTTACGCGCTGGCGGGTGTATTCGTCGCCAAAAACAAAAACGGTATTCGCGTGGCCGTCACGGGCGCTGGACCGTCCGTGTTCCGCGTGCCGGCGATGGAAAGCGTGCTCGCGAAATCGTTCACCGCCGATGCGATCAAAGACATCAAAGTCGATGCCAGCGGCCTCAACTCCGACATCCACGCTTCCGCCGAATACCGCGCGCATCTGGTCGGCGTGTTGGCCGCGCGTGCGGTAAGAGCATCCTCCGGTAGCTGAATCCGCTTTGGGCGCAATATGGCCAAGCGTCGAGCGATCCGAAGCCGGATTGCGCGACGGTCGGCTGGGTCGAATTGGCGTGCTAAATGGGTGTGCAGACCACCCAAGGCTGCTGACCCGGATGTTGCACGACGCGCTCTACGGACCAGGAGGCCTCGGTAACGAATGCGTTAATAGCGCTCTCGCGATATACGGCTTTGAGTAACGGACGCTTCGGATCGGAATCCTTGAAGTCTTCGGAAATCGAATTATCGATGAAACTCGTGAATACAAGAGTCCCGTGCGCAGCAATGTATTTGCGCACCAACGCCAGCATCGCACGATAGTCATTCGGCTCGAGGTGGGTGAACACCGAGAACAGACAGATCAAATCGAAGGTCCGCCCTGCCGCACCAATGTCGATGTCCGCGGAAAGCGGCGGCCCCGACTTGTGATACATCGCGTTGTAGATGTCGATATGCTTATACGTGAATTTCGAGTGTTTTACGTTTGCGGACAGAAACGCGATCATATCGCGATCTACATCGACCCCGTGATATCGCATTACAGGAATCTCCAGGCCGTAAAAGGCTTGCGTGAATTTCACGCCACAGCCGATGTCGAGGACGTTTTTCTCGGAGAGATCGTCCACGCCGATTTCCCTGGCCAACAACGCGATGCTTGCCACAGCCGAATCGACGGAAGCTTTCTGTTGATTGCGCAGCGAACCCTTTCGAAATTGCAGCGGTACGTCGAACTTCGTTTCCGCGGCTTTGCCCCGCATGTGTTCGAGCGCCACGGTTATCTCACGTTCGAGCCGCAGGATCCGGCGGGTTACACCTTCGTCCAGCATCTTTGCCTTTTCGAGATACAGCTGCAGCGCCACGAGACGCAGCAAATGGCGCGGCAGCGCATCTATGGAGCGCTCCAAGAGGCGCATGGCGGCGGCGCGGGCGAAGCCGGCGCGCTCGAAAAACTCCAGTATCGCGGTGCGATCTTCCTCGCCACCGGCGGACGAGCCCGTGATCAGCTTGGCCAACTCGGATAGATCGAACGAACCTTCTTGTGACGTCATCAAATGGCCCGCGCCGGTTGGGAACCCCCACCAGAAACCTAGACACTTCGGCGGCCCTCAAGCAATTCCGAAATATTGGTGTGGCCGTCCTGGATGCCGTGCTCGTGAAAACGTTGCTGCGTCCCGCTACCGAACCGACGCCAATTGACATACATTCACAATGAGCGACTTGCAGGAGCCCGCCGTGGACAGCGTAGACGTACTTGAAATGGCGCAGCAATGGGTGTCTTCGGGGCGGAAGGTCGCGCTTGGAACCGTCGTAAAAACCTGGGGCTCCGCCCCGCGGCCAACGGGGAGCCAGATCGCCGTACGAGATGACGGCGCGTTCACGGGCTCCGTGTCGGGCGGCTGCATCGAAGGCGCGGTGATCGAGAGCGCGCAGCAGACGATGCGCGACGGCAAGGTACGAAGCCTGGAGTTCGGTGTCAGCGACGAAACGGCCTGGTCGGTGGGCCTCGCCTGCGGCGGGCATATCGAAATATTCGTCGAACCCTTGAGCGAAACATGAAACGCACCACGCTCGATGCGATCAACGAGGCACGGCGCGCCAAGCGCGCGATAGTGCGCGCCGTCGATCTCGCTTCGGGCGAAGAGCGGTTGATCGTTATCGCCAAAGCGGGAGAGTCCGCGCTTGAGCGCGCGGCCGTCGAGGCGGCCCGCAACGACAAAAGCGCGCCATTCGAAGGTAATGGCAAAAGCTGGTTCCTCGCGGTCTACAATCCTCCGCTCGATCTCGCGATCATAGGCGCGGCGCATATCGCACAGGGGCTGGCGCAGATGGCGTCGCTGGCGGGATATGGCGTTCGTATCATCGATCCGCGCACGGCGTTTGCGACGGCCGAACGATTTCCCCATGTCGCGATTTCGCATGACTGGCCCGACGAGGCCTTCGCGAAAGCGCCGCTCGGCACGCGCAGCGCGCTGGTGGCGGTAACCCACGACCCGAAGATCGACGACCCTGCTTTGCAGATCGCCCTTCGGAGCCCGTGTTTCTATATTGGCGCACTGGGCTCGAGGAAGACCCATACGGGCCGTCTCGCACGTCTTAAGGCTGCGGGGTTCTCGGATGCTGAACTTGCGCGTATCCACGGTCCGGTCGGCCTAAATATCGGCGCGCGCTCGCCCGCGGAAATCGCGATTTCGATTTTGGCGGAAATGACACTACGGCTGCGCACGGACGGCGAGTGGGAGCATCTCGCCGCCCGCACGACAGCCTGAACGGGGCCTTATCGCCCCGATCTCGCATTCGACCCGTAACGGGACCCGCGCGAACTCATCATTTCGTCGGCAGTCACGGTACCGTCATTGTTCTTATCGAGGCGCGCGAACAGCTTCTCGTCCGGCGCCGCATATTCCTGCAAAGTCAGCTTACCGGACCGGCTTGTGTTCAACCGGTCGAACACATGACTGTAGATATCGCGCGCCCTTGCCTGCTCGAACGCATAGAACTGATCGAAGGTCATGAAGCCGCTCTTCGACGCCCCCGCGAATTCCTGCGCGACGGCCTTGTCCAGTTCGGCCCGGGTCACCTGCCCGTCATTGTTGAGATCGGATTCGTGGCAGAAGGCGCCTTTCCCGCGACCGCTGCTGCCACTGCTGCCCCGGCGGTGACGCCCGCCCGAAGTATTGACATTGGACGTGTTGCTCGCGCGGGATGGAGCACTGTCTTCTTCCGTGCCGCGCGATGACGAGCGGCACGATACGACGCCCGTGCCGTCGCGATCCATCGCCTCGAATCGTGCATGATCGGGCGCGGCGAATTCCTCGAGCGACAGCTTGCCGTCACCGTTCCAATCCATGCGGTGGAACATCTCCGTGACCCTCTGGCGCAAGTCCTTGAGATGTCCATTGATGAACTGGTCTTCGGTCATCGTCGACGCATTGCCCGAGGCCGCCATGAACTGGGACGCCAAGGTCCGGTTCAACTCGTCATGGGTGACCTTGCCGTCCTTGTTGATGTCGAATTCGGCAAGGAATCGCTCGGCCAAACGGCCCCTTGTGTAACTCGCGCCGAAGTCCGAGCTGGCCCGCGACGAGGCGCCCGGCAAGTCGTTCGAACCTGACATCTGGGCGATTGCGACGCCGCCCCCCACGATAAGCGCGGCCCCGAACAGCAAAGCATAACGCAGTGGATGTTTCATTGAAGTCCCTCCAGTTGGCGCTCCCGCTACACTTGGATAGCTAAAGGCCATCCGTCGCGAATATTTGTCGACGACACGGGATTCTCGTCTCAAAGTGCGGTCAATTCCCGGCTTGCTGAGAGGAATTGACACAAATTGGAATTGCAGCGGCGGCCCAGAAAAAGCATCCTGATGCCCGGAACCAAACGGTTGAATCCGATGAGCAAGGAAGAAGCAAAACCGCATGTGATGATCGTCGAGGATGCGCGTGACATCCGCGAGCCGCTCGCGCGTTATCTTCGCGAGCACGGCTATCGCACCACGACTGCGGCGGACGCATTGGCGGCGCGCAAGGTGATGAAAGGCGCCGCCATCGACCTCGTCGTGCTCGATATCATGATGCCCGGCGAAGACGGGCTCAGCCTGTGCCGCTACATCCGGGAGAGTTCGCAGATTCCGGTGATCCTGCTCACCGCCCGCGGCGAAGAAGTGGATCGCATCATCGGTCTCGAGATGGGAGCCGACGATTACATCGCCAAACCCTTCAGCCCGCGCGAACTGATTGCGCGCATCGCAGCGGTATTGCGGCGAACGCAAGCTTTGCCGCCGCGCCAAAAGCCGCCTGAGGCGGAACGGGTGCGATTCGGCGACTGGACGCTGGACACGGGCCAGCGCGAACTGATCGGCGGCGACGGTATGGCGACCGCGCTCTCCAGCGGCGAGTTCCGCCTGCTGAGCGCGCTGCTCGAACGGCCGAAAATCGCATTGACTCGCAATCAATTGCTCGACCTGACCAAAGGCCGCGACGCGGAGCTGTTCGATCGCAGCATCGACAATCATGTGAGCCGGCTGCGCAAGAAGATCGAGCCGGACCCGAAAAACCCGCGCTACATCAAGACTGTGTGGGGCGGCGGCTACATCTTCGCCGTGGATCCCGAAACCGCATGAAATCCTGGCCGCTCAACTGGTGGCCGCGTACGCTCAGCGCGCAACTGGTCGTGATCACCGCCGTTGCGGTCATCGTATCCAATGCGGCCGTGGGGCTATGGTTCGAGACCACGCAGGCAAACCTGACCGAGGCTTCGATTACGGAGCGCCTGCTCGATCGCGCCGCTTCCACGGCTTCCCTGTTGAGCAGCATTCCGGCCCGCGAACGCGAGGCTGTCGCGCGCACGATGAGTTCGGGACCGTGGAAATTCGAACTTCTTTACGGCAAGCCCGTCCCGCAGACGATGACCGAAGAGGAAGCCAAGCTCGCGGCGCGTGTTCGCGCGCTGTTGCCGCCGGAACGCGCGCGGCAGCCCGTTTTGGTCAGTATGTATACGGGGCCGTTGCCGTCCTCGGTCGGGCAAACGCGGGGCGGGCTGAGAAGAGGCCCAATCGTCGAAGTCACGCTTCCCATCGTGCGCAATTCCCAACTCATCACGACGTTTTATCGTCCCCTGCCCGCACCCTGGCCCACCGAAGTACTGATAGCAGGCATGGTCGCGCTGCTGACGACATCGGCCGCGGCGGCCTTCATCGCACGGCGCGTCGCGCGGCCCCTGTCCCAACTCGCGGCAGCTGCCTCCGAAGCCGCTCGCGGCGGCCCGGCGCCCCGCGTGCCCGAGGAAGGTCCGGACGACGTTCGCCGCGCCGCGCATGCGTTCAATGCCATGACCGACCAGGTCAAGCGCACCCTCGAAAGCCAGCGGCATCTGCTGTCGGCGGTGGGGCACGATCTGCGCACGCCCATCACGGCGATGTTCATCAGCACCGAATTCGTCGAAGACGCCGAAGTGCGCGAAAGCCTTCAGAAGAATCTACAGGAGCTGCAGGAACTGACCGACGCCGTGCTATCGGCCGCGCGCGGCGCCGGCTGGGAGCAGATGCGCAAGATCGATCTATCCGCTCTGGTCGAAAGCCTTTGCACCGATCTCGACGAACGGGGCGAGCCTGTGTCGTGGCAGGTGCATGGCGCCGCACCTCTGAACTGCCGCCCGAATGAAATCCGCCGCGCGGTTCGCAACCTGATCGAAAACGCCATCGCCTATGGCAAGAAGGCGGACGTCCGGCTGACGGACGATCCGGCCTGCTACGAAATCGTGGTCGAGGACGACGGCCCCGGCATTCCCGAGGAAGATCGCATGCGGGTGTTCGAACCGTTCGTGCGCCTCGAGGCGTCGCGTAACGCGGAGACCGGCGGATCCGGGCTCGGCCTCACGCTCGTCAAGGCGATCGCGGAGGGCCATGGAGGCAATGTCGATCTCGAAAACCTGCCGGAAAAGGGATTGCGTGTCAGGCTCCGTTTGCCGCGCGAGCCCGCACCCGCGTAAGCTAAGCGCATGCTTTTTGGTCCCTGTCCCATCGCCGATGCCGCAGGCGCAATCCTGGCCCATGCCGTGCGAACGCCACGCGGGCTTTTCCGCAAAGGCCGCATCCTGACTCAACCCGATATCGATGCGTTGGGCGAGGCCGAGATCGGCGAAGTCATCGTTGCGCGGCTCGAAGAGAGCGACATCGGCGAAGACGAAGCGGCGGCGAGGGTCGCCATGGCCTGCGCGGGCGAAGGCGTGCGGGTCGGCGCCGCATTCACCGGCCGCACCAATCTTTATTCCGAGGCGCACGGCGTCGCCGTTATCGATGCCTCGCGCATCGCTGCGCTGAACGCTGTCGACGAGACGATCACCGTCGCCACACTCGGCCCTTATGCCGCAGTCGACGCGCGCCAGATGGTGGCCACTATAAAGATCATTCCTTTCGCAGCGCCGCGCATCGCCGTAGAACAAGCCGAACGCATCTTGAAAAACGGTCCAGCCATTGGAATTGTCGCATTCAAGCCGCGACGCGTGGCGTTGATTTCGACAGCGATGCCGGGCACCAAGCCTGCCCTGCTCGACAAAAATCGTAGCGCGCTCGATGCAAGGCTGCTCGCGCTTGGCTCCTCGATCGTGTTCGAGCGTCGCGTCGCGCACCGCCCGGAGGCGGTGGCGTCCGCGTTGGCAGAGGCAAAGGCTGCGGGTGCCGATCCAATTCTGGTGTTCGGCGCGAGCGCGATCACCGACCGCCGTGATGTCATACCGGCCGCCATCGTGCTGGTGAGCGGCGCAGTGGAGCATTTCGGAATGCCCGTCGATCCCGGCAATCTGCTGTTGCTGGGACGGCTGGGAGACACCATCGTCATCGGCCTGCCCGGCTGTGCGCGCTCTCCCAAGCTCAATGGCTTCGACTTCGTGCTGCAGCGAGTGTTGGCGGATTTGCCGGTAAGCACCACGGACATCGCCGCCATGGGCGTCGGCGGGTTGCTCACCGAAATCCACACGAGGCCGCAGCCGCGCGATCAGCGTCCAATCAAGGGACCCCGCGCGCCCAAGATTGCGGCCATCGTGCTGGCGGCAGGACTTTCATCGCGGATGGGCCGAAACAAGCTACTGACCGATATCGGCGGCAAGCCTCTCGTGCGGCGCGTTGCGGAAGCCGCCGCAGTCAGCGGCGTCGATCAGGTGGTCGTCGTCAGCGGAAATGCCGCGGCGGATACGGCAGCCGCGCTGACGGGCCTGCACGTGGCCATCGTCGAAAATCCGGACTTTCGCAACGGTCTCAGCACGTCGCTCAAATGCGGGTTGCAAGCGCTCCCCGGGGATTGCGACGGCGCAATCGTGCTGCTGGGCGATATGCCGGCGATCACGCCCGCGTTGATCGACAAGCTGATTGCGGCATTCGATCCGTCTGAAGCCCGTGCGATCTGCGTCGCCGCCTGGAAAGGCAAGCGCGGCAATCCCGTTCTGTGGGGCCGCCAATTCTTCGCCGATATGCTGCAGCTCGAAGGCGACGTCGGCGCGAAGCATCTGATGGCTGCGAATGGCGAGCTCGTGTGCGAAGTCGAGGCCGCGGACGATGCGCCGCTCGTCGACATCGACACGCCCGAGGCGCTGGCCGTCTATGCGGCCCGCAACCGATGAGCGATCCGCTCTACCGCAAGGAGCTGCTCCGGCTCGCCGCCGACGCCCACGGCGCGGGGCGGCTGACCGGTCCTCACGTGACGGGGCACGCGCATAACCCCGCCTGTGGCGATAAGGTGACCGTCGATCTCGAACTTGCCGATGGCCGGGTTGCACAAATCGCACACCTAACGAAAGCATGCGTCCTTGCACAGGCGTCGGCATCGATCCTCGGACGAGAATTGAAGGGCAAAACGCGGTTCGATGTCGAGCAGCTGCGCGAATCCGTTGCAGTGATGCTGGCGCATGGCGCAGCGCCACCTGTCGCGTCTTATGCGGTGTTCGACGGCACGATCGACTATCCCAACCGGCACCGCTGCGTGCTGTTGCCGATTGAGGCGGTGCTTGCGGCATTCGCTATGGCAAAAGACGCTTAAGCCGCGGCGGCACTCATGGACTCGCGCGAGGAATTTTCCGCGGGCATGCCCGAAGCGTCTGTCGGCAGGATCACATAGGCGCGACAGCCTTTGCCCTGCTCGCTTTCAATCCAGGCCCGCCCGCCATGGAGTTCGGTCAACCCGCGCACGAGCGCCAGACCTAGGCCCGTGCCTCCTCCCTGCCGGTCGTAGCGATTGTCGACCTGGCTGAATGGCTTGAATATCTTATCGAGCTTCTCGCGCGGAATTCCGGGACCGTTGTCCTCGACCATGATCTGGAATGACCCGCAGCGAGCGCGCGAGCCGATTACCGTGATGCGTCCGCCTTCCGGAGTGAACTTCACGGCGTTCGAGACAAGATTGATAAGAATTTGCTTTAGCGCACGTTCGTCGGCCCACAATGTCGGCGCGTCTGGATCGATGTCGATGACGAGATCCTGCCGGCGTTCGCGCGCCTTGGCGCCGATGATCTTGAGAGCGGTGTCGAAGGTGCGCTGCACGTCGAGCGAGTGCGGCTCGATCTCCATCCGTCCTGCCTCGATCTTCGCCACATCGAGGAGGTCGTTGATGAGGCTCAACAGATGGGCTCCGGAGGAATGGATGTCGCCAGCATATTCCTTGTAGCGCGGAGAACCCACAGAGCCGAAGCATTCCTTGGCGATGATTTCGGAGAAGCCCAGAATCGCGTTGAGGGGCGTGCGCAATTCGTGGCTCATATTGGCAAGGAACGCGGTCTTCGATGCGTTGGCCGTTTCGGCTTC
>Ga0302326_10023616_pt1 | contig 12524 bp, 11 predicted proteins | sample Palsa_T0_3_FD_202264 | JGI IMG/M metagenome (GOLD analysis project Ga0302326, IMG submission 202264) | Peat permafrost microbial communities from Stordalen Mire near Abisko, Sweden - Palsa_T0_3 | ecosystem: Environmental > Terrestrial > Soil > Palsa > Peat permafrost | place: Sweden: Abisko... | reverse complement strand
TCAGCCCTCACGTGGGCGCTCGTGATCGTTAAAGCGCTGCAGCAGTGGCGCATCGGCCGACAGAACAATGGATTTCCGAAGGCCTTTGCCAAGTCGGCGCGCCTGCCTGCCCTCGAAGAGGTGGCGCGCTACACCGGACCGGTCGCGCGACTGGCCCAGGCGGGCGTCGAGGCGTGGAGGGAGAGCGCTCTCGCAGTCGGAGAAGACGGCGCCGAGTTGGAGGTGCGCCGCGATCTGCTCGAGCGAAGTCTTCGTCGGCAGCTGCAAAAGGAGCGGCGCGGCGTCGAGGCGGGTCTGCCGATCCTCGCGAGCGTGGGCTCGACGGCCCCTTTCGTCGGTTTGTTCGGGACGGTCCTGGGCATCATTCACGCGCTGCAGCGCATCGGCAGCTCCGGCTCTGCGAGTCTAGAGGTCGTCGCCGGCCCCATCGGCGAAGCCTTGGTGGCAACCGGCATCGGTATCGCGGTCGCCGTGCCGGCTGTCCTCGCGTACAATTTTTTTCTGCGATCCTTGAAAGCGCTGTTGGCGGAGCTCGACGACTTTGCCAACGCGTTCGTGGCTAGCGCCATAAAGAGTTCTTTCGGTCGAGGCTCCAATGTTGACGGCGCCGCCGAGCGCCCGTTGGCGTTGCGCCGGGAGGCGAGCGCGTAATGGCCTTTCAAGCTCAAGGCGAAGCCGACGAGGTGATGAGCGAGATCAACGTCACGCCATTGGTCGACGTGATGCTCGTGCTTCTCGTGGTCTTTATCGTGACCGCTCCCCTGCTCACCAATGCCGTCAAGGTGCATCTTCCTCAGACCGCAATGACGGCTCCGCCCGAACAGAAGAGCGCCGTCACGGTGAGCATCGACGGAGAAGGCAAGATCTATTTGGACAAGATCCAAACTGCCCTGAGCGCGGTCGAACCCGAGCTGAAGAGGCAGCGCGCCGGACAGCCCGACCTCGCGGTCCGGCTGAACGCCGACGAGTCGTCGAGCTACGGCCTGGTCGCGAAGGTGATGTCCGCGGTCGACCGTGCGGGAATCTCGAAGCTCTCGGTTTTGACGCTGAACGAATGACCGCATCGATGTTCGGTCTAATGGCCCCCGAGCCACCTGGAGGCACCGGGACATGAGCGGCGCCGCCTCCACCGCTTTCGCGCCGACGCCGGCCGTGTCGATGCTCCGCCGACCGGAGGTCAAGTCCGCCCATCCGCTGCTTCGCTGCCTGGCGATCTATCGCACGATGCCGTGGCGATTCTCGGCGGCCTTTGGCCTCTTTCTGGCAGTTAATGCCAGTCTCACGTGGTACCAATATCTCGTCGGCAAAGCGGTCAACGACGTGGAGCGGGGGCGGGCGGCCGTTCATCGCCCCGACGGTCACTTCGACCTGGCGGTCGCGTACCACTGGGTCGCGGTCCTGGTCGGTATAGCCCTGGCGCGAGCGTTGCTGCAGTACTGCGCGGGGATCGTGTCTTTGATGACAGGCCAGGAGCTCCTCTTCAGGCTCCGCGACTCCATTCTAGTGCAGGTCCTGCGATTGGACATGGGCTACCACGCCCGTCACGGCGTGGGCGAAATGGTGGCTCGAACGACGCGCGACGCGGACAAGGTGCGCGACGCTCTCATCAGCTTTTGGCGAAACGTCATCGAGACGGCAATGGTCATCCTTGCGTCGCTCGCCGTCCTGACTTGGTACGATCCGCTGCTCGCGGCCGTTCCGGCCGTTCTCACTGTCGTTGGGATCGTGCTGTTCGTTCGGCTGGCCGATCGCCTCGTCGTCTTCGATCGCGCCGTAGGCGACGCCTACGATTCGGTCAGCCAGGATCTCGTCGAAGGCGTCGGCGGAGTTCGGGTCATCAAGGCCTTTCGCCTAGAGCCTTCCCGAATTGCTCGCTTCGATGCGGCGATAGGCAGGTTCGCGTCTCAGGCGACGACCGCGCTACGGTACTCGGCCCTTCGGATTCCGCTTCCACAAATCGTGGTCGCTCTCGGCCAAGTATGGGTGTTTGGAATCGGGGCCCTTCTGCTCGGAAACGGCCGGCTCAGCCTCGGAGCGCTTGTCGCCTCGCTTCTCGCGATGAACACACTCATCTTCCGGATCGAGGGGGTTGGAAGAATCATCCAGATTTTCGCGGACGCGCGATCTTCGGCGGCGCGAATTATGGACCTGCTTGACGCCGACACGCCGATCTGCTCCGGAACGAAAACGATCCCAGCGGGGGCCGTCGGCCTCCAGATGAACGGCATCCGGGTGACGACCAGCGGCAAGGGCGAGGACGTATTATCGGCCTGCTCGCTTACTCTTGAGCCCGGCGAGGTGGTCGCTCTCGTCGGGGCCACCGGCTCCGGCAAGAGCACTCTCGCCGCGCTCTCCCCGAGATTGCTGGACCCGCACGGCGGCGAAGTGCGCATCGGCTCGGAGCCACACGGCTGGATCGACCTTCGCGCTCTTGACCTCGCCGACCTCCGCCGCCGCGTTCACGTCTCCTGGCAGGATTGCTTTCTCTTCTCCGACACGCTTGCGGCGAACGTTCGCTTGGGCGCGCCGGGGGCGACCGACGAGGAAGTGCTGGAAGCTCTGCGACGGGCTTGTGCAGAGGATGTCCTCCAGGGCCTTCCGGACGGGCTGCAGACCCGCATCGGCGAGCGCGGCGTGACCCTCTCGGGGGGACAGCGGCAGCGGGTCGCGCTCGCTCGCGCGCTTTTGGCCAAGCCGTCGGTTCTCGTCCTCGACGACTCAACGAGCTCGCTCGACGCGGTGACCGAGCAAAGGATCCTTCATGGTCTGCGACGCCTCTCCCAGAACGACGGAGCGCCTTTGACGATCCTCATCGTCGCCAGCAAGCCTTCCACGGCCAAGTTCGCAGACAGGATTCTCGTTCTCGCCAACGGCGCGATCGTGAACGAAGGCGCCCACGACCATCTCGCGAGTACGAGCGCGACCTATCGCGAACTCGTGGGGATCGACGATGCCGCGGCTTGACCCGGCCAACCGGACCCGAGAGGCACAGGCTAGCCAAGCGAACAACGATCTCGCCGTCGAGGAGGAGTTGGCCCAGACGACCCTCGAGCGCCACATGTTTCGGCGACTCACGCCGTTGCTCCGATCGGTGCGCGGGCAGGTCATCGCTGTCATCGCGGTGGAGTGTGTTCTCGTCGTTGCGGTCTTCTTGCGACCATGGCTGATCCGGCAGGCGATCGATCATGGCTTCGCACACAGCGCGCGTGGTTGGACGGCGAAATGGGATGTTCTCTCCTGGGCGATCGTCCGGCTCGGGGTCACCTGGATCGCGAGGTTCGGCCTCGCCGCGCTTTCTCAGTACGTCGCCGGCCGAGCGGCCATTCGCGTCCTGAACGAGCTCCGCGTGCGGGTGTTCGCTCACATTCAGACGTTGAGCATCCGGTACTTCGATCGAACCAAGGTGGGTCGCATCGTGTCGCGGGCAGACCGCGACATCGACACCCTCGAACCGCTCGTGATCCAGGGTCCGCCGGAGCTCCTGTCCGCGGTTCTCCGATGCGCCGTTTCGGGCGTGCTCTTGTACTGGATCTCGCCGTGGCTTTTCTTCAGCGTTGCCGGTCTAGTGCCGGTCCTCGTCCCTGCCGTGTGGCTCTTCAACCGGATCGCGTCCCGCAACTGGGGTCGCGTGGCCGAGCGCCGGAGCCGCTTCACCTCCCACTTGGTCGAATCGGTGAGCGGCGTGCGCGTTTTGCAGCAAACCGGGCGTGAGGAGATCAACCGGCGCACCTATCAAGTGCTGCTCAACGACTTCACAGCAACCCTCGTAAGGGGAAACATCCGCACGAGCTGGTTTCCTCCGCTTACGGCCGTGCTTTCCACGGTGGGGATGGCGATCGTCCTTGTCGTGGGCAGTAGAGCGATCGCTTCTGGGCAGGTGTCCCTGGGACAGCTGGTGGCGGGCCTGTTCTACATCTACCTGTTTCTCGGACCTCTTCAGGATCTCGGGGATCTCTTCGAGCGCTACGCCGCCGGAATCGCAGTCGCGCAGCGGATATTTCTTCTTCTGGACACCAAGCCCGAAATCGTTGACCGACCGGGAGCGGTGGAACTCTCGAAAGCGCGCGGCGACATCGACTTCGAGCAGGTCACGTTCGCCTACGATCCGAAGAGAGGACCGGTCATCCGAAACTTCACGCTCAAGCTGCGCGCCGGCGAGCGGGTGGCCATCGTAGGTCCGACGGGACACGGCAAGAGCACGCTCATGCAGCTCTTGACGCGCTTTTATGAACCGCAACTCGGCAACGTGCGCCTCGACGGCATCGACGTTCGCGAGTTCAGCCAGCGCGACTTGCGCCGGCACATCGGCGTCGTCCTGCAGGATAACGTCCTCTTTCGCGGCACGGTCATTGAGAATCTGCGCCTGGGTGCCCCCAGCGCGACGGACACGGAGGTCGTCGACGCCGCGCGCGATCTGCGCGTCGATGAACTGATACGACGGCTCCCGGACGGCTACCACACGGAGGTCGGTCCCCTTGGCGCGCATTTGAGCCACGGTCAACGTCAGATCGTGTGCCTCGTCCGCGCGTTTCTCGCCGACCCGACCGTGCTCGTTCTCGACGAAGCGACATCCGCCGTGGACGTGCAGACCGAGCGGCGCATCCAAGAAGCGCTCCGGCGCCTCTGTGTCGGTCGGACAGCACTGGTCATCGCTCACCGCCTGTCGACCATTCGGGACGCGGACAGAATCGCCGTGATCCGACACGGTGAGTTGATCGAGCTGGGACGCCACGAAGAGCTTCTCGCGATCGGCGGAACGTACTCGGAGATTCACCGAGCGTACGAGCAAGGGTACGGCTCGATGGAAGCCGCCGGGCGCGCGGGTTGACCAACCACCCTTACTTGCGGCGGGGATGTGCGCTCACGCCGAGATTCGCAAGGAGCGCACGGCGGTACGCAAGGAAGTGCGGATCCTCCCGGTCCCGATCGCGAGGGGCGTAGATCTCCAGATCGAAGGACAAGTGGCCGTCCTGGAGCACCAAGACACGGTCGGCGAGAAGAATCGCCTCGTCGACGTCATGCGTTACGAGCAGCGTCGCTGGCTGATGCGCCCCCAGGAGGGTGACCACGAGGTCTTGCATCTGCAACCGTGTGAGCGCGTCCAACGAGGCAAAGGGTTCGTCGAGAAGGAGCAGGTCCGGCTTTCTCACGAGGGCACGGGCCAGAGCGACCCGCTGGGCTTCGCCGCCGGAGAGCACGCCGGGCCACGAACGCGCGCGATCGCCGAGTCCCACTTGCGTAAGCGCCCGCATCGCCGCGGCGCGGCTGTCGGCCGTCTGCGCTTGTCCAATCGTGACGTTTGAAAGAACGCGCATTGACGGCACGAGGCGAGGCTCCTGATAGACGGTGGTCCTGACCTTGGGCACGAGGACCACGCCCTCGTCGGCCTCTTCAAGACCGGACAGGATTCTCAGGAGTGTAGTTTTGCCGGTGCCACTCGGCCCGAGAAGAGCGACGAACTGCCCTTTCCGAATGTCGAGATCGATCCCGTCGAAAATGAGGCGACTTCCGAACGTCTTGCGCAGACCGCGGACGTAAACTGCGGCCTCCGGCTCCTCGGGGTAGAAGGTCTCTTGCCGGGCCTTCACGTCCAATTGGGCAGGAGCGATCATCGACGAGCCCGCGTCTGGCGCCGCCAGGGCATCGCGTAGCGCTCGAGCAAGCGAATGACGAGGTCGAAGACAAGGCCGAGAGCCGCATAGAAAAAAATGCAAAGAACCATGTAGTCGGGTCGGTAGTACTGCTTCGCTAGCAGCACGAGATAGCCGATACCCTGCGTCGTTCCGACCTGCTCGGCGGCGATCAAGCCGACCACGCTGATGGCAAGACAAATTCGTAAAGCCATCAGGAGGTTGGGCAATGCGGCCGGCATGATGACGCGCCACAGGAGCCCCAACCCGCGAAGGCCGAATCCGTGCGCGGCCTCCACGACCTTTCGATCGACGCCTCGCACTCCGAGATACGAGTACGCGTACATCGGAAAGGCGGACGCGGTCGCGATCAAGACGACCTTGAACCTCTCGTCTATCCCGAACCAGGAGATAAGCAGAGGAACGAGGGCTAAAAAAGGAACCGCCCTCACCATCTGCATGAGCGGGTCGATGAGCTCCTCACCGAGCATCCAAAGACCCGATGCGGTTCCGAGCACGAGCCCCGTGGACACTCCCAGGGCAACACCTGCCCCCGCCCTGCCCAGGGACGCTTGAAGAAATGATGCTAGCTGCCCGGAGCTATTAAGCTCAACGAGCGCCTCGCCCACTTGCGCCGGCGACGCCAAGACGCTGCTCGAGATAAGCCCGGAGGTCGACCCGCACCACCATCCGAGAAGAAGAAGGGTCGGTACGCTCGCACGGATCGCAAGGGACAGGGCCCGCGATCGGCTCCTCCGTCCAGAGAACGCGGGCTTCGCGAGCGCCGGGGGCTGTCCGTCCGCCCGCTCGATCTCGCTCGGCCGGACCCAGGACGATGCGTAAGCGGGAGCCGGACCAGGATGGATCACGGACGCGGGATCGGGTCTGACCATATTTCGTCCTAACGCCGCATCGGGCCCAAGGCGGTCAACGGCCGTGAGCCGCAACGGCGCGGTCGACATCGAACACGATCTCGTCCACGGCGATGTTGCGGTCGATGGAGTGGTTGTCGAAGAACATCGCCTCGACGTTGGCGATTCGCGCCCGGTCGGCGGCCGTCGGGATCCGATACGCCGGAAGCTCTCGCGTTTCTTCGACAACCCGAGTGAGTTCGTCGCCGGAGACCGCCGTTGGACCCTGCTTCGTAAAGACGTTCTGGAACTTTTCAGGGTCCTTTCGAGCTTCGAGGGTCAGCTCTTCGGAGACCTTAATGAGGAGCCGAAATGCCTCAGGGTTCGCTTCCAGAACGCTTGCGTTGGCGGCCAAGACGCCGACGTCATCGGAGTGGATCTGGTCTTCGGTCACGAGAACGTGTGCCCCGTTCCGAACGGCGGTCGCAAAGAACACGCCAAATGTCGACCACGCATCGATCTTGCCGGTAGCGAAGGCGGCGGCGGCGTCGGGGGGCTGAATCGGAAGCCGGTTTACTTCGGACGCTGGGATTCCCTCATCCGACAGCGCCTTGAGGAGCACGTAGTCTCCGTGGGCCGCCAGATTCACCGCCACGCGCTTGCCCACGAGATCTTTGAGGGTCCGAATCGAGCTCTGCGCCGGGCTGATTACCCCGGCAGCCCGTATCCCGCCCGGATCCGAAATCGCAAAGATCTTAAACTTCAGATTGTGCGATAGGGCTCCGATAATTGGGCTGATGGCCCCCCCGGCCGCATTGATCGCGCCGGCGTTCATCGCTTCAAAGTTTGCGCTGAACGCGCCGGCCGCAGGTACCCATTCGATCGTCGCGTTCACCGGCTCGAGATTCTTCTTGAGGATGCCTTCGCGCTTCGCGTAGGCGAGGATTCCGGCGTTGCCCGGGTCCGCAAAACGGATGACGACAGGGTCGTGAGTGGCGGCCGATGACCCCTGGGAGACGGTCGCCGCCAAGGCGTCCGACGAGCGGGGGCCGTTACACGCAAGGAGCAGAGTCGCAAGAACGGCGAGCTTCATGACGCGCTCATGGGTCGGTGGCGTCCGTTCCGGCGTCCTGCGCCGCATCGGGCGATAGGGCGTCCAGCCCGGAGTCGCCCAAGGCTCCGTCGAGTCCCGAATCGCTCCCGGCCTCGGTGCTGGAGTCGCTCAAGGCTCCGTCGAGTCCCGAATCGCTCCCGGCCTCGGTGCTGGAATCCGGTGCCAGGCCATCAAGGCCCCCGTCGCGGGTCGATCCGTCGCGCGAGCCCCCCTCCGTGCTGGATGCGTCGGAGGTCGCACCGCCGTCGTTGCTTGGAAGGGTGGGAGTGTTGCCGTCGTCGTCGCCATCGCAGGCGGCGGATGCAACGAGAAGACTCAGAAAAACTGCAGGAAGTGTTCGCCTCAACATGGGTTCGAGTCTTCCATGACGGCGCGATGATGTCTACTATAATAGACAAATGCCACCGTGCGAGAACGTCTTCGCAAGTCTCGTCTTTATCTCACAGTAGACCAGGCGTCCCCTTTGCCCTCGCTGGTTTCGCTTCCCAGGTGAAACTCCCGAAGAAGGTCAACTTTCAGTCGGCCAAAGTCGCGATGCGCACGGTCCCGGGGGTAGGGAAGCGGGACGTCGAGCCGTCGCCGCACGCGCCCCGGTCGCTCGTCCATCACGACGACTTGCTGGCCGAGAAAGATCGCCTCTTCGATGTCGTGCGTGACCATGATCATGGTCACGCCTTCGGCGTACCAAAGGCGCTGCAGCTCATTTTGCAGGTGCAACCGCGTGAGCGCATCGAGCGCCCCCAGAGGCTCGTCGAGAAGCAGGATGCACGGTTTGCTGACGAGGGCTCTTGCGATCGCCGCCCGTTGGGCCATTCCCCCCGAGAGTTGATGAGGGTAGGCGCGTTCAAAACCTTGAAGGCCGACGAGCTGGATGTGTCGGGCCACCGAAACTCGGCGTTCCTCCCGAGGCAGGTCGGCAGCGCTGAGACCAAGTCCGATATTTTGCTCCACGGTAAGCCACGGGAAGAGGCGGTGCTCCTGAAACACGATGCCCCGCTCGAGTCCCGGCTCGCGGATGGGCCTTCCATCAAGCTCGATGGACCCCTCGTAGTCCGGATCGAGACCAACGAGGAGGCGAAGAAGCGTCGACTTTCCGCAACCGCTAGTTCCCACGATCGACGTGAAGGAGCCGGGGGGCGCCTCCAAGTCCACCCTCTGAAGGACCGGGAGAACCCGGCCCTCGAGGCGATAGGACTTCGAGAGCCCCCTCACGCTCAGCGTCCCGCTAGTAGGGCGAGGGGCCGTCGGGGGGCGCGGAGCGGCGGATTCGCATGTGATCGCAGCAAGCATTTTGCGTCTATAATACTAGACGTTGGTCTTGACAGTGCAAGGCCGGCCTATCACAATGCGCCAGGTGTCGCGGTGAGATTGAGCTCGCTTCGGACGCCGTGACTCTGGTGACTCTTGAGGTAAGCGGATGGCAATCCCTGAGAGCGCGGGCCTGGGAGGGCGGTACCTGGGATCCCGTACGCCGCTGAGCAGCAGAGCGACCGGGGCCATTATCTCGCCGGGAGAGACGCGCGCGCGGAACACCGTTTGGTCACGGCCTATCACGAGGGGTGCCAAATCTTGGGCACGCGTCGGATACCTTGTGCTCCCGGCGTTATTGCCCCTTGCCGTGCTTGGCGTCTGGGGCGCCGTCGTCGGCCAACACATCGTCTCACGCCACGTGCTGGTTTCGCCTCTCGATGTCCTAACGGCCTTTGGTGAACTTTGGTCGAGCGGCGAGCTCCGGCGCCACCTGAGCCGGTCGCTTGCGCGCCTGGTCATGGGCTTTGCCATCGGCGGCGCCCTGGGCCTCACGATCGGGATCGCCATGGGGGTTTCGGAACGGACGGAGAGTTATATCGGACCGACGTTTCACGCTGTGCGCCAGATCCCGTCAATCGCGCTCATCCCCGCCTTTATCCTCATTCTGGGGGTCGACGAGTCCCTGAAGATCGTCCTTGTAGCCAAGGCGTCCCTCTTTCCGATCGCACTAGCCGCCCTCCATGGCGTCAAACAGATCTCGCGAGCGTACCTCGAGGTGGCCTCGGTACACCGGGTCCCGCGGGCGGTGCTCTTGTGGCGATTGGTCATCCCCTCGGCCACGCCCCCAATCGTCGCGGGGGCTCGCATCGCTCTTGGCCGTTCCTGGCTCATCCTAGTTGCGAGCGAACTCATGGCGGCCGATTCGGGGGTCGGGCAGATGATGGAAATGGGGCGCCAGATGTTCCGAATGGACGTCGTCATGGTGGGGGTTCTCCTGACCGGTGGGATCGGGCTGTTCTTGGACGGTGGCGTCCGGGCCGTCGAGCGACTGGTGGGAGCCTGGAGGCGGGCGTGAGCCGCGTTCGTGTGTCGACTCCGCGGTGGTCGCGGACTCTCTGCGGAACATGGCTTCCGCTCCTCGGATTTGCCGGCTGGGAAGTCCTGTCGAGAAGCAAGACCTACTCGTACGGATTCGTTCCGCCCTGGGCGCTCGCTCGGAGCTTGCTCGAGGTTGTCGAGAGCGGAGCCCTGCCGAGCAGCCTTCTTGCCACGATGAACAGGATGCTGCTCGCGTTGGGTCTCGGAGCTCCCGCGGGAGTACTGCTCGGCACCGCTCTGGGCGCGTCTCGTCTGCTCGATCGCGCAATCGGCCCGTTCTTTCACGCCGTGCGACAGGTACCGTACCTCGGTCTTGCTCCGCTCATGGGCCTTTGGTTTGGCACAGGAGATGTCGCAAAACTCGTTCTCGTGTTTTTGACAGTCCTCTACCCCGTCGTGCTCAACCTGTACCAGGGAGTGCGCTCAATCGACCCCAGGTACATCGAGGTGGCGCGCGTGCTGAAGCTCCCGAAAAGGGAGGTGCTCGTGCGCCTCATCTTTCCCGCGGTCGGGCCGCACTTCTACTCCGCGCTGTCGCAAGCGATCCCATTCGCCTGGATTGCGACCGTGGGTAGTGAACTTCTCCTTCCGTCCGGGCGGGGCATCGGAACGATGATGCAGTCCGCCGAGGCCGGCGGCCGGCTCGACGTGCTTCTCGTTTGCACGTTGAGCGTCGCCGCGGCCAGCCTGGCGCTCGATCGTCTTCTCGTCCGCGTCGGCCGCCGCCTGATGCGCTGGCGCGACGACGGCTGGAGCCACGCGTGATCTGAAGATGTTCCCATGAAAAACATTTGGCGAGCCATCCAGTTTATTCCCGAGTACCGCGGTCGGGTCCTCGGCGTGATTGTCGTCGGGACTGTCCTCGGAGGAATAGGAACCGCGACGCCGCAGATCTACAAGATGATCGTCGACGTCCTTTCCGGCGTCCTCTCCGGTCGGCTGTCGCACGCGCAGGCGGCGCATCGCATTACGGTCCTTGTGGCCGCCTTCTTCCTATTTCGTCTCACCGTGGTCGTCTTTGGCGCGCTCCAAGACCGACAAGCCGACGACCTGTGGCTCGACACGGTAAGCACCTTTAGGCAGCGCGTCTTCGACAATATGACCGGCCTCTCCATCGACTACTTCGAAAAGATGCGGGTCGGCGAGATCATGGATCGCTTCGGTGCGATCACGCAGATCACCATGTGGCTCATGTCCCTCACGGAGGGCACACTGGCCAGCATCCTTCAAATGTTTTTCATCCTCGGACTGCTTGCGTACAAGGCGCCACTCATCGGAGCGGTTCTCGCTGGGGTTTTGGCGTTCAACTTCGTCATTTCTCATCGAACCGTCGGCTGGACGAAGCCTTACCGGCGGGGCTGGCAAGCGCTGGCCGGGCGTATGACGGGGCTCCTCGCCGAGATGATCGGAAACATCGCGACGGTCCGTAGCTTCGGGGGCGAGCCGGCGGTCAAGCAGCGCTACGACCGCACTCAGGCCGAATGGAAGGTGACTCGCGACGGTCTACACCGTGTGGAGTGGCGTTCGGCGTTGGCTCTCAATGTGGCCAACGCCTTGGGCGTTTTCGCGGCGGTTTCTCTTGCGGCGCACGGCGCGCTCGTGGGGCGCTTCACGGCCGGCGACATTCTACTCGTTCTAACCCTGACTCAGAACCTCATCAATACGATCACGCCCATTGCGCGACAGATCAACCAGATGAGCGAAATCGAGAGCAGTGCCGAACGGCTCGTCGAGCTACTCGACGTCGAGGCCGAGGTAGCCGACGCTCCGGATGCGGTGGACCTCGATCGCATCGAGACGATCGCCTTCGACCGCGTGAGCTTCCGCTATCCGAGCAAGACGACCTACGCGCTTCGCGACATCTCGTTTTCCTCTCGCGCCGGCGAATCGCTGGCGCTCGTGGGTCCCAGCGGAAGCGGAAAGACAACGATCGTCAAGCTCCTCATGCGCTTCTACGAGCCGACGGAAGGGCGCGTGCTGATCAACGGCATCGATCTCCGACGGTACAGACAACGTTCCGTGCGTACCAAGCTCGGCGTTGTCCTTCAAGACGTCGCGCTTTTCAACGACAATATCGGGGAGAATATCGCGTTCGCAAAGCCGGCTGCATCGTCTGAGGAGGTGCGCGCCGCGGCGGTTGCCGCACACGCGGACGACTTCATTCAGAAGCTACCCGAACGGTACGCGACTCTGGTGGGCGAGCGAGGCGTCAAGCTGTCGGGGGGCGAGAAGCAGCGCGTCGCCATCGCCCGGGCCCTGTGCAGCGACGCGCCGTGCATCCTCGCCGACGAGCCGACAGGGAGCCTCGATCAGGAGAACGCCGAAGCGGTCATGGACATTCTGCGCAACCTCGTCGATGCATTCGGCAAAACGGTCCTGATCGTCACGCACAATCGCGACCTGGCGGACCGGTATTGCGACGGCATCTACGAGTGCAATCGGGGCCAGCTGCTGACGACCGTCGATGTGCCGGCGTGAGCGCCGTTTGCGTCAGCGGAAGAACGAATGAAACTCAATCAATGAGGAGGCAACCATGGTTTCGCGCATGCCGTCCATGCGTTTGTTCGAACGCGTCCGCTA
>Ga0302326_10023615_pt1 | contig 12524 bp, 12 predicted proteins | sample Palsa_T0_3_FD_202264 | JGI IMG/M metagenome (GOLD analysis project Ga0302326, IMG submission 202264) | Peat permafrost microbial communities from Stordalen Mire near Abisko, Sweden - Palsa_T0_3 | ecosystem: Environmental > Terrestrial > Soil > Palsa > Peat permafrost | place: Sweden: Abisko... | reverse complement strand
CCGTGCTCACTTTGAGCGGCACCGTTTGGTGAGTCTCCTCTTGTGAGGTCTGTTGGGTTCTAGTCTTCATCAACTCTACCCACACCAAACGGTCGCCTCTATTTCCAACTGAATCGCTCCGGCTAAGTGCCCCTCTGGACCGGCGGCGTCGAGGCGGTGCGGGAACGACAGACGGCCCCACCACGCCATTGCCAGGCCGGCCGGGGGAACCGGGCTCTCACGTGTTCCGCGGCCTCGGAGACAGACATGCCGAGGATCTGCGCGGCTGCTTCCACAGTTTGGCTTAATTGTTTCATGGTTTTGGCTGAAGCTTGAAAATCGGTGGCGGTTGAGGAATCGAACCTCTCTTCGGTTTATTGCCGAGCTCCGCAGGGTTGCACTGCTACCGCCGTTTAAAGTGGGCGGAAGTCTCTATCGCCAAGCCCGTGCCAGTGCTCACCCTCTCTGTAAATCAGGCCGGCATAGATCGATTCGCGACGCGATCTAAAACAAAAGCGTCACATCGCTGACACTAAGGACATCGGCCCTCGCCCTCCCTGCGGATGTTGCGATGACGAGAACCCGCCACCACCGCAGGCCAACTCTACTTCGCCAAATCGCGGACAAACTCCTTCGCACCGGCGGGCGCCGCAGTTTCGGTCGCGTTGAATCCTTTCACGCCGTTGAGGACGATCACCGGGCTGTCGCCGGCGGGAGCAACGGCGGCGCGGTTCAACTGGACATTCTCCGCGTCGTCGATCACGAACGCCGGCCGGTAGTCCTTATTCGCGGCCAGGAAGGAGACGTTCTGCAAAGTAATGCCCTCGGCGTGGCGGATGTAGAAGGCCCAGGCCGGCAACTCGCCAAACATCGAGAACTCCGGGTACTTATCCGCCAGCTCCGGGATCGTCGCGAGTTTGTCGAAGGGGATTTCCGCGACGTCGCGGCGGCCGCCGCCGGCCGTGGTCACCGTGATGTTCTTCAAGGTGACGTTCGCGATGCGATGCCCGGGCAGGCCGACGATGGACGACGGAAGCAGGTTGCGCGGCGATTTCGGCGGCGGCCCGGCATGCGGGTAGCCGGCGTCCGGCGTCGTCGCGGGAATCTCAACGCTGACGTTGCTGATTTGCACGTCGCGCACGCTGCCGGGTGCGCCGCCCTTGTTGCGATTGCCGAGCCGGATGAAGATGGCGCCGCCGGTGTTTTTCGCCTGCACCTCGGAGATCTCCACACCCTCGATCGCCGCCCCATCCACGCTCTCGATGGCAATCGCTGTCCGGAAGGTATCATGGATGCTCAACCGGCGGGCCTTGATCCGGCGGAAGGCGTCCCGCGAGCTGGTGCCCAGCTTGAAGGCGGTCGCGCTGGAGCGCACCACGCAATCCTCGACCACCACATCCTCGCAAGCGCGGCCCTCCCCGGATTTCAGGCAAATACCGTCATCGGCGCTGTCGATGTCGCAATGCGTCACGGTGGCGTGCCGGCAGTCCACGAGGTCGAGCCCATCATTGTTCCAATACGCCGTGCTGCGCACGATGACATGGTCGAGGCTGACGTTTTCGCAATTGAGATACGTCTGCACCCAGCAGGAGGAATTCTTCAGGGTGATGCCCTGCATGGATACCCCTTTGCATTCGACAAACTCGATCAATTGCGGGCGGTTCGGCTCGGCGGGCCGGTTGCTGGCCATGGGATCGATGATCTTTTTCTCCTGCACCAGCCGAAGCACATCGGCCGCAAGCGCTTCGCCTTGTCCGTCGATCACGCCTTCGCCGGTCACGGCGATGTTATGCTGGCCTTTGGCCTCGACGAGCGCCATCCAGCGGTTCTTGAGATAGTCCGCTTGCTGGGTGCTGCCGAGGAGGGTTGCGCCCTTGTCGATGAGCAGCGTCACGCCGCTCTTCATGACCAGCGAGCCGCTCAGGAAGGTGCCGCCGGAGAGCCGCACGGTACCCCCCGCGGCCGCCGCCGCATCGATCGCGCGCTGGATTGCGGCGGTGTCTTTCGTCCGGCCATCACCCACGGCGCCATATTGCCGCGCATCGATGGTCGGTGCGGCCATCAACGGGTAAGTGAGCGTGAAAAATGCCGCCAGCGTCAGGTAAGTCAATGTTTGCACTGCCTGGGACTTTGGTTGGGTGGGGTGGAAAGCCCGGACGATTTACCGATCCGGCGCGGGCAGGGACGGTGCGACAATTCCCGTCCAGAGTTTGTAACCTTCGGCGTTCATATGCAGCCGGTCCTCGACAAAGATTTCCGGGCGCGGCTGGCCGTCGCTGCCCAGCATCTGCGGGAACACATTGATGAATCTCAGTCCGGGCTTGCCCGTGATGTACTCTTCGATGAGCCCGTTGGCTTTCTTCACCTTTTCGACTTCCGCCCAGCGCGACGGATTGCCCGCGATGGAGATGTAGGCGATTTCGGTTTTCGGAAGTTTGGCCCGGATCGTTTCGACGAAGGCTTGAAAATCGGCGAAGACTTGCTCGGGCATTTTGCCGGCGTGGATGTCATTGCCGCCGGCGTACACGACGATCATCCGCGGCTCGTACGGCAGGACGATGCGATCCGCAAAGTGGACGCTGTCGATCAACTGCGAACCGCCAAAGCCGCGGTTGATCACCTGGTGATGCGGAAAATCCTCCGCGAGCGTCGTCCATTTGCGAATGCTCGAACTGCCCACGAAAACGATGGCATTCTTCGGCGGCGGATTCTGCCGATCCTTCTCCTCGAACGCGGCGATTTCCTTCTCCCATTTTGCAAACGGATCTGGCGCGGCCTCCGCGCGCAGACGCAAAGCGAGCGGGAGCAGCAGCGGGAGAAGGACGAAGACTGCGCGGAGGGGAAGACGCATGGCGGGAGGATGAGGGACGGCTTCGCGGCAACATCCCCGCCCGCATCGCTACGCGAAGCGTTGCGGGCGGGCAACATCAAACATCCACCATTCAATCAAGAGGGCGTCCAAGACTTCCACGACGGCAGCTTGCGCGTTGGTGGATGCCGCGCTCCGAGCGGCATGGCCCAAACCCACGCCGGAGGCGTCTGCTTCCACGAATGCGCGGACGAGGCCTGCGCGTGAAAATCGGGCGCCCCCGCGCGTGCTTTTGCCATCACGCTCGGAGCGCGCGATCCTCCGATGCGCGCTGGCTCACTTAAAATCCTGCCACCCCGCCTGGTCGAGCACCGGCTGAAAACCCTCCGCCGCCGCGCGGGCCCAGAAGATCGCCACGCGTCCGTGCCCTTCCGCGGCCTGGTATTCGTGCGGGCCGGCGGCCAGTTCGACCGGCCCGGTGACGGGCATCCCATCGATCGTCCCTCCCACCGGATGGCCCTCGGCCCAGACCACATACGAAGCCGGCACTTCAACGTCAAAATGGATGGCACCGCCCGCCGCGGCCCGGTCCCCGATCACTTTTCCCGCAACGCGCGTCCGGCCAACCGCGAGATAATTCCGCGTCATGAACGCGACCGCGCCCGGTGGATACCAGCGGTCTTGATTCAGCACGACGAAGGTCTTCGTCTTCAAGAGGCATTCCGCGACGTCGTCGGGCAGTTCGTTGCGCCGCAATCGGACGAAGGTCAACGGCTCCAGGACGTAGAAATAGGCGCGCTGACGGAAAACGGATTCGCCCTTGAAATCCATGACATACTCGCCGGGCCGGGTCAGCCGGAGCACTTCGCCGAGAATCTCCCGCTCGCGCTGCGTGCCATCGATCCACTCGATGGCGAGTTTTGGCAGGCCGCCGGTTGATTTCTCGAGATGCGTCCTGAACGGCGGCCGCCCGCCGAGCATGAAAGCGATCTCCGCGACGCCCGCGATGCCAAGGATCCACGCCTGGCGCGTCGCCGTGAACCGCTCGCCGAGCGCCACCAGCGCCGCCGCAAGCAGCACCGCCAGGAGGGGATAGACCGGCAGATAATCCTGCCGCGTGAGCAGCGTCCAAAACGTGTAGAGCCCCGCATAGTAAAAGGTGGCCACGAGAAAGAGGCCTCCCCTCCGCAGCGCGGCCGCGGCGTCCGATGCCGCGCGCGCCATCCCCGCCGCGGCCACGAGCAGAAATGGCAGCGCCACCGGCAGGGCGAGCCGCAGATAGAAGGGGTGGTTCCGCGCGTCCACGCCGGCCTCCAGGTTGTGTTGGATCGTGCCGTAATAGAACGGCCCCCACGCGCCTCGCGCCGCAAAGTAGGCGGCCAGCAAAGCGGGCGCGACGATCATTCCCGCGAGCACCGGCCAGACGGCGGCCAGCGTCCGGCCCGGCAACGCCAGGTCCAGACGTCGCGCCACGATGAACGGCGTGAGCAGCGCGGCGAGGCCCAGCACGACGCACAGCAGCGTGGTCTTCATCGACACCGTGAAACAAAGGCCGAGCAGCAAACCGCCGGCCAGGGCCCGCCAGCGCGTGAACTGGCCGCAAACCAGCGTGGCCACAGTGGCAAGCCACAGGGGCGTCCAGAGATTGTCGGTGCGGTACTCCAGCGCGCACGACGCCCACCACGGGAAGAGGCTGATCAGCACCGCGGCCCAGAGACCGGCGCGACGGGAAAAAATCGCCCCGCCGATCTTCCAGACGCACCACAGCGACACCCCCCAGAGCGGCACCATCGCCAGCCGCATGAAATCCAAAATATTCGTGCGTTCTCCCAATGCCGCGACGAGCGGCGAGAAGAGAATGTGAAAGAGCGGAGTGTGATTGTCGAAAAAGTCGCGGTACTGCAGCAGCCCCTGCGTCCAGCCCCAGGTCGTGTGCAAGTGCTGCGGTTCGTCGCTGTCGTAGCGATAATGGAGGATGTAAAAGCAGCGCAGCACGAAGGCCAGGCCGAGCAGCATTCCCGCGAGCCATTTTTCCGGCCCCGGGATTTCCCTTCCCGCGCTCCGCGGACGCTGAACCGGATTCATCTTCCTTTTCCTCTTTCGGCCGGGGGAAAAGAAGCTGGAAAAAGAATAAGATCGAGAAAAACGCCTCTCCTCGAACAACGAAATCCGCGGAGAAAAGGCGAGCGGTTGCAGCGTGGCGGCATGGCCCCCTTCAATCCGAAAACCGCGCCGCTGCCAACAGCATTGGCAGATCCACCTATTCCGTGAGCTTTTGCGTGCCTTTCGGCCCGGCTTTCGGCGGTGGCACCGGGCTCAGCTTCTTCGTCGGCATCATAATTTGCCGCGGGGGCGGCAAAGGGCGCTGCGAGAGCTTGGTCGTCGGCACCGCGCCTGGTGCATTGGGTTTGACACCTCCCGGACCATTCGCCATCGCTCCCGCCGGAGGCATCGGCGGGCGCGCCACCGCGCGCACACCGCTGTCCAGACCGTTGGGCACCCGGGACACGACGGTGTCGGGCACCGATGGCATCTTCGGCAGCGGCGCCACAGGTTTGCGGGGCAACTCGCCGGGGACCGACGGCCGGGTGAACTTGCCGAAGGTGGGAGGCGCCTTGGGCAACGGGACGCCGGCGGCCGGTTTCTGCTCGAGAGAAGCTGCTGGGACGACGATCGTCGCGGGCTCGGCCTCCTCGGGCGCCGGCGTTTCATTCGGCGCTGGAGGTTCGCCTTCCGCGGCCGCGGGCCCGGGTTCCGGCATGGGGCGCTCCTCCTGCCGGATGGCGGCGGCGGCCGGCTTGGGCACTTCGATGCGGACTTCGTCCGCCTGGGCGGCCAGCACCGCGGCGGCCTCGATCGGCCGCAGCGCGGGTTCTTCGTCCCCTCCATTGACCTTGCGCCGAAGCTGCTCGACTTCGCGCTGGGAGCCATCGTACGCCAGTTGCAAATTCAGGCGGTCACGCTTCAAAATTGCGAGGTCGGTCTTCAGCCGCCCGAGTTCCTCCTCGTTCCGCAACTGCGCCTCCTTCAAAGCCTCGCGCGCGACCACCACCTTCTCGTAATCCTCCCGCGCCACGGTCTCCCCGGCGCCTGCCCCCGAGGACCCATGCGCGCGGCCCAGGGCCTCGATCTCTTCCCGCAAGGCCGCCACCGTGGCCCGCATCTCGACATTTTCCTGCCGGACGGCGTTGACCTCGCCGCGCGAAGGAAAGCTCTCTGCCTCCTCACCGGCCGCGATCTCCTCCGGACTGAATTGCGCCTCGACCACCCCAAATCCGATGGTGCACGCTTCGTTCAAATGGTAGTCGGAAACCTTCTGGCCATTGACATAGGTTCCGTTCGACGAGCCGCGGTCGTGGATCCGGTAATGGCCGTGTTCCTGGATCAACTCGGCGTGAAATCCCGAGACGGTGCGATCGATGATCTGGATGGTATTGAACGGCAAACGACCGATCGTGAGGCGCGCCCCGGTGAGCGCGATGACCGTCGGCTGATCTTTTTCGGGGAAGGTGAGGCGGAGGCTGGCCATGCGGGGGATGGTGGAACTTTTATCAGAGGTGAGCGCGGAAAATTAGATGCACCGGCGTCAATCGCAACCGGCTTTCTTCTGGGGAATCGGAAAAAATCGCGTTTCTGCGTGGGTCAAAATCAACAAGCTTCGTCCAGGGGCAGGGTCGCCGCTGGACTGCGAGGTTTTGACCCATTTTCAAAAGGAAGCAAGTCGGATTCCACAGAGGCGATTTCCTCATTTTGTGGCATCCAGTACCACCGGCAAAGGCGTTATACAGCCGTCATAAATTCAAAATCACCCCTTGCCGCTCCGTAAAATATGGCATATGGACGCCCAATCCGGCATTAAGCGTGCTGCAATGGTTGGCTCCAAACTCACAAGACGATATGGAATTGCTTCCCTCGATTTTAATCGCTGAGGACGACGAACGCACCTGCATTCTTCTCCAAAGCATGCTTGAGAGCCTTGGTTATCCCATCGTGGGTTCGGCCAGCGACGGTCTGGAGGCCGTCGAAAAGACGCTCGCACTCAAGCCCGGCGTCGTCCTGCTCGATATCGGCATGCCGAGCATCGATGGCCTGGAAGCCGCACGGCGGATCCTCGCCCAGGTCCTGGTCCCGATCGTGGTCCTGACCGGCATGTCGGACGACGAAACCCTCGAGCAAGCCCGGGCCCTCGGGGTGCAGGCCTTCCTTCTCAAACCCTTGTCCAGCAAGGAGCAATTGCGCGCGGCGGTGGTCATCGCGACGACCATCTGCGCGCGGCAGCGGGCCGACGCCCAAAAGATCGATTCGCTGAGTTCGACCCTGGAATCCACCCGCGTCAAAGCCGTGCCGCGTGCCCTGGGCACCTACGGCTTGACCCGCCGCGAAACCGAAGTCCTCCATCTCCTCGCCGAAGGCCGCGCCAATGCCGAGATCGGCGCCGAACTCGGCCTCTCGCCGCGCACCGTCGAGAAGCACGTGGAACACATCCTCGACAAGCTCGGCGTGAAATCCCGGACCGCCGCGACACGCCTCGTCGCGGATGCCGGACGGCGCAAGCCGCGGTAGCGTATTTAAGGTAGACCGGCCTCAGTGCGCCGGAACGGGAATGACGCGTCAACGACGTCGACTGGCCCCAGTCGCCCCTCGCCAATGCGCGCGCTACACCAGGTCGCATCGTGCCGCCTACCCCTTCCGCTGCTCGTGCTGGCGGTAATGGATGACCTGCACTTTCTCCGTCGTCACCAGCCCGCCATCCATCATGCCCTCGAGCACCGGCAGGAATGCCTGAATTTTCTCCGGTTCATCCACGATCTCGATCACCATCGGCAAATCCGTCGAGAGCTGCAGGATCTTCGCCGTGTGCAGCCGGCTGGTCCGCCCATAACCCATCGGGCTTTTCAGCACCGTCGCCCCGGCAAGGTGCATTTCGCGCGCCTTGAGCACGATGGCTTCGTAAAGCGGATGATGTTCGTGGCGATCGCCATCGCCGATGAAGATGCGCAGCAGCGTCGCCTCGGTGGGCAGAGGATCGGCGGCAACGCCGGCGGGATCGGAGGGGTCGGTAGACATGGGGAAGATCAGCGGTGATTGATGAACGCAGCGGCCAATTGCCCCAACCATACGGCAACGAGGCAGAAAATCACGGACACGACCACGTTCCATCCCGCCCGCAGCCACTCACCACCGTTCATGAGATTGAGCGTTTGCAGGCTGAACGAGGAGAACGTCGTATAGCCGCCGAGGATGCCGATCATCACCACCTGCCGCGTCAGCGACGAAGCCATGAAGATGCCGTCCGGCCCGGTCAACGTCGCAAAAAGCCCGATGACAAAACACCCCGTGACATTCACCACGATCGTCCCCACGGGAAATGTCTCCCCGTAATGCACCGCGAACCAATTCGACAATCCGAAGCGCAACGCCGTGCCGACGGCGCCTCCCAGCATGACGGCGAGATACGTTTTCAGCATGCGGGCGATGATATCCTATTTCCCGTTTTGGAAAAGCAGCGGCATGAAATCGTGAAGATAATGCCGCCAGTTGGTCCACGTATGGCCTCCCGCGCTCACATTGGCGCTGAATCTCACGTGCTTTTCGGTGAGCAATGCCTCGAGATCCTTTTCGCCCGGGCGCAGGAAATCGTCCTGGCCGATGCCGATCCAGAAGAGGGAGAGCTGGTCGGTGGCCTTGTCCAGAAACGCGCCGTGGCTCGCGGCGTAATCTTCGCGCACGCCGGCGCTGAACACCCCGAGCCAGGCAAACTGGTCCATGTGCTTCACGCCGACATCCAGTGTCTGGAATCCGCCCATCGACAAGCCGGCCAGCGCGCGGTTCGCCCCGCCGGCCGCCACGCGGTACTTCTTCTCCACCAAGGGAATGATCTCCTGGAGCAGATCGGTCTCGAAATCGCTTTCGTGACCCTTGCTATGCGGATACGTGCCATTGGGCATGACGATCAGCATCGGCTTCGCGCGACCGGCGGCGATGAGATTGTCGGCGATGTAACTGGCCCGGCCCACCACCTCCCAACCGTCGTCCTCGTCGCCCGACCCGTGCAGCAGATACAGGACGGGGAACCGCGCCTCGGGCTCTTGCCCATACCCGGCCGGCGCGTACACGCGCATGGTGCGGGGCGCACCGGTCGCCTTTGACACAAAGGTGTGCATGGTCACCGTGCCATGGGGAACATTCTGGATTTCCCAAAATTCCGGAGCCTTCGCCGGCACTTCGACCAGGCTCCAGTTCGGCCGCAATCCCGCCTTCACCCACGGGTTCGACGGATCGAGCGAGGCGAATCCGTCAACGTTGAACTGGTACTCGTAAATCTCCGGGGCGAGGCCTTCGACACTCGCGTTCCAAAAGCCTTGATCATCCCGTTGCATCCCCACGGTTTCTTTGCGCCCGCCGATGGCGACGCTCACCTGCTGGGCTTTGGGCGCATTGAGCCGGAAAGTCACTTTCCCCTCCTCCACCTGCGGCGAAATCAGACGCTCCGGATGGCGCGCCGCCGGTGTGGCTTGCTGGGCAAAAGCGGCGGGGAGCAGAATGGCGAGGACGGTGAGATGAACGGCGATCGATTTCATACGCTGGGGAATCAGGAGAACGAGATTGGTCGGCGAGATTGCCCCTTCGCGCCCGCGCGGTCGAGCCCGCGTTGCCGATCTCTGGAGTCGAGGCGGCACTCCTCGTTGCGCAGCGGGATTCCGGTGAGCGCGCGCGCCTCGCGTGCGGTGCCCGGCGCCCCCGCCGGACACGAGTCGTGCACGACTAAGAGCCTCAAATTATCGCCCCTCCCCGCTCGCCACCACACCCTCACGTCAAGCCGCTCGAGACTGCGGCGTGTAGTTCGGCTCCGTCACCCGCAAAAACTCCTCGTATTCCCGCTGAAAATCCGCCACGAGGACCTCCAGTTGCCGGCCGATCTGTTGCCGCCGCGCCAGCGTGATGGCGCTCTCCAGCTTGTCTCGTTTCACATCGATGACACTCGCCAGATGAAGCAGCAAGCGCAGGCGGGAGACCTTCTCGTGGTTGGCGGCTCTCGTGCTGGAATTTCCCTCGTCTGGGCTCATAAACGTGGCGGCATTAGTTAAAACAAGCCATGGGCGGTCTGGCTCAAATTGGGATGATCAATCGAGCACGATTTGGGCCAATCGGACGCCCCCGAGTGAGCCGCAACGACCCGGAGTCGATCGACTCCGGCACCCTCAATGCAGCATACTTTATGCCTCAACTGCCTTTTCGGAGCCTCAGCGGGCCGCCCGGCCCGCCGGGCAAATGAACAACCCATGCCTCGCCACCGTCTCACTTCGCATGAAGACCCTCCTGCTCGATTCCCTCGAGAGCTTGCTTTCGGTCAAGCAACAGCGCCTTTCCCTCGCCCGCTCCTTGCGCTCTCGCCTTGTGCTCAAACGCGAAATCCTCCAACTCCGCCAGCAGATCGATGAGTTGCGGGCCAAACCCCTCTGATCTTTTGAAAGGAACCATGCCCATGATCATCCTCACCTACCTCGCCTTCCTTGCCTTCATTTATGGCGGGTGCTTCTATTTGCTTTGCGGCCGCGCCGCCGAGCAATGGTAGCTACGACCCGCCGCGCATCGGGAAATAAGTACCGCTCGGAACCGCGGGTTACGGCGAATGCGCGGGTTTTTCGATTTCGGCGTTGAAGGCGTCCATCGCCTCGTCACAAATCCCGTGCGTTAGATTCAGCTTGAGGTGCTTGGAAAGGAATTCATCGATGGGTATCCAGGACCCTTCGTGTTGAACCTGCTTGGTCCAGGCGCAAATCGTCACCAAGCCCTGCCGCCATTTCTCGATCGATTCGCGTGACGTGTGGAGATCCCTCAGCACGCGCGTGAGTTCTTCCACCGTTCGCTCGAGTTTTAGTTCGGCTTCCTTGCGTTTGGTGTCTTCGAGAGCGACACCGTAAATCAATTCATCGTCCCTCGAGATGACCGAATGCCAAAGGATCCAACGATACGAGCCGTCCGCATGGCGATATCGATTCTCGATCGGAAACGGTTTGGCGCACTCCCCAACCCGCCGCCCCGCGGCGATCGTGATCGCGCGATCATCCGGATGAACCAGATCCAAATACGGAACAGACAAAAGATACTCGATGCGATGGCCCAGGAGGGTTTCCCAACTGGCGCTCAGCTTCTTAAAGTACCCATCGAAGCCGGCCACAAAATGCAAGGCCACCGGTAACTCGAATATTCGCTCCTCCATGTCACCCGCCTTTCCTTGCGACCAGGACAATCATCTCCTCGGATTCCTCCGTCGCGCCTTTCGGCCGGCAAGGGAAGTCCTTGAATTCAATTTCGAGGTTCTGCTCCTCGAGAAAGCAATACAGGTCTTCGTTTCGCTTCAGGCCATTGGCCGAAAACTCTTCCTCGATTCCCCGAGTCGGCAGATTGGCAATGATGATCCGTCCATCGGGTTTCAGAAATTTTGAGAAACCACCGATCACCGTGCGAAAGTCAACATAGTTCAGGATATCCGAAAACAGCAAGGTCGTCGCCAGCTCGGGCGCCGCCGGCATCGCCGGATCTCTTCCCAAAAATCGACAAACCCGGACCAGGGTTTTCTGATAACTCAGCGACTCCGGCCGCGTCACGCTCTCCGCATTGCATCGAAGATACTGCGACTCCGAAACGCGCCGATTATTCCCCGCGCGATCGATGAAGATGAACTTCCTTCCCGGTGTTGCGGTCAGAAAACCAGAGACGGGCCTTGCGCCACTGCCGATATCGACGACGAGATCTCCAATCTTCCCTTCACGATCCAGTTGCGCGAGGATTGGTCCGAACAGTCGTTTTTTTAATTCGGGGCTGTACGACTCTCCCCAGTTTCTCTCCCATTGATTGTCACCAGGACCCGGCGGGCGATAGCCGTACGAGTTGACATTCCAGATGAGCCAAAAGAACACCGCGTCGAGGTACCCGGCGAGCAGAAGCACCGTGGCGGGGGAAACATGGCGCGCACGGCTGGCCGGTTCGCCGAAGAACAGACCACTCCAGACGGCCAGAGGCAGCACGACCAGGAGCACGCCCGCCAAAATGAAGGCCATCCCTCTCCAAAGACCCATCCTGCGATGGTCTTCCGAGTCCTTCCGCGAGGCGGTGTGCAGCACCACGAGTCCGGCGATAATCGGAGCGCCGAAGAGCAACACGGAACGAACGTCAACATTCATAACTGCGGGACATGTGAAAGCGATGCCGGCATCCCGGCGCCAACGTTGCGGCACGGGTGATGGCGGTGAAACGCCAGTCGCAAAGACCAGCGCGCCACGGCTTAGCATGGCGCATGCCATCCGGCCCAACCCGCTGTCCACAGGTGGGCTCGCTCTGTCGCACGCTCCGTAAAAGAGTCTGCCATGAATGGAATGCGCCAACCCGCTTTGAAAAGCGGACACCCTGCACAATGTGAAGTCACCGCCATGATGACGGGAGTATCATCGAAACTATTACAGCCTTGAAATCGCCGTTCGCCGTTTGACTCCCGGCGGCACGGTCGTAGCGTAACCCAAGAAAGGAAACCCCCTCCCATGGAAATCGTCGGCACTGTCACCAACCTCTTGCGCGAAAAGGATTCACACATCTGGTCCATTCAGCCAGGTGCAACTGTTTACGAGGCCATCGAATTAATGGCCCGGAAAAATATCGGCGCGGTCCCAATCGTCGAGGCCGGAAAGCTTCTCGGCATTCTTTCCGAGCGCGACTACACCCGGAAGGTCATCTT
>Ga0302326_10023613_pt1 | contig 12524 bp, 14 predicted proteins | sample Palsa_T0_3_FD_202264 | JGI IMG/M metagenome (GOLD analysis project Ga0302326, IMG submission 202264) | Peat permafrost microbial communities from Stordalen Mire near Abisko, Sweden - Palsa_T0_3 | ecosystem: Environmental > Terrestrial > Soil > Palsa > Peat permafrost | place: Sweden: Abisko... | reverse complement strand
CCTTCAGCGCGCCGGCAAATCCCGCCAACGTGCCGGACAGGATATAGGCGAGCAACTTGTACTGGTCGGTCTTGTAACCAAGCGATATCGCCCGCGGCTCGTTCTCGCGGATCGCTTTCAGCACCTCGCCGAACGGCGAATTGATGGTGCGAAAGATGATCAGGAATCCGCACAGGAAACCGGCGACGATGACGTAATAAAGCACCGTGGGCTTGGCGAGATTGAAGACCCCGAACAAATATCCCTGCGGAATGCCCTGGATGCCGTCTTCGCCATGGGTGAACGGCGTCTGCAGATAGATGAAATACAACAGCTGCGACAAGGCCAGCGTGATCATCGCGAAATAGATGCCCTGGCGGCGGATCGCGACGAGCCCGGTAATGACGCCAAGCCCGGCGGCCCCCAAAGTGCCAGCGAGAATTCCGAGTTCCGGCGTCAGGCCCCAGACCTTCAATGCATGGGCGGTGACATAGCCCGCCGTGCCCAGAAACATCGCGTGGCCGAACGACAGCAGTCCGCCATAGCCGATCAGGAGGTTGAAGGCACACGCCAGCAGCGCAAAACACAGCGCCTGCATCACGAAGAAGGGGTAAAGGCTGGTGAACGGCACGACCAGCAACAGCGCGGTCATGATGCCGAACGCAATCATCTCGTCATGGATGGCGCGCGGGGTCACCGGAACAGAATCGTCAGTCATCGCCGTCATGTCAGGCCGCCCGTCCCGTCAGTCCCGAAGGTTTGATCAGCAGCACCAGCACCATCAGGACAAATACCACGGTGTTGGAGGCCTCAGGATAAAAGTACTTGGTCAGCCCCTCGATCACGCCGAGCGCGAAGCCGGTAATGATCGATCCCATGATCGAGCCCATGCCGCCGATCACCACCACCGCGAACACGACGATGATGAGATCGGCGCCCATCAGCGGGCGCACCTGATTGATCGGCGCCGACAATACCCCGGCCAGCGCGGCAAGCCCGACGCCAAGCCCGTAGGTCAGCGTAATCATTCTGGGCACGTTGATGCCGAAGGCGCGTACCAGCGTCGGGTTTTCGGTGGCGGCGCGGAGGTTGGCGCCAAGCCGGGTTCGCTCGATCAGGTACCAGGTCAGCAGACATACGATGAGCGAGAAGATAACCACCCAGCCGCGATAGATCGGCAGGAACATGAAGCCGAGATTCATGCCGCCCTTGAGCTCATCGGGGATCGCATAGGGAAGACCCGACGAGCCGAAATAGTTCTGAAACACGCCCTGTATGATCAGCGCCAGTCCGAACGTCAGCAGCAGCCCATAGAGATGATCGAGGCCGGAAAGCCATTTCAGCATGGTCCGCTCCAGGATCATGCCGAAAATGCCGACCACGATCGGAGCGACGATCAGCGCTGGCCAGTATCCGATCCCGGCCACGTTAAGCAGAAAATAGGCGCAGAACGCGCCCATCATGTACAGCGCACCGTGCGCGAAATTGATGATGTTGAGCATCCCGAAGATCACGGCGAGCCCAAGACTGAGCAGCGCGTAGAACGAGCCGTTGATCAATCCCACCAGGAGCTGTGCATAGAGAGCTTGCATATCGATCGATCTTTCACGCTCAATCTCGTTGTCACGCAGAGTAACGCCCGCCGGCGCAACGCCGGCGGGCGATCGCAGCTATTTCTTCAGCATCGCGCACTTGCTCTCGGACAGCGGCGTGAACGCCTGGTCACCCGCAACCGTGCCGATCAGCTTGTAGAAATCCCAGGGGGCCTTGGATTCCGACGGCTTCTTGACCTCGAACAGATAGGCCGAATGGATGGTGCGGCCGTTGGGCTGAATCTCGCCCTTGCCGAACAGCGGATCGTCGGTCGGAATCGACTTCATCTTTTCCACGACCTTGACGCCGTCATGTGGATTGCCGCCGAGCGCTTCAAGCGCCTTGAAATAATGGATCAGGCCGGCATAGACGCCGGCCTGGACCATGGTCGGGGGCGCACCGTTCTTCATCCGCGCGGCGAACTTCTTGGAGAAAGCCCGGCTCGCGTCATTCATGTCCCAGTAGAAGGTTTCGGTGAAGCTCAAGCCTTGCGCGGTTTCGAGACCGATCGCCTTGACGTCGGTGATGAACAGCAGAAGTGCTGCAAGCTTCTGTCCACCCTTGACGATGCCGAATTCGGCCGCCTGCTTGATGCTGTTGGTGGTGTCGCCGCCGGCATTCGCCAGTCCGATGACCTTGGCCTTCGACGCCTGCGCCTGCAGCAGGAACGAGGAAAAATCCGCGGTGTTCAAAGGATGCTTGACGCCGCCGACGACCTTGCCGCCATTGGCCGTGATCACGGCGGTGGTGTCGCGCTCGAGCGCGGCGCCGAAGGCGTAGTCCGCGGTGAGGAAAAACCAGCTATCGCCGCCGGCCTTCACCAGCGCCTGTCCGGTGCTATGGGCGAGCATATAGGTGTCGTAGGTCCAGTGCACGGTATTGGGAGAGCACTGCGCGTTGGTCAGATCCGAGGTCGCCGCACCCGAATTGATGTAGACCCCGTTCTTTTCCTTGATGACGTTGTTGACGGCAAGTGCCACGCCCGAATTCGGAACGTCGACGATGACGTCGACCTTGTCGACGTCGAACCACTGCCGTGCGAGGGCGGTGCCAACGTCGGGTTTATTCTGATGATCACCCGAGATCACATCGATCTTCCAGCCCTTGGCAGTCAGACCGGAATCCTCGACCGCCATCTGGGCCGCCAGCGTCGAGCCGGGTCCGCCGAGATCGGCATAGAGGCCGGACTGATCGGACAGCGCGCCGATCTTGACGGTCTTGTCCTGCTTGTCTTGGGCGAGTGCGACGCTGGTGGCCGCGAAGCCCAGCGCGGCACCGAGCAACAACGATGCGGCTATCTTGGTTTTCATTTCGGTTTCCTCTGTGGATTCTTCCGGCTGTTCAGACGCCGAGATAGGTGTGCAACTTGTCCATATTGGCTTGCAGTTCCGCATTGGCGAAGCCATCGATGATCTTGCCGTGCTCGACGATGTAATAGCGGTCCGCGACGGTCGCGGCGAACCGGAAATTCTGCTCGACCAGGAGGATGGTGAAGCCTTCCTTCTTGAGGCGCGCGATGGTGTGACCGATCTGCTGGATGATGACGGGCGCAAGACCTTCGGTCGGCTCGTCCAGCATCAGAAACCGCGCGCCGGTGCGCAGGATACGTCCGATCGCCAGCATCTGCTGCTCGCCGCCCGACAATTTGGTGCCCTGGCTGTTCAACCGCTCCTTGAGGTTGGGAAACAGTTCGAAGATCTGATCCAGCGACAGGCCGCCGCTACGCACCACCGGCGGCAACAGCAGGTTTTCGCGCACGTCAAGGCTGGCGAAAATCCCGCGCTCCTCCGGACAGAACGCAATGCCCATACGCGCAATCCTGTCCGACGAGGCGCGGATGATATCCGCGCCGTCGAAGCGGATCGCGCCGGTGCGCTTGCCGATGATTCCCATCACCGATTTCAGCGTCGTGGTCTTGCCGGCGCCATTGCGCCCGAGCAAGGTGACGACTTCGCCGGCGTTCACCTCGAAATTGATGCCGTGCAGAATGTGGGACTCGCCGTACCAGGCTTCCAGATTCTGGACCGACAATATCGGCGTGCCGGTGCCGGACGCCGGTGCGGCCTTCGTCGCGGCGGCATCGGCCGACTTCAAATCAACCATGACCCGCCCCCAGATAGGCTTCCTTGACGCGCTCATCTTTGGTCAGATCGGCATAATTGCCTTCCGCCAGCACGTGACCGCGCGTCAGCACGGTGATGATGTCGGAAAGGTTGGCCACCACGCTCAGATTGTGTTCGACCATCAGGATGGTGTATTTCGCGGAGATACGCTTGATCAGCGCCGCGATCTTGTCGATGTCTTCATGTCCCATGCCGGCCATCGGCTCATCGAGCAGCATCATTTCCGGATCGAGCGCCAGCGTCGTCGCAATCTCGAGCGCGCGTTTGCGCCCGTAAGGCATTTCGACCGCGGGTGTCGTCGCGAACTCGCTGAGACCGACATCGTCAAGCAATTCGTGGGCGCGGTGGTTGAAACGGTCGAGCACGGTTTTGGAGCGCCAGAAGTCGAAGGAGTGTCCGTGCTGACGCTGCAGCGCGACCCTGACATTCTCAAGCGCGGTCAGATGCGGGAACACCGCTGAAATCTGAAACGAGCGCACCAGGCCGAGGCGCGCCACATCCGCCGGCGCCAGCGCCGTGATGTCCTGACCCTTGTACAGAATCTGGCCCGCTGACGGCTTCAGGAACTTGGTCAGGAGATTGAAGCACGTCGTCTTGCCGGCCCCGTTCGGGCCGATCAACGCATGAATGCTGCCGCGACGGACCCGAAGGTCAACGTCGCGAACGGCGAAGAACCCCGCAAATTCCTTCGTCAATCCGTGGGTTTCAAGAATGAACTCATCGGCCAATCAAATTTCCCCCGTTAACCATCGCCGCGACGCCCCATCGCGAGTGGCTAATTTTTCTAACCGGCAGGTTCTCCCCGACGCCTTGGAATTCGTCTTGGACCGGCCGCCTCCGGGCGGAATATGCCGTCAACGACCCGGGTTACGCAAGGTGGAAAGCTGGGCATATCCGGACGCGAGCATCGGCCCGTTTCGGCCATTAGTCGAATAGCGCACGCGGTCAGGAAGGCACGATCGGCCGGTCTTGCGGGGTGCTTTCGCAAGATTCATTCAGGCCGTCCGGAAAGCCGTCATTAACGCTGTTTCGACCCAAGCCCGGGGTTTCATCAAAAATTTCCGCCTTCGGTCGATGATTGATTGTTTTGCATTCAGATGGATCGCAGCCTTGGAATTCGTCAGCGCCAACCCGACGATCGTCAAGTCGATCAAGCAGCGTGATCTATTGAACACGTGGCTGCGGCTTTATGCCCGTGCGCAATTGCTGCCGCGAATCGAGGAATACCAGCCGTCGCGGATCGGGGAAGAACTTCCCGACCTGGTGTTCTTCACCGTCGAGAATACGCAGCCGCCGCGTTTGATTATCGACAGCGACGGCACGCGGCTGTCGATCGCCTATGGCAATCGCGGCAAGGGCCGATATCTCGAAGAATATCTCGGGGCCAGACTCGTGCCCGTGGTGATGCCGGTCTACCACGAGTGTCTGAAACGCACGCTCCCGGTCTACAGCGTCTCCAACGTCGACGACAGTTATGGACGGATCGTTGCCTATGAGCGGCTGCTGCTGCCGTTTTCGGACGGCCACGGCGTCACGCACATCATCGCGTCGTTGAAAACCTTCTGCGAGGATGGCGGTTTTGAAATCAGGAACCTGATGCGGGGAAATGACAGCTTGCCGACGCAAAAGCTTCGGGCCGTGATCGACCACGACCTTTTCCACCGTGCGCCCGGCCGTATTCCCGCCAGCGACGTCATCGAATTCAGCGACCGACCTCACGAGACGACCATCGAGCTGATCTAGGCTTTGGCCCGCCGCGATCCGCCGGAAGGCGCCACTTCCTTGGCATAAATCTCCGGCTTGAATCCAACCAGCAATTTGCCGCCGAGATCGAGCACCGGCCGCTTGATCATCGAGGGCTGCGCCAGCATCAGCGCAAGCGCCTTGCGTTGGTTCAGGTCTTCCTTGTCGTCATCGGGCAATTTTCGAAACGTGGTGCCCGCACGATTGAGCAGGGTTTCCCAGCCGAGCTCGTCGCACCAATGCTTGAGCTTGTCCTTGGCGATACCTTCGGTCTTGTAGTCATGAAAACCGTAAGCAACGCCGTGGCTGTCGAGCCAGGCGCGGGCCTTCTTCATGGTGTCGCAGTTCTTGATACCGTAAATGGTGATGGGCAATTTGGTCTCCCCTTCCGCAATTCGGCCGTTGTGCTTTTATTCTACACGTAACGGCCACCGCGCAAGGTGAGTATGCCCATACATGCTGTGGATGAGTACGAACTCGCCAACTGTCCAGAAGATCGGTTCGATCGGTTGCTCTTCTACGTGGCGCTTGTCGTAGAGAAGCGTGACATGTGGGGTGAACTCCTTGTTCACCAGATGCCTCAAGCCTTTTCGCACCATCGCTGCGCCAAGCGTTTGCCGAAACAGCCTCAGCCGGCGCAACCCATCGCCGCCAAGCAGGACAAACGGATGACGGTCCGGCCTGCCCCGAAAGCTCGCGACGCGGTCGAACGAAACCTCGAACGGCGGCATGAGCACTTCCTGTGCCGCCTCACATGCCATCCGGAGAATACGCTCAACCGAACCACTTCCGCCGTCGAGAAAAAACAGCGTGACGTGAAGACGATCCGTTCCGATCAGCGCACCATCGAAGAGGCGTGCGCATTTGACCACTTCCGCCATGCGGTGGATCCGCGCGGCCGCATCGGCATCCGGCTTGGAAGCGAGAAATAAGTGAGCCGACATGAAATCGTCACCAACAAAGGCCGCTACTGGCGTTAGAACAAATCATGAACAAACTCTTCTGTAAAGGCAAGGTGCTGCCTTTAAAGGCAAGGTGCTGCCTTTTTCCGTTTCCCCGATGGCGCGCAACCGCCCTTCACGGCCGCTTTGGAATCTCAAGCCCGCGTTGCACCGCAGGCCGCGCGAGGCCGCGCTCCAGCCAGGCCGCGACTTGCCCGAACGCATCGAAACCGACGAGTTCGCCGGCGCCGTAAAAGCCGATCAGGTTGCGCACCCAGCCAATCAAGGCGATGTCGGCGATGGTGTAGTCGTTGCCCATCATCCATTGCTGCCCGCTGAGATGCCGCTCCAGCACGCCCAGCAGGCGCTTCGATTCCGCGACGTAACGCTCCAGCGGTCGCTTGTCGGCGATCTCCTTGCCGGCAAATTTATGGAAGAATCCGAGCTGACCGAACATCGGTCCGACCGAAGACATCTGGAAGTGCACCCACTGGATGGTCTGATAGCGCCGTGCCGCATCGGCCGGGAGAAGTTTCCCGGTCTTCTCGGCGAGATATTGCAGGATCGCGCCGGATTCGAACAAGCCGAGCGGCGCGCCGCCAGGCCCGTCCGGATCGATGATGGCCGGAATCTTGCCGTTCGGATTGAGCGACAGGAACTCCGGCGTGAAGGTTTCATTCTTGCCTATGTTGATCGTGTGCGGCTCATACGGCAGCCCGATCTCCTCCAGCATGATCGAAACCTTGACGCCGTTCGGCGTCGGCAGCGAATACAGCTGGAGACGATCGGGATGTTGCGCGGGCCAGCGCGTGGTGATCGCAAAGGCGGACAGATCTGACATTCGCATGCTCGCTTAAATGATTTTTTCGGTTGGACGATCGGGTCTTTTAACGCGTCAGGGCAAGCCCCGAACGGAGAGACCAGGCCAAGGTCCAGCATTCAAGGAAATTTGAACAGCCAAACTTGCCAGTTTTAACTTGCAAGTTTGACTGTTGATATCTACAAAGGAGCCATGAGCGATGCTCCCAACGCCTCCATGTCGCCGGAACCGGCCGTCGCCGAGCTTTCGCTGGCGATCGGGCAACTGGTCCGCCGGCTGCGCATGGAAGCGAACCCGGGCGAACTGAGCTGGTCGCAGATTGCGACCCTGGCGCGGCTCGACAAGGCGGGCGCGATGACGACGGCCGAGCTTGCCCGCGCGGAATTCGTCAAACCTCAATCGATGGGTACCACGCTCGCCGATCTCGAACAGGCGGGACTGGTCCAGCGCCGGCCCCATCCGACCGACGGCCGGCAAGTCCTGTTCGAACTGACCGCCGAGGGCGTGGAGGCGCGACGACAGCGCAATATCGCCAAGCGCGAATGGCTGTTGGCCGCCATGGCCAGGCTCGACCCGGCCGAACAGCAAACCCTGATCGCGGCCGCCGCGCTGATCAAGCGCCTGGCGGAATCGTGAGCGTCGCGCGCCCATCGCGATCGCGCTGCCAAACGGCATGTACCAACGCATCCCTGCCCCAATCATGCGAAAGCGAGTTCTGTGACCGTCACCACCATTGACCCGAAGACCGCCCTCATCGTGATCGACCTGCAGCAAGGCATCGTCTCGCTGCCGACGGTGCATCCGATCGCCGAGGTGGTGAAACACGCCAGGACGCTGGCCGACGCCTTCCGCCACCGCGGCCTGCCCGTTGTGCTCGTCAACGTTGCTGGCGGAGCGCCGGGCCGAACGGAACGGCCGCCGCGCAATGGTGCTCCGTTTCCCGCCGGATGGACCGACCTCATTCCCGAACTCAACCAGCAGCCAACCGACATTGTTGTCACGAAGCGGACGTGGGGAGCGTTCGCGAGCACAGACCTCGAAGACCGATTGAAGGCCCTTGATGTCACCCAGGTCGTGATCGTCGGTGTGGCCACCGGGACCGGTGTCGAAGCGACCGCGCGCCAGGCGTATGAGCACGGGTTCAATGTCACCCTCGCGATCGACGCCATGACCGACATGCGCCCCGAAGCTCATGACTACAGCCTCGCACAGGTTTTCCCACGGCTGGGCGAAACCGGCACGACCCAAGAGATCATCGACCTTCTCAATCAACGGAGCGCCGGACAATGACATGGCTACACTACATCTCCTACTTTTTCGGCGGAGCCTTTCTCACCAACGCCATTCCGCATCTGGTCAGCGGCGTGATGGGACGGCCGTTTCAAAGCCCGTTCGCGACACCGCCCGGCGAGGGTCTGTCTTCGTCGACCATCAATGTGCTGTGGGGCTTCTTCAATCTGGTCATCGGCTATCTCCTGATCTGCCGCGTCGGAGAATTTGATCTGCGATCGACCGATCATGTGGCAGCTTTTGGGTTGGGCATTCTTCTCATGGCCGCGTTCGCGGCACGCACGTTCGGACGCTTTCACGGCGGCAATCTGTGAAACACACCTTTCGTTCCCTGCGCGGCTTCAATTATCGGGTGTGGGCCTGCGGCGCGATCGTTTCCAATGTGGGAACCTGGATGCAGCGCATCGCCCAGGGCTGGCTGGTGCTGACCCAATTGACCCACAACAACGCCACCGCCATGGGCGTGCTGATGGCGCTGCAGTTCGGGCCGCATCTGCTGTTGCTGCCTCTCACCGGTTTTGCCGCCGATCATCTCGACCGGCGCAAGCTCCTGATCGGCACCCAGGCCGCGATGGGCGCGCTGGCGTTCGGCCTTGGCATTCTCACCGTCACCGGGCTGGTTCAATTGTGGCATGTCTACGTGTTTGCGTTCGCGCTCGGCTGCGTCACCGCGTTCGATTCGCCGGCGCGCCACACCTTTGTCGCCGAACTGGTCGGGGAAGCCGATCTCTCCAACGCCGTGGCGCTGAATTCCACCTCGTTCAACGCCGCGCGGATGATCGGGCCCGCCATCGCCGGCACCCTGATCGCATCGGTCGGATCGGGCTGGGTGTTCCTGATCAACGCCGCCTCCTTTGTCGCGGTGCTCTGTTCGCTGGCGCTGCTTCGCACCGGCGAGCTCCACCTCCAGACCAGGGCCTTGCGCACCCGCGGCAGCCTCATTGAAGGATTTCGCTACGTCTGGAACCGGCCCGACCTGAAAGCCATTACGCTCATGCTGTTCCTGATCGGAACCTTCGGGCTCAACTTCCAGATCTTCATCTCGACCATGTCGGTCAAGGTCTTTCATGCCGGTGCGAGCCAATACGGGCTCCTGACGTCGGTGATGGCCATCGGGACCATCGCCGGCGCGCTGCTCGCCGCCGGACGCGAAAAACCCCACTTCGGGCTGCTGTTGTTCGGCACCGCGATCTTCGGGTTCGGTTGCACGCTGGCCGCGATCGCGCCGAACGCCTGGCTGTTCGGCATGGCGCTGGTCGTCATCGGCGTGTCGGCCTTGACCTTTTCCAACTCGACCAACAGCCTGATGCAGCTCTCCACCGAGCCCGCGATGCGCGGGCGGGTGATGGCGATCCGCCTTGCGATCGCACTCGGCTGCACGCCGATCGGCGCACCGATCGTCGGCTGGGTTGCCGACCGTTTCGGCCCGCGCTGGTCGCTCGGCGTCGGCGCCGCCGCAGGTTTCGCCGCCGCGATCGTCGGTCTCCATTTTCTCAGAAAGCACCGAAACCTCCGCGTGCGCTTCGATGCCGGCCGTCTCCATGTCAGCCTCGACGACGCCGAGACGATGCCCTCCTCTCATTTCCCGCGGGCATGCTGATCGAAGGCGCTGAGCACCGCGAGCGTCATCGCCTCGATGCCGGTCTCGATGGTCGGCTTCGGCACCGGCGCGAACTGCGGCGAATGATTGGAGGCCAGTTGAGGTCCCGTTCCATTCATGGCCGCGGCGACGCGCTCGGGCTCGTAGACGCCGATGTTGAAAAACATCGACGGCACCCCGGCGTTGACGAATTCGGAAAAGTCTTCGCTGGGCGTGAGCGGCGGCGACGGTCTGAACTTGTCGCCGAATGCGACCTTCAACGCCTTGGCGGCGGTCTCGACCACGCCGGGGTCGTTGATCACGGCCTTGGCGCCTTCGGTGATTTTGATGTCGGGCGCGGGCGCATCCGACATCGCGGCGGCGGCCCTCGCCGTGCGCTCGATCCCCGCCAGCATCCTGGCGCGCACCTCCGGCTTGAAGGTGCGGATGGTTCCGCGCAGCAGCACGTCGTCGGGAATGATGTTCTCGGCGGTGCCGCCATGGATCGCGCCGATAGAGACCACGCCGAATTCGGTCGGGTCTTTCTCGCGGCTGATCACGCTTTGCACGTCGACGATGAAGCGCGCCGCCATCATCACGGGATCGACGGTTCGCTGCGGCGCCGCGCCGTGACCGCCATGGCCATGGAAGGTGATCTCCAGACTGTCGGAATTGGACGAGCCGATGCCGACGCGGTAGCTGACGCTGCCATAGGCGAAGGCACCATCATGCAGGGCAAAGCCGAAATCGGGTTTTTTGAATCGCGTGAACAGGCCGTCGGCCAGCATCGCCTTGGCGCCCGACAAGGTTTCTTCGGCGGGCTGCGCGATGAACATCAGGGTGCCGCGCCATTGATCCTTCAAACCGAGCAGCGTCTTGGCGGTGCCCACCCAGCTTGCCATGTGAATGTCGTGGCCACAGCTATGGGCGACGAAAGTGTCCTGCCCGTTCCAGACGGTCTTGTCGCGGCTGGCATAGGCCAGGCCGGTTTTTTCTTCCATCGGCAGCGCGTCGAGTTCGGTGCGCACCATGATGGTGGGACCGTCGCCGTTTTTATAAATGGCAACCAACCCGGTTTTGCCGACCTTCTCGGTGACCTCGAAACCGAGCGCGCGCATCTCGGCGGCGAGTCTGGCTGATGTCTTCACCTCCTCGAAGGCGACTTCGGGATGGGCATGGAGGTCCTTGTACAGCGCGTCGAGTTTTGGATAATCGGCCTCGACCGAGGCCTCGATCGCGGGCTTGAGATGGGCAACGTCGATCTCGGCGTTAGCAGGCGAGAGGGACGCTACCGCACACAGGACTGTGGAGACCAATAGGGATTTGATCAGTTGGTTCATGGCAACAGCTCCTGCATGGGGCATGGGTGAGGCGGTCAAGCGCGCATTCCGATCGCCGGCGGAAACGGCGGATCGTCGTCATTGTTCGGCAGCGCATCTGCATAGTGATCGAACTGCATCGTGAAGGTTGCGCGGCCCACACTCGTCGAGCGTAAATTATTCAGGTAACCGAACATATTCATCAGCGGCACCATCGCATGGATGACGTTGGCATTGTCGCGCATCTCCTGCCCCTGAAGCTGGCCGCGTCGCCGGTTCAGGTCGCCGATGACGGAGTCGGTGTGATCTTTTGGCGTCACCACCTCGACCTTCATGATCGGCTCAAGCAGGACCGACTTGCCCTTCTGCAGCGCTTCGCGGAAAGCCGCGCGCGCGGCAATTTCGAAGGCCAGCGCCGAGGAGTCGATGTCGTGGTATGCGCCGTCCACTAGCAGAACCTTCACGTCGACCACCGGAAAGCCCGCGACCACGCCCGAGCTCAACACGCTGTGGAGGCCCTTTTCCACGCCGGGGATGAATTTCTCCGGCACCGCGCCCCCGACGATCCTGGATTCAAACTCAAAGCCCTTGTCGGGTTCGTTGGGTTCGACCACGAACTTGACCCGCGCGAACTGACCGGTGCCGCCGGTCTGCTTCTTGTGGGTGTAATCGACTTCCGCGCGCCTGGTAATGCGTTCACGGAACGCCACCTGCGGCGCGCCGACATTGGCGTCTATTTTGTAGGTGCGCCTGAGGATGTCGATCTTCCCACCGAGATGAAGTTCGCCCATCCCCTTGAGGATGATCTGGCCGGACTCCCGATCGGTCGACACAAGGAACGACGGATCTTCCGCGGCGAGCTCCGCCAGTGCGACACGGAGATTTTCCTGGTCGGCCTTCGATCTCGGTTCGATGGCGACTTCAACGAGCCACTGCGGCGGCAGTCGGTCATCAGATGAGGCCATGGCGTTCTCGTGTAACTTTCTCGCAAAATCCGGAGTTCAATAGTGACGCGACGTAGATCTAGCCCGGCACACCATCGTCGAGACTAACGATGACGGCGGCGTTGGCAATGATGATGGCATCACTTCCGCGTTCAGCGGGAATTTCCAGCCCGCCCTTGACGGCCGTCACGGT
>Ga0302326_10023611_pt1 | contig 12525 bp, 11 predicted proteins | sample Palsa_T0_3_FD_202264 | JGI IMG/M metagenome (GOLD analysis project Ga0302326, IMG submission 202264) | Peat permafrost microbial communities from Stordalen Mire near Abisko, Sweden - Palsa_T0_3 | ecosystem: Environmental > Terrestrial > Soil > Palsa > Peat permafrost | place: Sweden: Abisko... | reverse complement strand
AGAACGAGGACGAGAACGAGGACGATTGGGGAACGAGTAGGAGGCGGGATCAACGGAAACGAGCTCTAATACTGGGCCTCAGAGCGTTGAGCGCAGGCCGTCCACAGTGAACGGTGAGCGGCGAACGGCGAATGGAAAACTCCGATTACGAGAACGAGAACGAGGACGATTGGGGAACGAGTAGGAGGCAGGATCGACGGACAGGGGCTCTAATACAGCGCCTTGAACGTTGAACGCCGAACGTTAAACGTCACAGAGTTCGCTTGAACATCAATGTATTAATCCATAGCATCAGCGCCCCAAACACCGCCAGGCAGGCAATGTCGTCCAGAACCGGCCCGATGCTCGTGCCTCGCAAAAGTAAACCCCGAAAACCATCGATGGCGTAAGTAAACGGATCAAAACGGGTGATCGCCCGTAGCCACCAAGGTAAGGCCTCAACCGGATAAATCGCGCCGCTCGGAAAATAGAGCAGAGTATTCAGCACGCCGAAAATCGCCCGTGGAATCATCGGATTATTGATGCGCGCTACGATCGCCGACATCATCGTCATGAACGCGAATGAGGTGAACAGGATGAGGACCGACAGCGATAAAAAATGCAGAGGCTGAAAGGTCGTTCCTACGCCCGCAATCAGCGATCCCAAGACCATCAATGACAGGCCGCCGGCCGCCGCCTTTAATGTGCCCGCGATATTCATTGCCAGCACTAACTCAAACTTCGTGATCGGAGTGACCAGATAGGCCTCATGCACTCCGCGGGATTTGTCGTCGATATAGGCCATGCCTCCTCCGATCATGACGGAGACAAACATCGCCAGTGTGATCGCGCCCGGAAGCATGTACTGCAGGTAAGGGACGTACGGAAAGAGCTCGACCTGCTCCAGCGCGATTTGTTTCGGCAATCGCGGTTCGACACTCGGGTTATTAAAGGCTGTCACTAGCCCCGAAAGAGACTGTGAGATCGCCGAGCTGATAAAAGCATCGGTATTATCGAGTAAAAGCCCAAGCCGCGGTCGGTTTTCGGAGTAAACCAGGCGTGAGAATTCTGGCGGGATGATGACGGCGCCCTTGACGCGGCCTGAGCGCACGTCGCGCAATGCTTCACCTTCGGTCTGGTAGAGATCGACTTGAAAGGTTTTGGCGGTGCTTTCGACCGATTGAAGCGCCTCGCGTACCCGACGGGCCTCCGGCCCGTGATCCAGGTCAACCACCGCCAGCCGCACACCCTCGACCTTACCACCAAAGGAATTCCCTAAAATAATCAACTGCCCAAGGGGTAAGACCAGCGCGATAAAGATCAGCGCCGGTGAGCGCAGATATCTCCGCATTTCGCGTTCTATAATGGCTAGGATGCGTTGCATGAAATTGCTAGTTCGCTCTTCCAACATCCCTCGCACGACTCGCTCCGTCGTGCCCGCCTGATGCCGCCAAGCCGCGCCCGGTGTAATAGGCGAAAACATCGTTGAGCGAAGTTTGATCGGTCGCACCCGGCACGGACGCTTTCAGGTTGCTCGGGGTATCCAGGGTGATCAATCGCCCGTGATCGACAATGGCGATCCGGTCGCATAAGCGGTCTGCTTCCTCCATGTAATGTGTTGTCACGAGGATCGTCAGCTGCCGTTCGCGCTGGATCTTCTCGAGCATTTCCCAGACGTCGACGCGGGAGACCGGGTCCAGACCGGTGGTGGGTTCATCCAGGAAGAGCACCTTTGGGCTGTGGACCAGCCCGCGTGCTACTTCCACCCGCCGTCTCATCCCGCCTGATAGGGTGTGAACCTCAGCGTCACGCCATTTCGTCAGGTCGACGATTTCGAGCAACTCTTTAATTGCTCGCTGCCGTTGATCATGCTTTACGCCATAAAGTTTGGCGTAAATGCTCAGATTTTCTCCTACGGTTAGCTCCGTGTCGCTGGTCATTGCCTGAGGTATCACCCCGATCTCAAGCCGTGCGCGATTTGGCGAGAGCGCTACATCCTGGTCAAAGACCAGAATGCGGCCACTGGTGATCGGTAGCAGTGTCGTCATCATCCGGATCAGAGTGCTCTTTCCGGCGCCGTTCGGTCCGAGCAGTCCAAACGTTTCGCCGGTATCAACGCTAAAGGAAACCTGATCGACAGCCGTAAAGTCGCCAAATCGTTTACTGACACCTTGGACGGCAATGGCCGAGAGGCCCGTTTCAATATGCTTCGCCATACTCAGCGCTTTATTGGCCGGCCAATTTTGCCGGAGCGACGATCCTGGTCTTTAGATGGACGGGATTAAACAATACTTTAGCCGTCATTCCGGGCGTGATGGCAAGGTCCGGATTTGGCACGGCGATTTTCAGCGAGACGCAACGGATATTGCGATTGAGCTGGTTCAGGTCAAACTGGGTCGCAAAATCGCCTTCCACGCCCTTGGTCAGTACTGTGCCATCGACACTTTGCCCCGAAGGGAGTCGTATGGTCAGCTTCTCCCCAACCCCAATCTGATCGGCGTAGTTCTCTGGAATTCCCACCCGGACCCATGTGCTGTGGGGATCGATAAGGGTGGCTACGGGAGCGCTCGGTCCCACCACTTCGCCTTGCCTCGCTACCAGGACCGAAACAACGCCTGAGATCGGCGCCACCACTTGGGTGTAGCTGAGTCGCGCCTGAGCCGCCGTCAGCTCAGATTCGGCATTGTGCAGCTGCGCCTGGGTCGAATCCACCGCGCTCTGGGCGGCGCTCTTGCGAAATTCGCCTGCTTGCGCGTGCACGAGGTCTGCCTCGGCCGCGCGCACCTGCTCGGCTTGTGCGTTCACCGTAGCCTGCTGCGTTCGTACGTCAGCGGTCCAATGATCCAGGTCTTGCTTGGCGGAAACGCCCTGCGCTGAAAGCGCCTCTGTCCTCTGAAAATCGTTCCGAACCCGTTCAAGCTGCGATTGGGACTGCGCCAACTGGGCTTTGGCCATCGAAAGCCTGGCCTGTGCGCCGGCCATATCGCCGGCGATCTCGGTGCATGCCATTTGATAATTGGATTGGGATTGAGCCAACTGTGACCGCAAATTTGCAACGGTCGCCCGGTCAGCTTCCAGATTGGCGTCGAGCTCGGCCGTATCGAGGGTGGCGATCAATTCGCCCGCCCGGACAGAGCTTCCTTCGTCCACGTTGAGGCGCTCAAGAATGCCCTGGACCTTCGGGCTGACCACCACTTGGTTCGCGTCGACGATGCCTTCCAGAATTAATCCCTGGCTGTGTTCGGTGAAAAAGAAATAGTAAACCGTGGCCGCTAAAAACAGAGCTGCGAAAAAGAGCACGATGGGCGATCTTCGTTTCATTGACTTGCTCCCGGTTGGCCGGCACCGCGCTCGTCTTCTTGAGCCGTAAAAAGAGCGCAAGCAATAAAGTCGATGGCCGCTGCCCGCCGCCTTTTGGCTGATACTTTCCTGGAAGCTGAAATGTATTTCCCGGCCATCGGAATCCCTCTGACTGCTGTGCGCACCAGCATGAGCAAGAGCGGCAACACTGCATCGACATCAATGGCCCGGAACACCCTCGTTTTGACTCCTTCTTCAAGGACAGCCCGGAACTCGGTCAATAACGGAGTCATCTGCCGAGAAAACTTGGACGCCGTCTCCGGTTTCAAATTGTTCAAGAACACCTTGACGATATCCACCTGCTGATCTAACAACCGGGCGTAAGCGGGCCGGGCGGCCAGCACCTTGAAATTAGCATCCAGAAAAGCCAGTAGTTTTTCCCGAGGTCCGTCGGTCGTGCCGAGCGCACCGCGAAGTGCTCCGGTCATTGTGGCAAACATTTGTTCAATTACGCCCTCGTAGAGGTGCTCTTTACTCTCAAAGTAATAGTAGAGAAGGGCTTTATTGACCCGGGCGGCCCTCGCGATCTCATCGATCCGCGCTCCGGCCAAGCCCAGTTGGGCGAACTCCTCCAATGCCGCAGCGACGATCGCCGCTTTAGTGGCGACCGCGTCTCGTTTGCTTTTGCGCGGTTCCGGAACCGGGACAGTCTTCATCTTGGGATGAGATTAACTAACTATTTAGTTAATTGCAAGTTGCTTTGACCGAGGGGGAGTAAACACAGATTTCACAGATGAGACCGATTCGAAGATGGGGTGGAAAAGTTGATTAGGTGAGCTTTTGACCGCCGCCAGGATTCGCGCGGGCGCGTATGAGTCGGCGCAACCGCTGCCACGGCAACCCTTTTTTCCTTGAATCTGTGTAATCTGTGCAATCTGTGGTTAAATTCCTCTTCTCGTCTCGAAATTTGGAACCCCACGACCTATCCATGAATGAAACAATGCGCGGAGCGGTGCTCCCCGGAAACAGCACGGTAGAATTTAAAGAGTTTCCCATTCCCGAGCCCGGGCATAGCCAAGTCTTGATCAAAACTAAATCCTCCACGATTTGTGGCAGTGACATTCGGGCGATCTATCGAGAGCACGTCGGGAAGGGTCCCGAAGGTTACCAGAACAAAATCGCCGGGCATGAGCCCGCAGGACAAATTGTCGCTGAAGGTCCCGGTCTCAGGCGGTTCAAGAACGGGGATCGCGTGATTGTTTACCATATTTCTGGGTGCGGGATGTGCAACGACTGCCGTCGCGGCTATATGATCAGCTGTACCAGTACCTTTCGCGCGGCCTACGGTTGGCAGCGGGACGGTGGTATGGCGCCCTACATCCTCGCCGAAGAGAAGGATCTGGTGGCGCTGCCTGCCGAGCTTTCCTATACGGATGGCGCCCAAGTGGCGTGCGGTTTTGGAACAGTCTATGAGGGACTTGAAAAGATCGGGGTTTCTGGCGATGACGCCATCCTGGTTGTCGGCTTGGGCCCGGTTGGTCTCGCTGCCCTGATGCTTGCGAAGTCAATGGGTGCTAACAAACTGATCGGAGTCGATGTGGTGGAGGAACGCTTGGAGCTGACCAAAAAGTTAGGGCTGGCGGATCACGTGCTAAGAGCCGGAGCTAGTAACGTTGAGGAGATTCGAAGCTTAACGGGTGGGTATGGAGTTGAACGGGCCTTTGATGCGAGCGGAAGTGACAAAGGCCGCCTGACGGCGATCCAGGCAACCCGTAAATGGGGCAAGATTGCGCTGGTGGGAGAAGGTGGAACGCTGGGATTTAGTCCGAGCCCGGACCTGATTCACGACCAAAAGACCATCTACGGATCCTGGGTAACCAGCATTTGGCTCATGGAGGAGCTCGTGGAACGGATTGTGCGCTGGAAGATCCACCCTGAAGACCTGGTGACAAACAGATTTCCGCTTGAGAAGGCGGATGAAGCCTACTCGCTTATGGCTGGCGGCCGATCCGGTAAAGTAGCGGTCGTTTTCGACGAAGAACTGGAAGTGCGAATCCCCTTTGCCTCCTGAACCCGGTTCACCGAAAATTTGGACGGAAGGGGAGTTCGCACGGAGGACACCGAGCACACGGAGGTGAGGAGACCTCCTCCAGTCTAATTGCTACCACTATTGCCACTCCAATAAGGCAGGCCCATCTCATAGAAACCGACCTCCTTTCGAAGCGCCTCCGCCAAGGATTCCTTGTTTTGGGCAGTAGCCAATTGCAAAGCCTGCTCTGCCGTTTCGATCGCTTCGGGGAATTGCCCCCGTTGGGCGAAAGCAGCCGCGAGAATACGAAGAACCGTCGGATCCGTCTTGCCGGTCAGTTCGTTTGCCTGTTGAGCTAGTTTTACGGCAATCGCTTTCATCACGGATGATTGCGGGGAGGTCGCCAATGCCCAAGCCAGATTGGCTCGAGCTTTGACATCCTGAGGATTGATTTCGAGCGCCCTTTGGTAATGAGCGATAGCCTGGTCCACTTCACCCTCTTGGAAAAGGATGATACCGAGATTGTTGTGGACGTCGGCATAGTCCGGTTTGAGTGCAATCGCATTTTCGTATTGACCAATTGCCTCATCCGCTCTGCCCTTGCGGAGAAGAGCGTTTCCCAGGTTGTAGTGAACTTCAGCGTAGTTCGGTTTAATTCGGAGCGCCTTATCATACTGGGCGATGGCTTCGTCCACGTCGCCGTTTTGCAGCAGCGCATTGCCCAGATTGGCCTGCGGCTCTGGTTGCTCCGCGTCGATCTCCACTGCTTTTCGAAAATGAACGATCGCTTCGCTCACTCGGCCTTCGCGGAATAGAAGAGCACCGAGATTATCGTGGGCCATCCAGGCTTTCGGATTTCGTTCGATCGTGGTCCGCCAGAGCGTTTCGATGTCGGTGTACATCGCACTCTGATGCCAGGTAAGTGCAGTCAACGAGACTAGTAATGCTCCGCACAGCCCATAACCAACGGGATGATGCCAAAGCTGCCGCTGCTTCAATTGCCAGACGATCCCGGATGCCACCAGGACAATAATCCCGAGACAGGCGAGGTATTGGAAGTGGTCCGCTACCAGCGAATAGCGGAATGGATAAACGTTCAGGAACCCTAAGACCGGAAATAGCGTCACGACGAAAAAGAGGAATCCGGCCAGAGGTGCCCGCCATCGGCGGCTTAGCCTTATCAGTATGGTCAATAATACCAACACGGCAGCGGGGAAGAGATATTGCCACCAGACCATCTGACTGATTTGCCAGCGGGGATAGACGAAGATCAAATCCAGTGGCCAGAATAACTTGCTTAGATAAAACCAGATGGCACGACCGGCAATCAGAACCCGTTCTGTAAAAGTATAATGGAAGTCTGAGCCGTCGGCGCCGATGAGGGTTCGCTCGGCCCAAGCGGTAAATAGTCCCGCTGCCGTGCCCAGCAGGAAAAAAGGCACCAGGGGGAGGAGATCGTGCTTCAATGATAACTTTCCCCGCTTCCACCAAAAAATGACCAATATCACTGCAGGTAGGGTCGCGATCACTGTTTTCGACATCAAACCCAAGGCAAAAATGACCAGGGCAGCGACGTAGAATCCCAGGTGTCTGCTGCGGTCAAACTTCAGGTAAGCCAACAACGACCCGAAATAAAACACGCCGGAAAGCAGGTTCTTGAGTTCGGACATCCAAGCCACTGATTCCACTTGAATTGGGTGCAGGGCAAAGAGGCCAGCCGCCAGCCAAGCTCCGGGAATTTCAAGCTGCCGCAAAATCCTGACCAAAAGGAAGGCGGAGGTGCAGTGAAGCAGGGTATTCAGCAAATGGTATCCTGTAGACCAATCTCCCCAGAGCCGGTATTCCACCCAAAAAAGAGTGTGCACTAACGGGTAGTATTGCTGAGTCGCGCCGGGTTGCGTCCAGATTCTCGCTAAGCCCTCGAGCGAGCGCAACTCCGGTTTGGTCAAGTGGGCGTTATCATCCCAGATCGGTGTTCCGTTCCAAGCCGGCAGGTAAGCCAGCATCGTCACAATGACCAAAAGCAGGGCCCATAGCCAATCCCGTCGCCACCACTCCACCGGCTGCCTGGAGTCGAATCCGATGGGGGCTTGAACTTCTGCAGCCGCCAAGCCAGCCTCAGTGGCGGATCCTTTTCCGGCGCGGTCGGCTTCTTTCGATTTGCGGCTCATGCGGTGTGCTCAACTAAACCGATCGTAGCCGTCTTTCCAGCATCCTGAAAGTATCTCCATGAATCCAAAGCAAGTCGCTCGATGACGCGAATGATCGAGCGATGCTTTGCGTGACCGCACACACTGCCTATTTTAGCGCCACTCTGATCTGTCCCTAACTGAACCCTCCGTGCCCTCCGTGCCATCCGTGCGAGATCCCCCTCTCCAGGCCGTCCTTCGATGTGATCAGCCTCTGGCCTACCTAATCAGGACGAATGTCGCTTCTTGATCGTCCTGTTGTTCAGTTCCTGGAACTTCTTTATCGGGTCTGAGTAATGAACGACAATCGGAACTTCCGCAAAATCGACTCGGGGAAAATTCTGAAGCGAGAGCGCGAAGAGATACAAATTGACTTAGAAAGTCGTTTGTCGCGAGTGACTCTTCCAGTAGGTGAGGCGTCCCGCCTTACCCCTCCGCCGTAGGCAAAGCGTCCTGGCTTTGCCGTCGGAGTTGCCAGCGAAAACTACGCTTCGCTCTTTCAAACATGGGTAAGGCGAGACGCCTTACCTACAGTTTGGAAATTTTCGTGAGAACTTTGAAATGAATACATCCCAATGTCCGAGCTCGGACGATCTGTCTAACTATGCGACTCTTTATCGTTTCATTGCTGCTGATCGCTGGGTTCCGGCTAGCCGCTGCCGAACCTGTCTTGAAATTTACCCTGACCAAAGCCGATGGAACGCCTGCGGCTTACGAATTTCTCGTTCCGAGCGATGATGCTCCTCAAACCGTTACTTTATCGCATGACGAAGCGGTCCAACGACAGCACAATGCCGGTGTCGCGGCCTTGTCCTGGGCGAAGCAGTTCTATGGAGCGCACGAGATTTATTTGCGATCCGTCGAGCTCCAGGAGGGACCGTCCCCTTACTACTTGGCAAAGTTCGACGGTCAGCTGGCCGGAGCCCGCCAAGTCTTCTTTGCCGTCGTGCTTCCTTCGGGTTCGGTTCTTCAACCTGTCGAGACGAGTCAGGTCATTTCCAAATAGTTCGTCTGCGTGCTGTCAGTAGCCTCGATCTGGCGCCCCTTTGGCTTCAGGGCCCAGGCGATAAACCCAAAACCCAGGGTAAACCCTGGGCTGGGCTATGCTTTCCAAGGCCCTTCGGGCCAAAGACCTGCGAATCCATGAGCCTCAGATCAGCCGAAGAGGGGCTTTCGCAGAAGACCGGGCGCTCAAGGACGTTCATCCAACGCCCCGGAAGGGATGGAGACGTTGCTTCCGGCTATTTCCCCGGCCATGAAGGCGTCGGCATCGAAAGCAGTGTGTTTGCTTTTCCGAGACGTTTTGAAACGAAAATTGAGGTCTCTCAGGGCTTTCTCCACGATCTCCTCTTTCAAAACCACGATTTCCCGAGACTCGGCAAGCGCCGGGCCGGAGTTGGCAGCCTCCTCCATTAAAGCGAAAAGTTTGGCTTGGATTCGTTTGATCATTCCCAACATAAAGCTTTTACGGGCAGTTCGACGGTTAACGCCTTGCTCCACCGCATGGCAGCACCAAAAAAGTTCCCACTCATGGTCCATTACGCTGCGGAAGACATTGTAAAGGTAGGAGGCAATTTGCACGTCAGCCTTGAGTCCGAAGAAGGTCATTTGCACTTCGGTGCTGGTTCGAGTTTGCCAGGTTTTTGTTTTTGTAAATTCCGCGATAACCGGGGCCAGGAATTGGACCTCATGGGTAAATCGAGGACGGCCACAATCGAGCGTGTTCTGGTCGCAAAGCTGGTTTGGAGCAGCCGCTTTGAGCTCCTCCATTGACAGTCCGTAACGCTTCAGGAGTTCAACCGCCTTACCGGCCGCGACGAGTGCTTCGCTCTCGGTACACCCGTTTGCCACCGTCATGTTTTGAAGCGCCTGGAGCTTCTGGACCAACCCCTCTTTCGCTGCGAAATTTTCTTTCATCGAAAGCCCTCCGTTCGGATCATCGGAATAAACATTTCACAGTCCCCGCGCGCAAGTAAAGCGTCCCCGTATCCTAAACGCAACTGAAGGGCTGATGCCAGGAACTGAGGAGGGGTCTCGCACGGAGGACACCGAGGTTTTGGGGACACGGAGGATGATGTCGGCCATCGACCGAGGCGTCAGATGGTGACACTGGCACTGACACTGACCACTGGTGTATCAGCAGAAACGAAAAGGTGTTCCATGGGAGCCTTGGAGAGTGTAGATTCCCGGTCTTTCCTATGACGACTACCCCGAGCGCAACTGAGGTCGCCCCTTCAGACTTTATCCGAGATGTGGTGGCCGCGGATGTGCGTACTGAGAATTTCCCGCAAATCCATACTCGGTTTCCACCGGAGCCGAACGGATATCTTCATATCGGCCACGCGAAATCGATTTGTCTCAACTTTGGTCTCGCCAAGGAATTCAACGGCGTTTGTAACCTAAGAATGGATGATACGAATCCGACCAAAGAGGAAAGCGAGTATGTTGAATCAATTCGGGCGGACGTGAACTGGCTGGTTCGCGGTTGGGCAGACCAAGTGCTGGGCCTGAAGGCGAACGGTCAAGCGCCCGCTGAGGGCGCGCTCGAGTCCGAACCGTTCTACGCCTCCGATTACTTTGACCAGATGTTCGAATACGCAACCGAACTGATCGCCAAAGGAAAAGCGTATGTCGACGATCTTTCGCCAAAGGACACCGATAGCTATCGCATCGCCGGGAAGGAGAGCCCGTTTCGGGGGCGTTCACCGGACGAGAATCGGGCGCTCTTCGATCAAATGCGCTCCGGCGCGTTCCCGGATGGAACCCGGACTTTACGCGCAAAAATCGATATGCAGGCGCCAAACGTTTGGTTGCGGGATCCGATTCTTTACCGGATCCGGCACGCTTCTCATCATCGGACCGGCAATCGGTGGTGCATCTATCCAATGTACGATTTCGCTCATTGCCTAAGCGATTACCTCGAAGGCATAACCCACTCGATCTGCACGCTTGAATTCGAAGTGCATCGGCCTCTGTACGAGTGGGTTCTGCAAAATCTCGACCTGCCGCAGCGAATTCCGCATCAGTATGAATTCGCCCGTCTGAATCTCACTTACACTGTCCTGAGCAAACGCAAACTCATGCAGTTGGTGGACGAGGGACTCGTTTCCGGATGGGATGATCCGCGCCTGCCGACCATCTCCGGCATGAGACGGCGCGGAGTGACCGCGAGTGCGCTGCGCACCTTCGCTTACCACATCGGCATCACGAAATATGACGGTGTTACTGACGTCGCGGTCCTTGAGCACGCGATTAGGGAGGAGTTGAACAAAACTGCGCTGCGGCGCTTAGCCGTGTTGCGACCAATAAAAGTCGTTCTGACCAATTACCCGGAACTTCAAACCGAGGAACTGAATGCCGTCAATAATCCTGAGGATCCAGCCGCGGGGACCCGCAAAATAGGATTCAGTCGGGAAATATATATCGAGAGTGACGACTTCATGGAGAGTCCGCCGCCGAAATATTTCCGCCTGCGACCGGGCGGCGAAGTCCGGCTCAAGTACGGGTACATCATCAAGTGCAACGAGGTCGTCAAGAATTCAGCCGGCGAAATCCTGGAACTACGCTGTACGGCCGATCTGGAAAGCAAAACCGGCGGCGCAAATGCCAACCGAAAGATCAAAGGCACGATTCATTGGGTGAGCGCCAAACACTCGATCGAGGCGGAGGTGCGCCTGCACGATCGGCTGTTTACCGAGCCAGAACCCGAAGCAGCCACCGACTTCAAATCTACTTTGAACCCTCGCTCGCTTGAAATCGTGCAGGCCCGTTGTGAGGCGAGTCTCGGTGATGCCCAGGGCGAGGTCCGTTATCAATTCGAGCGTCTCGGTTATTTCGCCGTGGATCGAGAAAGCAGGCCCGGCTTTTTAATTTTCAATCGTACGATTTCCTTAAGAGATTCCTGGTCCAAACAAGCGGCTAAAGCGTAATCGAAAACGAGTAGGGACAGCGTTCCTTTACCTCTGGCCTTCCGTCAAACCGCGTCCGTTCACTGAGCGAAGTAAGTAAGGCGTCCCGCCTTACCTCTTCAATCGCGGCGAACAATGGATAATTCGCTTACTCCCCTTGAGATCTCCTTGGTTCAGAAAACGGCCGAGGCCGAAGGACGACGACGATTAGGAGGTGACGCTGGATTCGATATCTCGCTTCCTGTACTTTCCCGTCATGACTCCTTTGGTCGGCACCTCCGGATTCCAGTATACCGCGTGGAGAGGGACTTTTTATCCTGAGAAGTTGCCGCCGGCAAAGATGCTGCAGTTTTACGCGGAACGCTTCTCCACCACCGAGATTAACTATACCTTTTACCGAATTCCGAATGGCAAAACGATGGGAAGTTGGGATAGCGCGACTCCGGAATATTTTCGGTTTGGCCTCAAGGCGCCCCAGAAGGTTACCCATATATCCAAGCTCAAAAATTGCGAGGAGTACATGGGCATTTTCCAAAGGGTTGTTTCGGGACTGGGTTCGAAACTAGGCCCTGTTTTGTTCCAACTTCCGCCAACTTTTAAAAAGGATGCCGCGCTTTTAAACGACTTCCTGGACACTCTGTCCGGCGAGACACGTGTTGCCTTCGAATTTCGTCATATCTCCTGGCTCGATGACACAATTTTTGGACTTCTCAAAGATCATAAGGCAGCGCTTTGCATCGCTGAGACCAGCGATTTAGCGACTCCAAGCATAGCGACCACTGATTTTGGTTATCTGCGCCTTCGTCGCGAAGACTACCAACAGGAAGATATCGTTCGGTGGGCGAAATTTCTTGAGACGCAAGAAAAGCAATGGAGTCACGCTTTCGTCTTCTTCAAACATGAGGATTCTGGGACTGGCCCGCGATTGGCGAGCCAGTTGATAAAGGAATTGGGAAGGTGACAGGAGATGCGGATCCTGGAGGAGAAGCAAATCACGTTCGTGGCTCCGGTGAATCGAGGAGATAAACCACAGATTGCACAGATTTCACAGATGGCTGAGGCGTGGGGAAGCGGAGGCGGCGGAACGCGTTGCGGCGAGGGAGCGTCCGGACGGGGACGG
>Ga0302326_10023610_pt1 | contig 12525 bp, 8 predicted proteins | sample Palsa_T0_3_FD_202264 | JGI IMG/M metagenome (GOLD analysis project Ga0302326, IMG submission 202264) | Peat permafrost microbial communities from Stordalen Mire near Abisko, Sweden - Palsa_T0_3 | ecosystem: Environmental > Terrestrial > Soil > Palsa > Peat permafrost | place: Sweden: Abisko... | reverse complement strand
GGCACTCCAATCGACGCGACTGGTGCTTCTGACCTCCTCGGGACAGCGCAATGACGCGTGCCGCTTTGCCAAACTCGGCTTCGCGGGCTATTTGATTAAACCGGTGATCCAGAGCGATTTGATGCAGTGTCTAATGCTTGCATTCGCGGCGCCTGCCGAAAGCTGGCATACGCATACACAACCCATCGTTACCAACGCTACGCTGCAATCTCAGCGCGGTCGGGATGACTACCGCATCCTGCTTGCGGAAGACAATGTGGTGAACCAAAAAGTGGCGTGTCGCATTCTGCAAAAGCTGGGATTCCGAGTAGACGTTGTGGGGGATGGGCGGGCTGCAGTTCAGGCGTGGGAAACGGGCCGCTATGATCTCATCCTGATGGACTGCCAAATGCCCGAGTTGGATGGTTATGAAGCGACGCGCGCTATTCGGGCCCGCGAACATGGCAAGAGACGCATTCCGATTGTCGCGCTTACCGCTCATGCAGTGAAAGGTTCGGATGAATTGTGTAAAAGTGCTGGTATGGATGCACATCTGACCAAACCTATTGACCGAGAGCGGCTCGCGGCCTGCCTTGAGGAGTTTTTGCACGCTGAAGCGGTCGCTGAGTCAGCGGTGCGAGCGGATGAAGGTCGCGAAGACACGCTGCCGGTGAACTGGCCGGCACTGTTGAATGCACTTGACGGCGATGAGAAGTTTGCGCAAGAGCTGGGCGTTTTGTTCGTGGAAAATGGCCGACGCTGGCTCGAGGAGATTTCTAGCGCAATCGAACTACAAGATTATGCGTGCTTGGGAGAACACGCCCATGGCATCAAAGGAGCCGGCGCAAGCCTGCAGGCGAGCGCAGCAAGTGCAGCAGCAGGGCGGCTGGAAGATGCCGTGCGCCAACATCAGACCTCGGAGATACCACGACTCGTGTCTGAGCTTCGCAAGGAGATGACCAGGGCATCGGACTTTCTACAAACGCGGGTTGCTTGAGCGGCTTTGGCGTGGAGTCGCGTCAACCCGCATTCCACTGAGCACGCTCGCTTCACAATGATGCGTTTTATGGCGCGTGGTTCGGCCGGGTCTTGCGACCGGTCTTCTCCGCCCACTCTTCGATGAGCCCGTCGAAGAGCGGCTGATCGAGCAGGTCGTACTTCTCAGGAAAAGGCGTTCCGAGAGCGGCGATCGTGCCAGTTTCCATCAGCTCCTTCGCCCGTGCGAGGTGCAGCTGTGCGGCTCCGACCCAGCCCCAGCCCGTCGAAAGGGTGAAGGCGGTGCCCGGAATATCGAAACCGAGTGTGCACACCGGAATCGTCATCGCCTTCGCAATTGTGGGGATCGGATCCGGACGGGGCACAAAGACCAGAGCATCAGCCCCCGCCTCAGCATAGGCGTGACCGCGCCTGATCGCTTCTTGGATATCGCCGCTCCCGCCGCCGCCCATCGCGCTCGCGTACATCTCGTCGCAACGAGCAATGATCACGAGATCGCCGCCAAGGTCTCGCCGCGCACGCACGGCGGCATCGATACGCGCCTGCATATCACCAATCGAGCACAGCCCATTCACATGTTTGGAATGCTTGGGGTTCACCTCGTCCTCGACATGAAAGCCGGCGATTCCCTGCTGCAGGTAACGGCGCGTGAAATGATAGGCATCGGCCACCGTCTCGCCCAGCGTATCGGCGTCGGCGATCAGCGGGATCTCGATGGCATGCGCGATGCGAGCCGCTTGTTCGATCTGCTCGACCTGCGAAAAGACGCCGTTGTCCGGTACTGCATAGTGAAAGGCGGAGCAGGCGTGGCCACCGAGATACGCAGCCTTGAACCCGACGCTCTGGACGATACGCCCGGTCAGTGCGCTATACGCCTCAGCGGCGACGAAATGTTCGCCGCTTTCGATGAGGGCGCGAAGTCTCTCTCCTGGTGTCGACATGTCTATCTCCCGCTACGGTTCCGCCATGCATCTTGCGAGGGTCTACTTTGCCCGATTTTCAAGCAACCGTCGCGCTTTTCAACCGGCGCAACACGCCGTCGGCGAATGTACACTAACGGGTCGTGGCTTCAAAACGGGGAACTTATGACGCAAGTTATGAAGGGGATCAGAGTGTTGGAATTGGCGCAGTTCACCTTCGTGCCTGCCGCCGGAGGCATTCTCGCTGACTGGGGAGCCGATGTGATCAAGATCGAGCATCCGGTACGTGGCGACACGCAGCGCGGCTTCATTAATATGGGCGGCATGAAGCTCGATCCTGCGCGAAACACGATGATCGAGCATCCGAATCGCGGTAAACGCAGCGTCGGTGTCGATATCTCCACACCCCAAGGCATGCAGATCATCTATGAGATTGCCAAAACCGCGGATGTTTTCCTCACGAACTACCTGCCGGCCCAGCGCCGCAAATTCAAGTTCGATGTCGAGCATATCCGCGCAATCAACCCCCGTATCATCTACGCGCGCGGTAGCGCGTATGGTGACAAGGGACCGGAGCGGGATGTCGGAGGATTTGATGGAACTGCCTTCTGGTCGCGCAGTGGCATCGGCTACTCCTTATCTCCAGAAGAGCTCGATGGTCCCTTGATGCAAGCCATCCCCGCCTTTGGCGATTCGATCGGCGGCATGAACATCGCGGGCGGCATCTCCGCGGCGCTGTTTCATCGCGAGCGCACCGGCGAGGCGATCGAAGTTGATGTGTCGCTACTCAGCACAGCCTGGTGGGCAGCCGGCAACTCAGTCGATTACTCACTTGAATACGGCAAGGCGATGCGCAGCCGCCTGCCCACCTCGGGTGGCAATTCCGGCAACCCGTTTTCCGGCAATTATCGTACCTCCGACGGCGGCACCATCAATTTGTGCATACTTACCCCCGGGCCGCACATCCGTAACACCTTTACACTCCTAGGGATACCTGAGGCGGCTGAGGACCCGCGCTTCTGCGAGGTCAGGGCGCTGATGCAAAACTGGAAGGAAGCGAGCGAACTGATCGCGGCCGCTTTTAGGAAGCATTCTTTCGCTTATTGGCGCCAACACTTAAAGAAACTCACCGGCCAATGGGCGCCAGTGCAGAGTCTGCTCGATCTCACGACCGATGAGCAGGCCCTGGCCAACGACATGATCTTCGAAGTGGAGGCAACCGACGGTGGCCTCCCTCTTAGACTCGTGCGCGGCCCCGTACAGTTCAATCACGTGCCGGTGACCACCACCCGCGCCCCACAAGCGTCCGAACACACCGAGGCCGTCCTCATGGAGCTCGGCCTCGAGTGGGAGCGCATCGAACAGTTAAAGTCCGCGGGGGCTATTGCCTAATCGTCATCCGATTCCAATTTCCAATTCTTTAAGATGCTTTCAATGAACTCCAAGATCTCAGAATGTCCCTTGGTAATTCCCACTCCTCTTTCCATAATCACGGCGCGTGAGACGCTCTGCAATATAAAGGAAAAAACGTTTGGATTGACCTTTAGGTTATAGGACTTTCTATTACCAAATGCCTTGGCCAATATTGCGTTTTCCAATGAGCGAGCCCGGTCTGCTGATCGAACCAGCTCATCCCGAAATTCCTTTCTATGGGTCGCAATAGCCGTAAACTCAAGAACGAGCGTACTTTCCTCAGTGGCGATGCTCAGGTCCCATAATTTCTTCAGTGGATCCGCAGACGCGAGAACCTTCAACATGCGGGAAAAGAACAACTCTTCAGATCTTCGATAAAGGGCCAGAAAGACCTTGTTCATGTTCCCAAAATGATAGTGCACGAGTTGCGATTTAAGACCGGCCTTCTCCTCAATTCGCCTTGAGCTGACAGCAGCATAGCCTTCCTCACGCATGATCGACTCAGTTGCGTCAAGAATGGCAGCGCGAGTCTTCAAGCGCTGCTGTGCGCGTTTCCCCTTCGATTTCATTCCTCGCTCCAGACGATTGACAGGGTAACTACTTTCATTATGCATTAGCTTAATATAAGCTGCTGCGCCGCGCCTCATTAACAAAACTCCGGTGCCGCACATGGGAGGGGCCAATGATCGTAGAAAATCCGCAAGTCACGGTGGAAGACGAGTACGGACGCGGAGTTCCGGCAAAGGACGCGCCAGAGCCGGAATTGTCGTCCTGGGCTATCCACACCAAGGTCGACGGGGACGACGGCAGGCGGTACTGGATCGACACGATATTGGTCGCAGGGTGGGGAGCCGATGTACGCGTTCTGTCCATTCGCACGGGCGAGGGAAAGGTCGTTCAGCTCCGTGACTCGATATACAAGGTCGTCGATTTTCCACCTCCCACCCTCGGGGTGCGCCCGTTTCCGCGTGGCGAGATCAAGGCTAAAAGGGAGGACGGCCAAGTGGTGGTCGAAATGGAAGGTGCCCGCATCGAATGCAAGGGCGGTAAGACCTGGCACTACAGGCTCGAGGACAAGGAAAAGGGGATCAAAATAGATCTTGTTCAGACCGCTGTCGGGTTTCCGACGTGGTATGGAAAAGAGAAAGCGCATGCGTTCAGCCCTCACGGCCTTGCCTATGGATACTTCTGGCCGGGGCGCGTCGAAGGTACGCTCACCATTAACGGCCGGGAAGTGCACGTCAAAGGCAAGGGCGCGCGCGAACGCACGTACATGACGGACTCCTGCCCGGCGGAATCGGGCGGCGGGCACGAGTGGATATGGTTTCATTTCGACGAAGTGTTCGGCTCGATGGACCTGAACAGACTCAACAAATTCAAGGATGGCTCGCTATACCTCGTCGATGAGACAAACTACCAGACCTATCGCACATTCGACGTTGAACATCATGATTGGGCATACCACCGGCAGCTGGGAGCTTTCATTCCGACGCGCTACCGCGTGACCATCGAATCGGATGCGGGAGTGCTGGAGATGGACTCCAAGATCGTCGGCGCCTCGATTTTTGCGGTCAGCCCGTCGGTACCGGATTTTCCGTTTGCTCTCCTGCATTGGGACACTGTTCAGGGGACGTTTACCCATAAAGACGGACGCAAGAGGACGTTAAGCAACGGGCGGGCACATAGCATTTTCCGGCAATGGAAACCCTATCCCAGGATCTTCACACCCGAAGCCTTCGGATTGGTGTCCAACGAGTCGGATCCGCCCATACTGTAGTTCGCTGTGCGAGCGTTTGATGAATTTGATCGGCCTGTGGCGAAATAGGTGCGCCCGCACCGGGTGAAGCCGTAATGAGCGATAATTCGGACGTGACGCCGGAACATAGAATAAGGATGTGCGAGCTGGTTGTGACGACGCGGGAGGGCGAGACGCAGACGCTGGAGGCCGCGCCGGGATCGACCGTGATGGAGGTGATCCGCTACGCCGGCATCGACGAACTGCTCGCGCTGTGCGGCGGCCTCTGCTCGTGCGGAACCTGTCACGTCCATGTCGATCCGGCTTTCGCCGATCTGCTGCCGGCAATGACTCAGGACGAAAACGATCTGCTTGACGCCTCCAGGCATCGCGACGGGCGCTCGCGCCTTTCCTGTCAGATCCGGATGAGTGACATTCTCTCCGGCCTGCGCGTCACCATTGCGGATGAGGCGTGAGGCACACGATGGCGGGCCCTTTGAACATCGGCGCGCGTCCACGGACAACGGCGTCAGCCGGCTTTTAGTTAGGCAGTTGCTTTGCGGGCTGTACCGCTCCTCCGGTTGGTCGATCAAATTTCACCGACCGCGGTGCAACGCGAACGGACCGCAGTGCAACGCGGACACTCCCAGCCGTCGACCACTAATAATCCCGGGCCGATCTAATCCAAGCGAAGCAGTGCGCGCCGTGCTGACGAAGTGCGCAATCCCTGCCTATTGATTCAACGAAAAAATTTCGCTATGCTCCTGTTTAATTAATTTGCACGCCGATGCTAATGCTATGTTGGCGCGGCCGTTGCTAACTAGCGCCGGGATTTCGTCGGAAGTCTTGATCTGGCGAAATAGGGTGCCGCGCATGGGAGTGCCGCGCACGGGGGATGCCTCATTGATCGTAGAGAATCCGCGAGTCACGCTGAACGAAGAGCATGGACTGGGAGTTCCGGCAACGGACGCTCCCGAGCCTGAACTGTCGTCCTGGGCGATGCACGCGAAGCTCGACGGTGACGATGGCAAACAATACTGGATCGATACGATATTGGTCGGAGGATGGGGAGCGGATGTACGCGTCCTTTCCGTCCGCGAAGGGGAGGGCGAGGTCGTCCAGCTACCTGACTCGATATACAAGCTCGCCGATTTTCTGCCTCCCACCCTCGGGGTGCGCCCGTTTCCACGGGGCGAACTCACGGCCAAGAAGGAGAACGGTCAAGTTCTGGTCGAAATGCAAGATGCCCGCATCGAATGCAAAGGCGGCAAGACTTGGCGTTACCGCGTCGCAGATAGGGAAAAGGGCATCAAAATTGATTTTGTTCATACCGGCGTCGGGTTTCCGACGTGGTTTGGCAAAGAGAAACCGCAGGCATTCAGCGCCCACCAAATTGCCTACGGCTACTTCTGGCCGGGGTACGTCGAGGGCACGCTGACCATCAACGATCGGGAGGTGCGCGTAAAAGGCAAGGGCGGTCGAGAGCGCACGTACATGCCGGACTCCTGCCCGGCGGAGTCGGGCGGGGGGCACGAGTGGATATGGTTTCACTTCGACGAAGTGTTCGGCACGACGCATATGGTGAGGCTCAGCAAGTTCAAGGACGGCTCGCTGTACCTCATCGATGAGAAGGAGTACGTGCCGTATCGCACGTTCGACGTTGAACATCATGATTGGGCATACCATCGACAACTGGGCGCTTTCATCCCGACGCGCTACCGCGTGACCATCGAATCGGACGCGGGGGTGATGGAGATGGAATCCAAGATCGTCGGCGCCGCGATTTGGGCAGTCTCAGGGTCCGTGCCGGATTTTCCGTTTGCTCTCCTGCATTGGGATGCAGTCCACGGGACGTTCACTTACAAAGACGGCCGCAAGAGGGCGTTAACGAACGGGCGAGCAGCGAGCATTTTCCGGCAATGGAAGCCCTATCCCAGGATTTTCGCACCCGAAGCTTTCGGATTGGTATCCGAAGTGTCCGACGCACCCATATTGTAGGTTCGAGTACGGCATTTAAATTATCCGCAATAAAAAGGCTCGGCAGCGCTTGAGCCAAAAGGGGGAACTCAATGAACCATCGCGCAAAATCGCTTGTCCTTATGGTGTTCGGCCTCGGCATCGCAGCACCATCGCTCGCGCAGGAGACGTCGAGCGAGCAATCGCTGGGCGAGGTGGTCGTGACCGCACGCCGGGTCGAAGAGCGGCTGCAGGACGTCCCGATCTCGATTTCGATTGTCACTCAGCAGGAAATCCAGGACCGTGACCTCATCAACAGTGCGGATCTTGGTCTCTTTACGCCGTCGTTGACGGTCAATGACCACTTTGGTCCGGAGAAAGCATCCTTCACGCTGCGTGGCTTCAACCAGGACCTCTATACCCAGCCGACCGTTGCCGTCTATTTCGCCGACGTGCTCGCACCGATCTCGGCCAGCGCGACCAACGCGGGTAATGGCGTCGGCGTCGGCAGCCTGTTCGACCTCGAGAACGTCCAGGTGTTGAAGGGCCCCCAAGGGACGCTGTTCGGCCGCAATACGGACGGCGGCGCGATTCTGCTGGTGCCCGTGAAACCGACGGACAAGTTCGAGGGCTACATCGAGCAATCGTTCGGCAACTACGACATGGAACGCACCCAGGCGGTGCTGAATCTTCCCATCAACGACAAAATCCGCATGCGTTTTGACATCGACCATATGACGCGCGAGGGCTATGAGATCAACACCTCCGGCATCGGACCGAGCCGCTTCGCCGACGTGAACTTTCTCGCTTTTCGCTGGAGTACGGTCATCGCCCTGACGGATAATATCGAGAACTACACGATCCTGACCTACAGCGACTCTGATAACCACGGTTTCTCGGCCAAATTAGCCGCGTGCAATATGGCCCCCCAGAATGCGGAACAGGGCATCGGCACGTTCTACGCCTGCGCGCAGCTGGCTCGTGAGCAGGCTGAGGGCCATGCTGGGAACTGGGACGTGGAGAACAACGACCCCTATGCCCAGAGCCGTCAGACGCAGTGGGCATGGATTAACACCACGACGTGGGACATCAATGACGCGCTCACCGTGAAGAACATTGCGAGCTATGCCCAATTTCGCGAAGCGCTGCGCGAAAGTCTGTTAGGCGACAATTTCATCGATCCCTTGGTCCCCGGCGCGACGAAGCCCGATTTCGCCGTGGACGCCATCGGAAACATGCCGGGGTATGATTCTTCGGCCCAGTCGACCGCCAGCGAGGAGTTGCGGTTCACGGGAAATGCTTTCAACAATCGTCTGGTCTGGCAGGCGGGCGCTTATCTGGAGGTAAGCGATCCGATTGGGTACGACGTTCAAGAAACCACGGTTATCCTGAATTGCGCAGATCCCTTCACTTTTCAGTGCGCCGGCGAGGGTAGCCAGTTCCTTCCCTACTTCAGGACCCACTCCAGCACGCAGGGGCTTTACTCTCAGGGAACTTACAAGTTCACCGACCAGCTCAGCGCCACTGGCGGCTTCCGCTACACCTGGGACCACTCATCCCAGTACGAGGCGTCGACAGTCAACAGCTATCCAACCCCCGACGTCCCGGTCGCTACCTGCCAGAACCTTTTGGGCACTCCTACTGTCCCCGCTATCACCGAGGGTCAGTTTGCCCCTTGCGGGCAATCCTACGCCACTTCTTCACACGCCCCGACCGGGGAGGTCGATATCGACTACAAACCGACCGGAGATACGCTGATCTATGCCAAATATGCACGCGGCTATCGGGCTGGCGGGGTGGCAGACCTTAATCCTTACTTCGAAACATGGAAGCCAGAGTACGTCGATGACTTCGAGTTCGGCACCAAGGACAGCTTCGGGGGCCCGCTCCGCGGCTATATCGATTGGGATGTCTTCTACGACAATTTCCGTGACCAGCAGATCAACGCAAACTTGGTCAGCGCCAATGAGGCTCTCTTCGTCGGCGGCACCGCGGAAATCAATGCCGGGCATTCACGCATCTGGGGCTCCGAGCTCGACGCGTCGGTCGAGCTCTTCACGGGGTTCAGGGTGAACGTGGGCTACGCCTATCTGAACACCAAGCTATTGTCGCTGACTATCCCGACGTTCCCCGCCGCGGCCGGGACCTTGATCGCTGCCATTGTCCCGGAGGCCGTCGCCGGCCAAGGCCTTACGCTGTCGCCAAAGAACCGTGTCAACGTGACCGGCACCTATACCCTGCCGCTGCCGCAAAACATCGGCGGGGTCTCTGTCAGTGCGACCTTCACCCATACCGACAAGCAGATAGCCAGCACAGCCTCGGACCCTGCCCTCGAAATACTGCCGGCGGAGAACCTCGTGAATCTGAACCTTAACTGGGTATCCATCGCCGAAAAGCCATTCGACCTTTCGCTGTTCGTCACCAATGTCGCCAACAAGTACTTCTACACCAACGTGTTGGACGCTTGGCCTTATTTCGGGTTTGAATCGGTAACCCCGAACGAACCACGCATGTTCGGTGCGCGTCTGAAGTATCATTTCCGGTAAACCAGCCACGAGACGCAGTGCAAGATACTGAGGAGGAGGTGGCCGGGCGTTTTGATTCTGCCAGTGCCAACTCTTTGGAGGATAAATGTCCCTCTACCACTTTCGCGTGAATGGTCGTGCGCAAAGCGTTGATGCCGATCCATCCACGCCGCTCCTCTGGGTCCTTCGCGATCATCTGGGTATGACTGGTACCAAATATGGTTGCGGCATTGCGCAATGCGGTGCGTGCACGGTCCATCTTAACGGCAGCGCCGTCCGCTCCTGTCAGATCCCCTTGGAAAGCCTCGCGGGCGCCGACGTTGTCACGATTGAGGGGTTGTCCAAGGAGGGCGACCATGTGCTGCAGAAGCTCTGGGCGGAGATGAATGTTCCGCAATGCGGATACTGCCAAGCCGGTATGCTGATGGCAGCGGCCGAATTGCTGAAGCGAAACCGCAAGCCGACCGCCTCGGACATTGACGCCTCCCTTACCAACATCTGCCGCTGCGGCACCTATCCGCGCGTCCGCGCCGCCATCCTCCGAGCGGCGGCGAATATGGCGTGAGGGAGCGAGCCATGCACGATATGACAATGAATCGCCGCCGCTTTCTCGTGACGACATCGATTGTGGCGGGTGGTATGGCATTGATGTTTTCGCGGATTAGGGCCGCTGGCTCGCTGGATTCTCCGGTTGGGCCGCGGCCCTGGGGGCCCGACGTCGCACGAGGCAACGAATTCACGCCGTGGATCGAAATTGACGGACGCGGCATCGTTACCTTGCGGGTACCCAATCAGGAGAATGGAAACGGCACGGTTACGCAGATGGCCATGAATGTTGCCGAGGAGTTGGCATGTGCATGGTCCGACATTCGGGTCGAGTTTGCTTCCGCGCAGCGCAATTTCCTCGAAGGGGGCGTCTATACGAAGGCGTTTCTGCCCTTCTTCAGCGGCCACGCCACCGATACGGAACGGATGAAATACACGATGCAACTCGGCGCCAGCGCTCGTGAGCGGCTGAAGGCCGCTGCCGCTTCACGGTGGGGTGTACCAGCGACAGAAATCGTGGCAGCACACAGCCGCCTTACCCATCGTGCAACAGGGCGAGCGATCGGCTATGGCGAGGTGGCCGCGCAGGCCGCGCAGATTAAGCTCGAACCGGAACCGGTGCTCAAGCCGGAGAGCGAATGGACTCTGATCGGCAAGAAATCGCCGTCGAGAATCAATATCCCCGACATCGCGACGGGCAAGGCAATTTACGGCATCGATGTCAAAGTGCCGGGCATGGTTTATGCCACGTTGATGCAGGCGCCGATTCAAGGCGGTAGGCTCAAGAGCTACGACCCCGAAAAAATTCGATCGATGCCCGGAGTACGGGCGATCGTCGTGGTCGATCCTGCGAAATCGCGCAACTCGCCGGTTAAGCCCGAAACGATGTGGGGACTCGGGGATACGGTTGCACAGCATGCGGTTGCAGTCATCGCGGATCATTTTTGGCAGGCCAAACGGGCCTTGGAGGCGCTACCGGTCGAGTGGGAACCTGGCGTTGGGGCCAAGACCGAAAGTGCCGAGTCAATTTACAGCGCGATGCGTACAAAGCGCGACAGCGAGCCCGGCAAGGTGCTGCTCGAGAAGGGGAATGTCGGAGTAGTGACGGACGGTGCGGTCGTTGAGGTCGAGTATCAAACGCCGTATTGCGAGAATGCCGTCATGGAACCGCTCAATGGCACCGCGCTGGTGACGGCGGACTCGGTCGAGGTATGGTGCCCGACGCAGGATTCCCGCCAGGCGTATTGGACCGCGATCGATGAGACCGGCATGCCGCCCGAGCGGGTCAAACTTCACCCCACTTACATGGGCGGTGGTTTCGGCCGGCGCACTCAGTCGGAGGACATCCGCATGGTTGTCGCCATCGCAAAGGAATTCCCTGGTGTTCCGGTTCAAACGATCTGGACGCGCGAGGAAATGTTCCGTCAGGGCCGATACCGAACGCCGGTCGCAACCCGCTTCAAGGGAGTTCTTGACGCAAAGACCGGGTTACCCAAGGCGGTAATCGGTCACACGGTTTTTGCGGGAGACCGGCCCCTCTTTCATCTCACACAGGGCTATCTCGATCCGCCCTATTTCAATACCGGGATAATTCCGAACGTCCGCTTGTCCCAAAGCAGCCTCCCCGTCCACGTCCTCAATGGTGCGTATCGCGGCCCTTGCTTCAACAGCCACGCCTTTATCATTGAATCTTTTATCGATGAATGTGCCATTGCGGCGGGCATCGATCCCCTGGATTATCGTCTCAAATTACTGGCGACCTGGGAAAAGAGCTGGAGCGACTGCCTCAAAGTTGTCGCGGACAAGATTGGCTGGGGCCGAAAATTGCCGAGAGGCGAGGGGCTGGGCATCGCCATCAGCGCGTGGCCAACGGTCCAGAAGAACACAGGCTCCGTTCTCGCGGCCGCGGCCCATGTGCAGGTAACGCCCAAAGGCGAACTCACCGTCAAGCAGGTCGACCTGGCTTTTGATTGCGGTCGCGTCGCAAATGCGGATGCCGTGCGTGCGCAGGTAGAGGGCGGAACGATCTTCGGTCTCAACATGACCTTGAACGAGGAGATGACGCTTAAGAATGGCGCGATGGTTGAAGGAAATTTTGACCATTATCCCATGCTGCGAATCGCTGACGTCCCGCAAATCAATGTCCATTTCGACGCACTTTCGGGCCAAGAGCGGTTTGACATCATGGGCGAGGTGCCGGTTGGACCGGTCGGCCCGGCGGTCGGCAACGCGATCTTTCAGGCAACCGGCAAGCGGCTGCGTTCCACCCCATTTCGCAACATGGATCTAAGCTGGGCCTCTTGACTGCGTCGCCATGAGCGAGCACCTGCCACAGAATTTCTTCTGATCTCGCCCTTCAAATGTCGCTATGCGGTCGTTTAATCAATTTGACCAGCAGCTACGAGATAGTGTTAACTATCAATTGTCCGAACTGATTGAAATGACGCGGGAGGGC
>Ga0302326_10023609_pt1 | contig 12525 bp, 5 predicted proteins | sample Palsa_T0_3_FD_202264 | JGI IMG/M metagenome (GOLD analysis project Ga0302326, IMG submission 202264) | Peat permafrost microbial communities from Stordalen Mire near Abisko, Sweden - Palsa_T0_3 | ecosystem: Environmental > Terrestrial > Soil > Palsa > Peat permafrost | place: Sweden: Abisko... | reverse complement strand
AGCGAACACCCTCGCGTATCAGCCGGGTTATACCGTCATGCGCATCCGCACACGCTCGTACGCACTGATCGCATCGGGTGCACCGATCGAGATCGAGGATCAGCAGACTCTGAGCTTCCATCAGGCCCTGGCTGAGGAACTGGTCCACCGGAACGTTCTCGAATTGCATTATCCGCTGGCGATTGGCCGCCACGTGCTCGGCTGCGGCTTTCTCCAGCTTTTGCCTGATGTCCGGGAAACGATCGAGCATGAGCTGGAATTCTTCGCCGGGAATGCGCACTACTTCCACATGGTCCAGAGCGGTACAGGTTGCGGTGCGGGTAGTGCCGGTGAGCAATGCCATCTCGCCGAAGTACGAGCCGCGCGCCAGGTAAGCCAGTACGATTTCTCCTCCACGACGCAGCTCCGACACTTTCACAAAGCCCAGGCGAACCAGATAGAAACCGTCGGCGGTGTCACCCTGACTGCAAATCACCTGCCCCGGCATGTAGCGAATCAGTTCGACACTATCGCCCAGGCCCTTGATGAACTCCGGCGTCAATGAGGCCAGGACGGGAACGCTGCGGAGGTGCGATTCCAGGGCTCGCCGCTTGTACGTGCGATCCAGTTGCTCACGGAAGCTCTTATTGCGCTGCAGGATGTCGAGAACGTTGCGCAACATCTCCAGCATGGTGCAGTCGGTGGTGGCCCGCACGGTTGCCGAACGCGGGTAGTAACTCATGCAGGTCATCTCCCCAAACAACTCGCCTGGGCCCAGTTGGGCGACCGGCTTTTCATAGGGAAGATCGACCGAAGCATCGATGGGAATAAAGGAGCGTGAGCTCTCCTCGGCCCGCTGATCTTGTTTGCGGGGCGTCAGCAAACTCGTCAGCTTGCTGAGAAATCCGCGCGAACCACCTTCGGTCGTGACGTGCGCGATAGGGCTGGAAAGATAGACCTCGGCTGTTCCTTCCAGGATGTAGAACGCGGTTGAACCAAACTCGCCTTCGCGGCAGATGATTTCCCCGGCGCTGAAGTGACGCTCGACGATCGCGTTGCGGTTCAGGCCGAGAAACGTTCCGGAAACGTTCTTGAAAAACGGCAGGGTCTGTAGGAATTCAGGATCGACCGCATCGCCGGGCAACTGAGTGCCCACGATTTTGCGGTTGGTCAGGGCCCCCGTAGGACACGAGACCATGCATTCACCACAGGAAACGCAGGAGGAATCTCCCATGGGCAAGTTATTGTCGAAGGCGACACCTGCCTGGTATCCCTTGCCGCGCCGCGCCAGCACCCAGTTATGGCGGATAGCGTCGCAGCCGCGAATACAGCGGTCGCAAAGGATGCACGCTTCGTGGTCGACAGCGATAGCGATGGAGGAATCATCGTGCCCGCGCGGGGTGCTGCGTTTCGGAAAACGCGGATGCTCGATCCCGGCGTGTGCGGCCAGCTGCTCCAACTCGCAATCGCCCGAGTGCTGCTGCCGCGCGCAAGGCGCAGGATGGTCGGCCATCAGCAGTTCCAGCAACGTCCGCCTTACGGCTTGCACCGGTTCCGTTGTGGTCTTTACCTGCATGCCCGCTTCAGCCTGACGAATGCAGGATGCGGCGTACACCCTCTGCCCCAAATCCACGACGCAAACGCGGCACACCCCGACCGGGTTTTCGTTTTGCTGGTGACACAACGTTGGAATGCCGATGCCGTTGATGCGGGCGGCATCAAAGATAGTAGTCCCCATGGGGACGGAGACGACGGTGCCGTCGATGGTCAGCTGGATCTGTGGTTGCTCCGCCGGTTTGGGCGCGGGCATATCAGAATTCATGCCGTCCTCGCTGATGCGCTGAAGCACACCCCGCCCGGGCAGTGACGGCGCCCCAGGTGGTCATCGACTACGTCGGGAAAATGCTTAAGGATGGAGGCAATGGGCACCGGAACGACCTGGCCCAGTCCGCAAATGGAGGCGAGACGCATGGCCGTCGAGAGCTCCTCGAGCAGTTGCATGTCATCCGGTGAACTTTGACCTTCCGTCCATCCCTTCAGCATCTCCACCATCTTTTGCGAACCCATGCGGCAGGGCACACATTTGCCACAAGACTCATTGCGATAGAAGCGCGTTGCATTAAGTGCCATGTCCAGCATGCAACGGTCGTCGGCGCATACCACGATGGCTCCCGAACCCACCATGGAGCCAGCCGCGGCCACCGCATTCCAGTCCAGCGGAAGGCTGGCCATGGCAGCCGGCAAATATCCGGATGAAGGCCCGGAAGGCGCGAAAGCGAGAAGCTGCTTCCCGTCGGGAATGCCCCCGGCATATTTAAAGATGAGGTCGTTGTAGGTTGTGCCCATGGGAACCTCGAAGATTCCCGGGTGGATAACGTCTCCACTTAGGCCAACAAACTTCATTCCCACCGCACCGTTGGTGCCTTGCGACTTGTACCATTCCACGCCCCGCGCCAGAATTACCGTGGCCAGGCAGAACGTCTCCACGTTATTGATGACGGTTGGCTGGTTCCATAGACCGTTGGTACCGGGAAACGGGGGCTTGTTTCGCGGCTCGGCGCGCTTACCCTCGATCGCTTCCAGCAGCGCACTTTCCTCGCCGCAAATGTAGCCGCCCGGACTTACGAAGATTTCAAGGTCAAAGGCCAAATCGCTATCGAGGATTCGCTTACCCAGCAAGCTGTTCCGATAACAGCGATCGATCTCCTGCTGCAGGACCTCCCGGGAATTTTCGTACTCGTGGCGGATGTAAAGAGTTCCCTGGCGAGCCCCGGTAACCAGGCCAGCCACGATCATGCCTTCCACTACGAGATAAGGCAGGTTCTCCATGATGAAGCGGTCCTTGATCGTTCCAGGCTCGCTTTCATCGGCATTGCACACGATGTACTTCGTCGAGCCAGGTGCGTTGCGTACGATCTCCCACTTCAGACCCGTGGGAAACCCGGCGCCGCCCATGCCGCGCAAGCTGCTGGCCTTAAGGGCGGCGATGATGTTCTGCCAATCGTGGTCAGCGACAAAGCGGCGTACCACCGCGTAACCACCAGACCCGCTGTAAGGATCGGAAACGGTTCGCTTACGCTCTTTTCTGGCCGGGCGCTCGGGAAGAGGTCTTTCAAGCAGTACGTCCTGCACCATGGAGACGGCAGTCTGACTGCTCATTTGTGCGTAGATGTTGTCGTTTAGCGTAATTGCGGGCGCATCATCGCATCGGCCGAGGCAAGATACCTCGCGAATGCAGACGTCTTGCGGGTTGGCTCCGCGAAAGGTAGCTTCCAGGTCGGCCTTCAATCGGTCCGCGCCGCGAAGGTGACAACTCATGTCGGCACAGACGCGAACATCAACCTTAGGCGGAGGCGTCAAATGAAAATGGGGATAGAAACTCGCAACCGCATGGATCTGGCTGAGGGGGGTATTGATGCTGCCGGACAAGGCTTTCAGTTGCTCGGCCGGCAAATAGCCGAACTCCCGTTGTATGGCTCTCAACTCTTCGAACACGGCAGCAGCGCTCCGTTCCCGAGGATTAGGGCCGACCTTGCAAACATGCAGGGATGAGAGCGCAAATCGTATAGCAAAATAGCTGTCCTGTCCACTTTCCCCGCGATAGTGCAACTATCCTCGGACCCGACAAGGGACCAGACAAGCTTCGGCTAACTGCGGTTTCCGGAACACTACACCCTACCGGCAGGTCAGCGGGGCATGCCGCAAAGTCGAGTGTGGATTAAAGCTGCTGCGGGATTTCACTGCGAGGCGAGCGCAGTCTTCCTGGCGCAGGAAAATCCTTTTACGAAGCTTCCGATTGATTTCTTCCGGAATTCGTCGTATAAACCGTGCACTCCTGGGATTTGCGTAAACCGAGCTGTGGAACTGCGACGTTGGGGGGACTATGGCGATCGGCGGGAAGGCTGGCTGGGTAGCGTCTCTGCCCTTCCTGATGCTGTTGGCGACCTCCGGCTACTGTGCCAACCCGTCTGACGCACCCGCGTCCAGCGTGGGTAAATACAACGGGCCCGGGGGCTGCGCGGCCAGTAGCTGCCACGGCAGCGTGCAACCCAAGCTGATGACTCGTATTCTCCAGAACGAGTACAGCATCTGGATTGCCCAGGACCGGCATGCCAAAGCATTCTCCGTACTTTCCAATCCTGTCTCAGTTCGCATGGGAAAGCTCCTGAACATTGGAGCGCCGTCGCAGGCGCCGAAGTGTTTAGCTTGCCATGCGCTCTACGTACCCACGGAGCAACGAGCGCAAACTTTCGAACTCGATGACGGCGTAAGCTGCGAATCCTGCCATGGGCCGGCCGCGGGATGGCTGGGGGCGCACACGGTTCGCGACTGGCCTCACGAAAAGTCCGTGCAACTCGGTATGTATGACAACCGCAACTTGATCAAGCGCAGCGAGAAGTGCCTGAGTTGCCATCTGGGTTCCGCCGACAAGTTCGTCGACCACGAGATGATCGCTGCCGGGCATCCTGACTTGACCTTCGAACTGAGCTATTTCAGCTTCTACATGCCCCAGCACTGGAAGACCCCGGAGCAAGACAATGTCTGGCGCCGAGTACAGACTTGGGGAGTGGGACAGGCCGTGCAATTGCGCGAGTCGCTATATCGCCTCGCTCGACGAGCCGAAGGTCCGAATTGGCCGGAGTACGCCGAGCTCGACTGCTACGCCTGCCACCATAGCCTTACCATGGCGTCGGACAGTTGGCGGCAGGAGCGCGGCTACAGCGGACATCGCCCCGGCAATCCTCCATGGAACCAAGCTCGCATCGCTGTCTTCCGCGATCTGGTAGAGGAACTTCATCCTGACACCGCCAAGCGGCTGAATGATGAGCTGACGCATCTGGCTGGCCTGATGAATCAGCTGAATGGCAACCGGCAAGAGATTTCCGCTACGGCCAAACGGGCGGCGGTCCTCTCCGGTGAGCTCGCCGTACAGCTCGAGGCCCAAGCGTACGATCCCGCATTGACGCTTCGCCTGATGCGGCGCCTTGCAGCCGATAACAAGGTGATTGCAGCCGAAGGCTGGGGATCGGCGGAGCAGGCCGCCATGACCCTCGACGACCTGTACGCAGCTTACTCCCAGAACACCAAGCCGGCGATGAATGCCGAGGCTCGCGCCTCGATTGATGCTCTGATCCAGATGCTTCAGCAAGACCCATCCGCTTACTCGGCTCCGCGATTTGCTGCGCAGATGCAAAAGGTAAGCGATGCTCTCGGTCACTGACTCGCAGGCCAGGTTAGAAGCGCAGAGAACAGCAAAGCACACGCGCGAATAAAATTCCGGACGGATGTGGCGTTGGCTAATCTGGAACAGCTTTCATGAAAGTGGATTCAACCAAAAGCCGGCCTCAGAGCAGGCGCGGCGCGGGAGCAAGGTCACCTGCCCCTCAAACCGCCGAGCACCGGCGCCTGGCCGAAGCTCATGCGGGCGGCGTGCCGCCGTGGCGAAAGTGGGGCCCTTATGTCAGCGAACGGTCGTGGGGTTCGGTGCGAGAAGATTACAGCGCCGACGGCGACGCCTGGAACTACTTCACGCATGAACAGGCGCGCAGCCGGGCGTATCGCTGGGGCGAAGACGGTATCGCCGCAATCTGCGACCGCTACCAGTTGCTGGTATTTGCAATGGCCTTTTGGAACGGCCGCGACCCCATTCTGAAGGAGCGGATGTTCGGACTTACGTGCAATGAAGGCAATCGTGGCGAGGACGTCAAGGAATACTGGTTTTACCAGGATAACCTTCCGACCCATAGTTACATGCGGATGCTTTATAAGTATCCGCAACACGAGTACCCCTACCGGCAGCTGGTCGAGGAGAACCGTCGGCGGCAAGGCGAACGGGAATACAAGCTGCTCGACACCGGCGTCTTCGATGACAACCGTTACTTCGATATCGTTATCGAGTATGCGAAGCTCTCCCCGGACGACATCTGCATCCGGGTGGAAGCCTTCAATCGCGGGCCGGAGCCAGCGACGTTGCACCTTTTGCCCCACCTGTGGTTCCGCAACACGTGGGCGTGGACCGATCCACCCGGCAGCGAGCCGGTCATTCAAGCGGGGCCCAGCAATGCCAAGTACGTCAGCTTGATCGCGGACGATTCGACGGCCTCGTCGCTGGAGAATCTACAGTTTCATTACCACCTCGGCACGCGGCACCTGTACGGTGACAGCGGTGGCGAGTTGCTCTTTACCAACAACGAGACCAACCGCTCGCGGCTGTTTGGCCCCGACGCGACGAACTCGACTCCTTACGTGAAGGACGCTTTTCATGGTTACATCGTGGACGGCGAAGCATGTATCAACCCCCAGCGCCTAGGGACCAAAGCCTGTATTCATTACTCGCGGGAAGTACCGGCGTTGGGTTCCACGGTGTTGCGGCTGCGGCTGGCGCCCGACGAGATACGGAACCCCTTAAAAGATGTTGACCAAACCATCGCTCTGCGAAAAGGCGAAGCGGATGAGTTCTACGAGGTCATTCATCCGCCCAAGGCGACGCCGGAAGAGAAGATGATCCAGCGGCAAGCATTCGCCGGCATGTTGTGGGGCAAACAGATTTACCTGTTCGATGTGAACCGATGGCTGGAAGGCGACAGCGTTCCTCCTCCAGAGGCGCATAAGAAGATTCGCAACATCCATTGGCGGCACCTGAATTCCATGCGCGTCCTTTCCGTTCCAGATAAATGGGAGTTTCCCTGGTTCGCCGCATGGGACCTGGCGTTCCAGTGCACCACGCTCTCGCTGGTGGATCCCGCATTCGCCAAGGAAAATCTTTGGTTGTTGCTCTTCGAGCAGTTTCAGCACCCGAACGGACAGATTCCGGCTTACGAATGGGAGTTCTCCGATCTGAATCCGCCGGTCCATGCATGGTCAGTGTGGCGCGTTTACCAGAACGAGAAGAGGCGCACAGGGAAGGGCGATATCGCTTTTCTGGAGAAGTGCGTGCACAAGTTGCTGATGAACTTCGCGTGGTGGGTGAATCGTGTCGATCGCGAAGGCAACAATGTTTTCGAAGGGGGATTTCTTGGTCTGGACAACATCACCGTAATTGACCGCAGCGAGAAAATGCCGGGAGGGGCGGCCCTGGAGCAATCGGACGCGACCGGCTGGATGGGGTTCTTTTGCCTTTACCTGATGCGGGCCGCGCTGGAACTGGCCACGTTCAACTCCGCTTACGAAGTTCTTGCCACCAAGTTTTTTGAGCACTTCATCTACATCGGCGCAGCTATGAAGAAGATGGGCGGGCGGAATTATCAACTGTGGGACGAGCAAGACGGTTTCTTCTACGATGTGTTGCGACTGCCCGATGGCACATTTAAGAAATTCCGGCTGCGGTCCATGGTCGGGTTGATTCCGCTGTTTGCGGTCGAAGTGCTGGAGCGGGAGGATCTCGACCCCCATCCCGAGTTTCTCGCCAATGTGGAATGGTTCATCAAGAACCGACAAGACGTTGTCGGACATGCGTGCTACTTATTGGACGGCAAGCGGTACGTGCTCTCCATCGCCGACGGCGACCAATTTAGCCGACTGCTTCAACGTATCGGTGATCCCGACGAGTTCCTGTCCCCACATGGTCTGCGTAGCCTGTCCAAGCATCACGCGCAGAACCCCTTCTGTTTTGGCGGACGTTGCGTGGGCTATGAACCGGGCGAATCTGACGAGAAAATCAAAGGAGGGAACTCAAACTGGCGCGGTCCGGTATGGTTTCCCACCTCCTACCTGCTGATTCGATCGCTGGTGAAATTTGACCGGGCCATGGGAGCGCAATTTGCGACGGAGTCCACAGGTCGCGATGGTCACCTGCCCGCCCCGCGGGCTCTGGCTAGGGAGATCGCCGACCGGATGATCGCGATCTTCAAGCAGGATGAAAATGGCCGGCGGCCATGCTTCGGGCCACATAGAAAATTCCAGGAAGACCCGCATTGGCATGACTGCCTGCTATTCAACGAGTACTATCACGGGGAGACTGGACAAGGCTTAGGCGCAAGTCATCAAACCGGTTGGACCGGGCTGGTAGCTAATTTGATCGATGAGTGGCGGCGCTGAAGGTCTCATAGTACCTTGAGCACTCGGCAAGTTTCTAATAAGCGGAAGGTTGCACGGCGCGATATCTGGCATCGGGGTACGATCCCGACGAAAGGATGGGGATGGCGGACGATTCGCGGGTGCGGCTGAGATTCTGGGGCGTGCGCGGCTCCATTCCCGTGCCCGCTGCGGACCATATGGGTCATGGAGGCAACACACCTTGTCTGGAAGTGCGAGTCGGTAAAAACATCTTTGTCATCGACGCCGGAACCGGCGCCCGCAAGCTAGGGATCGATCTACAGAACGAATTTGCCGGCACGGCGCTGGAACTGAATCTGCTGCTGACGCATTTTCATTGGGACCATATCCAGGGCCTGCCTTTTTTTGCGCCGCTCTACTCAGCCGACAATCGGGTCATATTCCATTCCTGCCACCCGCCGGAGAAGGTAAAACGGATTCTCGAAGGCGAGATGTCGACCCCTTATTTCCCGGTCAATTTTGAGTTTCTAGCGGCGAAGAGGGATTTCGTAAGTCTCCGCGATGGCCCGCTCCGCGGTGCGGGATTGTGTGTGCGGGCCTTTCCTCTCCACCATCCGCAAGGCGCCACTGGCTATCGCATTGAGGCAGGAGGAGTCGTAATCACGCACGCCAGCGATCTGGAACATGGCCATCCGGAGCTGGACAAGACGCTACGCGAATATGCGCAGGACGCGGACGTGCTGATCTATGATTCGCAGTACACGCCCGAGGAATATTCCAGCAAGAAGGGATGGGGGCATAGTACCTGGCTGGAGGCTACCCGGGTGGCTCGTGATTGCAAGGCGAAGCGGCTCATCCTGTTCCACCACGATCCCGGCCATGATGATGCTAGGATGCAGGAGATCGTGAAAGAAGCACGGGGTCAGTTTGACAACACGGATGCGGCGCGCGAGGGCACAGAAATCGTCTTCTGAGGAAGTCTGGCGTTGTCGCCACAGGAAAGCGCAAAACCCTTAAGAGTGTCGTGAAGGAACAAGAAAAAGCGGCGGTTCCGAAGGATCCATCTGAAACACAACAGCCAGTGGGCAGGTATCCAGCCCGCGCGTTCGAAACCGCGCCTGAAGGCGAGGCGCTGGGTGCACCTGAAAATGGCACCCTTGGAAGCGGAGCCTTCGCGAATGAAGCCCCTCTGCGAACCGGTCAGCAGTCTGGCGCACTAACCGGAAAAACGGTTTCTCACTATCGCGTGCTGGAGATTGTGGGCGGCGGCGGCATGGGAGTGGTTTACCGGGCACAAGATCTGAAGCTCAGCCGCTCGGTTGCGCTGAAGTTCTTGCCCGAGGAGTTCGGGTCCGACCCCCGAGCTGGGGAACGATTCGAGCGGGAAGCGCGAGCCGCCTCGGCCCTGGATCACCCCAACATCTGCTCCATCTACGAGTTTGGCGAGCACGAAGGCAAGCCCTTTATCGTCATGCAGCTGTTGCAGGGCCAGACCCTGAAAGACCGTCTGGCGATGGTAAAGGACGAGCGCACCGGGACCTTCATCGGCAAGCCGCTGCCGATAGATGAGTTGCTGTCGTTGGCGATCCAGATCGCCGACGGTCTGGAAGCAGCCCACGAGAAGGGTTTACTGCATCGCGACATCAAACCTGCAAACATCTTTATTACCCAGCGTGGCGTAGCCAAGATTCTTGACTTCGGTCTGGTGAAACTGATTGAGGATGCAGGCCACGACGATGCCGCCGACGGTGGATTGCAACGCACTCCGCCTTCTGGTGCAGGCTCCGTTGAACTGAGCCGGGCCGGTTTTACGGTGGGTACGGCAGCTTACATGTCGCCCGAGCAGGTTCGTGGCGAAAAGCTGGACCCCCGCACTGATCTGTTTTGCTTCGGATTGCTGCTCTATGAAATGGGCACCGGAAGACGTGCCTTCGCAGGAGAGGACGCCGCGGCCCTCCGTAATGCGATCCTGAATCGTGAGCCGGTTCCAGCGCGTGAACTGAACCCCGTCCTCCCGCCGAAGTTGGAAAGAATCATCAACAAATGCATTCAGAAAGACCAGGCCCTGCGCTATCAGCGAGCGGCCGACATCCGCACCGATCTGGAGAACCTTAAGCGTGCGCGGGAACACCCTTTGCGCAGGCGATGGAAATCGCTGACGGTCGCGGCCGTCGTCGCAGTTCTGATGGCTACTGGCGGCGTCTACTGGTATGCGCACCGGACGCCTAAGTTCAGGGAGAAGGACACGATCGTACTTGCCGACTTCACCAACGAAACGGGAGAAGCCGTAAGGGATGAAGGGTTGAAGCTAAAGCTGGCTGACAGCTTGGGAGATTCGCCGTATCTGAACGTGCTGTCGGACCAAAAGGTAAGTGACACCTTGAAGTTGATGGAACTGCCAGCCAATGAACGCTTGACGCCAAAGGTTATGATCGAGGTCTGCAAACGCACCGGCAGCAAGGCCATGCTGACGGGCACGATTACCCGGGCTGGCAACAGCTACGAGATTTATCTGAATGCCACCAACTGTCAGACGGGGGAGAAACTGGCGGGTTCCTCGGAAGAGGCGAAAGGCCCGGAAGAGGTTTTGAATGCGCTTGTCAAAGCCAGCAGCCGGGTTCGACAACAGTTGGGCGAATCGCTGGCCTCCTTGCAGAAATACGACACCCCGCTGCCGCCTGCGACTACGGCTTCCTCGGAAGCGATTCAGGCATACGCTATGGGCTTTAAGCTGGAGACCACCCAGGGCTCCGAGTCGGCGGTGCCATTCTTTAAGCGCGCTATCGAACTCGACCCGAACTTTGCCGAAGCGTATGCGGAGTTGGGAGTCGCCTACAGCAATATGCAGCAGCCGTCGTTGTCGAGGCAGAACACTAAGAGGGCCTATGAACTTCGAGACCGCGTTAGCCCGCGCGAACGCTTCCACATCGATGCAGAATACTATTATTCCGTTACCGGCGAATTACAAAAGGCGAACCAGACCGAACTCGACTGGATTCAGGTCTTCCCCAGGGACTGGACTCCGTACCAGGACCTGAGCGTGAATTACTTTACCCTGGGGCAGTATGAAAAAGCTATCAAACTGGAACTGGAGGCGTTGCAGGTTTTTCCGGCAAATGTTAATCCTTTCGCTACTCTCATGGCCAACTACAACGCCATGAACCAACCGGAGAAGGCGATCGCAACTTTCAACGAGGCCCGCTCTCACAACCTGGAACACCCTTACCTGCACCGGTATCGCTATGACGCAGCCTTTCTTCAGGGAGACGACGCGGTCATGCAACAGGAGTTGACTTGGGCGATGGGCGATCCTGCCAACCAAGACCTGTTGCTGGCTGCGCAGTCGGACACGGAGGCATACCACGGACGCATGGAGAGCGCGAGGAGCTTTTCCCAGCGAGCAGCGCAAGCGGCCAAAATCGCCGAGGGGCCGGACAGAGCGGCGCAGGCGAGCGTGGGCGAAGCCCTACGGGAGGCGGAATTGGGGAACGGGGAGCGGGCGCAAAAGTTGGCAACACAGAGTCTGACAAATAGCTCGGAGAACGGCATTGATATCGAAGTAGCCTTGACCATGGCCCGGGCTGGAAATATTGCCCAGGCGCAAAAGCTGGCTGAGAAGCTCGACCGCGAGTTTCCGCAAGATACGATGGTACAAAACTACGCGTTGCCGGTGATTCGCGCCGCCATTGAACTCCGGAAGAACAATCCGAGCGCAGCAATCGAGATTTTGGAGGTCACGCTTCCCTATGAGATGGGTAGCTCAGCTTTCGGATTTCTGTACCCGGCCTATCTGCGGGGCGAGGCCTACCGAATGGCGGGGCAAGGTCAGCAGGCGGCCGTTGAATACCAAAAGCTTCTCGACCATCCGGGTGTGACGCTGAACTTCATTACTGCGGCGCTGGCGCGTTTGCAATTGGCGCGATCTCTGGCGATGAGCGGCAATAAGGCTGCCGCGCGCAAATCCTATGAAGATTTCCTGACTCTGTGGAAACACGCCGACGAAGACTTGCCTATCCTCAAAGCGGCCAAAGCTGAGTACCAGGGACTGCAGTAGGGAACCTCCTTACTGGCTTGGTGCGGGAGATTACGGCTGACGGTCCCCGCCCTGCGCCACAGGGAAGGAGATTCCCTATGGCGGCAAAGATTTCGCTGGACTTGTGCTGCAAGACGGTGCACAATTTGCAACCAATACAGGTAATCCAAACTTGACTTGTTTTAATCGGGACCTCTAGAGTCTCCAGGTTTGGCGGTCTCGTAACTATGGTCGTCGTTGGGTCCACGGCTGCACGACGCTAACTTCAAGATGGAGGGTTCCTAGTTGAAAACCCGCATTGCTTTGATTTCGCTGCTCTCGCTGTACCTGGCATTGGCGGTAGTTCCGGCCATAGCGCAGACTGTCTATAGCAACGGTCCGATCAACGGCAACACTGATGCTTGGACCATTAACTTTGGGTTTATCGTCTCCGACTCCTTCACAGTATGCTGCCGGGACGGCAGTGACCCGGGCGCCGGCACCACCATCAGTGGCGCCAGCTTCGGCATGTGGCTGTT
>Ga0302326_10023607_pt1 | contig 12526 bp, 9 predicted proteins | sample Palsa_T0_3_FD_202264 | JGI IMG/M metagenome (GOLD analysis project Ga0302326, IMG submission 202264) | Peat permafrost microbial communities from Stordalen Mire near Abisko, Sweden - Palsa_T0_3 | ecosystem: Environmental > Terrestrial > Soil > Palsa > Peat permafrost | place: Sweden: Abisko... | reverse complement strand
ATTCCGGATGGAGTGGATATCGCCGGGATGGGCGGCCTGATGGGCACGGCTATGTCCGCGCGGGAATTTTCTGGTGCTGTGATCGACGGAGCGGTGCGTGACGTTGCCTATCTGCGCAAGATCGGCTTCCCCGTGTATGCCCGCGGCATCACCCCTGCTACGTCGGCCGGACATTATCGTGTCGCAGGCACAGGCGTGCCGGTGGTGTGTGACGGAGTTACCGTCAATGCAGGTGATATTGTGGCCGCGGATAGCGATGGAGTGGTGGTTGTGCCCCGGGAGATAGCTCCCAAGGTCCTGGTATTGTCACAGCAACTGGACTTTAAAGAACACAGCATGTACGCGTTTATCGAGAACACGAAATCCATTGAAGACGCGGTCAAGAAGTTTGGCCGTTTGTGATCCTAGCCGCATAGCCGAAATACGGGCCCTCGCCTTTTGCTCTACTCATCTCGTAGGGGGTGCTCATGCGATTCTCCAGCCTGTTCAGAGTTCTGCTGCCTGCCGTCGCCGGTCTCGGCGTTTTGTGTGTTGGCAGCTCGTGGATATCGGATCAACCTAAAGTCGGCGCCCAATCCAAAAGCATGGTCTGCCCGGAGACCGATAGCGGGCTAACGTTGCCCGCCGGCTTTTGCGCCACGATATTCGCCGACAACATCGGCCACGCCCGTGACCTGGTGGTGGCTCCGAGTGGAGTGGTTTACGTCAACACCTGGTCGGGCGACTACTACCCTCCTGGCGACAAGCCGCCCGCTGGTGGGTTCCTGGTGGCGCTGCAGCCTGACGCGGGTACAGGCAAGGCGATCACAACGCAGCGCTTTGGCGAAACCGCCGAGACCGGGGCGGCCGGTGGCTCGGGCATTGCGCTCTACAAGGGCGCGATCTACGCAGAGGTCAACGATCGCATCGTGAGCTATTCGCTGCCTGCGGGGTCGACCGTACCTCAGGGTTCGGCCACTACCGTGGTTTCCGGATTGCCCCTGGGCGGCGATCATCCGATGCATCCGTTTGCCATCATTGCCGACGGGGCCATCATTGTCGATGTGGGCACCGCAACCAACTCGTGCCAGTTGAAGAATCGAACGCTCAAGTCGCCGGGCGCCGATCCGTGCACGGAGTTGGAGACCCGGGGCGGCATCTGGCGCTATGACGCGAACAGGACCAACCAACCGTTTACCCCCGCCGACCGCTACGCCACCGGGATTCGTAACGGTGAAGGTTTTGCGGTCGACGCATCCAGCAAGCGGATATACGTTACCCAACACGGACGAGACCAGCTGCATGCGAATTGGCCCGACCTGTATAAGCCTGAGGAAGAAGCCACGCTGCCGGCGGAAGAATTAGTTTTGTTGAAGCAGGGCGGCGACTATGGATGGCCTGAGTGCTACTACGACCAGGTACAACGTAAGCTGGTGTTGGCCCCGGAATACGGCGGAGACGGGGGCAAAAAGGTGGGCGTTTGCGCCAGCAAGGTCGCTCCAGTCGCGGCTTTCCCCGCGCATTGGGCGCCGAATGGCGCAGTGTTCTATGACCACAAGCAATTTCCGGCTCACTACCGTGCGGGGGTGTTCATTGCCTTCCACGGTTCATGGGATCGTGCACCCTATCCCCAGAGCGGCTATAACATTGTCTTTCAACCGCTGAATGGCGATCGTGCGTCTGGTCCGTGCGAGATATTTGCCGATGGTTTCGCTGGAGCCGTCAAGACTCCGGAGGCGGCCCAGCATCGCCCCAGCGGGCTCGCCGTCGGACCCGATGGGTCGCTCTACATTTCGGACGACATCAAGGGGCGAATTTACCGCGTCGCTTATGTGGGTGGGGCTCGATTCGAGGGTCACCCGACTCCCTGCCCTGGTCCTTCGGCTTCCGCCGGCGAGATTGCTCAAGCCGCTGCCAAACCGCCGGAGGGCACTCACCCCGATGCAGGCCTTACTCCACCGGCGGGAGCGACATCAGAGATGGTCGCCTTAGGCGATCGGATCTACCACGGTGAAGTGGGTGGAGCGTCGTGCGCAGGCTGCCATGGCGCCAGCGCAAAAGGAACTCCTCTCGGCCCCGATTTGACCGATGCCAAGTGGTTGTGGAGCGATGGCAGCTATAGCGGCATTGCCAAGACCATCACTGAGGGCGTGATGCAACCGAAGGAGTATCGCAGCGCCATGCCGCCCATGGGGGGCGCTCAACTGACTCCTGACCAGGTGCAGGCACTCTCTGCCTATGTCTGGGCTTTGAGCCACCATTGATGAAACCCTGGATCCTCTACGCATGCATGACCCTGCTGGCCTGGGGGTTATGGGGAGTGTTCAGCAAGCTGGCCTCAGGTTATACGCGGCCCCGGCAGACGCTGATTTTTCAGGCAGCCGGGGTCATGGCCTTTGGGCTTGTGGTGCTGGCCATGGAGCGCTTCCACATCACGTGGTCTCCCCAAGGATTTGGCTGGTCGGTCGCGGCCGGCTTCGTCAACTTCATGGGTTTCCTGGCGTTCTTTGCGGCGATTGAGAAGGGGAAGGTTTCGACGGTGATTGCCATGTCGTCTCTTTACCCGGTGATCACGATCGTGTTGAGCGTGCTCTTCCTGCAGGAGAAGATCTCGCCGCGGGAAGGACTCGGCATTGCTTGTGCGCTGCTGGCTGGTTTTCTGTTGGCCGGGTGATGCGGTCTCCTGATGCGAGACTATCGGAGTTACAGTTTCTGGCTTGAGGATGCGGGCGAGGCTCTAACGCCGCGTCCGCCGCTCACCTCGTCTACCGAAGTGGATGTGGCCATCCTTGGCAGCGGCTACTCCGGGCTGTGGACGGCGTACTACCTGCTGCTTCATGAGCCTGCGCTGCGGGTTGCCGTGGTGGAGAAGGAGATTGCCGGCTTCGGCGCCTCGGGGCGCAACGGCGGTTGGTGTTCTCCGAATTTTTCTGTAACCGCCACTGGTCTGGAGAAACGCTTCGGTGCTGAAGCAGCGCGCAACCTGCTGCTGGCGATGCGCGCTTCCGTGGACGAGGTGGGCCGGGTCTGTGGTCAAGAGAACATCGATGCGCGGTTCCATAAAGGCGGCGTGCTGACCCTGGCGCGCGGACAGCATCAGCTACCGGGCATCCGCTCGAGTTATAAAGCCTATGAGCGGTTGGGGCTTGGCGATCGTTACCGGTTGCTCAGCGCGGAAGAAACCGCGGAACGTATTCGCGTGACCGGTGTGCACGGTGCACTGTATACGCAGGACGGCGCGAGCCTGCATCCGGCAAGGCTGGTGCGTGGTCTGGCGCGCGCGGTGGAAGCGCGGGGCGGTGTCATTTACGAACAGACGCCGGTGACCGGGTTTGGGCCTGGACGCTTGGTCACGCCCGGCGGAGAGCTGCGCGCAAAGCGTGCAGTCGTGATTGCGGGAGAGGCTTATGTGACACGGTTGCCTCGGTTGCATCGAGCTTTGCTGCCGGTCTATTCGCTGATCTCGCTGACCGAACCATTGACGGCCGCACAATGGTCGCAGATCGGTTGGCAGGGTGGAGAGAGCGTCTCCTCCACGCGCAACACAGTCGTGTATCTCACAAAGACTTCGGATGGCCGCGTTCTCTTTGGCAGCCGTGGCGCGCCGTATGCCTTTGGTTCGAAGATCACCGATGAACAGGATACGCATGAGGCCACAATAAAGATGATCCAGCGGTCGGTGTTGGAGTGGTTTCCTTCGCTCGAGGGCATTCGTTTCACCCATCCCTGGGGTGGGCCGGTGGGCATGCCTCGGGATTGGATGCCGGCGGTGCGGTACGACGCGGGTTCGCGGATCGGTTCAATTATGGGGTACACGGGGCAGGGTGTCTCGACCAGTAATCTGGCGGGGCGGTTGCTGGCAGGTCTGATCACGAATCGGAAGAGCGGACTGGAAGGTCTTCCGCTGGCCCAGAGATGCTCTCCTACGTGGGAGATAGAGCCTCTGCGGTGGCTGGTGGTGCGCTATATGCAGAGTGCATTTTTGCGTATCGATGAGGCTGCTGAGGCTGGCCGAGCACGACCCATCGATGCCAAGGTCGCGGAATACTTGGGGCGGCATTAGTTCTTATCTTACCCATGCGGTTCGGAGCTTTTCGACCGCGGAAGCCCGAGAGCAGGATTCTTCCTGCGGTACGCACTTGGGCCCGCCAGATGGGGGCTTCAGTGGTTGAAAAGGCCCGAACAGCGTGGGTAGGTTAAGCATCGCCGGGGTCCTTCGACTCCGCGCTATAAAGCCCTCTGTTTGCGACAGGTCTGCGAAGCGCTCCGCTCAGGATGACGGCTTTGTCAGGGGGCTTGAAATACAGCTGGTTGGATATGCAGAAAACACGTAAAGATCGAAAAAGTCACAAACTCGGAGCGAAGCGCACGCAGATCTCTCGCAAACAGAGGGCTTTATGGCGCTAAGTCGAAGAACCTGTCCTGGCGCAGCCGAAAGAACCCCGGCGAAGCTGGTTGGCAGATGCTCTTATGAACCACGACCTTCTCCTTCGACTGGTAATGCCGGCATCTGGGCGATACTAAAGAAGAAAATCCCTAAACGGTGAACCGAATGAAAGCAGTTCTCCTCCGCGGATACGGAAGCGTCGATCAACTGGTCTACGAGGATGTGCCCATCCCCGTGGCCGCTCCCGGCGAAGTGCTGGTGAAGCTGACTTCCACCAGCATCAATCCGATCGATTACAAAATACGGCGCGGTGACATGAAAGACATCATGCCGCTTCAGCTCCCCACCATACCCGGCTATGATCTTGCCGGTCAGGTGGTCGCGCTGAGCGAAGGGGTCACAGGCCTGGAGCTCGATACCCTGGTGATGGGCGTGACCGGCCATACCTATGCGGAATATGTCCTCTGTAAGGCTCAGATCCTGGCGCTGATGCCGGAAGGCCTCGATCCCGCCGATGCCGGTGCATTCCCCCTCGTGCTCCAGACTGGTGCGCAACTGATAGAAAAGGGAATTGGCCCAAAATCCGGACAGAGGCTATTGGTGACCGGTGCCCTGGGTGGCGTGGGGCGGACTGCCGTCCACGTAGCCAAACAGCACGGAGCCTACGTGATCGCCGGGGTGCGCGCGAGTCAGCGCGCAGCCGCAGCAGAGCTGAACGCAAGCCAGATCGTTGCTGTCGATGACCCCCAGGAAATCGCGGCGCTTAAGGAATTAGACGCAGTCGCAGATACCATTGGCCGTGACGTAATCGATCGGCTCCTTCCCCGCCTGAAGAAAAAGGGAATTCTGGCCACTGTGGTTGGCAAACCCAGCTCTGCCGACGGTTACGACATCCAGGTGAATGAGGTATGGTCAGAGCCCGACGCCAAGCGGTTACAGCAACTTGCCACCGACGTAGCCAGGGGAGCCTTCACTATCCCCATCAGCAAGCGGCTGAAGCTGTCGGAGATTCGGCAAGCCCATGAGCTGGCTGAAAAGGGCGCGTCCGGAAAAGTAGTGCTGACACCGTAACCGGCGCCTGCTACTCGGGTGCAGGTGAGCTCCGGTAGGGGCAGTGTCTGCACCCCGAATTGCAGCAGCTCCCGCGCTTCAAGTGATAGTCCGCAGTAAATACGAGATAGGGACCGTCGAAGTAGTAATCCTCGCCGAGCTGCAACCCTGCTGGTCCAACAGGCGGCTTGGCCGGTTCGTCCTGCATGCCCCATTTTCTCAGGTTGAAAAGGGCAACACCCTAAGCAGCGGCGACGAGGGATTCCTTACGCGTTTCCCGATACCAGCCGCGAATCGCCTTCTGTGCAGGAACCTCAACCCACTTCCGCACGCCTGTCGCGACCACGATCGCGCACAGAACCGCTACCCAGATCGCGTGGTCCGGATCCCAACCCATGTCGCCCAGGCGTCTGATCACCCAATACCCTGCGATCTGGTGCACTTAGGTACAGCGAGTACGAAATCTGCCCCAGAAAGAGCAACGGTCCAATACTTTGTTCCGGAATCCCGTGCAGCGCTTTGCGGCGGCATACATCTCGTAATTGGCTTCAACCATAACAAACGAGAGGGTTTCTGCTTCTGAGTGCATTACGGTGCAAGCTGGTGCGATGTGGAAAAAGCGGACTCAAAAACCGCCGAGGACAACCTCGTGGGGGTTCGACCCCCTCCCGGCACCAAATAGAATCAACAAGTTAAGCCCCAATCGACAGTTCAATCGCAGTGGCCGCAAAAACCTTGGTGGCACTTCTGGTGGCAGTTGGCTTCACATGCTGCTTGGTGGCAGTTTGTGGCAGTTCGATGATCGGGTCGTGATAGTTCGACCGCGCAAACCGCTCAAGCTCTTTGACTGAAGTTGCGATTTGAGAAACCACAATCCCAAACGCTGAGGCTGGACTTTGGTGAGGCTCCAGATCACGTTGCCGATCCTGTACAGAAGCCACGTGAAAATGGGCAAGACAACAAAATTCGTCACAAGCGGGTTTTGTATGAGCCAATCGTGAATCTTACCGATCATTGTGATTGCTCAAATTGTAACCGCCATCGGCGCAGCGATCGGCAACGGAGCTGCCTTCCGAAAGAGCCGAGACTTCGTGGCATGAGGATGAGCACGCTGCATGAGGCTGCGCGCGAAGAGAGCGTGCGGCAGCGCGAAGCTCTATGGATATGACTGCTTCACTTGTAGAATGGTGGCTATGATCGACCTTGACTTCTGCTCAGCCGAAGAGATTCTGCCGGTGCGGCGAACTCTTCAGCGCGAACTTCTGGCTCATTCTGGGTTGCAGGACATTCGCCTTGCGGTGTTGGGAGGATCGACCACCCAACAGATGGTGAATGTGCTCGAGCTGCTGCTGTTGTCGAACGGGTTTCGGCCGACGATTTACCAGAGCGAGTATGGCCGCTTCTATGAAGATGCGGTGCATGACAGTCACGCGCTGGTGGAGTTCAAACCGGACGTGGTATACGTGCATACGTCCTGTCTGAATGTGCGGTCCAAGCCGCCGCTTAACTGCACAGAGGATGAGTTGCCGGGGTATGTGGAGGCAGAACTCTCACGGTTTCGAGAGATGTGGGACTCGCTTGACCGGGAACTCGCGTGCCAGGTGATTCAGAACAATTTTGAGATGCCTGCCGCTGCGATCCTGGGTAACCTGGACGCGGTGGTTGCAGGCGGTGAGAGCCGTTTCCTGATGGAACTGAATCTCGCGTTCGCGAGAGAAGTGGGGCGGCGGCCGAAGTTGATGATCCAGGATGTGCATGGGTTGTCGGCGCGGATGGGGTTGGATCACTGGTTCGACTGGGAACGGTACTTCAGCTACAAGGTGCTGCTGACGCCGCAGGCGAACCTGGAACTGGCGCGGTCGCTGAACAGCATGGTGCGCGCGATCTATGGCAAGAGCCGGAAAGCGCTGGTGCTGGACCTGGACAATACGATATGGGGCGGCGTGATCGGCGATGATGGCGTGGACAAGATCCAGATCGGTCGTGAAACTCCGGAAGCGGAGGCGTATACCGCTTTCCAGGAGTATTGCCTGGCGCTGCACGGCCGGGGGATCTTGCTGGCGGTGTGTTCGAAGAACAACGAGGAGATCGCCAAGTCCGGTTTCGAGCATCCAGATTCTGTGCTGAAGCTGGAGCACATCTCTTGCTTCAAGGCGAACTGGGAACCGAAGCACGAGAATATAGCGGCGATTGCGAAGGAGTTGAACCTTGGCGTCGATAGTTTTGTTTTCGCCGATGACAATCCTGCGGAACGGGCCATTGTGAACGCACAGATTGCGGGTATCGCCGTACCTGAGATCGGGAAAGAGGTCACAAGGTACGCGGGGATTATCCAGGCTGGACGGTATTTTGAGCCTGTGCGATTGTCGAAGGAAGACTTCGAGCGCACGGCGCAGTATCGCGACAACACGCAGCGGATGGCACAGCTTTCGAAGTTCGCGAACTACGGCGAGTATCTCGATTCGCTGGAGATGGTGGCGGAGATCGATGACTTCAAGCCGGTGTATATGGACCGGATCGCGCAGCTGACCAACAAGACGAACCAGTTCAACCTGACCACTCGACGGTACACGCTGGCTGAGCTTGAGAGTGCGGTGAAGGACAAGGGTTGCATAGGGATTTACGGGAAGCTGAGTGACCGCTTTGGCGACAACGGGTTGATCTCGGTGGTGCTGGGGTATCGCGAGCAGGAAGACCTGCGCATCGACCTTTGGTTGATGAGTTGCCGCGTGCTGAAGCGCGATATGGAAGTGGCGATGCTGGATGCGCTGGCGCAGCGAGCGCTGCGAGCGGGACTGCGAAGCCTGAAGGGCGTTTATCTACCGACGGCCAAGAATGGGCTTGTCGCGGAGCATTACAAGAAGCTCGGCTTCGAGCCCGACGTAGTCGCACAGGGATGCCCCGAAGGAAGTACGGCGTGGCAGCTGTCGCTCAATGGCTATGCCCAACAGAATTCACATATCAAGATACTGGAGTCAACCAATGCCTGATGTCTCTCCCGATGACGTGCTGGAGCAACTGCAACCCATCTTTGAAGAAGTCCTCGACCAACCTGAATTGAGAGTGACGCGGGATTCGAACGCGTCGAACACCGAGAACTGGGATTCGCTGGCGCATATCGACTTGATGGAGATGGTGCAGCAGCGATTCAAGGTGAAGTTTGCGCTGGGTGAGCTACAGGACCTCAAAGACGTGGGAGACCTTGTGGACATGATCGTGAAGAAGATGAACAAGGCCTGAGTGTTCCGCCGGACTGAGCGCGGCGAGTATCCGTATGTTTCTTTCCCTCTTTCCACTTTTCCATCACGAACGGTTACTACGACTAAGAGGGAATTGATTATTTGGTTTTTTCATCGATACTGGATGCATCCAGGGTGATGTTGGGGGATTGCCAGCTTGCTTTTTTCGTCAGGAGTCTTCCTTTTCCTGTTTATGCCCGTAGCCCTGCTCGGCTATGAGGTGTCGACCCGTTTCGGACGCCGGACCGCGCTGGCGTGGCTTTCGTTGTCGTCCCTTTTCTTCTACGGCTATTGGAGCCCTCGCTACCTGATTCTGCTCGTGGCGTCCGTAGTAATGAACTTTCTGTTTTCGCTAAAGCTGGTGGAAGGCAGATCCGAGAAGAGCCGAAGCCTCTGGCTTAAGCTAGCCATCTCAGCCAACCTGCTGCTGCTGATGTACTACAAGTACCTGTTCCCGGTGCTGGGATTTCTTCATGTTCACGGGATGATTGAGCACGGATTCGGGACTGTCATTCTTCCGCTGGGAATTTCATTTTTCACGTTCACGCAAATCGCTTACCAGATCGACCTTCGGCAGGGAATTGCCAAACAGCAGGGGCTGGTGGCGTATTCGGTGTTCGCGACGTTCTTTCCGCACCTGATCGCGGGACCGATTATCCATCCACGAGAACTGATGCCTCAATTGGACGCGGAAAACATTCGTGGCCTCGATTCCGAGGACATGCTGTTGGGATCGACGTGGTTCGTGATGGGGCTGGCCAAGAAAGTTCTTATCGCGGACCGGATCTCTCCGCTCGCGGACCTGCTGTTTGCGCATCCGTGGAATGCGGGGATTGGTATGACCTGGCTGGGCGCACTGGCCTATGCCATGCAGCTTTACTTCGACTTTTCGGGTTACTCGGACATGGCGCTGGGGCTGGCGCGAATGTTCCATCTGCGTTTCCCTATCAATTTCAACTCACCCTTCAAGGCGCAGGGCATCATCGAGTTCTGGACACGCTGGCACATGACGCTGTCGCGGTATTTAAACGAATACCTCTACACGCCATTCCTGCTTTGGATTAGGGCCCGCCGCAGTGCCAAAGGATTGAAGTCGAACATGAAGGCCGCAAACACGCTGAGCGGGTTCATCGACATGGTATTTCTGCCCTCGATGTATACGATGGGCATCGCGGGCATCTGGCATGGAGCGGGCCCACAGTTCCTGGTGTTCGGCCTTCTGCATGGCGTGTACCTGACGATCAATCACGGGTGGCGGTTCCTGACGCCTCCGGGGTCGCGCTTTCACAGAGTCGTTCCCGTGCCGGTGATGGTTGCGATCAATTTTCTAGCGGTGCTGCTGGGGCTGATCTTCTTTCGCGCGGCCAGCGTGAATGACGCGGTCCATATTGCAACGACGATGTGCGGAATTCACGGACTGGGGCCAGGGTTCCACGCGAATCCGTGGCTGGGCGAGATGTCCGGAACTGCCGTTTTCCTGGCGTCGATCAAGGGGGCGGTTGTGGCGCTGGCGATCTGCGCCTTCATCGCGTGGGGATTGCCGAACACGCAGGAGATGCTGGGACAGGCTCCGGCACACCAGGAACAAACATTCAGCCTTGGATTCTCGCGATCATGGCGGCCACTTCAGAGTCCGGAGTTGTGGGTGGCGACTTTTGCAGTTATCACATACTTCATCCTCTTCCTCGGCGAACGGCCTAAGACGTTCCTCTACTTTCAATTTTGACGATGAACAAGCTCTCATGGCGTTGCGGGGTTGCGATCTTGCGGTAACGTTGGAAGTTTGCGCCCGCATCGAGGACAAGGTGATGCATGGGGCGTCTCCTTGACGTTTTAAAGTTGGCTAGGGTAACTGAAACTTAACTATCCGGTGCTGATGGGAGACGAGTATCTTGGGGCCGACTACGGCGGCGTCCTGGGGTTACCAGTTACTTTCCTCATCAACCGCAATGGGAAGATCCAAGCCCGTCATTCTCAGTAGTGGCCGGCACGACCCACTGACCCCGGCATAAAATGTGCCGACAGCACACCTATTACCGCAGACGACACAATTGAGGTGAAAGGTATCCTTTCGCCCTGTCACCCTATTTTTGTGGAGGCTGTGGACCGGATGCGGCGGGGCACACTCATGGCGCACCGCAGATCCCTCGCTTCGCTCGGGATGACAAAGGGGAGGGTGGTTTTAGGAAAGGGTAGTTGCTGGAGGAAAGGGCGGTTGTTGGAGGAAAGGGCGGTTGCTGGAGGAAAGGGCGGTTGCTGGAGGAAAGGGCGGTTGCTGGAGGAAAGGGCGGTTGCTGGAGGAAAGGGATTGTTGTGCTGGCCCTGGTACAACGCTCTCGTTCTCACGCATAGTCTAAAGCTCGGACAACGTTTGCCCTATCCTTTTGCCCATTTCCTGGAAATGAGCTTTTCCCAGGGTGCATGACTTGGTCCCACTCTCCAGCGATCTGCAGGTCACAGAGAAGGAGCGTGATCGGACGGTGGGCTGGGCGCGGCAGGTGGAGTCGTGACCGTTGGCGCAGGCACCGTAGCGCGGACCAGCAAGGCCTGACGGGGGAAGCTGAAGCTTCCTCCGGTGTCGTCGATGACGTTGACCTGGCAGATGTAGAGGCCGGCGTTGAGCCGGTCAAGGGGAATGTCAAAGGCAAAAGCGACGGCATCGCGTCCGGGCACGTTTACGCTGGTGGCCTCGACCAGCGGGGTCTCGAATACCTTTGTGGTCCCCTGTAGAAATTCGATGCTGGTCAGGACTTTCACACCCGGCTTTGCAGCCGGAGCCGAGGCTGGGGTCACCCTGGGCGGCGCTGAGGCTGGATCGTAGACCTCATAGAGCAAATACATGTGCTGGTCGGTGCGGAAGACATGGGCCACGTTCGGAACCCAAGTGAAGCCGCCGTTGGAGAGAGGATTGTCGCCATCCTTTTTGCCCGATGGACCGCGCTGGCTGGAGAGCACGACGGAGCTGAGCTTGAGGGGAAACTTCTTCAGGTCGGGCAAATTGATATCTGTTTCGAAGGAGCCCATGCGGCCGGTTTGATTTTCGCGCACCACAAACTTGAGGTGGTACTTGCCCAGTGGCAGAGTAAACACGGTGGTGTACTGGATGTTCTTGCGCGAGACCTGTTGCGAGTCATCGATGGCGAGCTTCACCGTCTGGCGAATCTCCGCCATATCCTGGCCGGCAGTGTTCTTGAGCTCTCCGATGATGTCCAGGGTGGCCTTGCTGCGGTCTCCGCCTTTGACGAAGGGGATCTGAGAGCCGGGGACAATCAAGGAGACGGGCACGTAGAAGCGTGGCTGGGCGGTGCCCGTATCACTGCGGAAATAATATGCCTGCAGGTAAACCTCGACGTCAGTGGCAGGCAGATCGCTGGCCAGTTGCTCCTGCAGTTGGCGCTCGCGCTCGTCCCTGTTGGCATGCTTGTAGTCGGCAGGGGCGTAGTAGCCGGGGCGGTACTCGAGCTTTACGTTGGGGCGATTGATCTTGATGGTGAGCCTGCGGTAGCGGCCGTCTTTCGCGGTATCAGTAGAGCGGAAGCCGATTACGTAATAGGCAGACGTGTCCTGCTGAATGCGTTGAAAGGCAGGGGAAAAATCGTTCGAATCGAAGAAGGCCTTGCCGCCAGTGTCGGACGACAGAGTGGCCATGACTTCCTGGGTATTGAAATTGGAATCGAGATTGTTTTGCAGAGCCGCGCCGTTGTAGGAGCTGGTGCCGCGCAGGCTGCCGGTGGAGGCATCGCCCAGAGGCGAGATGGCTTCGAGGCCGCGCGCATCCACAGAGTAGATGGACATGTTGGCGCGCACGGATGCGTTGATGGCGGAGTGAAGCGAGGCCTGGTTTTCAATACCATCGCGCTGAATGCCGCCG
>Ga0302326_10023606_pt1 | contig 12527 bp, 5 predicted proteins | sample Palsa_T0_3_FD_202264 | JGI IMG/M metagenome (GOLD analysis project Ga0302326, IMG submission 202264) | Peat permafrost microbial communities from Stordalen Mire near Abisko, Sweden - Palsa_T0_3 | ecosystem: Environmental > Terrestrial > Soil > Palsa > Peat permafrost | place: Sweden: Abisko... | reverse complement strand
GCGCAGAAAGGTGTAGGTGGCGCCTGCGGACGGAGGTCGACGAACCTGTCTCGGAGGAGGCCCGGATCCGCGCTGGGGCCGACATCGGCTCCACGAAATACGCCGTCGACAGCTACCCGGCCATCAACGGCTTCACCGGTCAGCAGGGGCCGCACACCGACATCGAGGGCGGTTTTTACGGCGACGTCGTTTGGCGTCCGAGCCGAGAGGACCGCCCACCAAGAGCCGACCGAAGAAGTGTTCGTGCCGGCCAAGCTTCCGAACCCGATCGACGAATCGTCGCAGACGATTTACCAGTTCTCCGAAGGGGCAGAGATGCAGCTCCCCGCGAGCCTGCGGGCGCGAGTGGCAGGGTTCTATTCGCGCGAGCTCGCGGACCACATCCTCGGACGAGGGAGAGCGCGCTGGGGCAAAGCGCAGGCCTCGAGGTCTTCGTTCGCCGCGAATTCACCGAGCACTTGGGCGGGTTCATCTCCTATACTTTCGCGTACGGTATCGACCAGTAGCGGCGTTACCGAGCGCGTCTCCTGGGATCGGACGCACGTGCTCTCCGTTGTGCTTGGTTACTACCTGGGCCGAGGGTGGCGCGTCCGCTCGCGACTCTTTCTCGAGTCAGGGCGCCCGTTCGAAGCTGTATGTGTCGAACACTGCGGCTCACCAGGACAGAGCCCAATCCTCCACGCACCACCCGGCAACTTGCCGGCCTTTTGCCGCCTCGATGCCCGCCTCGAAAAGAAGTGGCATTTCCGGGGAGGCCGGTGGCTGACCGCGTCTGCCGAGTGTTTCAACGTTTTCGATCGCGCCGAAGCCGGAAGGTTACCGCGGGCTTGGTGCTGCCGCTACGAGCGGGCCATAGATCTCGAACCATCGCTGGTACGATCGCAGTAGGGGGTCGCGTCGCGCCGCCATTTCCGCCGACGCGACTTCGATCCGTTTCCCCAGATCCGCGACGAGCGTCGCCCTCATCGAGACCGTGAGCTCGGCGGCGAGCCACAGTACGTCGAGCTGCTCCTTGTCGCTCACTCCGTTGGCACGAGCGCGAAGGTCGTCGGCTCGTGCGAGCGCTCGCGCGAGCCAACCGCTCGCGGCGGCCGCATCGCGACGCTGACTCGCGTTGAGCGCGAGCTGCGACTCGGCAAGCATCTCTTCGCGCTCGATCTCGGGCCGATTCGTCTCCGCCAACTCCTCGGCGAGAATCGTTTGCCGCGCTCCGATGGCCTGCGCTTCCGCGTCGAAGCGCGCGAGCTCGCGGCTGGCGTTCGCTCGTAGACCAGTCGCGATGAGCCGGTACGCGCGAACCACCTGAGCGGCGGTGGCATGCGGCCACTGGAGCGTCGCAACCGTTTTCGGGTCGCTTAGCCGACTGTCGACGTAGTCGAGATCGTCGAGCGCCCGAAGGGGCTGCCTGGCGCCAATCGCTGCAGCCGCACGCGAGAAGCGAACCACGATCGGATTGCGCGGGGCGAGCGGGGCGCGGAGACCGTCGACGAGAGGCACCTCCTTGTCGTAAAGATCGAGCGCGCGAGCGAACCGACCCGCGGCGAGGTTGTCAACCGCGGCCCAATCGAGAGCGAGAAGGGTGTACGGCGCGAGAGCCGGGTTTCTCGCGATCATCGCGAGCGCTGCGTCGCCGGCTGCGGCTGCGTCCGCATCATGGCCGACGTGCAGCAGGGCCTGTGCCTTGGAGAGGAGAACGTCGAGGCCTTCCGCGTTGTCGGCATACGGCAGCTCGTCGCGCTGCCTGAGGTAGCCGACGGCGATCCGATAATTTCCAACGTCAGTGTGCAAAAGACCGAGCTCACCCAGGATCATTGCGCGAAATCGCGCATTGTCTCCGACGAGCTCGAGCGCGATGAGATAATGCGTGTCGGCCTGCTCGGCGGTGCCGAGGTCGCCTGTCTCGAGGTATTCCTCGTGGAGGAGAGCGCCGAAAAGGGCCTGCGCGATCCGTTCCTCGGTGAGCTCCGACCAAGAAGCCTCGAGCGCGGCCAGCGCGGCGCCGGCGGCTTTTGCATGGGCCTCTCCTTGCAGCTCCGGCAGCTGGCGGGCGAGGAGATACGCCTTGGCGAAGTGCGCGATCGAAGCAGGCATCGCACGTTCGTCGTATCGCTGCTGAATCGTGGTCGCGCGCTCCCCCAGCTTGAGCCGCATGTCGATCGCGCCCACCACGGCCTCGAGCGACCCGGTCTGCAGGGCTACCGAGTCGAAGTCGATACGGGCGTCGCCGTAGCGCTCCGCCGAGGCGCGCTCGTACGCCCGCGCGAGAATCAGGCTTTCGAAGATGTCTTCTGCCTCGCCCCGCTCGTGTGTCCCGCGCTTGACGTCCTGGATGTCGCGCTGCACCAGCGCGTCCAGCACGTCGTCGGCGTCGACCTCTTCCGCGCGCTGCACTGCATCGACGATCAGCACCCTCCGGCGACCCGGGCGAGTCTGCGCTGCATAAAGAGCGAGTAGCGCATTGCCCACGGCCTGGGGTGCACGCGAATCGCGGATCGCCAGGACGTCTCTCGCGAGGTCGATCGAAAAAACGAGCTCCGATTCGAGCGCGGGCGCGCCCGCCCTTTCGCGCTTCAGGCGCGCATCGGCGTCTGCGTATTGAAGCCCGCGCACCATGGCGCGCACGGCGGCTCTCGCATAACGGAGCTGCTCGTCGGGTCTCAACGCCGCATTGACCGAGAGCTGCCGGCACGCCCTAACGAGTGCCTCGCGATCGTCGACCTGTCGATAGAACGCATCGACGTGCTGGTAGTACGCTTCGACGACGGGCGCGGGCGTGGTTTCATCGACGGTGACAGCCTCGAGCTCGCTCCGAGCTTTGCCCACGTCGCCCAGCGAGTCGAAAATCTCGCTGCGCGCGAGGTGCGTCAGGTCTTCGGCCATGGGACTCTCGAATGATTCACCACGCAGCTTGGCGAGCCGCTCATTGGCCTCGTCGCGAAACCCTGCGACCATCCGCCCCTGCGATCGGCGCCGGTCGGTCCGCCGCTGGTCGACCAGCATACGCAGAGGGAGGGAGATGCCGGCCGTGGCCTCGTCGCGCATCGTGTCCATTTGCTCCGCGTAGTATTCGGCGGCCCGAAATTCGTCGCGCTCGAGGTGTTGCATGGTGAGAGCGAGCATCGCTTGCCGCCGACCGTTGGGGCTGGTTTCGCGTGCGAGGCGGCGACTCGTGAGAAGCTGCTCCTCGACGCGCGTGTCGGCGTCGTCGATCGCGTTGATCAACATGGGCATCGTCCAGCCCGCAGGAACCTCACCGTCCAACGGAAACGAGTAAACGTCGAGGCTCTGGTCTTGGGAGCACGTAGCCACCAGGCGGTCGACGAACGGCGCCGGGTACTCGCAGTTCCAAGAGGTCTCGGTCAGCTGCTCGGGCGGCCCGGCGACGGGCGCACCGCTCGCAAACGAAATCGGGACCCGGAAGAGCACCCCGTGATCGCCCGCGTCGATCGTGCCGTCGTGATTCGTGTCGGTGAAGAACTGCACGACGTAGAGCGACCGACCGTCCTTCGCGAACGCGGGCTGTCCCGACTGTCCTGGAAGCTGAAGAACGATCTTTGCCGGTTGCGCCGACGCGGCCGCCGCCAGCGGGAAGGCTTCGAGGCTTTGCGCGGCATGGGCGGCGAATGCAGGACCCACGCTCCGTACCGTCCGCGAGACTGGGACGTAAACGAGCCAGCGCCCGTCGGGTGAGACGGTAGGGCTCGTCATGTTCCGGTCCACGAGCAGCCTCTCCGAAAAATTCGACGCGATCGTGATTTCCACCAGTCGTAGGTCCCCCTCGATCGAGCCGCGCCTGACGAGCACGATCCGATCCTTATCGATCCATTCGGCTTGGAGCGCGGCGGACGTATCATGGAGGCACCTGCGCCCATCTCCCTGCGGCAGATTGCGGACGCAGAGTTGCCCCGCGGCGCTCTCGCGAAACGAGATGTAAAGAATGAACCGCCCGTCGGGGCTCACCCGTGGCCAGGTAACGTCGGCGCCGTCGTCGAAGAGCGGCTCCGCGTGACCGTCGGCCATGTTCTGGGCGAAGATCTGGTTGGTCGTATTGCGGTTCGACACGAAGTACAGCGTCTTGGCATCGCGTCCGAGCTGACCGAGAAGATCATCGGCCACGCCTACTGTCAGGCGCTTCGGCTTGACGAGGTCGTCGTCGTCCACGTTGTCGGCCGATGCGCGGCCACCGACGAGGCCCGCCGCGACCACGACTGCGGCTGCCACCCGAACCGGCGGCGTCAGCACGACTTGGCCTGCCACTTGCCGTCGTTCGCTTCGATCCAACCCCCACACACGACATTGCGGACATGGCTCTCTCGCCAAGCACGCTGAAGATCTCCCTCGGAGACATCGGGCCGCTGCTCGTGCATCCATCGCCAGAGCTGTCGGCGAGCGCGATCTACGCGCTCGAGGAGCGTCTGGATCTCTTCGGGGTCCGCTCCCCCTCTGCACGCATCGCGTGTTTCGACGACGAGGCCGTCTTTCCCTTCGCCGACGCAGTGCTGCGTGAGAAGGCCGTCGAGGCGATCGGCGTCGGTGAGCTCACTCTCGTCTACGAGTGACGCCGGCCGAATGCCGAGCGCTCCGAGCTGCTCGGGCGTCAGGGGGACGGGCCGCGGAACTGCCGCCGCCCGATCGAGCTTCAGCTCGATATCGTCGAAGGAACCGGCCGCCTGCTGCTCGAGCGCCGTGGCGCGATCGACCATGACGATCTCCGGCGGCTTGAAGCAACCGGCAAGAGTCGAGAGAGCGACGACCACGGCGAAAGGGACGAAGAGCTTCACGGCGTTTCCTTTGCGTCGGGCGTTTCGAGCATATGCGCGATCATTCGGTCGACGATGGGTCCCATCGGAATTCCGCGGAGCTCTCCGATGCTGACCAGCCGCGCCAGCCCACCGAGCTCGAGATGAGCGCTCGCGAAGCCATGGTCGAAAACGAGGCGCAGGTTATCCGGGTAACCAAAGCGAAGGGCCCCACGGATGCGGTTCATCGCCGGATCCACGTGAAGCGGGTCTTGCAAATCGAGCAGATCGAGCAAATGACGCTCGCCGATGCGGAGTATCTCAGCGCGCCCGTCGATTGTGCGATCGGCGAGCGAAATGGCGACCGCGATGTTTCCGTCGAAGGGCTCGCCGTGGGACGACTGGACGCCGTTGGCGCGCACGTGAAGCTCGAGCGTCGACTTGAGGCCGTCCCAGTCGACGCCGCATTGCCCGGTTATGGTGCCGCCCCGCACCCCCATTTCGAACTGCCGGAGTGAAATGACGTTTTGCTCCACCTCCAGGTTCCCGACGAGGGGCGCAATCGACACGAAGGGGGTCTTGAGGCGTGCGATCGAAAGAAAGCCGCTGCGGCTGAGGAGCGGGTGCTGGTCGGCGAAGCGGAGCATCGAGTAGGGGCTCCGATTCTCGCTCCGGCGAAGCTCGACGCCGCCATCGCCGACATCGAGCACTACCGTGATCGGGACCTCGCCGTTTGCCGCGTCGACTTCGATCCCAGCGCGAGGCAGTTTCGCGCTGACCTCGGTTCCCTTCACTGCGGCTCGCACGTGATAGACGGTCACGTCGGGGGACGTGACGTTCGCTTCGACCGACATCTGTCCACTACCTTTGAAGCGGTCCGGAATGGTGGAGAGGCGCGCTAGGTCCTGGGTGAGCAAAGCCGTGACCGACAGGGTGCGACGCCCTTCGCTGAGGTCGAGGTTGCCCGTGACATCGAGCGCGGTTCCCCCCAAAACATTCGCGACCTTCATGTCGGAGATGTGGACGACGCCCTCGGGGCTACGTTCGGCCGACAGCGAGAAGGCGATATCACCCATTGGGTACTCCGGAAGGAGCGTTTGCTCGACGCTGTGGACCGAGAAGCGCTGAACGAGCTCGAGCTCCGGCTCGGCCAGGTTACCGATGACCGCCGCGCTCGCGTCGTCGGCGATCCCGTGCAAGTCGACATCGCGGCTTCCGAGATCGATGTGCAACGCGGCCATTTCGACGTGACTCACCAGTGTGCGACGTGGCCCCGAAGCGTGCATGTCACCGTGCCAGGTGAGCGTCGGCGTGACGATCGCGGTGTCGCCCTTGATCCAACGGAAGTGCGCGACGTGAAGGTCTGTCGAGCCTTCGACGCCCGCAGTGCGCATAAAGCTCGGTTCCATGTTGACCGTGCCGTTCGGCGAAACCCCGGCCACCGCGCCCATAACGGCACCCCGCGTTGAGAAGTCGACCTCTAGCTGCGACAGATCGAACGCTTCAATACCGTGTACCCTCGCGGCAAAAGGCGCCAGGGGCCCGAGCGCCGCGAGGTGCCCCTCCATCCGGTAGAGAAGCTCCCGGCGCGACCCGTCGAACGACAGCGAACCCGACAGCTTGCTGGTCGCCAGGCCCTCGGTCGCAACTTGCAGCTGGAGGGACGGATGTTCACGGTCCACGGTGGCCGCCAGCGTTACGCGGTCGTCGCTCGGCAAGCCGCCGCCGAACGCAAGCGCGTGCGCCCGCAGTTCCAAGTCGGCCTCGTGCTTTACCGCAGTTCCTCGAGACTTCAGCGTCAAAGAGATGGATCGCGCGGCAACGTTCTCGAAAGCGGGACGCTCGACCTCGATCTCGGTCGTCTGACGCACGGAGGGATCGCCGCCGCTCATGCGCTCGATGCGACCCTGCGTTCGTACGACCATCGCCATGCGGTCCCAAGGGACCTTGGAAGCCATAGTGGGCGAAAGCAGTGGACGGATGGCCTTCAGGCTTTTTGCCGAGAGGCGCACCGCGAAGTCCGCCGCGTCTACGTCCTTCGTCGCGTCGAGCGAAGCCCGGTTGTCGCCGAGGTCGACGACGGCGTGGACGACGCCCCGGCTCGCCGCCGGCTGCGCGGCGACCGGCTGGACGCCGTGGGCTTCGACCTCGAAGAGCGCAGGACCATCCGTCACACAAGTCCCGTCAGGTCGGATCACACGGAGCCTGGACATCGGCATTTTGAGCTCCGCCGCGTAGGGAGCGTGGCCCTCGAGAGCCGTGTGCACGCGCGCCGTTAGACCATCGATCATCGCGCGCGTGCCCTGGCTGCGCACATCGAGCGACCCGAGCGTGACCGACAGTGCGACATCACCTCGCGTGGTCGAGGGATCCTCGCTGTGGACGTGGAGCGCCTCGACACGGAGGTCGAGAGCGCCGTCTCGGGCGACGATGGAGGAAGCACCCATGTCCTCGGCACGCGCGAAGTGGAGTGCCGCGCGCCCCGCGAGCGACCCGTCTTGGCGTTGCTGGCCGTCGAAGTCCACGGCGACATCGTCCACGGCAACGCCATCCGCTCCCGAGCTAAGCTTCGTCCCGGCGAGCTTGAGCGACGCTTGTGCCTCCACGGCTCCATCCGCCGCCGGCTGCGCGTGCAACCTCAGCTCGGCCGCGCCAATTCTAAGGGGCGAATAGGGAGCGCTCATCGTGACGTTCGATAAATCGCCATCGACGGCGAGCGCTCCGCCCTCGGAGAGATGGGGGACCGGCCCGAGGGCGAGGGAATCTACCTGAACGTGAACCCTCGCTCGCTCGACGGCAATCGGGGCCATATCGCGAGGAAGCCAGCGCAACAAGCGACCGAGGTCGACGTCTAGGCCCGCGTGACGAACGGTCGCATCCCCGGCGTCGGGTACTTCTATCGAAGCCTCGGCGGTCGCCGCCCCATCGCCGGCCTCCGCGCGATCGAGGCTGACTTCGGTTCGTCCCGCCGTCGCATCGAATCGCATGTTCGCGTCGGCATGAAGCCAGTGATCGCCCGACACCTTCGCCGCGAAGGTCTGCTCAATCATGCGCAAATCGAGCGCAATGCGCACGGCCGACGAGGTGGCGTCGAGCGTCATCGAGAACCTTGCGCGAGCGTCCCCCGGCGGAGCCTCCCCACGGATGCGAGCGAGCTCCAGCTCCAGAGGTTTCGCCATAGTGCCCAGCCCGATTGTCACGCGCCAGCCTCTGGCCTCCGGCTCCGCAGAACGAGTTGTCAAATCGAGCGATATTCCTGTGAGCTCGCTGCGCTCGGAGACGTCTCCGTGCTCGGTTCGGACCACGGCGAGCGTGACACGGTCAACATGGAGCGCGGCCACCGGAGGCGCTGTCGCGAGGAGCTTCGCGGCCCGGCGCGATAGAGGCACGCTCGGCGTAGGTGGCGCAGGAGTCGCGCCCGACCCGAGCGCGTCAAAAGACGTCTTGCCCTGTTCGTCGATGACGACGGTCAGCGCGACATCCGACACCTCCAACCGCTCGATGGCGGGACCCCGGCCTAGGATGATCGAGCCCAGCGACCAATGGGCGTCCACCCGACCCACGCGAACGAGATCCGGTGCGAACGACCGAACCCCCGGCGGCGACCGCACGACCAGCTCCTCGATTGCAGCGCCGGAGAATACCTCGACCCGAGCCGCGCGATAGTCGATTTCGACGCCTGCCAATGTTCGAGCGAGCCCCTGGACGCGGCGCTTCACCCAAGGTCGTTCGACCGAATGGAGCAGTGCGAACACACCCGTCGCTACGAGCAGCGCCAGTGCAACCGAAACGGCCAGCGCACCCAGCACCCGCCGCCGCCACGGACCAGGTCGCGGCGCTTCGTCGCTCGAGCCGCCGCTCATCTCTGGCTGCGGAAGGCTGTCTCGCGGTGGAGCAGCGTCGAGTAAGCGCTCATCGTCGGAGAATACATAAAGAGCGACCCGCGCGCGTCCAGAGGGCCAAGAAGGTCGCGTCCGACCTATGCGCGGAAGGTCGCGTCCGACCTATGCGCGGAAGGTCGCGGCCGACCTACGCTCGGAAGGTCGCGGCCGACCTATGCGCGCGTCAACCGCGATTGGCGACAATGGCCCGGAGAGCGCTGCTGTCGAACGGCTTCTCCAGGCGGCGGTTCTTCACGCGGGCGAGAAACTCCGTCGATCGCGGCGTAAACGCGCCGCCGGTCATGAGCACGAAGCGCTCCTCGAGACCTGGGTAGCGACGCGCTACCTCCGCAAAGAGATCCATGCCCGTCATGTCCGGCATCATCAAGTCGCAGAGGATAACATCGTAAGGCCGTATCGCCTGGACGAGTCGGTCGAGCCCGAGGCGCGCGTCGGTCGCCACGTCGACGTGGCACTCGTCTTCCAGAACGCGAACGATCATGGCCGCCAGAGCCGGCTCGTCGTCGATGACCAGTATCCGCAGGCCATCGAGCGGTGCCAGACCGTTCGCCGCTTTCGGTCGAGTGACGGACGGCGGGACGCCAGCCGCGTCCTCCGCCGCCGGTAGGACCACACGAAACGTAGACCCGCGTCCCACGGCGTCGTTGACGGCAATCGTGCCTCCATGCCAGGCGACGATGCCGTGACAAATGGATAGACCCAGGCCAAGACCGCCGCCGACACGCTTGGTCGTGAAGAACGGATCGAAAATGCGTGCCTTGATCTCTTCGGGGATGCCGGGCCCGTTGTCCGTTACCTCGACGATGACATCGCCTACCGCACTGACGCGCAGCGTGACACGAATCTCGTTGTCGGTTCGACCTTCCGGCAGCGCTTGGACCGCGTTGACGAGCAGGTTCAAAAAGACCTGCTCGAGCCGCTGCTCATTTCCCAGCACACACGGAACGTCAGCAAGCTCCGTCACCAAGCGCGCGCGGTGATGGATTTCGTTGTGCGTCACGCGAAGGGCCGCTTCGATTGCGCGGCGAACGTCGACCCGACCGCGTTGCTCGCTTTCGGGCCGCGCGCTCGCGCGGATCTGACCCACCACGCCAGCAACGCGTGTCGCGCCCTGTTGGGCGCTCTCGAGCAACTCGCGGACCCGGGCAATTTGCTCGGGCGGCGCCGCCATTCGGTGTAGCTCCCGGAGCGCGCCCTCGACCCCGAGGAGCGTGTACGACAGCGGATTGTTAATCTCGTGCGCGACACCCGCCAGCAGCGTGCCGAGCGCCGCGAGTCGCTCGGACTGAGCGAGCCGCACTTCCATTTCTTTGCGGTTCGTGACGTCGCGAGCGAAGCCGAGGATTGCGGGCGAGCCCTCCCATTCCACCGGTATCGATTGGACCTCGGTCATGACCCAGCCACCGTCCTTTTTTCGCGTGCGGTATTCGCGAGGGGGGAGCGGCTCGCCAGTGCGGAGCATCTCCTGAGTTCGCTCGCGCATCGAGGGTTGGTCCTCGGGCGCAACGATGTTGCGGGGGTCGACCGCCAGAAGCGCTTCGACGCTCTCGTAACCGAGCATGCTCGCGGCCCCGGGGTTCGCGTAGACGAGTCGCTTTCCGTCGTTGATCCAGACCGCGTCGGGGGCGCGTTCGATGAGCTGTCGGAAGCGGTGCTCGGAGCGCCGGAGCGCAGCCTTGCCGTTGTAGCGCGCCGTGAGGTCACGCATGAACGCGATGATTCCGGGCAAGCCGTCGAGCCGGATCGGGGCGAACGAAATCTCCACGGGTACTTGCTTGCCGTCCGCGCGTTCGATGACCGTGTCAAAGAGCTGCGGGCTCGTGCCTGACCGCGCGCGCTCGCCCGTCAGATCGCGGACCTTTTGCTCGTCCGGCGCAAGAAAGGTGCCGGCCGGGCTCGCGAGGATCTTTTCGCGGGGGTGTCCGAGAATCTCGACACCTTTGTCGCTGATGTACACGACGCGAGGCACGGGGGGCTCCATCGACACGAGTGACACCCCGATGCCGGCGGTGCTTGCCGCCGCAATGAAGGCTCCGCCAAGGGTTTCAATGCGTTGGCTTTCCCAGATCGAGGGATCTCCATCACGATCGAGCATTCGCAATCTTCAATGGTACCCGGATCGGGTCGGCCAACGTGGTCGAGATTTCGCGCGACGTCAGCGTTTCGGAGCCGTTCGCAGGCTCTCTACTGAAGAGCTGCTCGAGCCGCTGCGCGCTTCTCAGGATGCTTATCCACGGGCCCCGGGGCAGCACCGTCTCGCAACATTTCAGATTTACTAAGTATTTCGACCTGTCGGCGAGGCTGACTCGACGGGGCTCGAGGCGGCGTTCCGTAGTCTCCAGCTCTTGCTTTGCGGCGTCGCTACGCCGCCCGCTTTTATGGTCGTTGGGCTGCACTTGCGATTGCATCGTCTTCACTCGTCGCGATGACTATATGAGGCGGGGAAAATCTTCGGCTTTATCGGTTGACCGTGCGTCGAATGCTGGATGAGCCAACGCCGTTCCCGTCATTCGGAGTTGCGTCATTGCAACTGCGAAATCCGGGGGCATTGGAGGCGCGCATCTCCGACCGGGTGGAAGAGGGCAGCCGATTGGCCCTTGACCGCCCTTCCCGAATGGAAAACCATGGCGCCACTTCGTGGCCTCGGGACATGGAGCAGCCAAGCACGATCGGTCCGTACCGCGTTGTCGCTCCGCTTGGGCAGGGCGGGATGGGCGTGGTGTACAGGGCTCGTCACATTGGATCCGAGCGCGCCGTGGCGCTGAAGACGGTGAGCGTGCCGTCTGCACGCTGGCTTGAGGCCATACGTCGAGAGATCCACGCGCTCACGCAAATCCGGCATCCGGGCGTCGTGCGCATCGTGGATCACGGCGTAGATCGAGGTCGCCCTTGGTACGCGATGGATCTGCTCGAGGGGGCTACTCTCGCGCAGTTCGGCGCTCGAATATGGAGCCGGTTCAGGCGCCCTTCGGGGCCTCCCGTCGGTCCGACCGAGCAAGTCAGTGTAACCGCCGGCGCCTCCGAAGACGACGGCGCTCCAATTTCCGAAAGAGCCCGACGGGCGCTCGAAACCCGGCCCACCGCTGACGGCCCGATTCCAGCCGCGGCGGGTGAGCTCCGCGCCGTCCTGCGGATCATGCGTCGCGTCTCCGCGACGCTAGCCTTCTTGCACGGCGAGGGCTTCGTCAACTGCGATCTCAAACCCGACAACATTCTGCTCTTGGACGGGCAGCCGGTCATCATCGACTTCGGGTTGACCGCTCACCACCCCGGTCGCTCGGGGCGCGAGTCCCTCGAGGCCCAGCGTGGAGGATCAGGAACGCCCCCGTATATGTCGCCGGAGCAGGTGCGAGGTGACCTCGTCGACGCGCGTAGCGATATATACGCACTAGGCTGCATGCTCTATGAGCTCGTGACGGGCAGCCCTCCGTTCGGGGGGGCACCGGCATCGGTCCGAAGCGGCCACCTTCTTCATCCACCTTCGCCTCCGTCGACACTCGTGGCCGACGTGTCGGCGGAGCTCGAGCGACTGATTCTCAGGCTTCTCGATAAAGACCTCACTGGCCGTTTCGGATACGCAGACGAGGTGGCCACTCTGCTGGCCGGCCTGAGCGACGATGTTCATCGTTTGCCGGACTTTCCGCCGCCGCGGTCGTATCTGTATCGGCCGCGGCTGGTCGGTCGGGACGACGTCATGGCGCAGCTCGTTTCCGTCCGGGAGCGGGCCGCGGAGGGCGGCGGCACGCTCGTTCTCGTTGCTGGCGAGAGCGGGGTGGGCAAGACGCGCATCGCCATGGAGGTGACGCGGGTCTTGCCAAGCACGCGCATGCACACGGTGACGAGCGAGTCTTTCTCGCTCGCCTCGGGCGGGGGGGCGGCGGCCCCT
>Ga0302326_10023605_pt1 | contig 12527 bp, 8 predicted proteins | sample Palsa_T0_3_FD_202264 | JGI IMG/M metagenome (GOLD analysis project Ga0302326, IMG submission 202264) | Peat permafrost microbial communities from Stordalen Mire near Abisko, Sweden - Palsa_T0_3 | ecosystem: Environmental > Terrestrial > Soil > Palsa > Peat permafrost | place: Sweden: Abisko... | reverse complement strand
GTGCGGCCGGCCCCCTGGGGGGTTAGCCCGGTGGCGGGTGAAAGCGGGGGAGACGGGCGGAGGCCACGGTTCGTTCAGACGAATGGGTTTGACTGTGTGAACGGACCGTGGCTCGTGCGTTTCAGAAATCGTCGTCGAAGGAGACGTCCCCGGTGACGCCGACTTGGTAGGCGGAGACCCGGCGCTCGAAGAAGTTCGACAGCTCCTGGACGTCCTGCAGGTCCATGAACGCCAGCGGGTTGGACGACCCGTAGAGCGGCTCGATGCCCAGGAGGGCGAGGCGCCGGTCGGCCACGTGCTGCAGGTACTGGCGCATGTCGGCCAGGGACAGGCCCGCCACCCCCGGCCCGAGCAGATCCTCGGCGAACTGCACCTCGCACTCCACCGCCTCGGCCAGCATCGCGCGCACCTGGCGGGTCATCTCCTCATCGAACAGCCAGGGCTCCTCGCGGCGGACGGTGTCGATGACGTCGAAGGCGAAGGCCATGTGCATCGACTCGTCCCTGAAGACCCAGTTGGTGCCGGAGGCCAGCCCGTTGAGCAGACCGCGCGAGCGCAGGAAGTAGACGTAGGCGAAGGCGCCGTAGAAGAACAGGCCCTCGATGCAGGCGGCGAAGCAGATCAGGTTGAGCAGGAACGACCGCCGGTCGGCGGCGGTGCGCAGCTCGCGCAGCTTCCCGATGGAGTCGATCCAGCGGAAGCAGAACTCGGCCTTCCGCTTGATCGACGGGATGTTCTCCACCGCGGCGAACGCCTCGAACCGCTCCCGTTCGTCGGGGACGTAGGTGTCGAGCAGGGTCAGGTAGAACTGGACGTGCACGGCCTCCTCGAACAGCTGCCTTGACAGGTACAGCCGTCCCTCGGGCGAGTTGACGTGCTGGTACAGGTTGAGCACGAGGTTGTTGGCGACGATCGTGTCGCCGGTGGCGAAGAACGCCACCAGCCGGCCGACCAGGTGCCGCTCGGCGGGGGACAGTTTGGCCAGGTCGCTGAGGTCGGAGTGCAGGTCGACTTCCTCGACCGTCCAGGTGTTCTTGATCGCGTCGCGGAAGCGGTCGTAGAAGTGCGGGTAGCGCATGGGGCGCAGGGTCAGGTCCATGCCCGGGTCGAGCAGGCTCGGCGCGGTCACGGTTGCCGCTCCGTCGAATGCGGCCGGGGTCATGGTGTCGGTGGGGATCGTGGTCACTGGCAGGCCTCGCAGGTCTCGGGGTTTTCCAGGGAGCAGGCCAGGGCGGCTGCTTCTGCTGCTGCCGCTGCCGCTGCCGCGTTCAGTTCCGCGTGCGGGGCGGGGGCCTGCTCCTGGGCGGCGACGGTGGCCTGCTGGATCCGGGTGGCCGGGCGGGACCGCAGGTAGTAGGTCGTCTTCAGGCCGATCTTCCAGGCGTGCAGGTACATCGAGGACAGCTTGCCGATGGTCGGCGCGGCCATGAACAGGTTCAGCGACTGGCTCTGGTCGATGAACGGCGCCCGCGCGGCCGCGAGATCGATCAGGGCCCGCTGCGGCAGCTCCCAGGCGGTGCGGAACAGCCTCCGGGTCTCGGCCGGCAGGCCGGTCAGCCCCTGGACCGAGCCGTCGGCGCGCTTGATCTCCTCGCGGATCTGCGCCGTCCACAGACCGCGCTCCTTCAGCTCGGCCACCAGCGCGGCGTTGACCTGAAGGAACTCGCCGGACATGGTCTCGCGCTTGAACAGGTTGGACACCTGCGGCTCGATGCACTCATAGCACCCGGCGATCGAGGCGATCGTCGCCGTCGGCGCGACCGCGATCAGCAGCGAGTTGCGCAGCCCGGTGACCGCGACCCGCTCGCGCAGCGCCGCCCACCGCTGTGCCTGGGTCACGTCGACGCCCCACAGGTCGGGCTGGAGCTGCCCGGCCGCGGCCCGGGTCTGCGCGAAGGCCGGGTGCGGCCCGCTCGCCTCGGCCAGGTCGGCCGACGCCTCGAGCGCGGTGAGGTACATCTCCTCGGCGATCCGGGCCGACAGCTCGCGCGCCGCATCGGAATCGAACGGCAGCCGCAGCGCGAAGAAGACGTCCTGCAGCCCCATCACCCCCAGGCCGACCGGCCGCCAGCGCGGGTTGGAGGCAGCCGCCTCCGCGCTCGGGTAGTAGTTGATGTCGATGACCCGGTCGAGGAACGGCACCGCGGTCGCGACCGTCTGGCGCAGCTTCGCCCAGTCGACGGCCCGCGTGCCGTCGGCGGCGGTGGCCAGGTGCCGCGCCAGGTTGACCGAGCCCAGGTTGCAGACCGCGGTCTCGGTGTCGGTGGAGACCTCGGTGATCTCGGTGCACAGGTTGGACAGGTGCACCACGTTCCCGGCGGCGCCGGTCTGGTTGCACTTGGCGTTGGCGGCGTCCTTGAACGTCATCCAGCCGTTGCCGGTCTGGGCCAGGGTGCGCATCATCTTCCCGTACAGGTCGCGCGCCTTCACCTGCCGGACGTAGCGGCCCTGCGCCTCGGCCGCGCGGTAAGCGGCGTCGAACGCCTCGCCCCACAGGTCCGGCAGCTCAGGGACCTGGTCGGGGTCGATCAGCGACCACATCTGGTCGGCCTCGACCCGGCGCATGAACTCGTCAGGGATCCAGTTGGCCAGGTTGAGGTTGTGGGTGCGGCGCGCGTCCTCGCCGGTGTTATCCCGCAGCTCGAGGAACTCCTCGATGTCGGGATGCCAGGTCTCCAGGTAGGCGCAGGCCGCGCCCTTGCGGCGACCGCCCTGGTTGACCGCGGCGATGGAGGCGTCGAGCGTGCGCAGGAACGGGACGATGCCGTTGGACTGGCCGTTGGTCCCGCGGATGAGCGCGCCCCGGGAACGCACCCGGGACCAGGAGATGCCGATCCCGCCGGAGAACTTCGACAGCCGCGCCACCTGGCTGTAGCGGTCGTAGATCGACACCAGGTCATCGCGCGGCGAATCGACCAGGAAGCAGGACGACAGCTGGGTGTGCGCGGTGCCGGAGTTGAACAGGGTCGGCGAGCTCGGCAGGTAGGCCAGCGATGACATCAGCCGGTAGAGGCTGATGGCGTCGGCCGGAGTGCGGGACAGGCCGCACGCCACCCGCAGCAGGAAGTACTGCGGGGTCTCGGTCACCAGGCGCGACTTGGGGTGGCGCAGCAGGTACCGGTCGTAGACGGTCCGCAGTCCGAAGTACTCAAATCCCAGGTCCGCCGAGGCGTCGATCGCATCGTCGAGCTTTCGAGCACTATCTTTAACGAACGCGGCAGTCTCTTCGCTGATCAATCCTTCGGCGTGTCCGAGGGCGACGGACTGGCTGAAGGAGGCGATGCCCTGGCTGCGGACCTCCTTGCCGATGTAGTCGGACAGCAGCCGGGCCGCCAGCCGCGAGTACTGCGGCTCCTCGCCGGTCATCTCGGCGGCGGTCTGGATCGACAGCCGGTCAAGTTCGGCCGTGGTGGCGCCGTCGTAGAGGCCGCTGATCGTCCTGGTGGCGACCCGCATCGGGTCGACATCGTCCAGGCCGTCGGCGCAGCGCTCGACCGCCCGGACGATCTTGTTGACGTCCACGGGCTCGGCGTCGCCGTTGCGCTTGGCCACCCGCATTCGCGCCGGGTGCGATGGGCGCTCGGCGCTGGCCGGGTTGATGGCGGCAGGGCGGGGGTCGGTGACCGTCATGCTCTCTCCTCGCGAGCTCGGGGCCGTACGGGAGACACGACGGGGTGACGCGCAGGCCGAAGCAGAGCCGGCCGACGCTTCACGCCGTCGGCCGTCCCGCGCGGCCTCAGACCACCGCGCACGGGCGTGCGCGGTGCGCTGGCAGGTCTTCGGACTCGCGGGCGTGGCCAGCCTGGCTGGTCTGGCCGCCTACTAACCGTCGCTTCCCAGGCGCTAAGCCCAGTGCTTGATCAAGCCACGTCGCTTGATGACGGCGTTCGTTCCCACTCACCGCTGCGGGGCAGTCCCGGAATCGCGCCGGGTTCCCTGTTGCCTCCGCGACCCCGGGCGGGGCTGCGGAACCAGCTGCGTGCAACACCATATCTAGATGCTCTGACAATTCAAAGCACCACATGTCGTGTCGGCGTGTCGGATCGGCCGCTGAGAGCGAGCGCCTAGTTTTGAGAGCTCCCGGCGCAGGTATGGAGGAGCTGAGCGGGTCCGGCTGGCCTGCGGACGGACGGCTTCGGCCGGCTGCCGTTGGCCCTGTACGCCGGAGATGGGATTCGGTACCATGAGAACGGTATTCGGTACCATGAATGGGGAGATGGTGCACCAGTGAGCGATGTCGCCGCGCCGGGTTCCGACGACCTCGTGCTCGCGGCCGAGTTCCCGGCCGTCACCCGGGAGCAATGGCAGCGCCTGGTGGCCAAGGTCCTTGGCAGCGACGTCGGCGGCGACCCCGGCGGCGACGCCGGCGACTCGCCGGAACGGCGGCTCGCGACGATCACGGCGGACGGCATCGAGATCGCCCCGCTGTACGTCGGCGAGGCCGGCCGGCCGAGCCCCGGCTACCCGGGGCAGGCGCCCTTCGTGCGCGGGCGGACCGCGGCCGGCCACCGCGCCGGGTGGGATGTCCGGCAGCGTCACCAGCACCCCGACCCCGTGGTCGCACGCGCGCAGATCACGGAAGACCTCGAGGGCGGAGTCAGCTCGCTGTGGCTCGGCCTCGGTGACGGGCAGATCCCCATCGGCGCCCTGCCCGACGTGCTGGCGGACGTCTATCTCGACCTGGCGCCGGTCGTCCTGGACGCGGGCGCGCGGTTCGCGGAGGCGGCCGACGTGTTCCTCGGCACCGCCGCGCAGCGCGGCGTGCCCGCCGCCGAGCTGGCGGGCTGCCTGGGCGCTGACCCGCTCGGCGTGCTGGCCAGGACCGGTGACGAGGGCGACCTTGAGGCCGCCGCTGAGCTGGCCCGGCGCTGCTCGGCGGACTACCCGGGTGTCCGCGCGATCGTGGTCGACGCGCTGCCGTTCCACGAGGCCGGCGGCTCGGAGGCGCAGGAACTTGGCTGCGCCCTCGCGGCCGGGCTTGAGTACCTGCGGGCGATGCGCCGGGCGGGACTGCCCGCCGACGCGGCGTTCGGGCAGCTTGAGTTCCGCTACGCGGCAACCGCGGACCAGTTCAGCACCATCGCCAAACTGCGCGCCGCCCGCCGCGCCTGGGCGCGCGTGGCCGAGCGGTGCGGTGTCGACTCCGGCGCCGCGGGGCAGCGGCAGCATGCCGTGAGCTCGTGGTCGATGCTGACCCGGCGGGACCCGTGGAACAACATCCTCCGCGCCACGCTGGCCTGTTTCGCGGCCGGCGTCGGCGGCGCCGACGCGATCACGGTGGCGCCGTTCGACGCGGCGCTCGGGCAGCCCGACCAGCTCGCCCGCCGGGTCGCCCGCAACGTCCACGCGCTGCTGGTCGACGAGTCGCACGTGGCCCAGGTCATCGACCCGGCGGGCGGCTCCTGGTACGTCGAGGACTTCACCGAGCGGCTGGCCGCCCGATCGTGGGCCGCTTTCCAGGACATCGAGCGCTCGGGCGGCCTGCGCGCCGCGCTGAAAAGCGGGTTCATCGCCAGCGAGCTGGCGGCCAGCCGCGAGGCGCGGCGGGACGCGCTGGCCCGGCGGCGGGAGGCCGTCACCGGGGTCAGCGAGTTCCCCCTGGTCGGCGAGACCCTGCTCAGCCGCCCCGCAACCGCCCAGCCGGACGGCGGCGGCGGCGACGGCGGATCCGGCGGGCTTCCCCGCATCCGCTGGTCGCAGTGGCACGAGGAGCTGCGCGACCGCTCGGACGCCTACGCCCGGGCAACCGGGTCGCCGCCCACCCTCACCCTGGCGCCGCTCGATGCCTCGGGCGCGAGCGCCGCGCGCGCGGCGCGGGTGGCCGCCCTGCTCGCGCCGGCCGGCATCACCACGGTCACCGCCGCCGCGCCCAGCGACGCCGCCGCTCCCGTCGTCATCGTCTGCGGCAGTCCCGAGGCCGACGCGGGCGAGCTGCGCGCCGCCGTGGCCGCGGCCCGCGCGCGGGGGACGTCCATGGTCGTCGTGGCGGCTGGGGACCCAGCGGCGCCGGTACCCGGCGCCGCCGAGAGGATCACCGACGACATGGACGTGCTGACGTTCTCCGAACGGATGCTGGACGCGCTGGGGGTGCCGCGGTGACGGCCGACTGGGAACTCCCCGATTTCACCGAGGTCGGGCTGGCGGCGCTGCCCGAGCCCGACCCGCACGACGAGAAGCGGTGGCGCGACGCGCTCAGCGCCGCCGGCGAGGGCAGCGGGCAGCCGTGGGTCACGCCCGAGGGCATCGACGTCAAGCCGCTGTACACCGCCGCCGACACCGACGGGCTCGATTTCCTTGCCACCTATCCCGGCCTGCCCCCGTACCTGCGCGGGCCGTACCCGACGATGTACGTGAACCAGCCCTGGACGATCCGCCAGTACGCCGGGTTCTCCACCGCCGAGGAGTCCAACGCGTTCTACCGGCGCAACCTCGCCGCCGGGCAGAAGGGCCTGTCGGTCGCGTTCGACCTGCCGACCCACCGCGGCTACGACAGCGATCACCCGCGGGTGGCGGGCGACGTCGGGATGGCCGGCGTCGCGATCGACTCGATCTACGACATGCGGCAGCTGTTCGACGGGATCCCGCTTGACCGCATGAGCGTCTCCATGACCATGAACGGCGCCGTGCTGCCGGTGCTGGCCCTCTACGTCGTCGCGGCCGAGGAGCAGGGCGTGGCCAGCGAGCAGCTGGCGGGCACGATCCAGAACGACATACTCAAAGAGTTCATGGTCCGCAACACCTACATCTACCCGCCGGGCCCGTCGATGCGGATCATCTCCGACATCTTCGGCTTCACCTCCCGCCGGATGCCAAAGTTCAACTCGATCTCGATCTCCGGCTACCACATCCAGGAGGCCGGGGCGACGGCCGACCTGGAGCTGGCCTACACGCTCGCCGACGGCGTCGAGTACCTGCGGGCCGGCCTCGGGTCCGGCCTCGACATCGACGCGTTCGCGCCCCGGCTGTCGTTCTTCTGGGCGATCGGGATGAACTTCTTCATGGAGGTGGCGAAGCTCAGGGCCGGGCGGCTGCTCTGGGCCAAGCTGGTGCGGCAGTTCGAGCCGAAGAGCCCCAAGTCGCTGTCGCTGCGCACCCACTGCCAGACCTCGGGCTGGTCGCTGACCGCGCAGGACGTGTTCAACAACGTCGCCAGGACCTGCATCGAGGCGATGGCCGCGACCCAGGGCCACACTCAGTCGCTGCACACCAACGCCCTCGACGAGGCGCTCGCGCTGCCGACCGACTTCTCCGCCCGGATCGCCCGCAACACCCAGCTGCTGCTGCAGCAGGAGTCCGGCACCGGCCGCGTCATCGACCCCTGGGGCGGCAGCGCCTACGTCGAGCGGCTCACCTACGAGCTCGCCCGCCGCGCCTGGTCCCACATTCAGGAGGTCGAGGCGGCCGGCGGCATGGCCAGCGCGATCGAGGCGGGCATCCCCAAGCTGCGGGTCGAGGAGGCGGCGGCCCGCACCCAGGCGCGGATCGACTCCGGCCGCCAGCCGGTCATCGGGGTCAACAAGTACCGCGTCGCCAGCGGGGACGACATCGACGTGCTCAAGATCGACAACCGCGCCGTGCGCGCACAGCAGCTCGACAAGCTCCGCCGGCTGCGCGCGGAGCGCGACAACGACGCCTGCCAGGCCGCGCTCGACCGGCTGACCGCCGCCGCGGCCCAGCCAGTGAAGGGGGCAGGGGAGGTGGGTGGGACGGGCGGGGACGAGAGCAACCTGCTGGCGCTGGCCATCGACGCCGCCCGCGCGAAGGCCACCGTGGGCGAGATTTCCGACGCGCTTGAGAAGGTGTTCGGCCGCTACACCGGGCATATCCGTACGATCAGTGGTGTGTACAGGCAGGAGGCCGGCCCGACGGACGGCATCGAGCGGGTCCGCGCCGCGGCGGCGGACTTCGAGCGGGCCGAAGGGCGCCGTCCCCGGATCCTCGTCGCCAAGATGGGCCAGGACGGCCACGACCGCGGGCAGAAGGTCATCGCCAGCGCGTTCGCCGACCTCGGCTTCGACGTCGACGTCGGCGCGCTGTTCCAGACGCCAGAAGAAGTGGCGCGCCAGGCCGTCGAGGCCGACGTGCACATCATCGGGGTCAACTCGCTCGCGGCGGGCCACCTGACCCTGGTCCCGGCGCTCAAGGCCGCGCTGGCGGAAGCGGAACGCGGCGACATCATGGTGGTGGTCGGGGGAGTCATCCCGCCCCAGGACTACGACGAACTGCGCGCGGCCGGGGCGGCGGCGATCTTCGGCCCCGGCACCGTCATCCCCGACGCGGCCTACGAGCTGCTGACGGAGCTGACCGCCAGACGCGAAACCACGCCGTGAACGATGTGGCCAACGGTCCGGACGCAGACGCAGACGCAGACGCTGACGCAGACGCCGCCGCGGCCCGGTACGCGGACGCGGTCCTGGCCGGCTCCAGGGCCGGCATCGCCCGCACGATCACGCTGGTCGAATCGAGCCGGTCCGATCACCGGATCCTCGCTCAGCACGTGCTCGCCCGGCTGCTGCCGCACGCGGACGAGGCCCGGCGGGTCGGCATCACCGGGGTTCCCGGCGTCGGCAAGTCCACCTTCATCGACGCGCTCGGCGGGCAGCTGATCGACGCCGGGCACCGGGTGGCGGTCCTCGCCGTCGACCCGTCGTCCACCCGCAGCGGCGGCAGCATCCTGGGCGACAAGACCCGCATGACCAGGCTCGCCACCGACCCGGCCGCGTTCGTGCGCCCGTCACCCACGGCCGGCACCCTCGGCGGCGTCGCCCGCGCGACCCGGGAGTCGCTGGTCGTGATGGCCGCCGCCGGCTACGACATCCTGCTGGTCGAGACGGTCGGGGTGGGACAGTCCGAGACCCTGGTGGCGGAGATGACCGACACCTTCCTGCTGCTCGCCCTGGCCCGCACCGGCGACCAGCTGCAGGGGATCAAGAAGGGCGTCCTCGAGCTGGCCGACGTCGTCGCCGTGAACAAGGCCGACGGCCCGCACGAGGATGAGGCCCGCCGGGCCGCCCGCGAGCTGGCCGGGGCGCTGCGGCTGCTCGGCCGGCCCGAGGACGGATGGTCGACCCCGGTTGTCACCTGCAGCGCCATGAACGGGACGGGCCTGGCCGAGGTGTGGTCACTGGTCGAGCAGCACCAGCGGATGCTCACCGGTAGCGGCGAGCTTGAGCGCCGCCGTCGTGAGCAGCGCGTCAGCTGGATGTGGTCGCTGGTCAGGGACCAGCTGCTTGACCGCCTGCGCGACAGCGCCGAGCTGCGCGCGCTCGCGCCGCGGCTGGAGGCCGGCGTCCGCGACGGCGCCCTCCCCCCCGGCCTGGCCGCGCAGGAGCTCGTCGCCGCCTTCCTGCCCGACCGCGCGCCCGCGAAGTAGCCCTGCGTCGCCACGGTCAGCTGGTGTAAACACCGGTCGGCTTGTCGTGGTAGCCCTTCGCGCCGATGGCCCGCGCCAGCGGGCTCGACGCGTCCTCGCCCGCCTTGAGGGCGTCGAGCACCGAGCGGAAGTCGTACCGGGGTGACCAGCCCAGGTCGGCCCGGGCGCGGGCGTTGACGTAGACGCGGCCGATCGAGGGGAACATCCGCCAGCCCCGGCGGGCGTACTCCGCCTCGTAGTCAGGGAACAGCCGCCGGACCACCGCGGGCGCGTCGTCGCGCAGCGCGGCCAGGTCGGCCGGCGTGAACGGCGTCGTCGCGCTGACGATGTACTTACCGAACCCGATGTCCGCCGCCCGCTCCAGCGCCCGCAGGTGCGCCTCGGCCACGTCGGCCACGTCGACCCGCCGGTACAGGTACTCGTTGGCCTTCACGCATCCGTCGGCGAAGGCACCGCGAACCTGCGCGTCGTCGTCGCCCTCGGGGAAGAACCGCGACGTCCGCAGCACGATGACGGGCAGCCCGTGCTCGGCCTGGACGAGCTCGCACAGATCCTCGGCCGCCGTCTTGGTGACGCCGTAGATGTTGCGCGGCCGCGGCGCCACGTCCTCGGTGATCCACGCGGCCGGCTGCCCCGGCGTCGGGGTCAGCGCGCGCCCGAAGGCGCTGGTCGTGCTGGTGAAAACGAAGCTGCCGACGCCGGCCGCGACGGCCTCCTCGAGCAGCGTGAGCGTGCCGGTGACGTTGGTGTCCACGAACGCCTGCTTGCCGTGCGAGCCGACATGCGGCTTGTGCAGCGTCGCCGTGTGCAGCACGGCATCGGCCCCGGCCACGCAATCGCGCACGACGGCGCGGTCCGCGACCGACCCGACCACGGTCGTGTAAGGCGAAGCCCGGACATCGACCCCGGTCACGTCGCACCCGCGATCACGCAGCACCCGGACCAGGGCCTCGCCCAGGTGGCCCGAGCTCCCCGTCACCAATACCCTCGCAGCAGTCACGATCGCCAGCGTACAAAAGACCAAAACCACAATGAGTAACGGAAGGTGGTTGCTCGATGTCGGCAGAACATGGACGTCAAGCACGCGATATCGCGACGGCGGTGCTCGGACGCGACCCCGGCCCGATGACCGCCGCTGACAGCGACTCCCACCACGTCTACGTCGGCCCGGACGTCGTCGTGAAGGTCATCGACGCCGCCCGCCACTCGCGACTGGACCGTGAGATCGCGCTCGCGCCCCACCTGCCCGCCGGCCTCACGGCGCCCCTGCTCGCCAGCGGGCTCTGGCAGCAGGGAACGCCAGAGGTTCGCTACGCCTGCTACGCCCGGGCGCGGGGGACGACGCCCGGCATGGGCCTGCCCGGTGTGGACGGCGCGACCGCGCGCCTGCTCGCGGAGCAGGTGGTACAGCGGCTGGGCGAACTCCACCGATGGGTGCCCGCAGGTCAGGCCGGGCAGACGCTGAGAGAACCGCTCGACCACGGCGGGTTCGTCGGCCGGGCCGCGCTGCTGGCCGAGATCGACGCCCTCGCCGTCGTCAACCGGGACGGCATCGTGCCGGCCCGCCTGCTCACGGGGCTGACGGCGATAGCGGAGCGCGCGCCGCTGCGGGCACAGGTCACCGTCCCGGTCCACGCGGACTGCCACTGGGGCAACTGGCCCGCCTGCGACGGGAGCGTGACGGCGCTGCTCGACTTCGAATGGGCCCGCTTCGGCGAGCCCGCCGATGACTGGTTCTTCCTGATCAGGTTCAGCGGCCGGCACCGGGAGGCCGTCCTCGACGTCATCGCCCGGGCGACGGCGACGTCGGAGGAAACCCTGCGCGCCGAATGCGAGGTCCGCGAGGCCAGCCACCTCGCCTCCGATATCCGCATCGGGCTGCAGCGCCCGGGCGCCCTCTCACCCACGACCGTCGACCGGCTCGACGCCCTTGACGACCTCATAATCGGGCGCTCGTGGTGGCGCCAGGCCGGGTGACGCGAGCGGCCCGCTCCCGGGATGGAGACGGCAGCGCAGAACCGGAATTTCGCGGGTAGCGCGTGCGATGATGGCCTGATGCGGGTGCTGATTCCGGTTCCTGACCGGGATTTCGATGTGACCGAGGTCGCGGTGCCGTGGCGGGTGCTCCGTGACGCGGGGCATCAGGTCGTGTTCGCCACCGAGCAGGCAGGCACGCTGCCCGCAGCGGACCCCCGGCTGCTGAGCGGGGTGCTGTTCGGGCAGCTTGGCGCCGCTGCCGAGGCCAAGAAGTACTACGCCGAGCTCACGCAGGCGGCTGAGTTCAGCGCGACGCAGGCGTGGGCCGGGGTTGAGGTGGCAGCGTTCGACGGGCTGCTGCTCCCCGGCGGGCACGCACCGGGGATGCGGCAGTACCTCGGCTCGCCGGTGCTGCAACAGCAGGTGGCCCGGTTCTGGGCCACCGGCAAGCCGGTCGGCGCGATCTGCCATGGCGTCCTGGTGCTGGCGCGCACCAGGGGCGCTGACGGCCGCAGCGTCCTGGCCGGCCGCCACACCACCTGCCTGCCCAAATACATGGAACGCGTCGCCTACCTAAGCACGGCCTGGCGGCTCGGCCGGTACTACCGGACCTACCCGGCCTACGTCGAGGACGAGGTCAGAGCCGCCCTGGCCGACCCGCGCAGGCAGTTCGAGCGAGGACCGGTGACGCTCACCGCCCGCGGCACCGCGACCGACGACGGCCCGGCCTTCGTCGTGCAGGACGGCAACTACCTCTCCGCGCGCTGGCCGGGCGACGCCTACCTGTTCGGCCGCCGTTTCTGCAACCTCCTGCCATCCGCGTCCGCCCCCGCCCGCTAACAAACCCCTGAGGATGCTTACGCGGATCGATACGCGTGGGGTCCCCGGGTCATTAGCCTCAGTTGATCCGAGCAGGCCGCCTACGGCTCCTCCGGGACGGACTCGCTGGTCGCGGACATGAGCGGCCATGATCACGAAGACTTTTGTTATCGCGAAGACTTTTCGTGCGCATAGCACGAATTTCTTACGTCAGGAAAAAAGTTTTCGTGATCATGGCGATGTGCTGGGACGATCGCTGTGATCTGACGTCACACGAGCGGACCGATGCATCACGAGCACCCGGCCCCGGCCCCCAACGCCCGTCCCGGCGTCCCGTGTCCCGGCGTCCCGCGTCCCG
>Ga0302326_10023602_pt1 | contig 12527 bp, 11 predicted proteins | sample Palsa_T0_3_FD_202264 | JGI IMG/M metagenome (GOLD analysis project Ga0302326, IMG submission 202264) | Peat permafrost microbial communities from Stordalen Mire near Abisko, Sweden - Palsa_T0_3 | ecosystem: Environmental > Terrestrial > Soil > Palsa > Peat permafrost | place: Sweden: Abisko... | reverse complement strand
CTTCGACGACATCGTCGATCACTGCTGCTACGCTTGGAACACCCTCATCAATCAGCCTTGGAAAATCATGACCGTCGCACGCCGCGACTGGGCCGTCGTCGGTCAGTCAATTTGAGCATTGGTATAATAGGTTCGAAAAGATAGGCTAAATTGCTAAGCTACCTTAGCATCGAGCTCTTAAGCCGCGAGATCGGCGACCACCGCATCCAGCACCGGAAAACCAGGCAGGGTGACCCGCAGCCGGCCTTCGCTGGTGGTTTCGATCAGCCCGTGGCTGCTCAGATCGGCGATTCGGACCGGATCGAGCCGCCGTCCGGCCAGTTCCTGATAACGCCCGATCTCGATTCCCTCCGCGAGCCGCAGTCCCATCAGCAGGAACTCGTCGCCCCGTTCTTCATTGGTCAACTGGTCGTCGGTGATCAGGCCGTGGCCGTCCGCCTCAACGCGCGTCAGCCAGGTTTCCGGACGCTTCTCGGTCGCGGTTGCATGGCGCTCACCGTCGATGTCGAGCCGCCCATGAGCTCCCGGTCCGATGCCGGCATATTCCTGTCCGCGCCAGTAAACCAGATTGTGCCGGCACTCGGCGCCGAGCCGCGCATGATTGGAAATCTCATAGGCCGGCAGTCCGTGCGCAGCGCAGATTTCCAGCGTCGTGTCGTAGAGCGTGCGCGCGAGATCGTCGTCGGGCGTCTTCAGCTTGCCGGCCTTATATAGCGCGGCATAGGGCGTGTCCGCCTCGATGGTGAGCTGATAAAGCGAAAGGTGCTCGCCGGCTTCGAGCAATGCCGTTTTAAGCTCATTCGCCCAGTCCTCCGGCTGCTGCCCCGGCCGCGCATAGATCAGATCGAACGAGTAGCGATCGAACACCGAGCGGGCGATAGCGACGGCATCGAGCGCCTCACGCGCGGTATGCATCCGCCCAAGTTCGGCCAGCGCGCGATCGTCGAGCGCCTGGACGCCGAGCGATACGCGGTTGACCCCGGCTGAGCGATAGCCGCGAAAGCGGGTTGCCTCGACGCTGGTCGGGTTGGCTTCCAGTGTGATCTCGACATCGGACGCGACGCGCCATTGCCGCGCAATCGAATTGAGAATGCCGGCGATGGTCGACGGCTGCATCAGCGATGGCGTACCGCCGCCGAAAAAGATCGACGATACCGTGCGGTCGCGCACCCGCTCGGCCGTGGTTGTGATCTCCTTGTGGAACGCCCGCAGGAATCGTTGCTCGTCGATCGGCTCGCGGCGGACATGGCTGTTGAAGTCGCAATAGGGGCATTTCGACAGGCAAAACGGCCAATGCACATAGACGCCGAAAGCATCCTGATTCCGGGCCAAATCCTGCTTCCCGATTATGTTGCCTTGTTCACTCAAGGCACGCCTCGGCAAGTTTCATAAAGGCGCGTGCGCGGTGCGACAGTCCTTTGCCGCGCGGCGGCAGGCCATGCTTTTCCTCGCTCGGCATCTCGCCGAAGGTGCGGGTGTGTCCGTTCGGCAAAAACATCGGGTCGTAACCGAAGCCTTGATCGCCGCGCGGCGGCCACACCAGCGTGCCGTCAACCCGCGCCTCGAAATCTTCGGTGTGACCGTCGGGCCACGCCACGCACAGCGCCGAGACAAAGCTCGCCGTGCGCTGTTCCGGCGTGCTGGCACCCCGCTCCCGCAGCTTGTGGTCGACGGTCAGCATCGCAAAGTGGAAATCCTTTTTCGGTCCGGCCCAACGCGCCGAATAGATACCGGGATCACCGCCCAGCGTATCGACCGCAAGCCCGGAATCGTCGGCGAAGGCGGGCAGGCCGGTCGCCTTGGCCGCGGCTTCCGCTTTGATGCGGGCATTGTCGCGAAACGTCATTCCGGTCTCGTCTGGTTCGGGGAGTCCAAGCTCACCCGCCGATGTGGCGTCGATCCCGTAAGGCGCAAGCAGTTCGCGCATCTCGGCGAGCTTGCCAGGGTTGTGGGTCGCGATCACAAGCCGCCCGCTGATGCGGCGGTGCCCGCTCACATCACGGCCATTTTCTGCAAGTCGACCAGCTTGGTGATGCCTTTTTTCGCCAGCGCCAGCAACGTGGTGAATTCGGTCTCCGAGAACGGCGTCTTTTCGGCGGTAGCCTGGATTTCGACGATATTGCCGTTGCCTGTCAGCACGAAATTGGCGTCGGTGTCGGCCTGTGAGTCTTCGGCATAATCGAGATCGAGCACGGCGGTGCCGCCGAATACGCCGCAGGACACTGCGGCGAGGTGGTCGCGAAGCACGCTCATTTCGACCATGTCGCGGGTCTTCATCCAGGCAAGGCAATCGTAAAGCGCAATCCAGGCGCCGGTAATCGATGCGGTGCGAGTGCCGCCGTCAGCCTGGATCACATCGCAATCGATGGTGATCTGCCGCTCGCCGAGCGCCTTGAGATCGACCACCGAACGCAAGCTGCGTCCGATCAGGCGCTGGATTTCAACCGTCCGTCCGCCTTGCTTGCCGGCGGATGCCTCGCGGCGGGTCCGTTCCAGCGTGGCGCGCGGCAGCATGCCGTATTCGGCGGTGATCCAACCGCGCCCCTGGCCTTTGAGCCATGGCGGCAGGCGATCCTCCAAAGTGGCGGTGACCAGCACATGGGTTTCGCCGAATTTTACGAAACATGAGCCTTCGGCGAATTTCACAACACCGCGTTCCAGCGATACCGGCCGCAGTTCGTCGGGTTGTCGGCGGCTCGGCCGCATGCAGGTCTCCAGATCGGGGCACTCGCGGACAAATAGCGACCGCGCCACGCTTTTAGGCGACGGACCATGCTCGCCACAAGGGTATGGGACTACAAGAGTGCGTCGCGACGGGTTAGGCTTCCTTGGAACCGGTGGAGCCGATATGCCCGAAGAAGCAACTCAAACCCTGGCGCAATTCGTCAGTGGGCTGCGCTACGACAACATTCCGCAGCGGGTGCGCGAGCACTGCAAGAACCTGCTGCTCGATGCGCTTGCCTGCGCGGTCTCTGGTCGGCTCGGCGAAGAAACCGGTCAGGTTGCGGCATTCGCATCGGCGCTTGCGCAATCGAGCGAGGCGAGCGTGATCGGCGGCGGATCGATGTCGCTTGCGGGCGCAACGCTGCTTAATGCCTACCTCATCACCGCGACCACGATGTGCGACGTCCATCGCGAAACCATGACGCATGTGACGCCGGAGGTAATCCCGCCGGCATTGCTGATTGCCGAGCGCGACGGATTGAATGGCTGCGCGCTGCTCACCGCGATTGCCGCAGGCTGCGAAATCACGACGCGGGTGGGCATCGGCACCGACTATCCGAAATTCCGCGCGCGTGGCTGGCACGGCCCCGGCATTTTTGGTCCATTCGGTTCTGCGGCGGCGGTTGGCTCGCTGCTGCAGTTTGACGCCGAGACCACGGCGCGCGCGTTCGGACTCGCCGGCAGCCAGGCCGCCGGCACGTTCGCTGCCTGGGGCACGCCAACAGTCAAATTCCACCAGTGTCGCGGCGCGCTGTCGGGCCTGATGGCGGCGCTGCTGGCGCAGCAGAAATTTGTCGCTACCCGCGAATTTCTCACCGCCAAGGATGGCGGCCTCTACAACACTTACGTCGACGGTGGGAAGGCCGATGCGGCGGTCGCCGATCTCGGCACGCGCTGGGAGCTTGAGCAGATCGGCATGCGGCTTTGGCCGTCGGCGACGCTGATCCAGGGCATGAACACGGCGCTGTTCGATCTTTTGAGCAAGCATGCCATCGATACCGCGAGCATGCGCAAGGTTCACGTCTCTCTTAGTCCGCAGGCGTTCGCCATGCATGGCGGCTTCGCCACCTACAAAGCCAAGTTCGAGGCGTTGCTTTCAACGCACTATACGGCGGCGGTGATCCTGCACGACCGGACGCTGACCTTGGCGCAGTTCGAGCCCAAGCGTTACGACGATCCGAAGCTGCGGCGGTTTGCGGCCGAACAGGTCGAGGTCCGCGCCGATCCGTCGATCTCGGGCTCGCAGGCCGTGGTCGAGATCGATACGGTGGACGGCTCGCTGCTTACCGCACGCTGCGTGCATCCCCTTGGCGCCTTCGATAATCCGCTGTCGCGTCAGCAGATCGAGCAAAAATTCCGCACCTATGCGCAAGGCTTTTTGCCCGACGCCCACGTCGCAGACGTCATCGGCGCGGTTGATCGGCTGGAAGACTTGAGCTCGATCCGCCGACTGATGGATTTGTTGCGGGTGGCGCCGCAGGCAATGGCGGCTGCGGAGTGATATACTAAAACGCTCATGGCCAGCCACGACATCCCTATCGGCGCCAATCAGATCAGCCTCGCGCAGCTCAACGAGCGATCGCGCGAAATTTTCCGCCAGGTGGTGGAGAGCTATCTCGCGACCGGCGAGCCGGTCGGTTCGCGCAACCTGTCGCGCATTATTCCGATGACATTGTCGCCGGCATCAGTGCGCAACGTGATGTCGGATCTCGAACAGCTTGGTCTGGTCTATGCGCCGCATACCTCGGCGGGACGGCTGCCAACAGAAAAAGGCCTGCGCTTCTTTGTCGATGCGCTGATGCAGATCGGCGATCTCACCGAGAACGACCGCAAGGCGATCGAGGCTCAGGTTGCGGCGTCGGGCCAATCGAAGTCGGTCGAGAATGTGCTCACCGAGGCCTCGGGTCTGCTGTCGGGTTTGACGCGCGCCGCCGGTGTCGTGGTCACGGCAAAGTCGAACGTCATGCTCAAGCATGTCGAGTTCGTGCGGCTTGAGCCGGAACGCGCGCTGGTCGTGCTGGTGGCGGAAGACGGGCAAGTCGAAAACCGTGTGCTCAACATTCCGGTCGGGTTGCCGGCTTCGGCGCTGACCGAAGCGTCGAATTTTCTGAACGCGTATATTCGCGGCAAGACGCTGGCCGAGGCGCGCGGCGAGCTTGAGCACGCTCTGGTCGCGCGTCAGGCCGAGCTCGACGAGCTGACGCAACGGGTCGTCGCGGCAGGTCTTGCAAGCTGGTCAGGCGGCGAGATCGACGAGCGCAAGTTGATCGTGCGCGGGCAGGCGCATTTGCTCGAGGATCTTAAGGCGCTGGCCGACCTCGAACGCGTCCGGCTTTTGTTCGACGACTTGGAAACCCGCCGTGAGGTGATCGACCTGCTCGGCCGGGCGGAGCGCGCCGAGGGCGTGCGCATCTTCATCGGTTCCGAGAACAAGCTGTTTTCGCTGTCGGGTTCCTCGACCATCATCGCGCCCTATCATGACGCTTCCGGCCGCATCGTCGGCGTACTCGGGGTGATCGGCCCGACCCGGCTGAACTACGCCCGGGTCATTCCCATGGTGGACTATACCGCCAAGGTGGTCAGCAAGCTTCTGGGTGGCTGAGTTTGTGGGAGTTTGGCGCGAGTTATTTGGCGCCTAACCGCGACCAGCTTGCCTAAGAGCATGATCCGGAAAAGTGGACTTCCGATTTTCCGAAAAGATCATGTTCCAACTAGAAAACTAGACCCCGATCCGATTTAACTTAATCAAATCAGGGTCTAGGCGCTTGATTTTTACCTTTTAAGCCCTGATATGCGGGACGAGAAATCAACAGGATCAGACATGACGGAGCAGACCGCTCGCGCTGAGGACGAAGCGGCCCAGCAGGCTCGGGAAAGCACTGCCGCCCCACAGCCGACCCCATCGACCGCGCTGGAGCGCGAACATGCCGAGATGAAAGATCGGCTGTTACGCACGCTCGCCGAGATGGAAAACCTGCGTAAGCGCACCGAGCGCGAAGTCGCCGACGCGCGGCTCTACGGTGCATCGTCATTCGCCCGCGACGTGCTGGCGGTGGCCGACAATATACGCCGGGCTCTCGATGCGGTGCCGCCGGAGGCGCGCGCTGGCGCGGAGGCCGGCATGAATTCTCTGGTCGAAGGTGTCGAGTTGACCGAGCGCGAGCTTCTCAAGGCGCTGGAAAAGAACGGCGTCCGGCAGTTCACACCGCAGGGCGAGAAGTTCGATCCGAATGTCCATCAGGCGATGTACGAAGTACCGGATGCGTCGGTCCCCGCCGGCAGCATCGTGCAGGTGGTGCAGCCTGGCTATATGATCGGCGAGCGGATGTTACGGCCGGCTTTGGTCGGCGTGTCGAAAGGCGGCCCCAGGGTGGCGCCGAATTCCACCAGCAACGACAATTAAGCGTCGGTTTAGGGCTAGTGTTCCGATTCAAACACTAGCTTCGCGTATTCGCCGCAAGGTGGGCAGCGAATGTCAAATCCGCTCCACTAGACGCTAGTCTCACTTCACATCGATGCTGTCGCGGACCGCGCGCAGCCGCGTTTGTGCATCCGGCCAGGCATCGGCCGTCGCCATACCGATCATCTGCAGAAAGCTGCCGCCGCCGAAACGCAGCCACTGCGCGACCATGATGTTCGCGCCGCTGTGAGCATCCTTGGCCTGTGCCACGGTTTGAAAGCCCGGCTGGTTGTCGATGCGCAATGGTTCGGAGAAGTTGATGTGGACATCTTCGATCCCTACGATCTGGCTGAAAGCAGCGCGTGCAAATTCGGCGCGGTCGTCTGGTTCGGTCGGTCCTCCGGTAAAGGCTCCAATAAACAGATGGGGCTTGAGGTCTTGCGCACCGGCCGGATCGGTTGTGTCGCCGAGCAAGACGGCGCGGCCGGCCAGAACGTTCTGGACATGAAAGCCGGCGAGGTCGCCGATCGTGAACGGCAGCAGGCCGAGCTTCTCCGCGTCGGGTACGGTAGCCCGTACCACTAGCGTCGCGAGCGCGGCGCGGATCACGGCGTCGGTATAGGTCGTCGACTGCTCAGGCACCTGGGCGTTCACAAGTACGGTGGCATCCTTCGCCGGCGCCACGACCAGCCACTTGCGGTAGATCTTCTTGTCGGCTTCGGCCTTGCCGACGACCAAGGTGCCGGTGCCGAAACTCAGCGGAAAGTCTTCGCGCTTTTCGACGGTGATTCCCTGCTTCTTCAAGTCGTCAGGATCGAGCGTCTTCTTAATGTCCTCATAGACTGTGGGCGGCTGCGCCGCGAGCAGGATCACAGAGTCGTTGTCGACGTCTTCGAAGCCGGGAAAAGTCTTGCTCAGCACCATGCCGTTCGGCGGCACCAAGCCGACATGCGATGCCGGCGGATAGATGGGATCGGCAGCCGATGCAGGCGGCACGCAGACAAAGAAAGCCAGAAGGGCCACGGGCGCAGCCAAGGCTTGAAGCGCTAAGCCTTGAAGCGTGAAGATCCAGATCGGATCGAATTTACTAGCGCGTCTCATGGTGCGCCTCCGCCGCAGCCGGCCGTGGCCGCGTGCTGTGGGTATCAGGACAAGTAACCCGGCGCAAAGTCAGATTGATCCGTCCGCCTTCGGGTAGCAAGGTCGATGTGCCTGGTTCGATGCGATCGACGCTATGAAATGCCAGCCGGCAGTCGCCACCAAGAACCAAGGCGTCGCCAGAACTCAAACGGAACGATCGGGTCGGGTCGTTGCGTTTCGATCCGCCGATGCGAAACACACAGGAATCGCCGAGCGACAGCGACAGTACCGGCGCGTCGAATACGGCCTCGTCGCGATCCTGATGCAGTCCCATTTTCGCGGCTGGACCGTAGAAATTGATCAGGCACGCCTCCGGTGGGGAACCGTAATGGGCAAGCTCGGTCCAGGCCTTCAGCAGGGCATCCGGCATCGCCGGCCAAGGTCGTCCGGTCACAGGATGTGTCGGCTCATAACGATAGCCCTTTTCATCGGACACCCAACCGAGCGGTCCGCAGTTTGACATCCGCACCGTGAACGGGCGGCCCGATTTCGGCATCTTCGGCGTGAACAGGGGCGCGTCGGCAAGAACCGCACGGAGCGCGGTGAGGAGCGCCGTTTGGCCGGTCCGGTCGAGGTAGCCGGGAAAGACGCGCAGTCCGCTAAAGGCCGCCGCTGAATTCATCGCCGCTTTCATTTCCTCTTAGCATCTGTCCCGTAGTTAGCCATCGTATTGGCCTCGGCCAATCCTGCCTTTACGGCCCATTCCGACTTGCAGGCCAATGTGGCCCTCCTATATGAGCCAAGGGTAATCGCCTGGGTCCACCGGGCTGATTGAAAGTGATAAGGGGGTTGGGAATTGGGCGCCTTAGGGGCCTGCCCAACCTGCCGTAAGAGAGAGGATTTTACGACCATGGCTAAGGTCATCGGTATCGACCTCGGGACTACCAATTCGTGCGTCGCCGTAATGGAAGGCTCGACGCCGAAGGTCATCGAGAACGCAGAAGGGATGCGCACCACGCCGTCGATCGTCGCGTTTACCGACGAGGGCGAGCGGCTGGTCGGTCAGCCGGCAAAACGTCAGGGGGTGACCAACCCCGAACGCACCATTTTCGCAGTGAAGCGCCTCGTCGGCCGCCGTTACGACGACCCGATGGTGGAGAAGGACAAGAAGCTTGTCCCGTACAAGATCGCGCGCGCCTCGAACGGCGACGCCTGGGTCGAAGCGGAAGGCAAGAGCTATTCGCCATCCCAGATTTCCGCATTCATCCTGCAGAAGATGAAGGAGACCGCGGAAGCCTATCTTGGCTCCAAGGTCGAGCAGGCGGTCATCACCGTTCCGGCTTACTTCAACGATGCGCAACGCCAGGCCACCAAGGACGCCGGTAAGATCGCCGGTCTCGAAGTGTTACGCATCATCAACGAGCCGACGGCGGCTGCGCTGGCCTACGGCCTCGACAAGAATAAGACGGGTACCATCGCAGTCTATGACCTCGGCGGCGGCACGTTCGATATTTCCATTCTTGAGATCGGCGACGGCGTTTTCGAAGTGAAGTCGACCAACGGCGACACCTTCCTCGGCGGCGAAGATTTCGACATGCGTCTGGTCAACTATCTGGCCGACGAATTCCAGAAAGAGCAGGGCATTGATCTGCGCCGCGACAAGCTCGCGCTGCAACGGCTGAAGGAAGCCGCCGAGAAGGCGAAGATCGAGCTGTCCTCGACCACACAGACCGAAATCAATCTGCCGTTCATCACCGCGGACGCGTCCGGTCCGAAACATCTGACCATGAAGCTCACCCGCGCCAAATTCGAAGCGCTGGTCGAGGACTTGGTGCAGAAGACCATCGAGCCTTGCCGGCAGGCGATGAAAGACGCCGGCCTCAGCGCGGCCGAGATCAACGAGGTCGTTCTGGTCGGCGGCATGACTCGCATGCCGAAGGTTCAGGAAGTCGTGAAGCAGCTATTCGGCAAGGAGCCGCACAAGGGCGTCAATCCGGACGAGGTTGTCGCTATTGGCGCGGCGATTCAGGCCGGCGTGTTGCAAGGCGACGTCAAGGACGTGCTGCTGCTCGACGTGACGCCGCTGTCGCTCGGCATTGAGACGCTGGGTGGCGTGTTCACCCGGCTGATCGACCGCAACACCACGATCCCAACCAAGAAGAGCCAGGTGTTCTCCACGGCCGAGGATAGTCAGACTGCAGTGACGATCCGCGTGTTTCAGGGCGAGCGCGAGATGGCGGCCGACAACAAGATTCTCGGCTCGTTCGATCTTCTCGGCATTCCGCCGGCACCGCGCGGCATACCGCAGATCGAGGTTACGTTCGACATCGACGCCAACGGCATCGTCAACGTGTCGGCGAAGGACAAAGGCACCGGCAAGGAGCAGCAGATCCGCATCCAGGCCTCCGGCGGTTTGAGCGACAACGATATCGAGAAGATGGTGAAGGACGCCGAAGCGAACGCCGAAGAGGACAAGAAGCGCAAGGCTGCGGTCGAAGCCAAGAACCACGCCGAATCTCTGGTCCACTCGACCGAGAAGGCGCTCGCCGAGCATGGCTCTAAGGTCGGTGAACCCGAGCGGCGCGCGATCGAGAACGCCATGGCCGATCTGAAGGAGGCGTTGAAAGGCAACGACGCCGACGCGATCTCGGCCAAGACCAATACGCTGGCGCAAGCTTCGATGAAGCTCGGCGAGGCCATTTACAAGCAAGCACAAGCCGAGCAACCCGGCCCAGGACCCGATGAGGGTCCTGCTGGCGGGGGCGACGCCAAGAAGGACGATGTTGTCGACGCCGAGTTCACCGAAGTCGACGACGACAAGAAGAACAAGAAATCGGCCTAATAAAGCCGGCGAGACGGTAATGCAGCTTCTGCACGTCAAAACAGCACCCTCGGCCGCAAGGCGGGGGTGTTTGTTTTTTGTTTGCTCGCTACCTGTATGGAATTATTGGACATCGGCAGGGACGGCATGATGGCCAAGCGTTGCTACTACGAATCTCTTTCAATCGAACGCACTGCGACCGAAGTCGACGTCAAGGCTGCGTTCCGTAAGCAGGCGATGCAGTGTCATCCGGATCGCAATCCGAATGACAAGGACGCCGAGCACCGCTTCAAGGAAATCAACGAGGCCTACGAGATCCTCAAAGACCCGGATAAGCGCGCCGCCTATGACCGGTTCGGCCATGCCGCGTTCGAGCAGGGTAACGGCATGGCTGGGGCGCACGGCTTCGGCGCCGACTTCGCCACCACATTCTCCGACATTTTCGACGATCTGTTCGGCATGGGCGGCGGCCGCCGTGGCCGCGGCAATAACCGCGAGCGCGGCGCCGATCTTCGCTACAACATGGAAATCTCGCTGCACGAAGCTTACGCCGGCAAAGCAGCGCACGTACGTATCCCGACTTCTGTCACTTGCGAGGCCTGCTCCGGCTCCGGCGCCAAGCCCGGTAGCAAGCCGAAGGTCTGCACGATGTGCCAGGGCCAGGGCAAAGTACGCCACGCCCAGGGCTTCTTCACTCTCGAGCGCACTTGTCCGCAATGTCAGGGCCGCGGGCAGTCGATCGATAGCCCGTGCGCGTCGTGCTCCGGCTCCGGCCGCGTCACCCGCGAGCGCACGCTGTCAGTGAACATTCCTGCGGGCGTTGAAGACGGCACGCGAATTCGCCTTGCCGGTGAGGGCGAAGCCGGCGTGCGCGGCGGTCCGCCGGGCGATCTCTACATCTTCCTGTCGCTCGCGGCGCATCCGTTCTTCCAGCGCGAAGGCGCCGATCTGCATTGCCGCGTGCCGGTCTCGATGGTCACGGCCGCGATGGGCGGCGATTTTGAAGTTCCCACCATCGACGGCGGCAAGACCAAGGTAAAAGTGCCGGAAGGCACCCAGTCCGGCCGCCGCTTCCGGCTGTCCGGCAAGGGAATGCCGGTCCTTCGTGCCCGCCAAAGCGGCGACATGTATGTGCAGGTCATGGTCGAAACCCCGCAAAACCTGACCAAAAAGCAACGCGAGTTGCTGGCGGAGTTCCACCGCCTGTCCTCCGAGGCAACCCATCCGGAATCCGCGGGTTTTTTCGGCAAGGTCAAAGAATTCCTCGACGGGTTCGGTTCGCGCGCAACCTCCGACTGACCGAGCAGTTAAGCGTGCCGGACGGGCCGCTGGCCTTCGCCCGCCGAATGTTCTAAAAAATGTCAAGAATTTGTCGCGTGGACGCCATGCCTTTGCCGGCCCTGCAAAAGTTCGAGCAAAAAATCGGGCGGCAGCTTCGCCTCCTCGAAGTGCGCAAGAACATCATTGAGCGGAAGATCGGAAAGCAAATTCGGCTTTTCGATCAAAAGCGCGACGGCATCGGCAAGAAAATCGAAAAGCAGATTCGTCTGTTCGAGCAAAAACGGGGCATCCGCTTCGACGACGAGGTGCGGTTCATCCGCTCGTGGATGGAACGGCCGCTCTCCATCGGCGCGGTGACGCCGTCGGGCAAAATGCTCGCGCGCACCATGGCGAGCTATGTCGACCCGAACAGCGACGGGCCAGTGGTCGAGCTTGGGCCGGGCACCGGGCCGGTGACCGAAGCGCTGGTCGAAGCCGGCGTGTCGCCGTCGCGCCTGGTGCTGGTGGAATTCAATCCGTCGTTCTGCCGGATTTTGCAGTCGCGCTATCCCGAGGCCACCCTGGTGCAAGGCGATGCTTACAGCATCCGGCGGCTGCTCGAGACTCTGCTTATCGAGCCGGCTGCCGCGGTGGTGTCTGGCTTGCCGTTGGTGACGAAGCCGATCCGTGAGCGTTGGCGTCTGATCCGCGACGCTTTCGATCTGATGGTCCCTGGCGCGCCGTTTGTGCAGTTCACCTATTCGGTTGCATCGCCGTTGCCGAAACGGCTTGGCGGCTTCACGGCGGAAGCCTCGGAACGGATCTGGATGAACCTGCCGCCGGCGCGGGTTTGGGTTTATCGCAAGCGGTAAAGTTCAAACCCGCTCGTCCCCGCGAATGCGGGGACCCAGAACTGGATTCCCGCTTGCGCGGGAATGAGCGGAAGGTGTCATAGTGCTTCCGAGATGCCCGTACCGAAAATCCTCATCATTCCGGGCTCCCTGCGCACCGGTTCAAGCAATGCAAGACTGGCTGCTCTGGCCGCCAAGGAATTTGTGCTGGCCGAAGCCGAGGTCACACGTATTTCGCTTGAGGATTACTCGTTGCCGCTGTTTGACGGCGACTTTGCCGCAGATGCCATCCCGCCGGCAGCGGTGCAGCTCAAGCGAATGCTGCTGGCGCACCACGGCGTCTTTATAACCTGTCCTGAATACAACGCGTCGGTGCCACCGCTGATCAAGA
>Ga0302326_10023601_pt1 | contig 12527 bp, 9 predicted proteins | sample Palsa_T0_3_FD_202264 | JGI IMG/M metagenome (GOLD analysis project Ga0302326, IMG submission 202264) | Peat permafrost microbial communities from Stordalen Mire near Abisko, Sweden - Palsa_T0_3 | ecosystem: Environmental > Terrestrial > Soil > Palsa > Peat permafrost | place: Sweden: Abisko... | reverse complement strand
ACATCGTGCTGGCCATGTTCCTGCTCGGCAACGAGTTCTCCGAGGAGCAGAAGCGCCGCAACTTCGACTACTACGACCCGCTCACCACCGGCGACTCATCCTTGTCGGCGTGCGTGCAGAGCATCATTGCCGCCGAGATCGGCCAAGAGCGCAAGGCCCTGGAGTACTTCCAGTACGCGCTGCTGATGGACCTGGGCAACGTGGCAGGCAACGCCTCGGATGGAGTCCACATCGCCTCCGCCGCCGGCGTATGGTCCTCGCTCGTCTTCGGGTTCGGCGGTGTCCGCGATTTCGGCGGCCAGCTGACCTTCCAGCCCAGGCTGCCGCGCGCCTGGAACGAGCTCGCCTTCTCGCTGCGATTCTGCGGACGGCAGATCAGGGTCAAGCTCACCCACGACGAGGAGCGCTACCTCGTCGAGGAAGGTGAGCCGCTGAGCGTGCTCGTCCGGGGCGAGTCACACCTGCTCAGCTCGGATAACCCGCTCGCGATCAAGCTTCCGCCGCCGTGACCGCGCCGTGTTCAGCCGCGGAATCTCACGTCGTCACGGCGTCCCCGAAGGGCACCAGCGACTTTTGGGCGTAGTCTAGTGATGAGAGGCCCGAGCCGGCCGCGGAAGGGCGTTAAGTCCAGTTCCCGGCTGACGCTTTCCTTTCTCAGCCGAAGGAGCCGCCGAGTGAATGGTTGCCCTGATGGTGCGGGCCGGGGGACGTATTTGTGCCCGCGATTGCGTCGCTGAGATGGCAGATGACAGGCTTGGCCGGATACTGGCTGCACTGGCTGCCGAGGGAGATGCGTGGTCCTCTGCCCGGCTGTGCGCAGTGTGCCCCGGGCTCGTAGGGGTGAACGGTGCCGGGGTCATGCTCATGTCGGGTGACATCCCGCGCGGGTCGTTGAGCAGCAGCGATGATGTTAGCCACCTGATCGAGGAGCTGCAGTACACGCTGGGCGAGGGCCCGTGCGTGGATGCCTACGGCACGGACACAGTGGTGACCGAGCCCGACCTGGCCGAGCCGGTGGCTCCCCGGTGGCCCGCGTTCACCCCGCCAGCGCTGCGGGCGGGCGTGCGGGCGGTGTTCGGGTTCCCGCTGCGGGTCGGCGCGGTGCGCCTGGGGGCGCTCAACCTCTACCGCGATCGGCCGGGCCTGCTGAACGACGAACAGCATGCTGACGCGCTGGTCGTTGCCGACGTGGCCGCCCGCTGGGTCCTGGACGCCCAGGCCGGTGCGCCCTCCGGCGCGGTGGCGCAAGAGCTGGAGGCCGGCGCCGACTTCCATTTCGCGGTACACAACGCGGCGGGCATGGTCTCGGTCCAAGAGGAGATCAGCGTCGCCGAGGCGCTGATCCGCCTGCGGGCGTTCGCGTTCGGCAACGATCGCCTGCTCGCCGATGTGGCCGATGACGTTGTCGCCCGCAGGCTGAGGCTGGGATGAGCCCCGCTCACCCGGCGCCGTCGGGCGGCGGCAGGGCGGCACCAGGTATGGATGCCGCGGCCCGGGTTCTCGATCCGGTTCCGGCCGGCCGTGACAGGCCGCCGGGCGTGCAAGAGATGAGATGAGATGAGATGTTCGAAGCAGCCGATGCGATGCGATCGATCGCCGAGATGGCCGATACCCTCGTCGAGGACTACGACGTCGTCGACGTGCTGACCGGGCTCGCGGACCGGTGCGTCAGCCTGCTCGGCGTCACCGCCGCCGGGGTGATGCTGGCCTCTCCCGGGGGGAACCTGGGGCTGGTGGCCTCCTCTAGCGAGACGATGCGCCTGCTGGAGTTGTTCGAGCTGCAGACCCAGGAAGGCCCCTGCCTGGATGCCTTCCGCACCGGGGAGCGCGTCGAGCACCAGGACCTGGAGGCCGAGTCCGGCCGCTGGCCGTCATTCTCGGCCGCCGCTGTCAGGGAGGGTTTCCAGTCGGTGTCCGCCCTGCCGCTGCGGTTTCGTGACGTCACCCTCGGCGCCCTGAACCTGTTCAGCGTCACCCGGGCCCCGATGTCCGATGCGGACGTCATGGTCGCCCGCGCCTTCGCGGATCTCGCCACCCTCGGCATCGTGCAGCATCGGGCCGGCGCCGAGGCCCAGCTCGTGAACGAGCAACTTTCTGGTGCCCTGACCAGCCGCGTGGTCATCGAGCAGGCCAAGGGCGTGGTCGCCGAGCGGGCCGGCGTCGACCTGGCCGAGGCCTTCTCCCGGCTGCGGGCCTACGCCCGCGATAACAACCTACGACTCACCGATGTCGCCCAGGCGGCCGTAGCCGGCACCCTCGATTTCGATTCGCTCGCGTGGGCCCGTGCCGTACATTGGTGAATCTCGACCCGGGAGGGCGACGTGAGCGCAGACGCCGGGCCCAATGTTTACGCTCTGCTGACCGACGGCACCACGATCGAGATCCGGCCCGCCCGGCCCGACGACTTGGACGCGGTCCGGGATATGCACGAGAAGCTGTCCCCGGACAGTCTCTACCTGCGCTTCTTCAGCATGAACCGGAGCGCGGCCGAGCAGGAGGCGGCCCGGCTCTGCCGTGCGCCCGCGCCGGACCACGCCGCGCTGCTCGCCCTGCTGGACGGCGAGCTGATCGGCTGCGGTAGCTACGAGTGTGACGATCTCCCGTCCCAGTCGGCCGAGGTCGCCTTTACGGTCGCCGATGGCATGCACCACCGCGGCGTCGGCATGCTGCTGCTTGAGCACCTGATCTCGCTGGCCAGCAGCCGCGGCCTGCACGCCTTCACCGCGGAGACGCTGAGCGAGAACGCGCCCATGCTGAGAGTGTTCGCCGACGCCGGGCTACAGGCGCACCGCGCCCTGGCCGACGGCGTGTACGACCTCACCTTCCCGCTGCCCACTAGCGAGGCCGACATCACCCTCGGCAGCTACCGTGACGCGGTGGCCGAGCGGGAGCGGTCGGCCGATGTGGCCAGCCTGCGGCACGTACTGGCGCCGGCCTCGGTGGCGGTCATCGGCGCCAGCCGACGACCCGGCTCCGTCGGGCGGGCCATCCTGCGCAACATCGTGACCGGCGGCTTCTCCGGCCCGGTGTACGCGGTCAACCCGGCCGCGACCGAACTGGACGGCGTTCCCTGCGTCCCGTCGGCGGCCGCTTTGCCCGAGGACGTCGACCTGGCGGTCATCGCGACACCGGCGGCGGCCGTGGCCGGTATCGCCGAAGAATGCGGGCAACGAGGGGTCAAGGCGCTGGTAGTGCTAGCGGCGGGACTCAGCGGCGCGGTCCGCACGGAGTTGCTGGGCATCTGCCGCCGCCACGGCATGCGAATGGTCGGACCGGCCAGCTTCGGCGTGGCCGACACCAGGACCGGCCTGAACGCGACGTTCGCGGCCCGCAATCCCAGGCCGGGATGCGCGGGCCTGGCGCTGCAGTCGACCGGTGGCGCTGGCTTCGCCTTGGTCGAGCATCTGTCCCGGACCGGTGTCGGGATCTCCTCCTACGCCTCGCTCGGCGACAAAGACGACGTGGGCGGCGAGGACATGCTGCTGTGGTGGGAGTCCGACCCGGCGACCAAGCTGGCCTTGCTGAATCTTGAGTCGATCGCGAACCCGCCCAAGTTCGCCCGCACGGCCCGCCGCGTGGGCCGCAGCATACCGGTCCTGACCATGATCGCGGGCCGGTCCACTAGCGGCCTGCGCCTGGCCGGGGCTCGCGCCGTAGCGGCCACCCCCCTGCTCACCAGGCGGGCCCTGTTCGAGCAGGCCGGGGTGATCGCCACCGCGAACCTCGGCGAGCTGCTTGACACCGCGGTCCTGCTGGCCTCGCAGCCGGCGCCCGCCGGGCCCAGGGTCGCCGTGGTATCGAACACCCGCGGCGCCGCGGTGCTCGCCACCGACGCGTGCCACGACGCGGGCCTGCGGGTCGCCCGCCTGTCCGGGGACACCAAGCAGGCGCTGCGGGACCTGCTTCCCCGCGACGCCACGGTGGCCGGGCCGGTCGATACCACCCTGCTGGCCGGTCCCGGCCTCTTCGGTCAGTGCCTGGAGCTGGTAGGCGCCGATCCGGGCGTCGACGCGGTGCTGGCGCTGACAACCACGAGCGCGGGTAGCGACCCGGTCCCCGAGGTGGCCGCCGCGCGGCTGCCCGTGCCGATCGCCGCCGCGGTGCTGGACCAGGTGGAAGTGGTCCGGCTGCTCCGCGGCCCCGACGAGGACTCCCCCGCCGTTCCGGCCTATGCCTACCCCGAGTCCGCCGCCCACGCCCTCGGCCGCGCTGCCCGCTACGGCATGTGGCGGGCGATCCCGCCGGGAAAAGTGCCCGACCTCGACGGCCTGCGCCAGGACCGGGCGAAGGATCTGGTCGCGGAATTTCTGGCCGGAAGGCCGGCCAGCGGCTGGCTGTCACTGGACCAGACCGTGGAACTCCTCGGCTGCTACGGCGTGCCGCTGGCAGAAAGCATCGGGGTGGTCACGGAGGACGCCGCCGTCGCGGCGGCAAAACGGTTCGGGGGCCCGGTCGCGCTCAGGGCGGACGTGCCCGGCCTGGTGCGCGCGCGTGGCGCCGGCGCCCTGCTGATCGATCTGCACGGCGCGGACGAGGTCCGGCGCGGGTTCCGTTCGCTGCGGGAGGCTTTCGGCCAACGGCTGGCGGGTGTCATCATCAAGCCGATCGTCACGGGCGGCGTCGAGGTGATGATCAGCGTGCTGCAGGAAGAGGTCGTCGGCCCGCTGGTGCTGTTCGGGGCCGGCGGTGCGGCCGCCGATGCGCTGGCTGACCGCGCCGCGCGGCTCGCCCCGCTGACCGACTCCGATGCCGACGAGCTGATCCTCTCCATCCGCGCCGCCCCGCTCCTGCTCGGGCACCCCGGCGCCCCCGGCGTCGATCTCACCGCGCTGCGGGACCTGCTGCTGCGGGTCTCCCAGCTGGCCGACGACCTGCCGCAGATCGCCGAGCTCGAGCTCAGCCCGGTTTTCGCCCGCCCGCACGGCGTGCAGGCCGTCGATGCCCGGATCCGCCTTCAGGCCGCCGAGCCCGCCGACGCCCACCTCCGCCGGCTGCACTGACCGCCCGGCCAGCTACTCGGCGGCCCGGCGCGCGAGCCTGCTGACCGGATACGACTCACCACTGTCCGTTCGGAAAAGAGAATTTAAAGCATTTTCCCGGAACGTACGTGGTTTCACCGGCTGCCGGAAATTAGCCCATATCCTATTCCGCTACCTCTAGGATTTCGGCAATGTCACGCATTTGTAAATTATTTTCCGGCACCCGGGCAGGAGGAAAATGCCCAGAATTGAGTTATGATAAAACATATTTCCCTCTTCCACCAAGGAACCCATGAACGAGTCGCCGGACAGGGTCGTGGACCCCGTGCGCCGGTGCCTCAACGGGATCTCCGAGATCCGCGGATTTTTCCGCACGAACACCACGCCGGTCTACTTCTTTGGACCGACCGCATTCAACTTGCTCGGTATCGACCGCTGGGTCCGCAACTTCACCTATGTCGCCTATTTCGACTCCTGGGATGGCGGCCACCCGCGAGTGTTCAGCCCGCAGCGCAAGCCGTACGTGGAGTTCGGGAGCAGCGAGGAGATCAACAATTACCTGCTCCGGGATCCGGAGGTGCAGGCCTTCATCGCCTCCCGCGGCGGCCGCCCGAAGGTGGCGCTGCTGTTCTTCAACGAGGAGACAGAGCGAATCTGCGCAGAGCTCGGGTACGAGATCGCCCTCCCGTCCGACGCGCTGCGCAGACGACTGGACTCCAAGATCGTGACTACCGAGCTCGGTAACGAAGCCGGCGCCCTGAGCGTGCCGAACGTGCTCGTGCAGGTCGACTCGTGGGGCACGCTGGTCCGTATCGCCGTCGATGCGGGACTCGGCACCGACCTCGTCGTGCAGACTCCTTACGGCGACTCAGGGAAGACCACCTTCTTCGTCGCCTCGGAATCGGAGTGGGTCGCCCACGCCGGTGCCATCGTCGGCCAGCAGGCGAAGGTGATGAAGCGGATCAACAACCAGGCCGTGGCGGTGGAGGCGGTTCTGACCAGGCACGGGACGGTCGTCGGGCCGTTCATGATCGACCTCACTGGCTATCCCGAGCTCACCCCTTACCAGGGCGGCTGGTGCGGCAACGACCTGTTCCCCGAGGCGCTGTCGGCCGAGCACAGGGCCAAGGCGATCGAACTCATCAGGCGGCTCGGCGGCAGGCTCGGGCAGGAGGGCTACAAGGGCTTCTTCGAGGTCGACGTCCTCATCGACCTCGACGCCGACGAGGTCTACCTCGGTGAGCTGAACCCCCGCATTTCCGGCGTTTCCTCGCTGACCAACGTCACCGAGGGCGCGTACGCCGACATCCCGCTCTTCCTCTTCCACCTGCTCGAGTACATGGATGTCGACTACGCGATCGACGTCGATGAGATCAACGAGCGGTGGCGCGAGCTGGCCGCGATGGACGTCTGGGCGCAACTGATCATCAAGGAGCCGAACGACGGGGTCGAGCGGATCCTCAGCGCCCCGCGCACCGGTACCTACCGGCTCGCCGCGGACGGGCAGCTGACCTTTCTCCGGGCCTCACATGACTGGCACCAGCTGACCGGCGAGGACGAGTGCTTCTTCCTTCGCGTGTACGGCTCGGGCGACTACCGCTTCAAGGGCGCAGACCTCGGCATCCTCGTCACCAAAGGCCGCATGCAGACCGCTTCCGGCCTCACCGAGCGGTGCCTACGTTACATCGACGGTATCCGTTCCAAGTACATAAGTGAGCCAATCGGGCAGCCTCCGGCCGTCGTTCCCGTTGCCTACGTGAAGTAAAGGCCCGTTTCGCTTATTCCATCCAGTAATTACCTTCGCCAATAACACCTGGAGGTCGGCCATGAGCATCGAAGAACCTATGATCTCCGAAAACAGGGGCCCGCCGGCCGTCGCCGCGGGACGCGAGAACCGCCTCCGCGGGGGCGCACTCGGAATTCTGGACATCTCGGCATCGACGATGGCGAACATCGGCCCGGCAATGAGCTTCTTTTTCGGCTTCGGGCTGATCGCCACGACAGCCGGCCTGGCTTCGCCGCTGACCATCGTGGCTGCAGCCGTGGCCATTGCCCTGCTCGGGAACACGCTGGCGCAGTTCTCCCGCGCCCAGCCGTCTACCGGCGGCTTCATCACCTTCGTCGGCAAGACGTTCGGCGGCACAAGCGCGGTGGCTACCGCCCTGATCGCCGCGATCGGCTACATCATCGCGATGGCCGCGGTCATCGCGATCTCCGGTGGCTTCCTGTCCATTGTCCTCAACCATTACCTGCACTGGAACGTACCGTGGGGAATCCTCACGCCGATCCTCACCGCTCTCGCGGTCTTCATGATGATCCGCGGCGTCGCCGTGTCCACGAAGCTCGCGGGCCTGTTCTTCGGCTTTGAGATGGTGGTGCTCCTCGTCGTCTCGGTTACGGTGCTCGCCAAGAACGGCGGTCACCTGTCGCTCGCGCCGCTCGAGCCCAGCCACATCACCAACGGGCTGACCGGCCTGGCGGCGGGCTTCCCGCTCGCCATCTACCTGTTCATCGGCTGGGAGAACTCTGCGGCCCTGGCGGAGGAGACCGCCGACCCGCGGCGCAACGTGCCGCGCGCCGTCTTCGCCTCCATAGCGATCATGGCCGTCAGCTATGTTCTCTTCGCGTACGCGACGGTGACCGGGTTCGGCGACAACGTCACCAAGCTCGGCCAGTCCGCGATCCCGTTCATCACCGTCGCAAACTCCACCCTCGGTGCCCTCGCGTTCTTTGCCTACCTGGCGGGCTTCACCTCGACCCTCGGCGCGCTCATCGCGGGCGTGAACTCCCAGGCCCGGCTGGTATTCAACGCAGGCCGTGAGGGCCTGCTGCCACGCTGGATCGGCAAGGTAGACACCACCAGGCGAACCCCGGTGCGCTCGATCTTCACGTTCGTCTCCATCGCCCTGGCGATCATCGGCGTCTGGGCACTGCTGCATGCTGTGCACGGCGGCACCGGCGCGCTGAACCCGATCAACTTCTTCGACGAGTCCTCCACCATGGGGACGGTCCTGATCCTGGTCGTATACCTGCTCGCCAACCTGGCCCTGCCGTTCTACTACCGCAAATTCCGGCCCGCGGAGTTCCACCCGGTCAAGCACGGCGTGCTGCCCGCGCTCGGCGCCGTAGCGATCATCGTGCCGCTGTACTACCTGGCCAAGCCGGGGCAGCCGACACCTTATGACTGGTTCCCCTACGCGGCCCTCATCGTCGTGGTCGTGGTCACCGTCTACGCGTTCTTCCTTAACCGCAGCGACAGCGGTCTCGCCGACCGGGTCGGGTCCCTCGTCGCCGATGACTAGGCGCAGCAGCTTGCCGATGACTAGGCGCAGCGGCTTTAGGTAACCGATTTGCCGGCGTCGGCGTCGGTCTTGGCCTCGTCCGTTGGCCAGGCGCCGGGGGCCGGGGCGGTCCTGGCGCGGATGGCAGGGACCACGAACGACGCCGCGAACGCCGCCAGGATTAGCGTGGTGGCCACCTCGAAGGCCCGGGAGAAGCCGTCGTTGAGGGCCGCGGCCTGCGACAGGACGGGCCGGCCGCCGGCCAGGGCGGCGCGGGTCCGGTCGGTGGCGATGGTGGCCAGCACGGCCAGGCCGAGGGAACCGCCTATCTGCCGCGCGGTGTTGAGCACGCCCGAGGCCAGCCCGGCCTGGGTGACGGCGACGCCCGCGGTGGCCGCCGCCGCCAGCGGGGTGAACAGCAGGCCCAGGGCCAGCGCGATGAGACATCCGGGCCCGAACACGTGAGTCCAGTAGGAGGCGTGCGGGCTGATAGTAGACAGCCAGGCGAACCCCCCGGCCGCGAGCAGCGTGCCGGCCTGCAGCAGCGGACGGACCCCGACGCGCGGCAGGATGCGCGCGCTGGCCTGGGACCCGATCATGATGGTCACGCCCATCGGCAGGAAGGCCAGGCCCGTCTTCAGGGCGCTGTCGCCCAGCACGTCCTGCAAGTACAGCGAGAGGAAATACCACATCGAGAAGAAGGCCGCCCCGACCAGGAACATCACGCTGTTCGCTCCCGACAGCGACCGGGACCTGAAGAGCCCGAACGGCATCAGCGGCGTGCGGGCCACCCGCAGCTCGATGATCGCGAACGCCGCGAGCAGTACCGCCGCCGCCCCGAGCAGCGACAGCGTCCGCGTGCTGCCCCACGGGTGCGTGTCGGTGCCGATGATGGCGTAGATCAGCGTCCCCAGGCCCGCCGTGACGGCGACCGCGCCTGCGACGTCCAGCCGCGCCGCGACGCCGCGGCCGGCCCGGTCCCTGGACTCAGGCAGCCAGGCCAGCGTGGCGACGACGGCGGCCACGCCGATCGGGATGTTCACGAACAGGACCCAGCGCCACGACAGCTCCGAGGTGAGCACGCCGCCCAGGATCGAGCCTGCCGCCCCGCCTGCCCCGGCGACGGCGCTCCAGATGCCGAGGGCCCGGGCCCTGCGGTCGGCGGAGAAGGTCGTGATGATGATCGTGAGCGTGGCCGGCGACAGGACGGCGCCCGCGATGCCCTGCACCGCCCTGGCGGCCGTCAGCCAGGCCGAATCCGTGGCGATGCCCCCGGCCAGGCTGGCCACGGTGAACAGCGCCATCCCGGACAAGTACACCCGGCGCTGGCCGAACAGGTCGGCGGCCCGCCCGCCCAGCAGCAGGAACCCGGCGAAGGTGAGCACGTAGGCGTTGACGACCCACTGCAGTCCCGTCGCGCTGTAGTGCAGGTCCCGGCCGATCGAGGGGAGCGCTACGGTAACGATCGTGACGTCGAGTATGACCATGAACTGGGCGACGCAAGCGATGGCCAGAATCAGCCCCTCATGATGTCGGCCAGGCGCGTCTGGCCGGCCCGGCCGCGCCGAGCTGGGCTGCTCGCCGTTCATCGCTTCACCGGGACGAATTTATACATGAGACACGTCTATCATGGTTGATGTCTAATTTCCAGGAGGCTAGGCTCCTTTCGTGGGCTCAGACCTGGAGAACGACAGTGCGGCGCCGTCGCCCTCCAGCCTGACCTTTCAGAACGGCAACTGGTATCTGATGGCCAAGACCGGATCGCTCGCCCGGCAGCGCTGGGCCGGCATGCTCGCCCAGCTCAAGGTGAGCCCCAGTCAGTACGGAGTGCTGATGGCCCTGGGCGAGGTCGGCCCGCTCGGCCAGCAGTGCCTGGCTGAGCTGGTCGGCATAGACCCGCGCAATGCCGTACCGATCATCGACGCCCTGGCCGCCCACGGCCTGGTCCGCCGGGAGGTTGACCCTCTTGACCGCCGCCGTCGCGTCCTGGACCTGACCGCCAAGGGACAGGGGGTCGTCGGCGACCTGGCCTCCGTCGGGGCCGAGATCGAACGCGACCTGCTCTCCCCGCTGACCCCAGCCGAGCAGGCCACGCTGCGGCGCATGCTGCGTGCTTTGCTGGCCGCGGCCAGGGAATCCGGCTGACCACCCGCCACCGACAGGCACGTGCTGGTCACGACTGCGGCGTATGATGCGCGCCATGGCTGTCGATGTGACCGTGAAGACCGTCGAACCGACGCCGACGGCGGTGGTAGTGGCGACGTGGGCGGAGTTCCCGAAGATGTGGGGGCCGATGCTGGACAAGGTGTGGAGCTTTCTCCGGGGCGACGCCCCGGAGGGGCTCTACGAGCAGGGGCACAACATCATGCTGTACAAGGACGACGTCCCCCACGTCGAAGTCGGCGTTCAGGTGAGCGGCTCCTTCGGTCCGGCCGGTCAGGTTGTCGCGTCAACGCTTCCGGGCGGGCTCGTCGCCACCGCGACCCACACCGGCCCGATCGCCAAGATCGGCGACACTCATCAGGCGGTGTGCGAGTGGAGCAAGGCGAACGGGTACCGGCTGGCCGGCCCTCGCTGGGAGATCTACGGCGATCCCGTCCCGTCGGCCGGCGACTTCGATGTGGACGTGTACTGGTCGCTGGTGGCGGCGTAACCCGGATATTTCCGGAATTTGAGTGGCCCGCGCGGCCCGTCCGCTACGCCCGGGCAGGTTACGAACCAGCCGGTCGGCCGGTGCCCGTCCAGGTTGGAGCCCGCGGATTACTGAGTGCCTTTAAGCAGCCAGGCGGCGTCGACGCTTGCGACGAAGTCGAGAAGAGCCTTCGCCAGTTCATCGGGGGCCTCCATGGCGGCGTAGTGGCCCACGCCGTCGAGTGACACGGAGCTGATTTCGCCCGCCGCGGCCTGGGACATGGTGCCGGCCGTGAAGGGGCCTCCGCCTGCGCCGACCGCGAGCACGGGCACTGTCAGCCCGGGCGTCTTGGCCAGAGCCCTGATGTCGGGGCCCTCCTGCAGCATCGACTGGTAGAGGCCGGCCGCTCCGCGCCAGCCGCCGGGGCGCGAGTAGGTGCGGGCGAACTCGTCGATGTCGGCGTCGGTGATCGCTCCCGGGGTAGCGCTCATGGCCGGGAACGCGAATTGCCCGAGGAACTCGCGCTCGCGGCCGGCGAGCAGCATCTCGGGGATGCCGGGCGCGGCGAGAACGCCGATGTGCCAGCTGCCCCCGTGGGTGATGTCGGCCAGTGTTTCGAGGCCGAACCCGGGCAGGCCCATCTCGATGGCGGTGAGGCTGAGCACGTCCTCCGGATGCGTGGCCGCGAGGCGGAAGACCGTCGCCCCGCTGATGTCCTGCCCGGTGAGGTGGACCGGCCCGGCATCGAGCTGCCTGATGAGGAGGTGCAGGTCTTCGGCCGAGGTCTTGCTGTCATACTCGCCCGGCTCGTTGCCGGAGTCACCGAAGCCGCGCAGGTCGACGGCGAAGACGCGGTGGCTGGCCGCGAGCAGCGGGATGAGCTTGCGGAAGGCCCACCAAGTCTCGGGAAACCCGTGGACCAGCAGGACCGGAGATCCGCTGGTTCCCGCCGCGACGTAGTGCAGCCTGGTCCCATTGACCTTCGCGTAGTGGTGCGTGATCCCCGGCAGCGCGGGACCAGCTGGCGTGACGTCCATCTTTTCTCCTTGCTTGGACAACCTGGATGTCATTGACTCTAGCCAACCTGGTTGTCACTGTCCAGTCGCTGCCGTAGTCTTCTGCCATGTCCCGCTCTGGCGCCGATCTCGCCCTGCTCCTGCTCGGAGGCTTCCGCTCACTGGTGGACACCGCGACAGCCGAGCTAGCCCGCCGCGGCTACGAGGATGTGCGTCCCGTCCATGACTTCGCCATGCGGGCCATCGCCGCCGGCGCCGGCAACGCCTCAGAACTCGGCCGCCGCCTGTCCGTCTCCAAGCAGGCAGCGGCGAAAACCATCGTGGTCCTGCAGGAGCGCGGATACGTGACACGCGACACAGACCCCCGCCACGCCCGCCGCATGCGCCTTGAGGTCACGGCACTCGGCTTCGAGGTGCTGCGCACAGGTGAAGCGATCTTCGATGAGCTGCGCGATCAATGGGAGCGGCAGATCGGTCCCGCCGAGCTCGAGAACCTTGAGACGCACCTGACAGAGCTGGTTGGCACTCCGCCCGTGCGCTTCGACACACCCGGCTGGATGTCGCGAGACCTCGGCGAGCCGATCTTGCTGAACTGGCCCGCCCGGCTCCAGCGGTCTTG
>Ga0302326_10023597_pt1 | contig 12530 bp, 11 predicted proteins | sample Palsa_T0_3_FD_202264 | JGI IMG/M metagenome (GOLD analysis project Ga0302326, IMG submission 202264) | Peat permafrost microbial communities from Stordalen Mire near Abisko, Sweden - Palsa_T0_3 | ecosystem: Environmental > Terrestrial > Soil > Palsa > Peat permafrost | place: Sweden: Abisko... | reverse complement strand
CGGATGACCGCGGTCGAGCGAGCGCGTCTGATGCGCCGGCTGGCCGACGTGATCGCCGACCGCGCGAGCGAGGTCGGGGTCGTCGAGTCGCTCGACAACGGCAAGCTGCTTCGGGAGATGGAGGGCCAGCTCAAGGGGCTGCCCGCGTACTACGAGTACTTCTCGGGCGCCGCCGACAAGCTGCACGGCGACACGATCCCGTCCGACCGGTCCAACTTCTTCATCTATACGGTCCGCGAGCCGGTCGGGGTGATCGGCGCGATCACGCCCTGGAACTCGCCGATCCTGTTGATGTCGTGGAAGCTGGCGCCGGCGCTCGCGGCGGGCTGCACGTTCGTCGTCAAGCCGGCCGAGCAGGCGCCGGCCTCGACGCTCGAGTTCGCGCGGCTGATCGAGGCGGCGGGCTTCCCGCCGGGCGTGTTCAATGTCATCACCGGCTTCGGTCCGGATTGCGGCGCGCCACTGGCCGGGCATCCGGGGGTCGACAAAGTCGCGTTCACGGGCTCCACGGCCGTCGGCACGGCGGTGATGACCGGGGCCGCGTCGCATCTTGCCCACGTCTCGCTGGAGTTGGGCGGCAAGTCGCCGAACATCGTGTTTCAGGATGCCGACCTGGAAGCGGCCGCCAACGGCGTCGTCGCCGGGATCTACGCGGCTACGGGCCAGACCTGCATGGCCGGCAGCCGCCTCCTCGTGCACGAATCGGTGTACGACGAGCTCGTCGGGCGCGTCGCCGAGCGGGCCGGGTCGGTGCGCATGGGGGATCCGCTGTTGGCCGACACCGAGATGGGCCCGGTCGCGTTCGCCGAGCACCGCGACACCGTCGAGTCCTACATCTCGGTCGGACGCGAAGACGGCGCGACGCTGCTGGCCGGCGGCGGTCGTCCGTCGCAGCCAGAGCTAGCCGCCGGATTCTTCGTCGAGCCGACGCTGTTCGGCGACGTGCGCAACGACATGCGGTTGGCGCGTGAGGAGGTGTTCGGTCCGGTCGCGGCGGCGATCCGCTTCTCCTCCGAGGAGGAGGCGCTGCGGTTGGCCAACGACACGGCGTTCGGCCTCGCCGCCGGGATCTGGACGCGGGACGTGCAGCGCGCGCATCGGATGGCCCGGGGGATCCGCGCCGGCACGGTCTGGGTCAACTCCTACCGAGCGGTCGGGCCGATGGCCCCGTTCGGCGGCTTCAAGGCATCCGGGCTCGGCCGCGAGAACGGGCTCGAGGCGCTCAAGGAGTACACCGAGCTCAAGACGGTCTGGATCGAGCTGACCGGGGCGACTCGGGATCCGTTCAACCTTGCCTGACTGCTTGTCGTTCGTCCTTGCGGATCGGGCAACTCAGCCGACCCGCGGCGCGATCCGTGTGACCGGTTGCGCCCGTCGCGTTACGGTCAGGTTGCGCTGTTCGTGTGCTGTGACCACTACCACATATGGTCGCCCGAGGCGTACGTATGTTCGTATCATGGAAACGTACACACGGATCGACCCGCCGGTGCTGATCCGCCCAATCCGCGCCGATGACGGCGAGCGGCTGAGCGCCTCGCACGCCCGGCTGTCGCCGGAGTCGCGCTATCGGAGATTCCTGTCGGCCAAGCCGGAGTTGACCGGCGCCGATGTCCGGTATCTGGTGGAGGTCGACGGGATCGACCACATCGCGCTGGTCGCGACGCAGCCGTCGCTCCCGGGCGAGCCGATCGTCGCCGTCGCGCGGTGCATCCGCGTCCCCGGCAGTCCCGACACCGGCGAGGTGGCGATCGTCGTCGCCGACGCACTGCAGGGCAAAGGGGTTGGTGCGCGCCTGGTCAGGCAGTTGGCAGCGCTCGCCGTCGGCCAGCGGATCACGCGGTTCCGGGCGACGATGCTGTCCGAGAACGTGGCGATCCAGCGGCTGCTGACCGGCCTGGCCGCCGGTCCCGTGACGTGGACTCACCACGGCGAGACGACCGAGCTGGAGCTGCCGCTGCCCGGCGAGCAGTCGCTCGCCGCTTGAGTCCGCGTTCCGGCCCGCACTCGCTCGCCGCCTGAGTCCGCGTTCCGGCGCGTCCACCGAGCTCAGAGCACGAGCGTCTGACCGTGGCGCCGGAGCCAGGCCGAGCGCTCGAGATAGTCCGGGCACCACCGTGCCAGCAGCGCCCAGAACCGCGGCGAGTGGTCCATCACCTGCAGGTGGCAGACCTCGTGCCAGACGACGTAGTCGAGCACCTCGGGCGGTGCCAGCAGCAGCCGCCAGTTGAAGCTCATCGCGCCGGCGCGTGAACAGCTGGCCCAGCGCGTGCGTTGCGCTCGGATCGTGAGCCGCGTGTACGACAGGCCGGCCTGGTCGCATGCCCGATCAAGTCGCGGCGCGATCTCGCCGCGCGCCGCGCGCCGGTACCAGCGTTCCAGCGCCGGCTCCCGTTCCTCGCCGACGGGCACGAGCAGCTCGTCGCCGCGGCGGTGCGCCCGCGTGCGTCCCGGCTGCGGCACAAGCCGCAGCGCTGTGCCGAGGTAGGGGACGGTGTCCCCGCGCGCGGCGACGACCGAACGCGCGGCCTCGAGCTCCGCCACCCGGCGCCGGATCCACGGACCGAGCTCGGCGACGGCGTCGTCGGCGGCGCGGGTCGGAGCGCGCCTCGGGAGCACGACCTCGACGCCGCGGACGGCGTCGACCGTGACCCGCACCCGTCGTGCCCGGTCCGAGCGACGCACGCTGTAGCGGAGCTCGTCGTCGGCGTCATCGTCATCGCGCCCGGCGCGTCTGAGGTTGCCCGTCTGGGGGGTCATCGCGTCAACCAGGCTACGGTCAGCGACAGACGCATGCCTTCGTTTCCGCGATTTCCAGCGCCACTGTCCGGTGACGGCGTGCAACTGCGCCTCGCCGCCGAGCGAGACATCCCCGAGATCCTGATCGCCCACCAGGACGATCCGCAGCTGTTCGCGCAATTGCGGCTGCAGCGCCCGCCGAGCGGCGCCGAGCTGGGACGGCGCACCGAGCTGGCGGACACCGAGCGCTCGCTCGGCGCGCGCCTGTGGCTGACGATCCTGGCGCCCGGGTCAGACGTATGCCGCGGCCAGATCGACGTCCACGATGGCGAGCTGCACTACGGCCGGGCCGACCTGTCCCTATGGGTCGCGCCTGGGCATCGTGGGCAGGGGCTCGGGTCGGCGGCGCTCGCGCTCGCCGGTCGCTGGCTGATCGAGGAGGCGGGTCTTGCCCGGGAGCAGCTGTTCATCGAGCCGGGCAACGGGCCGATGCTCGCGACCGCCGCGAAGGCGGGCTTCGTGCGTGAGGGCGTGCTGCGCGGCTACTGGCGTGAACGCGGCGGGCGCCGTGACGCGGAGGCCTGGTCGCTGATCACGCCAGACCTGGAGAGAGCGCCTCGGTCCTGACGACGTCGCGCGTGACCCAGGGGCGCAGCAGCTTCAGCGCCGACAGGATTGCGCGGGTGGCGTGCGAGCGGTTCTGCGTGTAGAAGTGGATCCCGGGGGCGCCGCGGGCCAGCAGCTCCGCGCACTGCAGCGTCGCGTAGGAGACCCCCAGCTGCAGCACCGCCTCGGGGTCGTGCGAGCGCCATTCCAGCGCTTCGCGCAGCGGCTCGGGGATCGACGCCTTGCAGAGGCCGGTGATCGTCTTGATCTGACTCAGGTTCGTGATCGGCATGATCCCCGGCAGGATGGGCACCTCGATCCCGGCCGCCCGCGCCTCGTCGACGAACCGGAAGTACAGCTCGTTGTCGAAGAACAGCTGGGTGATCAGGAACGAGACCCCGCTGTCCACCTTCTCACGCAGGAACCGCAGATCGTGGGCGAGGTCCGGTGCCTCGGGGTGCACCTCCGGGAAGCAAGCGCCGCCGACGCACGCGTCGTAGTTGGCACTGATCAGCGCTGCGAGCTCGGTCGAGTAGCTCAGACCGCCGGGATGCGGGCGCCACTCGGTCTCACCGCGCGGCGGATCGCCCCGGAGCGCCAGCACGTTCTCGATCCCGGCCGCGCTCATGTCGTCCAAGATCGTTCGCAGCTCGTCGGTGGTGACCCCGACGCAGCTCAGGTGGGCCATCGCCTCGATCCCGAGCTCCTGCTTGATCCACTTGGTCAGCTCGAGCGTCCGCGTCCGCGTGCTCCCGCCCGCCCCATAGGTGACCGACACGAAGTCCGGGTCGAGTTGGCGCAGTGACTCCAGCGCGAGGCCCAGAACCCGCTCGCCGGCGTCTGACTTCGGCGGATAGAACTCGAATGAGAACAGCGGCCTGTCGGCGTCCGCGATGATCCGGTCGATCTTCATGACCGGCAGCGTACCAACCTTGACACGATCGTGTCAAGGTTCGCCCGACGGCTTCAGGAATCCGCGGTCCGCCAGAACTGCAGCTCGCCGTCGACCTCCCGCTGCGCGCGGCCGGCCTGCTCCAGGTGGCGCAGGTAGCAGAGCGTCTGCGACAGCAGCCACGCCGGGTGCCGGGCGCCCCGCTGCTCACGGAACATGTCGAGCGCGATCGTCATCGCCGTGCGCGGCTCGCGCGTGACCGACGCTGTCGCCCGCTCGATGTTCTCGACCACCAGCCGCCGGGTTCCGTCGATGTGGCCGGGCACGTCGAGGAATGGCTTGCCGTGGCCCGACAGGGCGAGCCGCGCCCGCACCTCCGCGATCCGGTCCAGCGAGGACAGGTACTCGCCGACGGGGTCGGGGGACTGGCCGTAGTCGAAGTAGAGCGAGATCCGCCCCAGCAGGTGATCGCCTGAGATCAGCAGCCGCCGCTCGGGCTGGAACAGGCAGACGTGCGACGGCGTGTGACCCGGAGTCTCGATCACCTGCCACGCGCCGAGGTCGGTGTCGATCGTGACGCCGTCGACGAGCGGTTGGTCGGGCTCGATCGTCGCCGCGATGCCGGACGGCATGTCCTTGGCGCGCTTGACGTATTCGGTCAGGGCGCCGTCGGGGACGCCGGAGTGCCGTGCGACCTCCATCCGCCGCGTCAGCGCCCGGTCGGGATCCAACAGGTTGGCGAACTGCGCCGCGTGGTTGGGGTGCATCCACATCTCGCAGCCAGCTCGCTCGACGATCGGCGCCGCCTGTCCCCAGTGGTCGGAGTGGGCGTGTGTGATCGCCACGAGCGACGCGTCGGCGAGATCGAGCTTGACCTGATGCAGTGCGCGGTCGAGCTGCGCCATCGAGCCGTCGTCGTACATGCCGGTGTCAACCAGCACAAATTCCTTGCCCTTGGCGATCGCCCATGCGTTGCAGTGGGGGATCCCCGGCCATGGCAGCGGCAGGCGCAGGCGCCAGAGGCCGGGCAACACCCGCTCGCCGCGCCCCAGATCACGTCTCGGTGGCATAAGGCTGCACGATATTCATCAACGCGTAGACTCGGCCGTCCGATGGCCAAGGCCGGCGAGATCGCGACCAAGATCGCGACCACTTACTTCGACGCGCTGGCCCGCCACGACCTCGATGCCGCGACCGCCGTATGGAAGCCCGGCGCGGTCGATCGGCTCGTCGGCGATCAGGAGCTGACCGCACCCGACGGGATCCGCCGCTACTTCGGCGAGCTGTTCGCCGCGTTCCCGGACTTCGCGCTGGAGATCCTGGAGGTCACCGCGACCACCGGCCGCGCCGTTGTCCGCTGGCGGGCGGACGGGACGTTCGCCGGACCCGGCCAGTTCCAGGGCTTTGCCCCCAATCACGCGCGGATCTCGATCGAGGGATGCGACGTCGTCTCGGTCAAGGACAAGCTGATCATCCACAACGACGCGTACATCGACTCCGGCGACGTCGCGCGCCAGCTGGGGCTGCTGCCGCCGACCGGGTCGGTCGCCCACCAGCGGCTCGCGAAGGTCGCGAACGTCCGCACCAGAGCGGCCAAGGGCCTCCACGCCGGCCAGGTCGAGGCGGTCGCCGACGGCGTCTGGCTGATTCGCGGCGGCTTTCCGCTACGCACGATGAACGTCTATCTGCTGCAGGAGTCCGACGGCGTGACCGTGTTCGACGCCGGGATCGACGGGATGGGACCCGCGATTGCCGCTGCGGCCGCCCGGTTGGGCGGGATCAAGCGTGTCGTGCTCGGCCATGCCGACCCCGATCACCGCGGCGCCGCACCTGGGCTCGGAGCGCCCGTTTACTGCCACGAGGCCGAGCGGGCCGCGGCCGAGTCCAACGAGCCGTTCCGTTCCTATTGGGACCTCACCAAGCTGCGGCCGTACGCGCGGCCGTTCTACGCCAAGATGCTGCCGACTTGGGACGGCGGCGCGGTGACGATCGCCGGCACCGTCGCCGAGGGCGATCAGATCGCGGGTTTCCGCGTCGTCGAGCTACCCGGCCACGCGCCCGGGCTGATCGGCCTGTTCCGGGAGTCCGACCGCCTGGCACTCGTCTCGGACACGGTCTACACGCTGGACATCCAGACCGGGCGTAAGGGCGCCCCACGGATCCCGCACCCCGCCTTCGACGAGAGCACCGAGCGCGCGAGCGCGTCGATCAGCAAGCTCGCGGGACTCCAGCCCGCGGTCGTCTGGGCCGGCCACGCCGACCCCGTCACCGGCGACGTCGCCGGCCAGCTGAGCGCCGCCGCGGCCGCGCTTCCATAGCGAGCACCGGTGGGCAAGCGCACCAGGCAACGCGTCAAGCTCGTCGCGCCGACCAGCGACTACGCCGACGCCGACGGCAACGTGCTGGAGCTGCGCGGCTCGCTGACGCCCGCCGCACGGCGCGAGTACGCCGACACGTTCGCCGGCGGCCTGCATCGTGAGGACGCGCTCGCGCGCGCGTCCGAGCTGCTGTTCGAGCGCCTCGCCGTCTCGTGGACGATCTCGGACGTCCCGATCACTCGCCAGCGCGAGCTGCTGGGCCGCTACCGGATGGCCACCGACGCCGAGCGGGCATTCGTCCGCGAATCGCTGCGCGCACATCTGGCCGAGCACTTCCCAGAGCTGCAAGCGCCGTGACAAAGCTCGATTCGGACGCGTTCGCCGCGCTGCTGTGCGACTGGTGCCTGGAGGTCTCGCCCGGCCAGCAGGTGATGGTCGTGACCACCACCAACGCCGAGCCGGTGGTCACCGCGCTGCACGCGGCGATTCTCGACCGCGACGCCTGGCCGGTCCTGCGGGTGACCCCGCCGGGTATCGGCGGGCAGTTCTATCGGCGGGCGCGGGACCGTCATCTGGACTCGTTCGCGCCGATCGAATTGGCCGAGGTGGAGTCGATGGACGCGTTCGTGACGATCGACGCGCCGTCCAACACGTCGGCCCTAGCCGGGACCGATCCGGCGCTGATCACGCGGGCCGCGAGCGCCCGGAGCCCGATCCGCGATGCCCGCCTCAGCAGCCGCTGGGCCTCGACGATCTGGCCGACGCCGGCGCTTGCCCAGCGGGCCGGCATGTCCGAGCCCGACTACGAGACGTTCGTCGCGGGAGCGCTGTTCCTGGATCGGCCCGATCCCGTGGGCGGCTGGGCGGCGCTGTCTCAGCGCCAGGCGACGCTCGTCACACGGTTGTCCGACGCGCGTCGGATCCGGATCGAAGCCGACGGCACTGACATCTCACTCGATGTCGGCGGTCGGACCTGGATGAATTCCGACGGCCGACGCAACATGCCGTCAGGCGAGGTCTTCACCGGCCCGCACGAGCGCTCGGCGAACGGGACGATCCGCTTCACCGTGCCGAGCTCGCGGGGGGCAACCGTGTCCGGCGTAACGCTGACGTTCGAAGACGGTGAGGTCGTCGCCGCGACGGCCGAGCAGGGCCAAGAGTACCTCGACGCGGCGCTTGCGACCGATGCCGGCGCCCACCTTCTCGGCGAGCTCGGGATCGGCACCAACGCCGGGATCGACCGCGCCACCGGCAGCACGCTGCTCGACGAGAAGATGGCCGGGACGGTCCATCTGGCGCTCGGTCGCTCCTATCCGGAGACCGGGGGCACGAACGTCTCGGCGCTGCACTGGGACCTGATCTGCGATCTGCGCCAGGGCGGCTTGCTGAGCGCCGACGGCGAGCCAGTGGCGGTCGACGGTGCATTGGGCTGAGACGGTCGGCAGGTCACGCGCAAACGTTCACGTTTCGTCCATACCTACTCAGCTAAGTTGAGCGCGACATGGCTCGCCGCCGCACCAAGATCGTCGCCACGATCGGACCCGCGTCACGCGATCCGGAGACGCTCGTGCGGCTGGTCGAAGCCGGGATGGACGTCGCCCGGTTCAACTTCTCACACGGCAGCCGCGAGCTGCACGCCGAGAACGCCGAGCGGGTCCGCGCCGCGGCCAACCAGGTCGGACGCCAGGTGGCGATCCTCCAGGACCTGCCCGGACCGAAGCTGCGGATTGGTGCGTTGCGCGACGACATCGTCGAGCTCAAGCCCGGCGAACGGCTGCGGCTGTTGTGCGGTTCCACCGAGCTCGGCGACGAGACCCAGATGTCGGTCTCCTGGCAGGGGCTGGCCGAGGCGGTCGACCCCGACGACGTGATCTACCTGGCCGACGGCGCGATCCGCCTGCGCGTCGGCGAGGTGCATGTCGCGGGCTCCGCGGTCGAGACAACGGTCGAGGTCGGCGGCTCGGTCGCAACCCGCCAGGGGCTCAACATCCCGGGCTCGACCCGCGGCCTGCAGGCGGTCCCCGAGGAGGACCTCGACATGCTGCGCTTCGGCGAGTCGATCGGGGTCGACATCGTGGCGCTGTCGTTCGTGCGCTCGGCCGAGGACGTCGAGACCGTGCGCGGCCACACGCGGCTGCCGCTCGTCGCCAAGATCGAGAAGCCGCAGGCGGTGGAGGATGCCGAGGCGATCATCCGCGCCGCCGACACCGTGATGGTCGCGCGCGGCGACCTCGGGATCGAAATGCCGATCTGGCAGGTGCCGATCGTCCAGAAGCGGTTGCTGCGTATCGCCGGGCAGCTCGCCCGCCCGTCGATCACCGCTACCCAGATGCTCGACTCGATGGTCAACTCATCGCGGCCGACCCGGGCCGAGGCGACCGACGTAGCCAACGCGATCCTGGACGGCACCGATGCGGTGATGCTCTCCCAGGAGACCGCGGTCGGCTCCTATCCGGTCGAGGCGGTCGCGATGATGGCCTCGATCGCCGAGTACACCGAGGGGTCGCTGCCCTACGAGCGTTGGAACGAGGAGCGCGTGTTCCGCGGCACCCGTGACCCGGCCTACACGATCGCCTACAGCGCCTGCGCGGCCGCCCGGCAGCTGGATCTGGCGGCGCTGGTCGTGCCGACCCTGTCGGGCCGTTCGGCCCGTCTGATCTCCGCCCACCGGCCGGAGATCCCGATCTACTGTCTGTCGCCCGGTCGCGAGACGCTGCGACGCTGCAGCGTGATGTGGGGCGTCGAGGCGGCCTGGATGCGCCGCCACGAGGTGACCGAGGAGCTGATCGCCGACGCGGCTCGACGGGTCGTGGAGCTGGGCTGGGTCAAGCCCGGTCAGCGGGTCGGGATCACCGCCGGGCTGCCGAGCGGCACTCCCGGCACGACCAGCCTGTTCCAGGTCCAGACCGTCTGATCCACACGCGGCGGCCTACGCCGTTAGTCGCAGCACGCACCCGGGTAGCCTGCGACACGAATGCAATCGGTCAATCGCGAAGAGGCTCCCGCGCGTGACGTGCTGGCCGCCGCCCATCGGATCGCCGCCCACGACGGGCTGGCTGAGGGGACCTGGAACCACTTCTCGTTCATGCTGGACTCCAGGCGGATGTTGATCACGCCCGCCGATCGGCATTGGGCGCTGATCGACGGCGATTCGCTGGTGCTGAGCACCGACGACGACGACGCGCGCGCCCGCGGGCTGCTGTTCCTGATCGGCTATCGGATCCACCAGCCGCTGCATGACGTCCGGCCAGACGCGCGTTGCGTACTGCACGCCCATCCGCCGTACGCGACGGCGCTGTCGCTGCTCGACGAACCGGAGCTGATCGTCGCGTCGCAGATGTCGATCGGCTTCGCCGGGCGGATCGCCTACAACGACCGCTACGACCTGATCGGCGGCGCCGAGGGTCAGGGCGAGCGGATCGCAAGCGCGCTCGGCGACTGCGACGTGCTGCTGCTGCGCGGACACGGCGTCGTCGTGGTCGGCGAGACGATCGAGTCCGCCTACCTCGACCTCTACTCGTTGGAGCTGGCCTGCCGCAGCCAGGTGCTGGCGATGTCGACCGGTCGCGCGGTGCGGCCGATGGGCGCGATCGAGGTGGCTGAGCTGACCGGCTCGGGTCCGGATCGCGCCGAGAACGACGAGGAGGCACGCCGGCACTTTCAGGCGATGCGCCAGCTGGTCGACGGCCCGGGCGGCCAGCAAGCGCTCAGCGTCGCTCGCTGAGCGAGCGCAGCAGCTGCAACGCGATCGCCCGCTGCTCAGGGCCGTGGCCCGTGTCCGCGAGGACGGCGACGCCGCGGCGTTCCGCGCGGGCGACGCCGAGGAATGCCGAGTACCCGCCGGTCGCGCCGTTGTGCCACGTCAGCACGGTGCCGGCCGTCGGCGTCGCGCCGTCGGGCTCTCGGTGGCGTGGCTCGAGCGGCTCGATGATCCAGAACATGCCCGCCTCGCGCCCGGGCGCAGAGGGCGCGACATCGTCCAACGCCTGCAGCGACTCAATGCCGGGCGCGGTCCCGTCGACGAGCGCCGCCGTCAGCCGGGTGACGTCCTCGATCGTCGAGGTCACGCCGCCGGCCGGCGCGTAGCCGTCCATCACCCACGGCTGGCGGCCGAGTCCGGACCTCGTTCGGCCCCGCGCGGCGGTACCACCCTTGACCGCGACCGTGGAGGACGTCATCCGCAGCGGGCCGAAGATCCGCTCGCGCAGCAGCAGGGAGTACTCGGAGCTGGCGGCAATCGCCAGCAACTGACCGGCGACCGCGCCGCCGAGGTTGGAGTAGCGGTAGCCGCCGCGCTGCTGCGGCGTCTGGCCGGCGGCCAGCTCGATCACCCGTTCGGCCGACTGGCCGCGGTAGGGGTCCATCCCGAGCAGCGCGTAGCGCACGATCCGGCCGGTGGTGCCCGCTGTCCGCGGCAGCCGGGGGAGCCCGGAGGTGTGGGTGCACAGCTCCTTAAGTGTGATCGTGTGCAGCGGCCCTTGGGTCCGCTCGTACAGCTTGGGCCGGGCCGCGAGGATCTCGCCGGCGGTCGTCTCGAGTGTCAGCTCACCGCGGCCGACCGCGTCGGCCAGCAGCATCCCGGTCAGGCACTTCGTGACCGATCCGAGCTCGAACCGGGGATCGGCGTCGACCTTGGCCTCCGGGCTCGTCACCGTGCGCGGCTTGTTCGTGGTCACGTGCGCCCAACGTCCGCTCGCCTCGCCGTCGAGGTCGACAACGGCCGCCGCGATCGTGCGGGTGAGGCGTCCGCGGAGTCCGACGAGCTGGTCGACCAAGCCCGGATCGCCCACCGCGTCCCCCGTTGAGATCAGATCTCGCAGCACGTTCGAGCAGGTGTTAGGTCAACCTTATTAGGGGCCCCTAATTCGTGATACATTGGGCCCGCGCCAGCCGACGGCGGCGTGCGCAGTGTGAATCTAACGACAAGAGGGTCTCGTGCAAGCCACCACAACCAAGGCACCGCGGGCGGGCGGGCGCTCTCAGTCGAAAAACTTCTACATCTGGACCGCGGTGGTGCTCACCGCGGCCGTACTCATCGTCGTGTTCAGCTGGCACGCGTCGGGCGGCACCACCGATCCGACCGCCGGCGGACATCGACTCGGCCGTACGACGGTCGTGATCGACTCGGCGATTCTCGTGTTCCGCGAGGGGCTGGAGACGATTCTCGTGCTCGCCGCGATCACGGCGAGCTTCCTCGGAGCGAACAAGGTATATCGCCGGCCGGTCGCGATGGGCTCGTCGTTGGCGCTGGTCGCCGGCGTTGGCACCTGGTTTTTGGTGATCTGGTTCATCGGCCAGTTCCACGGCAGCGAGTTCACGATCCAAGCGGCCACCGGGATCCCGGCGATCATCGTGCTGCTGCTGGTGATGAACTGGTTCTTCCACAAGGTCTACTGGACCGGCTGGATCTCGCATCACCACAAGCGCCGCCGGGGTCTGCTGGGCGCCGACGCCGAGACCAATCAGCGGCGGATGCTGTTCGGCCTCGCGCTGCTGGGGTTCACCTCCGTCTACCGCGAGGCGTTCGAGATCGTGATCTTCCTGCAGTCGCTGCGCGAGATCTACGGCTCCGGTGTGGTGCTGGAGGGCGTCGTGATCGGGCTGCTGTTCACCGGCGCCGTCGGTGTGCTGACGTTCACGCTGCACGCCCGGCTGCCCTACCGCAAGCTCCTGATCATCACGGGCGTGATGCTGCTGCTGGTGCTGCTCGTCCAGGTCGGCGAAGAGGTCAACGAGATGCAGCTCGCCGGCTGGATCTCGACCACCGAGATCTCCTGGCTGCACATCCCCGGCTGGATGGGCACCTGGCTGAGCCTGTTCAACAACTGGGAGACGTTCCTCGGTCAGTTCGTCGCGCTGCTGCTGGTCGTCGGCTCCTACCTCGGCGCCGAGTACTTCCGCGTCTGGCGCCCGCGGCGCCGCGGCGAGCAGGTCGCGCGGCTGGGCGAGCAGATCCCGGATAAGCCCGCCGATCTCGT
>Ga0302326_10023594_pt1 | contig 12531 bp, 3 predicted proteins | sample Palsa_T0_3_FD_202264 | JGI IMG/M metagenome (GOLD analysis project Ga0302326, IMG submission 202264) | Peat permafrost microbial communities from Stordalen Mire near Abisko, Sweden - Palsa_T0_3 | ecosystem: Environmental > Terrestrial > Soil > Palsa > Peat permafrost | place: Sweden: Abisko... | reverse complement strand
CACCTTATTTGCGCAAGGAGTTCACGGCCGCCAAACCGGTTCGCCGGTCCATCCTATATGCCACGGCGCTCGGTCTGGCGAGTATTCACATGAACGGCCAACTCGTCAGTGAAGACCGTTTCATGCCAGGTTGGACGGATTACACAAAACGCGTCCTCTACCGCACCTACGATGTGACCAAGTTGATGAAACTTGGCACGAATGCCCTGGGCGCCATTCTGGCTGATGGCTGGTACAGCGGTTTTGTCGGCTATGGCGGGCACCGGGACCATTACGGCACGAAACCGCGCTTCCGGGCGCAATTGCAAATCGAGTACGCCGACGGTTCCGACCAAACCATCACCACCGGGCCGGATTGGAAGGCGGCCGGCGGGCCGATTCGTGAGGCGGATTTTCTCATGGGCGAAAGTTTCGATGCGCGTTTAATCCAGGAATGGGGCCAGCCTGGGTTTGATGACAGTCACTGGGAGCCGGTCATGACCGGGTCGGAGATGAAACCGCTGATTCAGGCGCATCCGGGGCCGCCGGTGCGGGCCATCGCGGAACTCGCGCCCAAAAGCATCAAGCAGCCTTCGCCGGGAGTTCATGTGTTTGACATGGGGCAGAATTTCGCCGGGGTGGCGCGCTTGAAAGTTTCCGGCCAGCCGGGACAGAAGATCACCCTGCGCTTCGCGGAGCGCCTGCAACCGGACGGCAACATTTACACAGTCAATCTGCGCGCGGCCAAGGCGACGGATATTTATGTTTGCCGCGGCCACGGCCCGGAAACCTGGGAACCGCATCTCACTTATCACGGCTTCCAATATGTCGAGGTGACCGGCCTGGACAAGCCGCCTTCCGTCGGCACCATCACCGGCGTCGCCCTGAGCAGCGAGACGCCCGACGCCGGTTCGTTCACGTGCTCGGATCCGATGCTCAACCGCCTGGCGCGAAATATCTATTGGACGCAGCGCGCCAACTTTATCGACATTCCGACCGATTGTCCGCAAAGGGACGAACGCCTGGGTTGGATGGGCGACGCACAAGTCTATATCCGCGCGGCCACATTGAACGCGGACGTGCAAAGCTTCTTCACCAAATGGCTGGTCGATGTTCAGGACGGCCAGCGCGCCGACGGCGAATATCCGATGGTCGCGCCGGTCAAGGTCGCCGGCGACGATGGCGGGCCGGCCTGGGCCGACGCCGGGGTGATTTGTCCCTGGACGATTTACCAGGTCTATGGCGACACGCGGGTGCTGGAGCGGCATTACGACTCGATGGCGCGGTTCATTGATTTTTGCAAAAACCGTTCGACGCCCGATTTGCTCCCGCCCGCCAATTTTCATTGTTTCGGCGACTGGCTTAACATCAAGGACGAGACGCCCAAAACGGTGATATGCACCGCCTACTTTGCCTACAGCACCCATTTGCTGGCGCAGATCGCCCAGGTTTTGGGCCGCACGGACGACGCAGTCAAGTATAACGCCCTGTTTGAGCGCATCAAGGCCGCCTTCAATCGCGCCTACGTTAAGAACGACGGGCGGATCGAGGGCCACACGCAGACCGATTATGTGCTGGCGCTTTCGTTTGGTTTGCTGGACGAGCCGCGGCAAAAGCAGGCCGCGCAACATTTGGTGGAAAACATCGAAAAGCGCGGCTGGCATCTGTCAACAGGATTCATCGGCACCAAAAGCCTGATGCTGACGCTGGCGCAAATTGGCCGCAACGACGTGGCGGACATGCTCATTCACAACGACACTTTTCCAAGCTGGGGTTTTTCCATCGAGCACGGTGCGACCAGCATATGGGAGCGTTGGGACGGCTGGACGCCGGAGAAGGGCTTCCAAGACCCCGGCATGAATTCCTTCGCCCACTACTCGTTCGGCGCGGTTTATCAATGGATGGTCGAAAACATCGGCGGCATCCACAGCGACGGGCCCGATTATAAAAAGATCATCATCGCGCCGCAACCGGATGCCCGGCTGACTTTCGCCGATACGACGTACGACAGCATTCGCGGCCCGATTGAAACGCATTGGATGAAAAAGGGCGGCGCTCTGCGATTGAAGGTTGTCATCCCGGCGAACACGACCGCCACCGTCATCGTGCCGGGGGCGGCCACGCGGACGGTGTATGAAAGCGGGCAACTGGCGAGCCGTTCACGCGGAGTGAAGTTCGTGCGGGTTGAGGGCGATGCGGCTGTGTATGAGGTTATTTCGGGCCAGTATGATTTTGTGACAAAGTAGTGAACAGGATGAGACGGCGGTATCAGATTTGGCCAGGAATATGAAAAGGATTGCGTTGTCGAGGCCATACGGCAATTTGCCCCTCGGAATGATGAAAAACGTGTTTCCGTCAACCTCGGCCCAGATTCCCGCAGACGCCGGCTTCTGCCCGATATGCAGATGTGCCAGCCCGCCGGAGATTGTCGTGGCCAAGGAAATGGTATGGGGAACGCGCGAAAAATTTCACTACGGAATCTGCCCCGACTGCGGCGTTGCGTGGCTGATGGACCCGCCGGAGGACATCGGCCATTACTACAAAGACTATTACAGCCTTGATGGCAAACCTTCGCAAATGGCGGCCAGAATATTCCGCATGTTGCGGAATGGCTTGTTCGGACAATTTTTTGGAAACGCGACCCGAAGGATTTGCCAGCCCTTTTATAACTATGCCGCCCGCGCGATAGCGAAGAATGATCTGGCCGCTTTTGAATCTTCCTATGATTCGGGTTTCTCCCTGAACGTATGTTCGCTCTTCGGCTTGGGATTGGGAACGGACTCCCGCGTCCTGGATTATGGGAGCGGCACGGGAGAGTTTGTTCTGGACCTCAGCCAAATTGGATTCAAGAACGTCCTGGGTGTGGATCCGTTCCTCAAGGAGGACATTGTTTTTGTTACTGGGGCCAAAGTGGTTCGAGGGGATCTGGCAGAACTTAAAGCGTCAAGTCAAACGTTTGACTTGATTACATTACATCACGCTTTTGAGCACATACCCAATCCATTTGAAGTGGCCGCGGAACTGCGCGCTCTCATGCATCCAAAGAGCGTGCTTCTCTTGCGCTTCCCCAACGTCGGTTCGCCTCACTTTATGAGATATCGCGGCAACTGGCTGGGTCTCCACGCCCCTCGGCATTATTTCCTCCATTCGCGCAAAAGCCTGGAGCTTGTCTTTAATCCGGTGGGAATGGAGATCTATCACGTCAAGTGTGATTCGGAATACGACCATTACTTGTACAGCCAGGAATACGAACTGGACATACCCGACAATTCGCCTTTCTCCTTCCGGGCGGGGCACTCCGGGATTTTCACCGGCGGCGAACTGCGCTATTGGAAGGCGAAGGCAAAGCGATTCAATCGCGCGCTGGTGGGCGATTGGATTGTCTATTATCTCAGACTTTCAACAAGTTCAAATAGCTAACGCATCAGGCGAAAGAACTCGTTATTGGTGGAAATGACGACCGGGAGGGTCAGGTAATTGCCGTTGGTCACGGGCGTCCCAGGAACGCTGGTCCAGTTTTGCCCGAGCGAAGAGGCGCTTTGGAGTGTGAAGCCAGTGGCCGCTGCGGACCAGGTTAAGAAAACGTTCGTGGCATTTCGGCTGACCCAAAGCAGGGCGTTGGATGTGCCGGCCACGGCCAGCGAGGCATTTTCAAAACTCACCGGCAGGATGGCCGCGTTGGTGTCCGCGATTTGACGCGGCACCGGCACATCGCCCAGAGTTAGATTGAGCGTGTTGGAGCCATAGCTGATGGAGAGGAAACTGAGTTGGACGACGGGCTGTGTTCCAGGCGAGATCGCTGTGCCCGGCAGCAGTGCCAGCGCAAGGCCAAGGTTTCCAGCGTAAACCTGATTGGTGTTGACCTCGAGTATGGCATCGGGCGCCCCGGAGCCGAGGGTGGCTCCGAGAAAGGAAAGCGCCATGGGATCAAACGTTAAACTACAGGAGAGCGCATTTTCATTTCCTTGCGCGGTCAATTGAAGGTTGACGGTGTTGATCAGTTGTCCTTGAACAACCGATGCCAGTTCGAGAATGCGCGTCGCCGAAGCAGTGTTGGAAATGGTGCCGGTCGCAGTGCGGTTGCTCCCGTAGGTCGGCGGATCGAAGCCCCCGGCGTAACGCCCCACTTGCACCCAATCCGCCACCGTGATCAATCCGTCGCCTGAGGTGCCGCGCGGAGCGCAATCGGCGCGCTCAAATTCGTTCGTGCTGCTGACCGTGTCCAAGCCCGCCACAAACCGCCCTTCCTGAAGCCAGTCGTTCAGGAGCACGACCCCATCACCATTGGGCCGTGGCGAGACATCACCTTCGACCCTCGTGGCGGCGATGGTGACGAGGCCATTGGAGTACGTGCCGGGCAATGAGACAGACTGAGGGTTGAAAATATCCTCCGCAGTGGGCTGCGAGCCAAACGTGATAGGCGTCACGACGGCATTGGAGAGTTGGGCCACGGCAAAGCTAACGACGGCCAGTTGCTGGGTTCCAGCAGAAAAGACGGCGCTGCCGGGCAGTAACAACTCCAGGCCAAGGCTTCCGCTGCCGGTTTGCGACGTGTTGGCGATCAGGAAGGCGCCCGTGGCATTGCTGCCCGCCGTGACTCCTGTGTAGGTCAGCACAGAGCTATTGTAATTGAGGCTGAAATAAAGGGAGTTCTCATTTCCAGCGGAAACCAACTGCACCGGCACCAAGGCGGTGGTGGATCCGTTGGCGGAGGCACTCACGATTTCGACGGCCGAAGTAAACACCGTTAAGACGGCGTTGGAACTCGTGATCGAACCATAAGGGTCCGTGACGACGACGGCGTAAGTGCCGGCATTGGAGCTTTGGATGCTGGAAATCGTGAGTGATGAACTGGTGGCGTGGGTGATGTTGCTGCCGTCGAATTGCCATTGATAACCCAAAAGCCCGCTTCCACTGGCGACCACGTTGAACGTGACACTGGTGTCAAGTCCTCCAGATTGGCTCTGGGGTTGAACGCTGATGGCGGGCGGGGAGATGATGGTCAAAACGGCGTTGGAACTGGTGACCGAACCGGCCTTGTTGCTGAGGATGACGGTGTAATCGCCGGCATTGGTCAAACCCACATTCGTCAGCGTCAAAGCGGCGTTGGTTGCGCCCGCGATGTTTGTTCCGTTGAATTGCCACTGATAGGCCAAGTTTCCTGAAGCGCCGCCCTGGAAATACTTTTGCGCCAGGTAATTGGTGACCGCCATAAGATCTGACTGGCTGAGAGCACCGGAGTAACAGATTACTTCGGCGATGTCGCCATCGAAATTCCGGCTCAAACCCACACCAGATAACGATGAATTCAATCCCCCAAGATAGTAACCGGCGCCTGGCGTGACCGCGCCATCGACCGACAAAGTGAAATTAGTCTCACTGCCCGCCGTGGCGTCGAACATGTTCAGGCTGTCGAGATTTGTGTCCAATTGGTCGATTCGGAAGCGGTAGGTGTTGGTAGGCACGATGAATGGAGCGGAGTAATCATAGGTCCAAAAGCTGAAATGCAAGTCGCCGCCGGTGATCATAACGATCCGGTTGGCGCCGTACTGACCCGGAATGCCAATATCGCAAAGCACATTTTCGAAATTGGTCGCCGAAAAAGCGTCATAGAGGGTGAAGGAGGTCATGGCGTTGGGCACATTCACGGTGCCAGACCCAAACAGGTAACTGCCGTTGATGTTGTTTTGAATGCCATTAAACCGGACCACCGGCTTGCCGTTGAGGCCGGCGGCGTAGGCAAGCGCAGGTTGCAGGTTGGTGGCTGCTTGCGCGGCATGATTGCCGTTGCCCGATTGGTCCAGCCATTGGCTGACAAGGCCCGCGCTGCTAGTGACCAAACCTGTGTCTGCTTCGAGCCAGAGTTGCAGCGTTCCAGAACTCACGACAGGAAGGGTGGGGGAGGACCCCGTCGCCTTCACCGAAAAAGTGACGTTGGTTCCAATAAAGGCGAGCTGGCTTTGGGGTTGAGTCTGGATGATGGGGAACAAATCCACCGTCAACACGGCGTTGGAACTGAAAACAGTGCCAAACAGGCTGCTGATGACCACGCTGTAAGAACCGCTATTGGCGCTTTGCACGTTGGTCAAGTCCAAGGTTGAGTTGGTATCCTGCGCCAGCGCCGCGCCGTTAAAATACCATTGATAATTCAGCGGCGACGTCCCCGTCACGGTCACGCTGAAAATCACGTTTGACCCTTGGACCACCTCCTGGCCTTGAGGTTGGGCCGTGATGGCGGGCGCATTCCCCACCGCCAGCAGGGCGTTGGAACTGGTGGTGACGCCGATCACATTGCTGATCGTCACCGTGTAAGTGCCATCATTGGTGATTTGCGCGTTGGTCAGGGTAAGAGAGGCGTTGGTCGCGCCCGCGATGTTAGCGCCGTCGAACTGCCATTGGTAACTGACGTTCCCGGCGGAGGTGTTCTGGTAATACTTTTGCGCCAGGTAATTGGTGACCGCCATCCGATCCGCCTGGCTCAGATAACCGGAATAACAGATCACTTCGGCCATGTCGCCGTCGAAATTGCGGCTCGAACCCACACCTGATAACGACGAATTCAATCCACCAAGGTAGTAACCGGCGCCCGGCGTAACTGCGTTGTTCACGGACAGGGTGAAATTAGTTGAGGTCAAAGGCGAGGCGTCGAACATGTTCAGGCTCGCAAGGTTCGTTGCCAATTGGTCGGTGCGGATGCGGTAGGTATTGGTCGGAATGACAAATGGGGCATTGAAATCATAAGACCAAAGGCTAAAATGCAAATCGCCGCCGGTGATCATGACGATCCGGTTGGCGCCGTACTGACCTGGAATGCCAATGTCCAAGATGACGTTTTCGTCGTTCGAAGTGGAGAAGGCGTCATAGACGGTGAAGGCGGTCATGGCACCGGACGCGTTCACAGTCCTGGACCCAAACAAATAACTGCCGTTGACATTGTTCTGAACGCCATTGAAGCGGACCACCGGCTTCCCGTTCAGGCCGGCGGGGAAAGCGAGCGTGGGTTGAAGATTGGCAGACGCTTGAGCGGCATGATTGCTGTTGCCCGATTGGTCCTGCCACTGGCTGACCAAGCCTGCGCTGTTGGTGACTAGCCCTGTGTCCGCCTTGAGCCAGAGCTGCAAAGTGCCCGAGGTCACTGTGGGCAGCGTTGGCGCACCACCGCCTGAACCGCCGACCAGGACCGAGAAGGTGACGTTGGTTCCAACAAGAATGTTTTGACTCTGCGGTTGCGTCACAATGACCGGGAAAAGTTCCACCGCCAGCACGGCGTTGGAACTGAGAATTGAGCCAAACGGGCTGGTGACGGCCACCGTATAGGAACCGCTGTTGTCGCTTTGCACATTGCTCAGAGTCAATGTTGAGTTGGTGTCCAGCGCCAGGGGCGCGCCGTTCAAATACCATTGATAATTCAGCGGGGCAGTGCCGGTGGCAGTGACCGCGAAGGAGACATTGGTTCCTTGTTTCACCACCTGGCCTTGCGGTTCGGACGTGATGGAGGGCGCATTCCCCACCGCCAGCACGGCGTTGGAACTGGTAGTAACGCCGACCAGATTGCTAACCAGCACCGTGTAGGTGCCGTCATTGGTGATTTGCAAGTTGGTCAAAGTGAGAAAAGTGTTGGTCGCGCCCGCGATATTGGTTCCATCGAATTGCCACTGAAAACTTACGCCGTTGGAAGTGGTGTTTTGGAAGTACTTTTGTTCAAGATAACTTGTCACCGCAAGACGATCCGCCTCGCTCAGATAACCCTGATAGCAGATTATTTCCGCAATGTCGCCATCGAAATTCCGGCTCGAACCAACATTCGGTCCTGCCGATGAATTCAATCCTCCCAGGTAGTAACCGGCCCCCGGCGTGAGCGCGCCATTCACCGACAAAGTGAAATTAGTCCCGCTGGTGGTCGTGGCGTCGAACATGTTCAGTGTGTCAAGGTTCGTGTCCAATCGGTCGGTTCGGATTCGGTAGGTGTTGGTCGGAACGACAAACGGGGCGCTGAAATCATAGGACCAAAAACTAAAATGCAAATCGCCGCCGGTGATCATGGCGATCCGATTGGCGCCATACTGACCTGGAATGCCAATGTCCAAAATCACGTTTTCGTCGTTGGTGGCGGAGAAGGCGTTATAGACGGCGAACTCCGTCATGGCGTTGGACACGTCCACGGTTCCAGACCCAAACAGGTAACTGCCGTTGATGTTGTTCTGAATGCCATTGAAGCGGACGACCGGTTTGCCGCCCAAGCCGGCGGCGAAGGCCAGGGTGGGTTGCAGGCTGGCGGTCGCTTGAGCGGCGTTATTGCTGTTGCCCGATAGGTCCTGCCACAGGTTGACCAGGCCGGCGCTGTTGGTGGTCACCCCAGTATCCGCCTTGAGCCAAAGTTGCAGTGTTCCTGAAGCGACCGAAGGCAGCGCTGATGAACTGCCCGTCGCGATCACCGAAAAGGTGACGTTGCTTCCAACGTCACCGTATAGGTTCTGAGGCTGCGTTATGATGATCGGGAACAGTTCGACCGTCAGCACGGCGTTGGAACTCAGGATCGAACCAAACAGGCTGCTGACGGCCACACTGTAGGAACCGCTATTGGCGCTTTGCACATTGGTCAAGGTCAAGGATGAGTTGGTGTCCTGCGCCAGGGCCGCGCCGTCAAGATACCATTGATAATTTAATGGCGCCGTGCCAGCGGCAGTGACGGTGAGGGATACATTGGTCCCCTGAGTTACCTCCTGACTCTGCGGCTGGGCTGTGATCGAAGGGGCATAACCCACCACCAGCATGGCGTTGGAACTGGTCACGACGCCCACTAGATTACTGACCGTCACGGAGTAAACACCCACATTGGCAAATTGCACGTTCGTCAAAGTCAGCGTCTCATTGGTCGCGCCTGCGATGTTGGTTCCATTGAATTGCCACTGAAAACTCAGTCCGCCTGGGGAGCCGCTTAGGAAATACTTTTGTTCAAGGTAGCTTGTTACTTGCAACCGATCCACCTCGCTGAGATAACCCTGGTAACAGATTATTTCCGCAATGTCGCCATCGAAATTGCGGCTCGAACCCACGGTCGGTTCGATCGATGAATTTAATCCCCCAATGTAGTAACCGGGCCCCGGCGTGACCGCGCTACCCACCGGCAAAGTGAAGTTCGTCTCGGTGACGCCGGTGGCGTCGAACATGTTGAGTGTGTCGAGATTCGTGTCCAATCTGTCAGTTCGGATGCGATACGTGTTGGTCGGAATGAGAAAAGGGTCGTTAAAATCAGAAGCCCAAAAGCTAAAATGCAAATCGCCGCCGGTGATCATGGCGATCCGGTTGGCGCCATACTGACTTGGAATTCCTATATCCAAAATCACGTTTTCGTTGTTGGTGGCGGAAAAAGCGTCATAAACGGTGAACTCCGTCATGGCATTGGGCACGTCCACGGTTCCAGACCCAAACAGGTAACTGCCGTTGACGTTGTTCTGAATGCCATCGAACCGGACGACTGGTTTGCCGCCCAAGCCGCCAGGAAAGGCCAGGGCGGGCTGTAGGGCGGTCGTAGTTTGAACCGCGCCATTGTTGTTGCCCGATTGGTCCTGCCACATACTGACCAGGCCCGCGCTGTTCGTGGTCACGCCTGTATCTGCTTTGAGCCAAAGTTGGAGAGTTCCTGAACTGACCGGAGGCAGCGTTGATGAATTGCCGGTGGCGCTGACCGAGAAGGTGACGTTGCTTCCAATGTCACCGTATTGGTTTTGGGGTTGCGTCACGATGATGGGGAACAGTTCGACCGTCAGCACGGCGTTGGAACTAAGGACCGAGCCAAACGGACTGCTCACGGCAACACTATAGAAACCGCCATTCGTAGCCTGGACATTGGTCACCGCGAAGGTTGAGTTGGTGGCCTGCGCCAAGACTGTGCCGTAGAAATACCATTGATAGCTCAATGGCGCCGTTCCCGCCGCTGTCACGCTGAACGTCGCGTTTGAGCCTTGAACCAACTCCTGGTTTTGCGGCTGAGTGACGATTGAGGGCGCATTTCCCACCGTCAATAAGGCTGCCGCGTAGTTGGATCCAAGCGTGTTGGTCACGCTCACGCTGTAAGTGCCCGCTTCGCTGAAACTGATGTTCGTGAGGGTTAAAGATGTGTTCGTTGCCCCGTTGATATTATTCCCGTCAAACTGCCATTGGTAGAGCAGCGGCGGCGTCCCGCTGACGGCAACGCTAAAACTCTTTGTGGTGCCGACGGCGGCGAACTGGTTTGTTGGCGGAGTCTGGATGGTCGGGGGCACAGGCGGCACGATTTGCAAGCCGAACTGGCGGTTCTGGGCGACGCCGCTGGTGTTGTTGCTAAACAACACCGTCGCAGTGTAGTTGCCGATGGGCAGATTGGAGGCCCCGGAACTGAGGCTGACCAATGGCGTGCTGACAGTGCCTCCAGCCGGCAACGTCCCGCCGGGCGGCGAAACTGTCAACCAAAGCGAGGTGGTCACCATCGACCAAGTCAGCGAGTTGGTCCCTCCGTTGGTCAGGACAAATCCCTCAGAGTAGATCGTGAACGGTCCGCCGGACCGTCCGATGGCCGTAAAACCAGTGTCCGGCTGGATTCCCAGGGGATCGGGGTTTGCCAGCGCATTGATCAGGCTTTGTCCGGCAGGAACGCCCCATCCTGTGCAGAGGTCATAACCGGCCACGCCATAGAACTTTTGCGGACTGGCCGAACTGGTGTTGTTCCCAGTCGTGATGTCGTGAAAGCACTGGGAATAAGTGGGGCCGGAGGCGATGGCATCGAGGGCTGAATTTATAAAACCGACCGTTGGGTGCCCAGTCATGACGGCTTGTTGGTTGACCAGCGCCGTGAATGCCGCCCACAATGGGGCCGCGCAACTCGTGCCTCCCACGCCGTCATTCTCACCATCTGCTCTCACATAGACATTGTCCGCCGTAAAGGCGACATCCGGGACGTTATGCATGGTGGTGGATCCCTTGTTGGTCGCCATGTTGATATTGGTCTGCCAGCTTGGTATGGCGTAACTGGTGCTGATCCCTCCGCCCGAGCCGATGCCATTACCCCAGTTCCATACTGTTTCCCCAACCCACGAACCGCCCGGACCGCTGGTGGACAGCGTCGTCCCTCCCACTTCGGTCACATTGGTCGTATCGCTCGGAAATGGGATCAAGCCCGTATAGGCGTCGAAATCCCCGGACGCGGCAAAAAAGCTTTGTCCCTGCGCCGCCATCTGCTGGAAGATTTGCTCGGCCACCGGGTCAGGCCCGCCGCCTGGAATATACCAGGAACAACTTAGTTGCTTGGCTAAATTGTCATTGGCCATGCGATTAAGCATGTCATGCCAACTGCCATTAGGTCCTGCCTCATAGACAATCACCTTGGACAGTCCCGGCGCCATGGAGATGGCCATTTCAATATCCAAAGACACCTCGACTTCTCCGCCATCGCCGGTGGGATGGCCACTGAAGCCGTCCAGCAGCACATTGGTCAGCGGGACGCTCGGCAAACCGGCCAGGGACTCATAGTAGGTAATGTCGCTGGTCGTATATCCATCGAACTCCAACAGACCGACACTCTGGCCCGAGCCTGTCAAGACGGAATCCGGCACGTAAGCCGCCCGGAAATCCTTTCCTATGTAATATCCATCCGGTCCCGAACCGAGATCGGGTGAAGTAATCTGAGCGTGATTCATAGGAAGCCGAAAAAACAACGGACTCGACGGCGCGTAATTGTCCAATCCGCTGATGCCCAGCACTGGCGCCGCAAGGTCCAGCGTCGGTTCCTTGTCCGACGCGTAAAAGGTTCGCGCCTCGGTAGGGTGCTGATAAACGTTTATTTTAATGTGTAACGCGCGTTCCAGTTCCGGGACCGCGCCGCTGACGTCCAGCACGACGCGATTAGGATGCCGTTGGGTGACCCGCAATCCATTGGCCTGCACGAAAGCGATGACCGCCTGATAATCGTTGGCCGTCGGCCCAAAACGATCGGTGAATTGTGCGGGAGTCAGATAGCGGTGGTAATTGGGACTGGCCGGATCATAAAGTTGACGGAGCAACTGGCCAAGCTCGGTGGTATTCCTTAAAGGCAAACCGATGGCCAAATCCAGCCGGTTGGTGGCCGCCAGGCGTTCCAGCGGCCTCAGTTCGGCCGTTGCCGAAGGAACGATATTGTGCAACACCTGCCCTGCCGCCGCTGAAACGGGCCGCATGAACCACAGGGCAAGGCATCCTAGCAAAAAAGCCGGAACAGGTGAATGAATGAACATGGTCGGACATAGCCGGGTCCGCAAAGACTTGGTTTTCATGGTTACGACTTCATCTGAATTAGTTTGAGGACGAACTGTGCCACGCTTGCAGAATTAGTCAAGGGCGTTTCACATTTCCATGATTCATCGTGCGCCGAATCAGCTTGCTCTTCACGCGAAAGCGTGCGAAATAGATGCCTGATGATTTGTAGTGGATGAGATTGATCATACAGCTTTTGCCTCGGTAGCTCAGTTGGTCAGAGCAGTTGACTCTTAATTGAAGAAGGCTCTTATCCTGGATCATCACACCTCATCTCGACCTTGA
>Ga0302326_10023590_pt1 | contig 12532 bp, 10 predicted proteins | sample Palsa_T0_3_FD_202264 | JGI IMG/M metagenome (GOLD analysis project Ga0302326, IMG submission 202264) | Peat permafrost microbial communities from Stordalen Mire near Abisko, Sweden - Palsa_T0_3 | ecosystem: Environmental > Terrestrial > Soil > Palsa > Peat permafrost | place: Sweden: Abisko... | reverse complement strand
AACTTGAACCATACCTGTGGACACCCAAACAGTTGTCATCCTCGACTTCGGCTCGCAATATACGCAGTTGATCGCGCGCCGCGTGCGTGAACAGAAGGTCTACTCCGTGGTGCTGCCTTGCACCGCGCCGCTGGACGAAATTCGCAAGCTCCATCCCGCGGCCATCATTCTTTCCGGCGGCCCGTGCTCGGTTTACGACGACGACGCACCGATTGCCGACCCGAAAATTCTTGAGCTGGGACTACCCGTGCTCGGCATTTGTTATGGCCTGCATTGGATGGCGCACAATCTCGGAGGCAAAGTTCGCCCTGCGCCGGTCCGCGAGTACGGCCATGCCGAAGTCCGCATCCTTGACAAGAATCTCGCGCTCTTCCACGGCCTGCCTGATGAAATCGCGGTCTGGATGTCGCACGGCGATGACACTCTCGAGCTGCCGAAGGGCTTCTCGCTCACCGCCGAGACATCGAACGCCATCGCTGGCTTCGCCAACGAGTCGCGACAGATGTACGCGGTCCAGTTTCATCCGGAAGTCCAGCACACGCCGCTGGGCGCCGAGGTCATCCGCAATTTTCTCTTCCGCGTTGCCAAGCTCGAACCGAGTTGGACGCCGGAGCACTTTATCCAATCCACCATTGCTTCTATTCAGGCGCAGGTGGGAGAAACCGGCCACGCCATCTGCGCGCTTTCCGGCGGCGTTGATTCTTCCGTCGCCGCGGTCCTCGTGCATCGCGCCATCGGCGATCGCCTGACCTGCGTCTTCGTCAATAACGGGGTGTTGCGCAAGAACGAGTTTGAAAAAGTGCAGAAGAACATGCGCGACAATCTTGGGCTGCGCCTGGTCGCGGTCGATGCCAGCGATCGCTTCCTGAAAAAACTCGCCGGCGTCACTGATCCCGAGCAGAAGCGCAAGGTCATCGGCGCGGAATTCATCTCCGTCTTCGACGACGAGGCCGGAAAAATCTTCAAGGCGGAAAAATCAGGCGGCGAAGAAATCGCCTGGCTGGTGCAGGGAACGCTTTACCCCGACGTCATCGAATCCTCCAGCGTCAAAGGGCCGTCGCAGACGATCAAGAGCCACCACAACGTCGGCGGCCTGCCCGAGGGCATGAAGCTGAAACTGATCGAGCCGCTGCGGGAGCTGTTCAAGGACGAAGTCCGGCGCATCGGCCGCGAGCTTGGCATGCCGAAAGATATCCTCGAGCGCCAACCTTTTCCCGGCCCCGGGCTCGCGGTGCGCATTCTCGGCGAAATTACGCGGGACCGCGTTGCGCTCCTGCAGGAGGCCGACGAAATCGTCGTCGACGAAATCAAGGCCGCCGGCCTCTACACGCAGATCTGGCAAAGCTTCGCCGTGCTGCTGCCGATCAAGAGCGTCGGTGTCGCGGGCGACCAGCGGACCTATGCCTACACCTGCGCGATTCGCGCGGTGAATTCCGAAGACGGCATGACAGCCGACTGGGTGCCGCTGCCGTACGAAGTTCTGCGGAAGATTTCGAACCGGATCGTGAATGAGGTGAAGGGCTTCAACCGGGTCGTCTACGACATCACGCAGAAGCCGCCTGGCACGATTGAGTGGGAGTAATCATCGCCGCGCGATTCCGGCTGAGCCGAGTCCGCAGCTCCCCAGTAAACATTTTGTGACACGCCAGGCAAAGCGTCCGCAGATTGGACAGGTCGCACTCGCCGCCGCCCTCCGCCACCGGGACAATATGGTCGGCGTCCCAGAGGCTCTTCCGCGAGATCTTCTTCAGACCCCAATAGCCGAGTAGGAATTTCCGCTGCTTGCCGCGCGAGCGCCTCAACTGCGCCCATGCTGCGCGCGTGTCTACAGTGCAGTAGGCGCAGATGCCGCGGTCGCGATGGAAGACATGCGTGCGCAGATAGCTTGTGTCGGTGCGAAGGCGCCACGCGTGCACGCAATGGTCGGAGCAGAAGCTGCGGCGCCCTTTCGGTACCTCAACACGGCACCAGCGGCAGAGCAGCCGGCCATTTTCTCCGCGTGGCAGTGCGCGATAGTCAGCGCGTCCCCCGGCCATCGTACGTGCAGTCGACACACTCTACTTCTACGCAAACTTCGTCGCGCAAAAAAGTGACTGCCTTGGGTCACCGCTTCAGCAAACTTCGCTGACCGGCTTCCACTCTTTATTCTGGCTCTGCGCCACGGCCTTGTACGTGATGTGGCCGTGATAGGTATTCACGCCCTCGCGAATACTTAGATCCGTGCGAATCGCTTCACTTGCGCCGATTTTCGCCAACTTCATCACGTAAGGAAATGTCGCATTCGTCAGCGCCAGCGTGCTGGTGTACGGAACCGCAGCCGGCATATTCGTCACGCAATAATGCACGACGCCGTCGACCACATACGAAGGATCGCTGTGCGTCGTCGGCTTCGCGGTTTCGATGCATCCGCCCTGGTCAATCGCCACGTCGACGATAACCGCGCCCTTCTTCATGTCCTGCACCATCGCTCGCGTCACGATCTTTGGCGCTGACGCACCGGGAATCAGTACGCCGCCGATGACCAAGTCGGCCTCGCGGACTGCGCGCGCAATGTTGTAGCTGTTCGACGCCAGCGTGTAGAGGCGACCATTGAAAATGTCGTCTAACTCGCGCAGCCGGTTCAAGCTCAGGTCGACGATGGTGACATTTGCGCCCGACCCCAGCGCCATCTTCGCTGCGTTCGTCCCGACCACACCGCCGCCGATGATGCAGACATTTCCCGGAGGCACACCGGGAACGCCGCCCAGCAACACGCCACGTCCACCGCGCTCGCTCTCGAGATAACTTGCCCCGACCTGCACGGACATGCGGCCTGCAACTTCGCTCATCGGCGTCAGCAGCGGCAATCCACCCTGCCGGTCGCGAATGGTTTCGTATGCAATTCCTGTGACGCGCTTTTGCAGCAGAGCATCGGTCAACGCCGGCAGCGGAGCGAGATGCAGATAGGTGAACAGCGTCAGGCCGTCACGAAAAAACAGCAGCTCCTTGTCGACCGGCTCCTTGACCTTGACGACCATGTCGGCGTGTCCCCACGCCTCGGCGGCGTTGCCAACAATCTCCGCGCCCGCGGACTGATACTCGTCATCAGGAAACGCGGACAGCTCACCCGCTTTGGTCTCGACCAGCACCTTGTGGCCGGCCTCGGTCAGCGCCTTGACTCCCGCGGGAGTAATGCCGACGCGCGTTTCGTGGTCTTTCACTTCCTTGGGAACGCCGAGAATCATGGCAGCCGTGTCCTCCCCTTGCGCACGCCCATCCTACTAGAGCGGCTTGTGGGTATGAAACCGCGGGCGCTGCGCTAGACGGTTTTCCTGCGCCAGCCGCCGAGGATCGCTCCGGCAATCGCCATGCCAGCGAGATCGTATCCGTAATTGATCGCCCAAAGCTCGAGCGAGCGGCCCTCGAATAGCTGCGCGGTCAGCGTCGTCGTCAAGACGAATGCAGCCCAAAGAAAAATGCCGAGCAGCGTTCCGGTCGCCAAGTTCGCGTTGCGCCAGCGGCAGGCCACGGCAATCGCATAGCAAAGAAATATCTGCGCGACGAATGAAATCAGGTAAGCGGTGGCGACGTTCTTCGGCTGCGTCTTCGGCGTCATTCCTTCCAACGCCATCCAAGGTTTCGCAAACAGCAGGCCGTACCAAAGAAAGCCGAGAAAGAAAAACGCAATGGCCGAGACCAGGACTGCGAGATAGTTCACTTTCATAAGAAGCTCTCCGGGAAGTTACCGCGGAAGTGTAGCAACGACTACTCTCCGGTATCAATCTGCGCGCGCTGCAACGTGTCACTGTAATCGACGTACACGCTCTTCCAGCTGGTGTAGAAATCCACCGCGCCTGTCCCACCTTCGCGGTGGCCGTTGCCGGTCTGCTTCACTCCGCCGAATGGCAAGTGCACTTCCGCGCCAATTGTCGGCGCGTTCACGTAAGTGATGCCAGCCTCGAGATCGCGCATCGCCTCGAACGCGTAATTCACGTTCTTCGTATAAATCGATGTCGACAGGCCGAAGCTAATGCCGTTCGCCATTGCCACCGCTTCTTTGAATGACCCAAACTCGAGCAGCGCGACGACCGGACCGAAGACTTCCTCCTGCGCGATCCGCATGCTCGGCTTGACGTTGCCGAAGACCGTTGGCTCGAAGAACCAGCCATGCTTGTGGTCGCCCTTGGTCAGGCGGTCGCCGCCGCAGAGCAGCTTTGCGCCCTCGGCCAGCGCGATGGTTACGTAATTCTGCGCTGTCTCAGACTGTTGCTGATTGATCTGCGGGCCCATCTGGATTTTCTCGTTCAGGCCATCGCCGACGCGCAGCGCCTTGGCGCGCTTGACTAAGCGCTTCGTAAATTCCGAAGCAATTTTCTTATGCAGCAGGATGCGGCTGGTGGCGGTGCAACGCTGCCCGGTCGTGCCGAACGCACCCCAAAGCGCGCCCTCGACAGCGAGGTCGAGATTCGCGTCGTCCATGACGATCATTGCGTTCTTGCCGCCCATCTCGAGCGAACACGGTTTGAACAAGCTGGCTGCTTTGGCGCCGACTTCGCGGCCGACGGCGCTCGATCCGGTAAACGAAATTGCGTTCACCTTAGGATGATCGATCAGCGGCGCGCCGGCGTCGGGGCCGAAGCCGCTGACAATATTGACCACGCCCGGCGGCAGACCCGCGTCCAGCATCGTCTGCACCAGGTTGTAAGTTGACAGCGGCGTGTCCTCTGCCGGCTTGATGACGCAGGTATTGCCGCACACCATCGACGGAAAAATCTTCCACGACGGAATTGCCATGGGAAAATTCCACGGCGCGATCATGCCGATGACGCCGACCGGCATCCTGACGGACATGGCGAATTTGTTGCGCAACTCGGACGGTGTCGTCTGCCCAAACAGCCGCCGGCCCTCGCCGGCCATGTAGTACGCCGTGTCGATCGCTTCCTGGACATCGCCGCGCGTCTCCGCCAGCACCTTGCCCATTTCGCGTGTCATCTCGCGGGCGTACTTTTCCTTGCGCTCGCTCAGCAGCTCGCCGGTCTTGTAAAGAATCTCCGCGCGCTTGGGAGCTGGCACGAGACGCCACGTCTTGAACGCCTCGGCCGCAGCTTCAACCGCCGCGTTCACATCTTCCGCACCGGAGGCAGGGAAGGAGCCGACCACGTCGCGGGAGTCCGCCGGGTTGGTGTTCTGATAAAACTTGCCACTGCGCGCGGCGAGCAATTCGCCGCCGATAAGGTTCTTATAAGTCTTGATAGCCATCCCGCCTATGTTACCCGCTGGCCCGCACGTCAGGCCAACGGCTAATGGACGTTGATGGTCGCGGGCGTAGAGGTTGACCCTGAGTCGAGGGTGTCGCCCGCATAGGTCGCGCTAATGGAGTAGCTGCCGGCCCCGAGGTTCTTGGTGGAGAAATTTATAATCGCTGCGCCTTGGGAGTTCAGCGCGGCGCTGGCAAAGTTGTAACCTTCGAAGGAGAAATTCACCGTGCCGGTCGGCGCCCCGGCTGCGGAGGTACGGGTGACCGTCGCAGTGAGCGTAACCGGCTGGCCGGAGGTCACAAGGGAGGGATAAACGGACAGCGTCGTCGTGGTCACGTTTCGAATCGTGACCGCCTGCGGAGAAGAGGTGGATGGATAGTTATATGCGTCTCCGGCATACTTGGCGGTGATGTTGTAATTTCCTGCGGGGATGCCTGCGGTTGACTGAGTCAGCGTGGCAACCCCCTGGGCGTTCAGCGCTGCCGTGCCAAGGCTGCGCGTGCCGTAAAGAAACGTGACCATCCCAGTCGGCGCACTTCCAGAAACGTTGGATGTGACGGTCGCGCTCAATGTCACCGGCTGGCCGGCAGCCGGGATGCTTGGGCTGGCGTTGAGCGAGGTTGTGGTTGCGACTTCCGCGGCGGAAATTGTCACGGTTGCCGGATAAGAAGCAGAGCCGGTCAGATTGTTGTCGCCGTTGTAGGCAGCGGAAATCGAATAAGTTCCAGGGGGAATGCCGGCGCTGGAAAGATCAAAAGTTGCGGCTGCCGAAATGGACGGGTATGTGCTGCCGGGCTGAATCTTTGCTGACGCCAGAATTCGCGATTGATAGAAGAGCACGATCGTTCCCGTGGGAGCCAGGCCGACGTTGTAACTATTCGCTCCGGTGACAGTGGCAGTTACCGCCACCGGTTGGCCTTCGCGAACCGGAGCTGAGGGCCCAACGAGTTGAGTTACTGAGGCTATCGGGGCTGTGACAACCACGGTGGTATTTCCACTCGAGCCAGTTACCGCGCAGCCGCTGGAGCTGAATCCGCTGAAGGTCGCACTTACCGCATAGGAACCCGGGCCATAGATCAATCCTAGATTGCTGCTTTGGAAGGTAGCGGCAGTGTCGCTTCCCGAGTCACCGATGACAAAGCTTTGACCCTGGAGATTCAGCGTGAGGGTGGCTTGGCCAAATATATCCATGCAGTCGTTATTGTCCCAGGATGCGCCGGCAACGCCACTTATAACTCCATTGCTGGAACTCGCGGTGACCGTCGTATTGCTGGGATAAGTCTGGGCGAAAGCTGGGCACGATGCGGCCAGGCAAATGATTGCGGAAACCGAAAGTGTCATGCCGCCGAACTTCACTCTCCTGCCTCCGGTGTGACTTCCAGTAACTCGAGTATAGGTCCGTTTGTGGGTCGCGGCTCGACTTACTCGCAGATAAATTAGTTTGCGTGGGGGGCCTGAGCCTCGCGCCGGGCAAACCAACGTCGCAGACCGCGCCGGGTTGGCTCCTCGAACCAGAGAAACACCGCGGTTGAGAAAGCGATCAGCAAGAGTGGATAGAGCAAGGCCGAAGCCGATCCAGCCCATTGCGGCGTGAAGCGAGTAAGTGCGTCGCCAAGCATGTTACGAACCGGAAATTGCATGAGATAGATGGCATAACTCGCTCCGCCGAGAACTAACATCACTCGGATCGATAAGAAGCGCGCGACTAATGTCCCACCATACGCCAGTTCATATAACAGCACTGCATCCGGAATCACGAGCAGCGAAATCCACGGACCATGCAGCGTCGCCAGCAGCACCAGTTCGGCGACAATCGCGGTCCACAGCAGCCACGCATGCGCCTGCTGTCGCCCGGAGCGGAGATAGTGCAGGCCAAGCCCAATCCCCAGGACAAACTCCGGCAGCCGCCGCAGCGGCGTCGGCGTCCAGCGGAAGAGCGCCGCGATCCACGCCGTGTGAATCTGCTCCGGCTCGGCCAGCGTGGTGTGGCCGAAGACGATGAACAGAGCTGTCACCGCGATCAGGATGCGCAGATGCTTCAGCCGCAGGTGGACCATCGCGGCCAGTAGCCAGGGAAATATCAGGTAGAAAAATGCCTCGCAGGAGAGCGACCAAGCCGTGAAGTTCCACGCCATCGCGCGGCCGGGATGAAACGGATCCCACGTCTGCACCATGAAGAGGCAGGCCAGCGCTGGCTTCAACCCCGGCCGGCTGAACGGATAGCTGAGCAGCAGCGCCAGCAGATAGACCGGGTAAACCCGCGCAAACCGCGCCTCCCAGAAGCGCCGCCAGCTGCCCTGGGCCGACATTTGCCCCGTGTAGGTGTAGGTCAGGATGAAGCCCGACAGCAGGAAGAAGAACGTCAGCGCGTTCCACGCGGCCAGCCAGCCCAGGTCGACCATCGGCGCGGCGGCGTACAGCCTCGCGACGAAGCCCGCTCCGTGATGGACGAACACGACCTGCATCGCCGCGATGAATCGGATCCCGGTCAGCGCCGCCAGCGACCGCCGGTTGTGCGTCAGCGGAGAACCCGACTCGGCTGGCGGAGCCATGCCCGGGTTCGGCTCAGGAACTTCGTTGGCAGGCAGGGCGGTCACAGGATGCCGTAGCCTACCACGCACGTGGCTACCCGGTAAGTTGCACAGATTTGCACGTCCCCACCGAATTCGCGCGAACAGAAAGTTCTTGCAGCGCACGCGCAGGCCGTACAATGAACATGACTTTCAGGCATAAGGATCCTTCCAAGTACAACTCATGTCGTCGAACGGTTTTCAATCGCGGCCCACGCGCACACGTAATGTGCGCTCCCTGTTCAGCATCTTCTCCAGCGACCTTGCCATTGACCTTGGCACGGCCAACACGCTGGTCTTTGCCCGCGGCAAGGGCATCGTCGTCAATGAACCCTCCATCGTCGCTATGAATAAAAACACTGGCGAAGTCGAAGCCGTCGGCAAAGAGGCCAAGGAAATGCTCGGCCGCACGCCCGGCAACATCGTCGCCATTCGTCCGATGAAGGACGGCGTCATCGCCGACTTCAAGGTGACGGAAAAGATGTTGAATTACTTCATCCAAAAAGCACATGGCCGCAAGATGCTGGTGCATCCGCGCATCGTCATCGGCGTGCCGAGCGAAATCACGCAGGTAGAAAAGCGCGCCGTGATGGACTCGGCCTATCGCGCCAAGGCGAGTGAAGTGCATCTCGTCGAGCAGGCGATGGTTGCGGCCATCGGCGCCGGACTCCCCATCACCGAGCCGAGCGGCAACATGGTGGTCGACATCGGCGGCGGGACGACGGACATCGCTGTCATCTCGCTCTCAGGAATTGTTTATTCGCGCAGCGTTCGCATGGCCGGCAATCAGATGGACGAAGCCGTGATGAATTACCTGAAGCGCAAATACAACTTGCTGATCGGCGAGCGCACGGCGGAAGCCATCAAGATGGAGATCGGTTCGGCGTATCCGCTGGACAAGCCGCTGACGATGGAAATCAAAGGCCGCAATCTGATTGAAGGCGTGCCGAAGTCGATCACCATTGACGACAGCGAAATCCGCGAAGCACTCAGCGAATGCATTGCCACTGTGATGAACGCGATTCGCGTCGCGCTCGAGCGCACCCCGCCTGAGTTGAGCGCGGACATCAGCGATCGCGGCATTGTCCTGACCGGCGGCGGCGCGTTGCTCAAGAATCTTGATCGCCGCATTCGCGAGGAAACCGGTTTGCCCGTCAGCGTTGCTGACGATCCGCTGGCCTCCGTTGTTCTGGGTACGGGAAGAATGTTGTCTGACTTCAACTTGCTGCGCAAGATTTCCGTCGAGTAACTCCTGGCCGGGACCGTGCAATTAGATCTGTCCCGGTTACAAATTCTCAACCTCGCCGGGCGGTCGCAATTTAGAAAGCCGCGCTGGCGCCGCAGGCCATGGAATCCTTTTTTGTCCGCTACCGCAATCCGCTGCTGCTGGTGGCCCTCGTGTTGCTGCAGGTCATCCTGCTGGCCAGCCAAATTCGCCGGACTGTGCCCGGCTCGAACGACGGCGGAAAAGTTCGCCTCGTCCGCCTCTGGGTGGAAGGCACAGAGTCTCCCTTCGAGAGCATGTTCCACGGTATCGGCCATGGCATTCGCTACAGCTGGAGCAATTACTTCGCACTGCGCGGCGTCAAAAAAGATAACGACCAACTGAAGGCCGAAGTCGAACGGCTGCGACTCGAGCAAGCTGCGCTGGCTGAAGATGCGCGCCAGGGAAATCGCCTGCAGGCGCTGCTCGACTTCAAACAGCACTACCTTGCCAACACGGTCGCCGCGCAGGTCATCGGTACCAGCGGCACGGACACCTCCCGCGTTCTCTATGTCGACAAAGGCAGCCACGACGGCATCAAGCCCGACATGCCTGTCATCACGCGCGACGGCATCGTCGGCAAAGTCCGCGAGGTCCTCGGCCCGCATACTTCGCAGCTTCTCCTTATCAATGACCAGACCAGCGGCGCCGGCGTCCTGCTGGAGAAGACGCGCATCCGCGGCGTGCTCCGCGGCAACACGTACGGTCAGCTGGAAATCGTCAACGTCATGCCCGACGACCGCATCCAGCCCGGCGAAAGCATCATCGCTTCCGGCGGCGACCAGATTTTTCCGCGCGGCTTTCCCGTCGGCAAAGTAGAAAAAGTCCAGCATGACCCGACGCACGATCCATATATACAGGTACTGGTCACGCCGTCTGCGGATCTGTCGCGCCTGGAAGAAGTCCTGATCGTCACCGGCCAGAGTCAGACGCGGCCCGGCGACCTTGCGGCAGACATTGCCACCAGCGAAGCTCTCGCTGAGCAGCAAAAGAAGGCTGCGGAAGTCATGGCCGAGCGCCTGCCCACCGTTAAGCCGGAGGTGACGCCGACTGGCGAAGCGCTGTCGCCTGCGCTCAAGCAACCGCCGCCGCCGCTTCACCCCGACCGCTTCTCGACCGGAGCCACTCCTCCCGCCAACGCCATGCAGCCCGGAGCCGCGACCCCCGTCGCCGCACCGGCTCCGAAGGTGAAGGCCGAAACGCCGGCCGAAGACGCGACCACCGCACCGCCGCCGGTCAAAAAGCCAAAGCCGCCGACTGAGGATCAGCCCGCACCGGCCAAGAAACCTGCAGCCAAGACGGAGGATCAGCCTCCAGCCGCCACAACTCCATCGCCGGCAGCCACGCCCGCTCCGCAGGAGACCCAGTAAATGGCGACCCTCAGTTACACAACCCGTCGCCAAGCCGTCGAGCAAACCTTCCCGCTGGCCGTCATGGTCATCGCGCCGCTACTCGCAATCTTCATCCAGGCGTACTTGCCGAAGATATTTCCGAAGTTCGCGATCCTGGATCTGCCACTCGTCGTCACTCTGTATTTCGCACTCGCGCGCCGCAGCCCGGTTTATGGCGCCATTCTCGGAGCCAGCGTCGGCATCTGGCAGGACGCATTGACCAACCTCCCGCTCGGCGTCAACGGCGTCTGCAAAACCATCGTCGGCTACATGGCCGCGTCCGTCAGCATGCGGCTCGACGTCGATAACCAGGGGACGCGCCTGCTGCTCGTCATCATCCTTAGCTTCATCAACAGCGTCCTGCATCTTTGCGTCATGCGCTGGCTGCTCAATGTTCATCAGGATTGGCGCTGGGGCATGGAAGCTCTTCGCCCGCTTCTGAACACCGCAATCGCGCTGCCGATTTTCGCGTTACTGGATATGTTCCGGCAGCGCAGTTAGTCGCGAAACTACAACCCCCGGGGCGTTCAGACACCACGGCGAACACAGTATTCTGTAGGTAGCGGCAATCGCATGGCGGACCTTCTTCAGCGCGACGACAAAGCTTCCCAGTGGAAGTTGACGGCGATTCAGTACGTGATCGTCGGCGTCCTGGTCATTCTGGTCGCGGGACTGTGGCGCTTGCAGATTCTCGACTCGACGAACTACCGCGTCCTCGCCGAACAGAATCGTGTCCGCAAAGTTCCGGTGCTCGCGCCGCGCGGAAAAATTGTCGACCGCGAAAATCGCCTCGTCGTCGACAACTACGTTTCTACGTCGTGCTTCCTGCTGCGCGAACAGAGCCAGACCATTGACGCCGATATTCCGCTCATCGCCAACGGCCTGCACATGTCGGTCGAGCAGATTCAAGCTGCGCTCAAACGTTTCCGCGGCCAGGCCAAGTACGAGCCAATCCCGCTGAAGCAGGACATCACGCCGGACGAAGTTGAGTTCATCGAGTCGCATCGCAACGAACTGCCGGAGCTTGAAACTGTGCAGGAGCCGCGGCGGCTTTATCCAACCAACGGATTCGCCGCGCACTTGATCGGCTACGTCGGCGAAGTCAGCGAGGACATGCTCGACAATCCGAAGTACGAGTTCTATCAACCGGGCGACGTTGTTGGTAAAGCCGGCGTCGAGCAGAGCTACGACGAAATCCTGCGTGGCACCGATGGCTCGCGCGATGTCGTTGTCAACAGCCATGGCAAGGAAATCGGCCAGCTCGGCAACGAGCCGTCAGTTCCGGGAAAAACGCTGCGCCTGACCATGGATCTCGACATACAGAAAGCTGCCGAGGAAGCACTGGGCGATCGCAGCGGCGCGATGATTGCCTGGGACCCGCGCACGGGAGAAGTTCTTGCGCTGGTTAGCCATCCGGCGTTTGACCCCAATGAATTTGCGGTCAAAATCCATCGCGATGAGTGGAACAAGCTGCTCAACGATCCGCACAAGCCGCTGATGGACAAAGCCATTCAGGCGCAGCTCGCCCCCGGTTCGACGTTCAAAGTTGTCATGTCGGTCGCGGGACTCGAAGAGGGCGTCGCGCAAAAAATGCACGTCTTCTGCGCTGGTGGTGCGGAGTTTTACGGCCACCTGTTCAAGTGCGACAAGCATCATGGCATGGTCGACATCGAGCACGCTCTTCCATGGTCGTGCGACACGTTTTTCTACACACTGGCGCAGCGGCTGGGCATCGACACGATCGCGAAGTACGCGCATGAGCTCGGCCTCGGTTACAAAACCGGCATCGATCTTCCGGACGAAGTCAGCGGGACGGTGCCGTCGGAAGAGTGGAAGCTGAAAACCTTCCACGAGAAGTGGTACGCCGGGGAGACCATCTCCGTCGGCATCGGGCAGGGCGCCGTTGCGGCAACACCGATACAAATGTTGCGCGCGCTTTCCGGCGTCGCCTCGGGCGGCGTTCTCAAGCGGCCTCACGTCGTTTTCCCCGATGAGCAGCCGCCGAATATCGACGAGCTCTATCCCGGGTCCGGCGATAAAACTATCCAACTCAGCTCCGACAACTGGGAG
>Ga0302326_10023589_pt1 | contig 12532 bp, 9 predicted proteins | sample Palsa_T0_3_FD_202264 | JGI IMG/M metagenome (GOLD analysis project Ga0302326, IMG submission 202264) | Peat permafrost microbial communities from Stordalen Mire near Abisko, Sweden - Palsa_T0_3 | ecosystem: Environmental > Terrestrial > Soil > Palsa > Peat permafrost | place: Sweden: Abisko... | reverse complement strand
TGCACCACACTGTGCAGGAGCGGGAATGAGCCAGAGACCCAATGGGAAGCCTTCCGGTGCGGGCTCAATTGGGCGGCCATGCTCCGTGCCCCATCCATTCCGCTTTTTTCCGCGGAATGGGTGGGAAACCAATAATGCTCGGACACCTCTATTTCCCAAAATGCTCTGGCGGGGTGCCGGGTGCCCCATCCTCGCGACGTCTTTGTTATTGCCGCTAGGGTGGGCCGGCGTGAATCTCTCTTTTCCCGCCGACCCCCGTTCTTGCGCAAACTCAGAAAAGCCCTACTCGGCCAATGTGTAAATGACCTTTATTGTCGTCTTGACCTCGATCGGATCGCCGTTCAGCAGGAATGGCTGATAGCGCCAATCTTTCACCGCGTCGAGAGCCGACTTCTGCAGCGCATCGGGACCGCTGACGACACTGAGGTTCTCGACGGTGCCGTCTTTGCCGATAACAGCCGCCAGCTCAACGGTACCTTGAACCCGGTCCTTCTTCGCGTCCGCGGGATAAACCGGACTCACCTTACTCACAATGGTCAAGGCCTCAGGTTTCACGTTGATGCTTTTCGGATTTGTGTTCGGGCCCTGCGCCGCTGGCTCCGTCACATCCATGCGCAGCGCCAGCGCCGAGGCGCAAGTCACTAACGCCACAAGCGCGCAGGCTCCGATAATTGCAAGCCGCCGGGCACGCCCGATCTCAAGACTCTTCCGCGTCAAATTCATAACTCTCCTCTCAAAAATGTTGGCATCGAAAATCCCGATGGCGTGGAGTATCCTGGGCGCCGCGCTATCTGACAGCATCGACGCCAGCCTCAACAGCGATCTTGCATAACTCTCTCGCCCTCCAACCGCCTCGGCGGCCATTGCGTCGCATACCAACTCCCGCGTCTCGGCCAGGCGCGCGCGTGTGAGCGAGAGCAGCGGGTGGTAGGCAATCGGTACCGCAACCATGCCGTACAGCAGGTTCTTTGCGAAGTCCCAACGCCTCATGTGGGCAAACTCATGCGCCAGCACAGCATCCAGTTCGTCGCGGCTGAGCTTGTCAAGAAATCCCGGTGGCAGCAGAAGTGTTTGCCGGCGGACTCCAACAGTCGCCGGGCCCGAAATGTCACCCGAAGTCGCGAAATAGACATCAGCGCTGCTGCGGACCCTGCCGAGCCTGTCCGTTGCGATTCCAAGCGCAGGTTCGAATCTATCTATTTGCCGCGCCGTTTCCGGTGTAAGTTCCAGACGCACAGCCCGCCGCCGCATGGCCTCGGTAATCCACACGCCCCAACCCAGGCGGCCGGCGAAGTACAGCAGCCCGCAGAAGTAAGCAACCGCAACCGCCGCCAAAACCTCCGCCGAGTGTCACGGCAGCGCCACTCTTGAAGCCGTGCCAGCGCCCAGGATCACCCGGGTCTGCCCATTGGGGGCGCCGCCATAAAAGAAAAACAGCGCCAATCCCCACGCCCGCTGCCAAAGCTCGCTCAAATGCAGGGTGCAAAGCGGAAGAACCGCCTCTAGCATCAGAGCGCCAACCCAGATGTGGTGCTCCATTCGTGGTCCAGCTGGCCGCGCCAGCCGTGCCGCAGCTAGTGCAGCGCAGAAAACCAGAGGAACCTGCCAAAGCGAGTTCAGCAGGTAAGCAAGAATCCACGATTCCAGCCTCGCCGCTAAAGCTGATTCAAAGAAGCTCATGCCGCGCCTCCTTCTCTGTCCAGCCGCTTGCTCAGCTCCGCGATCTTCTTCGCGTCGATCTGGCGGCTCTTGATCAGGCTCATCACCAGCTCTTCGCTCGATCCGCCAAACATGCGGTCCACCAGGTCGCGCACCGCATGGCCAGAGGCCCTGGCTTCGGTCACCGTGGCGCTATACTCGTATGCCCGGCCGTTGAGCCTGCGCTTCAGCTTGCCCTTTCGGTGCAGAATGTTCAGCATTGTCTGTACCGTGGTGTAGGCAAGCTGCTGTTCCAATCCAGCTTGCACCGCGCTGACGTTGCTCGCCCCCAGCTTCCAGATCACTTGCATTATCTGCAACTCGAGCTTGGTCAGGGTGTCCTTTTCCCGCTCTGCCATGCGTTCGTCTCCTAATGAATTAGGAGATTAGACTGGAGGAAGGAATTTGTCAACTAAGATTTTAGGAGTAATTATTCGGGAGCCTGATTAGCGGTAATAATCTACGCGACAAAAAATAGAGGATTTTTTTAAATTGTGTTGACCTGAGCCTTGTTGGTATCCCACCCATTCCGCTGGAAAACGCGGAATGGATGGGGCACACGAGTCTACAGTAAATCCGAAAATGGTCTAACGCTTCTTCGACATTTTGCCCATTGTGAGGAACACAAAAAACATCACAACCGCGAATACAACGATGGGCAACGGTTGAATCAGGGTGTCCAGGATATTCATCGAAGCCCCCATACACTCGTCAGGCGCTCTTCGCCTTCAACAACTCAAGCGCCTTGTTGAGCGCATCGTCGCCCTTGGGCGGCGCCGCTTCCTCGCTGTCATCCGCTGGGATTACTTCAGCGACAACCACGTTGGGGGTCACCGCTTCGTCCTCAATCTTCTTGCCGTCCGGGCTCTCATACTTGGCCACGGTCAGCAGCAGCGCCGCGCCGTCGGGCAGTTCGATTGTCTTCTGCACTGCGCCCTCGCCGAAGGTGCGCTCGCCCACAACGTCGCCGCGCTTGGCGTCGAGAATTGCGGCAGCCGCAAGCTCGGCAGCGCCATAAGTGCCGCGGTTCACCAGCACAGACATCGGAGCGTCGGTCAGAGATTTTGCCGGATCGGCGGTGAAAGTCTGCGTAGCAAACTTCTGTCCCTGAAGCGTGGCCAGGGTTCCCTGCTTGATGAAGAAGTTGGCCAGGCGAATTCCTTGCTCGGCGTCGTCGCCGGAGGCGTCGCGCAGATCGAGCAGCACCTTGCGAGTTTTGCCGGCAGCCTTGATCTTGGCCCCGATCTCATCCACGCGGGCCGCCGTGAGAGGGCCGGGCTTGAGGTAAAGAATCGTCGAGTTCTCGTACTGCTGCTCGGCCATCGGGATCGCAGAGGGAAGTGAGCGGGTCAGGGTCAGTTTGTCTGGATCGGCCTTCCGCGGGCGCACCAGCGAGATGGTGAGCTGCGTCCCCGGCTTGCCTTCCAGCATCAGGCGGATCACAGCCAGAGAGAGTTCGCGCGTCGACTGGTCGCCGATCGACTCAATCACGTCTCCGTCGGCAATGTGCTCATGGTCCGCCGGCGAACCTGGCGTCACGCTCACCACTGTGGCGTATCCATACCGCTTTGATACGTTGATGCCCACCTGGGCCACGCCCGTCGTCGGGCGATCTTTGTAAATCTTGTACTCCGTCGGGGTCAGGTAGCTGGAGTCGGAGTCCAGCGACTCAAGCAACCCGTGCAGCGCGCCCGTAGTCACGTCGTCAACGCTGGGCGCGACAACGTAGTCGGTCTGGACCTTTTTAAGTACCTCGGCGTAGACGCGCATCTGGCGGTAGGCGCCATCCTGGTCACCGCCGGCATGAACGCCAAACAGGCCAAACTCTCCCAGGCCGAAGCCCAGCCCGAGAGCAGCAAAGATGGCAACGGAAAGAACGAAGACTGAACGCTTGAACAATCGAGACACACTCACCACCAGGGGCTGCCCTTGAAGGGAACAGGCCGCTCACTCTATAGACGCAATCATAGCTCAAGCGGTGCTTCGATGGGAGCTTTTGCTCCAGGAGGGCGGCAAGTCTGCCAACGGGAAGGGTTCGAGGTACAGTCACTCTGGATTCGCTTTAGGCGTTTGCATAGAATTACGCAACATCGGCGCACAATGGTCATTACAAGGGAAAAAGGAAGAGGAGAAAGGGAAAATGAAGAGGGAACAAACACCGTCGACTGACCCCACCCCTCCCCCACATTTACCGCAGCCCCATGAACACAAACAAGTTACAGGTAAAACAACCCATTTCAGCCACCGAAACAAAGCACTTGCGCGCTTCCCCCGCAGCTCTCCCAACAAAAACAAACGAGTTACAACTGGGTGGGCACAAGGCCGCAGACAGCAAAAGCCGGGCGCCCCATCCATGGCGCGGCCCCACCGCGTCATGGGTGGGAAACCACGAACCCCATGGCGCGCAAGCGCCGTCTGCCCCACCGCAGGTGGCTAAAGCGAAACCCCGCGCTTCCAGGGAATGAAGTCGTTCTGTCCATGCAACTCGGCCTTGGTGAACTGTTTCCCGCTTGCCACCTCGATTGAAAGTTCCAAAAGCCTGGCCGCGCACTCAGCCACAGTTGCCTCGCCGCTCACAACGGCCCCCGCATCGAAGTCGATAATGTCGCTCATGCGCCCCGCCAGGGTGGAATTGCTAGAAATCTTGACGACCGGCGCAATAGGATTGCCTGTGGGCGTGCCCAGCCCGGTTGTAAAAAGCACCAGGTTCGCGCCAGCGCCCGCCTGCGCCGTAACGCTCTCCACGTCGTTGCCCGGCGTGCACTGCAGGGTGAGCCCCGGCGTAGTGGCGTATTGGGGATAGTCGATCACGCCGCTGATGGGCGAAACGCCGCCCTTCCGCGCCGCGCCCGCTGACTTGATTGCGTCGGTTGTCAATCCGTCGGCAATGTTGCCGGGTGACGGATTCATCTCGAAGCCCGAATGCACCGCTCTGGCGCTGGCCTGGTAAGTCTGCATCAGATCGCGGAATCGCTGCGCCAGTTTGTCCGTTGTGCAGCGATTGATCAGTTCCTGCTCCACGCCGTGCAACTCTGGAAACTCCGAAAGAATCGTCTTTCCGCCCAGGCCCACCAGCATGTCGGAGACGTAGCCCACGGTAGGGTTCGCCGAAATGCCGCTGAAGCCATCCGAACCGCCGCACTGCAATCCCACGGTGAGCGCGGAGAGCGGCGCAGGCTTGCGCTCAATGCTATTTGCTTCAGTCAGCGCGGCAAACGTCTCGTCCAAAGCTCTGCCCATCAGCGCCGCGTCCTGACCCGACTTCTGTTGATCGAAGATCAAGATTGGCTTGCGCAGCTCCGGATCGAGAGCCCGCAGCTCGTTCATCAACATGTTAGCCTGCGCATGCTGGCAGCCCAGGCTCAATACCGTAGCGCCGGCCACGTTGGGATGGTGGATGTATCCGGCCAGTAGACCGCACAGTGCCTGCGCGTCCTGGCGCGTCCCACCGCACCCGCCCTGGTGGGTAAGAAAGCGAATGCCGTCAAGGTTGGCAAAAACTCGCTCCGCGCGCGGATGCGCATCCGTTTCCGGCCGCTCGTGCCCATTCGCCTGCCGGTCAATAAGGCGCCGTACGTGCTGGCGATAACTGTTCGCGCTGCCGTAACCCAGTTCCTCTTCCAGCGCCTCTCTCATCCGGTCGACGTTGCGGTTCTCGCAGAACACAAGCGGAATCACCAGCCAGTAGTTGCGCGTGCCCACCTGCCCATCCGCGCGGTGATAGCCCAGAAAGCTGTGCCCAGCCCACGGCGAAGCATCGGGAACAGATATCGACGCCGGCTGGCGCACTGCGGAATAGTCCGCCGCTCGATGGCGCACGTTGCGTGTTGTCAGCCGGCCGCCGCGCTCAATGTGCTCGACCACTTCGGCCACCACCATGCCGTAGAGATAGACCAGGTCGCCGGGGTGCAGGGCAGTGAGCGCCATCTTATGCTTGGCGGGTACTGTCTGCGCAACCGTGCAGATGGCCGTAGACGATGCCGGGCCAAAGCTGACCGTTGTTCCTGCTTCAAGCGTCACCAGGGCGACAACCGCATTGTCTCGTTCATCGAGTTTCAGAACCGTTTCTGGCATGACGTCCCTTTCAAATTGATGGCATCGAGTCCATGCGTTGCTCACCGATCTATGCGAGCTCGGATTATCAGCTGGCATAAATTGCAACTAATGCCTGCGCGGTAATATAGCATGATTGCGCAGGCGCTTATCCCTCGCCAACAAAGGTTTTGGGTGATCAAATCAACCATGGCTTCTGACTCCAGGCCTCGCCCAACGCGCCGCATCGCGAGAATCCAAGTCATCGCAGTTTCAATTCTCTCAATAGCGGGTGTCATCAACTATATCGATCGCGGCTCTCTCTCCATCGCCAACACAACCATTCGCGCCGATCTTGGGTTTTCCGCTACGCGCATGGGGGTATTGCTCTCGGTATTTTCTCTCTCATACGCCATCTCCCAATTGCCTGTGGGAGTGCTTCTGGATCGATTCGGCGAGCGCAGAGTTCTTGGCGCGGGAATGTTCTTCTGGTCTCTTACACAGGCGGCAACTGGCCTGGTCAGAGGTTTTGCTTCCTTTGCCGCAGCGCGAGTTGGCCTTGCCGTGGGCGAGTCGCCGTTCGTCGTCTCCGGAGTCAAGACGGTAAACGATTGGTTCCATGTTCGCAACCGCGCCACTCCGACGGGAATTGTGACTTGCTCAACGACAATGGGCCAGGCCATTGCACCGCCGATTCTTACTAGCCTCATGCTGGCTTTTGGATGGCGCCGGATGTTCATGCTCATCGGCATCCCCGGCGTTTTGCTTTCCGTTGCGTGGTATGCCTTTTACCGCGATCGCAAGGATGTCCACTTGAACGACGACGAGAAGGCCTATCTCGCTGGTTCAGGCTCGACAAGCAAGTTCACCGGCATTTCATTTTCTCAGTGGCTCGGACTCTTTCGCTTGCGCACCGTATGGGGAATGATGCTCGGCTTCGGCGGGGTTAACTACACAGTATGGCTCTACATGTCATGGATGCCCAACTACCTCGAAGCAGAACGCCACTTGAGCGTTGCGGCGACAGGAACCACTGCTATTCTCCCATTCTTTTGCGGGGGGCTCGGCATGCTCCTCAGCGGCGTGATCGCCGACTATCTGATTCGCCATGGAGCGCAGCCAATCAAGAGCCATAGAACGTTGCTGGTAACTGGAATGACCTGTTCCGCCATTTGCACGTTGATGGTGCCGTACATCCCCGGTGCAACGGGCGCCGCGCTTGGCATTGGCATGGCGCTCTTCTTTACCTATCTCGCGGGAAACGCGGGCTGGTGTCTGGTGCAGTTGATCGCTCCCTCCGGATTAGTTGCCTCCGTCGGGACTATCCAAAACTTCGGCAGCTTTGTCTGCGCATCATTTGCCCCTGTCATTACAGGCTGGCTGCTTGATCGGACGCACTCGTTCCACCTGCCTCTGGTGATCTGTGCCGTCGTCTCAATTCTTGGTGCGCTCTCGTACCTTCTAATTGTGAAGGCCCCGATCCTCGTAAGCGAGCCGCACCCGCGGAGCAATTGACAGAGATGGATTAGGCAGTGTTTGGTGAGTGCAAAACTTGCCGGCTTTGTAACAGGGCATGACTTCAGTCGCGCCGAAAAACGGCGCAAAATGAATCCGGCTTTAGCCGCTGCGGGACATGTTTCACGAAGGACCGAACACTCGGTCGATTTGCCAGACACTACCTAACACGCGTCTGTTTGGAGGCTGAGGAGTTGCGAAGGCAATCTTACTGCTTCTTGCGTCGTCCGGGCCAGAACCAAAATGTGTAAAGCCCACCGATCAATAGCAAAAGAATGCCACCGAACAAGTCAGGATGGTATTGGGAAAGCATAACTTCGGATGGGTGGCGGAAATCGACAATGGCAACGACAAAGATAATGACACCATAAGTGAACAGCAACACGCCGATGAAGAACCACACCGGCAGCATGTGCGTCTGCTTGCTCATAGCTCTCCTCCTTCCGTTGATAACTCGCCTACCAGAACATCCACTGCAGAATAACGAAGAAGATTCCTACGCCAACAGCCCAGAACAGCGGCCGTTTGTATAACGGCACGCCGGCTTCACTGGGTAGATCCGTGAGTCCCCAAACCAGCCCTTTGAGCTCGTAGTCGGGCTTGGGAGCAGTAAATAGGCTCACAATCACAGTAACCATGAAACATATGAGCCATGACCAGAGCGCGCGGTAAAGATTCTCGGCCATTTCTTTGGCGTCGGGCGAAAGTGCAATCACCGCAAGATACGAGTGGTTGACCTTGACCAAAGTAAACATGGCAATCGAGGAAACGGTTCCAGCGAGCAGTCCCCAGAATCCGGCCTTGGCAGTGGCGCGCTTCCAAAACATTCCAACAATCACAGTGGCGCAGAGGGGAGCAATGAAGAAGCTGACCAACGCCTGCATGTAATCCATAATGCTTTTGAACTGAGTTACGAAATAGGCGGCGCCAATACTCAGGAATACTCCAAGAATCGTGCACCAGCGCCCGATAGCCACTAACTCGGCGTCTGATTTCACCTTCGTCAAGTAAGGCCGGTAAATGTCGTAAGTCCACACTGTGGCAAAAGCGCTCAGGTTCCCAGCCATGCCAGACATGAAGCCGGCAATGAGCGCGGTTATCCCAAGCCCGAGAAGGCCCGGCCCGCAATACCGGGCCAGCATAAGTGGAAGCACCTCGTTATATGTATGCAGGCCTTCCCCTGGCGTGCCTTCGGGAACCAGTTTGTAAGGCAGAAGAGCAAGGCCCAACAGCCCAGGAAGAATGACGATAAGCGGAACCATCATCTTGAAGTAGGCTGCAATGATGGGGGCAAGCCGCGCGGACCTGAGATCTTTCGCGGCCATGGCACGCTGAATTACAAGAAAGTCCGTGCTCCAGTAGCCAAATGCAATTACGCCGCCCAGCCCGAGCGCCATACCGGTCCAATGCACTCCCATCGGGTTCCCGGAGAATGTACCCAGGGTGCTCCAGAGGTGAACATATTCGTCGTTGTGAACGCGCTCGTGAATCTTCATTACCAGGCCGGACCATCCGCCCGCTTCGATCATTCCAAGGATAGAAACGGTCAGAACGCCGACCCAGATAAGAAAGAACTGCAGCACCTCATTGAAGATTGCGGAATACAAGCCGCCAAGAGTAACGTAGGCCGCCACGGTTAATGAGGACACCCAGATACTGAAGTGAATGTTCCATCCGAGGACGACCTTCATGACGATAGCCATGGCATACATGTTGATGCCGGACATGAGAATGGTCATGAAGGCAAACGAAATCCCGCTTAGCGCGCGGGTAGCCTCGCCATAACGCAAATGTAGATATCCCGGTACCGAGTGGGTCTTGGAGATGTAGTAAAGAGGCATCATCACCAGTCCCAGGCACGCCAATGATGGGAAGGCCGCAATCCAATAAAAGTGGGCAGCAAGGATGCCGTATTGATAGGTGGCCGCTGCCCAGCCCATTAGTTCAAGGGCGCCCAGGTTTGCAGAGAGGAAACTGAGTCCCGCGACCCATGCAGACATCTCGCGCCCTGCCATGAAAAATTGGTTCGATGTATTCGCATAACGCTTTAGGTAGACGCCGATGCCCAGCACCATGGCGAAATAAATGACGATGACCAACACATCTGCCGGGGCGAGAGAGATCAACCGGTCTGCGGACTGAAGTATTGCGGAAGCCGCAAATGAAGTTAGAACCATTGACTCGAATCTCGCAATTCACAATTGATTCTCCCGGACGTTGCCGTTCCTGGAGAGGGATATAGTAGAGCCTATCTGAATCTTTGGCAGGAAATGTGGCAGAAAAATTGACAGCAGATCCATTCACGGCCGGACGAGCCTGTCTAATTACCCCTCCGGATGGCCCTTAGCAGGATGTCCTGCTTGAATGAGGGCAGCGTAACAACGGTCTTCTCTCCACCCCGGACTTCAATCGCCGGAGAGTATTCGCCAGTTACCGGTGAGTAGAGCGTAAGGTCATAAATGCCCTGCGGTAACTTGACCGAAACCGCGCCTGCGATCAAATCTCCGGCGGTTGGGTCGCTCAACTCGCGCGAATCTGCAAGATAGGCTACGAAATCAGACCGCGATGCCGAAAGGGTTGACGCCACAAGATTCTGCGGGTGCTCGACGATCCAGTCCTCGTCAGGTTTCGAATGAATATAGTCAAACGAGCCCATGAAGTCGGACAAATGCTGCATCCAGTTGCGGATTGCCGCGCGCGAAGCAGGCGTGCCCTGCTCGCTGCCGACCGTGATTGAGAAATCGATGTAGTCATAGTGGCATCCGCTCAGCGCTGCAGTCCAAGCCCGCTTGCGATGAATGGTCCAGCCCGTCATGTCGCGATACATGCTCGCAGTATTATCTTCATCCAGGACTACGGGCTTGGGCCGGGAATAGGATGCGCGGCAAAAACCCTGAACACCATCAAGCTTCAACTCCTTCGACATGAAGTTACCCATTTCAAATACCTTGCCATTGAATTGGGTGTTGGGCAGCGGATGGTCATTCACTATGTCGAAGATGTCATTGGCGAATGTAGCGTCCATGGGAAATGCGTTCTTGGCGGCATAACTGAAGGCTTGCTGGCCAGAGAGAAGATGAGGCCGGTTGAGCTGCTGCATCTCATCGCGCATAACTCGCGCCATCTCCTTCTGCCAGGCGTCCACTTCTGCGCTTGAAGCGTGCCCGGCAAAGCCGCCGCCCGGCTCGTTGCAGATTTCGTAATACACATTGTCATACCCGCTGGTTTCCTGAATGATCTTCCGGGCGTACCTGGTCTGCCAGCGGACTAGCTCTGAATTCTTGAGCGAAATGTAGTCCTGCCATTCGACAGCGCCAACATGTTGCAGGTTGTTCTCCGCACGCAACGGATTCAGGGCCCAGACACCATCTGCATATGTATTGCTGAAGACAGTTAGCTCAACCACGATGCCGCGTTTAGAAGCAGCATCGAGAAAGTGGTGCAATCGGTCAAAGTATTCTGGGTTCCACTCATCCAAGTCATAAACAGGTTCGCCATCCATGGCCTTACCTGGACCGGTGCGCTTGAATGGGGCGATAAAGTCAGGAGATTCCGGCTTGCAGGGAGATGAAGGATTACGGGCGCTCTGCAATTCCCGATAGAAAAGGAAAGTTCGGGTCATGGTCATCTTGTGCGACAGGGCGTCGTCGAGATATTTCTCGTAATCAAACGGGCGATTGATGACTGAACCATAATGCTCCGACGCGGAGACAAGCAGCAGCGGCTTGCCGCGAAACAGCAGATACTTCGGATTCTCTGGATCGATCTTGACCGCATCTTGACCGCGCGCGGCACCTAGAGCTGCGAGTGCCAATACAAGTATCCCCAACCAGACTTTCCTGTTTTTCATAATTCCCATTCGGGCCGACTGCAAAGATCAGCCAACACCAATAGCCTATTGCGGCTCAATCAGCGATGACGAATCATCGGTGCTCCCGCAATGTTGAGATGCACACGATAGACGCTGCTGCTGGCCGTTATGTATAGAGTCTTGCGATCCGGTCCGGCCCAGGCGACGTTAGACACTTTTTCGGGCATGAGAATGGTGCTCAAAGGTTTTCCGTCGGGCGAAAATATCCACACGCCGCCAGGACCCGCGCTATAGATATTTCCCTGCTCATCAAGCTTCAACCCATCGGGCGCGCCGGGGCGAGGGTCAGAAGTGGCGTCGTAGATTACCTTTGCCTCAGTCAACGAGCCATCCGGCTGCACGCGATAGCGGAGCCACAGTTTCTTTGGTTCGGAGTTATCAACGTAAAGATACTTTTCATCCGGCGAGAATGCGATTCCGTTTGGTCGGGTAAGGTCACTGACTAACAATTGCAAGTCCGAGTTAGCGGGGGGCGCTCCGGGCTTGTGCTTCAGAGCATGAGGCAGGCGATAAACTCCGTTCACCGTGAGCTGCTTTTCTGGATCGTCGTCCTTCTGCGTGCGCAACCCGTATGGCGGATCGGTAAAATAAAGCGCGCCATCGGAGCTATAGACAAGGTCGTTGGGGCTGTTGAGCCGCTGACCTTGATATGAATCCGCAAGGATGGTTATCGGCGCTACCGGATTTAGCGACTCCAGCCGGTAGACATCGCGTTGCGCGTGACCTGCAACCGTCAGGCGGCCGACATCATCAAGCGTCATTCCATTCGACCCCGATTCGGGGCCGCCGTACGGAATGGAACCCTTGTATCCGCTGGGTTTGATGAAGGTGCTCGCTCCCGCATCCGGCGTCCACTTTTGAATGCTGTTGCCCGGTATATCCGCGAAGAAAAGACTGTCCTTCGCCCACACGGGGCCTTCGGTCCAGGTGTACCCAGTGGCGATGCGCTCAAGCGCGGCGCCGGCCGGGATGATGCGATCAATCGATGCATCCAGCTTGTCGAATTTCAGTGGTGTCGAGTTCTCAACCTTAGCGCCATCATCTGCCGATGGGTTGGATCGCGCGCTGACATTCACCTGATTGATCATGGCTGCACTCAAGGCGGCAGCAGCAATCAGGAGAAACAGTTTGAGCTGTCGCATCTCTCTCATTGAATTCTTTCTGAAACTTGATTTTGCCCTAACCTGATCTCTGGCGGTGGTTAACTCAGGTGAAGCAACACAGTCTGGAAAAGCTGGCCATCCACGATTAACTCTTTGGTTGACGCCTGTCAAGGGGTGTCAGCGCACAGCAAGATACCTGGCTGCCATGGCCTTGATGAAACTAATGCCATCAAAGGCCACTGACTCTGGCGTCGCCGCCAAATCGCGCCAGATTGCCGCCGCTGTTGCAATCTCTGGAATGTTTGAGCCGAAA
>Ga0302326_10023588_pt1 | contig 12532 bp, 12 predicted proteins | sample Palsa_T0_3_FD_202264 | JGI IMG/M metagenome (GOLD analysis project Ga0302326, IMG submission 202264) | Peat permafrost microbial communities from Stordalen Mire near Abisko, Sweden - Palsa_T0_3 | ecosystem: Environmental > Terrestrial > Soil > Palsa > Peat permafrost | place: Sweden: Abisko... | reverse complement strand
GCGCGGTTTTGGGGCGCGGTTTTGGGGCGCGGTTTTGGGGCGCGGTTTTGGGGCGAAACCCGAAGGGTTTCGTACCCCAAAACCTTCCTTGCTGTCGGTTGATTTTAAAAATTTGCTCTTTTCACGGGGCTAACCACGCACAACTTATAGATTTTCTTTTTGGGGGTTTTGCGACGTGCATTTTCCGCTCGTTCGCCTGATCAGTTCGCACACGTTGCACCCGGTTAAAAGGGGGCAATGTATAAGTGCTTGCTTTGGGATTTGGGCCGTCGTTATCGATCAGGGGGCCGCGTGATCAGAAACCGGTGTTTTGTGGTTTTTGACGCGACGGGTTCTTCGTGATCGTCGCCGAGATAAATCTCGATGGCGTCGGCAATGAATTGTTCAAGCGAGATGCCTTCTTTTTGCGCGATGCGCTCCACCTGGCGGTGCAGCTCGTCGGGGATGTTGATCTCGACTAAAACCGGGCTTAACCGCGCGTGAATTTCCGCTTCGGGGCAACCCCCCGGCTGGGCGGTTTATAGTCGGTGGTGACTTTCCAACTGTAGCGGGCTGCCAGAAGTGCAACCGCCTGGCGCTGCTGATCGGCGGTGAGCTGGTCTAGTTCTTCAGTGGCCGTCTCTATGGCGGCAAATTCGCTGCGGTTGTCGGGGTTCGGAGCTAGTTCAATCTTCTTGGCCGATGGCTGTAAATTCCAGCCGTAGCGGGCGGCAAGGAACGCGCAAACCTGGCGCTGCCGGTGGCCGTCGAGCTGGCCAACGACCTGGGCGGCGGCGGCAATCGCCGGAAATTCGGAAACGTCGGCGGTCACACTTTGCGCCAATCTTGAAGGGTGATTTTCAGCCCGGCTTTCTGCATCGCCTGAAAATCAGCGGTATTGCCCGTGACCAGGGGGAGGTTTAGCCGTGCTGCCACTGCCCCAATTAAACAATCGGGCATCTCAAGGGTGTAACCCTGCCGCCTGGCTGCCCCTTTCACCTTGGCGGCGGTGAGATAGTCCGCTTCGGTCGGCAAAATCTGTTCGTTGTTTTGAAGCCATTCAAGCGTTGTTTTCAGTTGCTTGGCGGCGTTTTTGGCTTCCAAACCGAAAGCCATTTCGTAAACGGTGACGCTGGTAAAAGTAAATCGGGTGTGGCTCTCGGCGTAAAGATCGCCGTTTTTTACAACGTTGGGGTCATGTTCTTTCAGATATTCCGACAGGATGTCGGTGTCGATAATGACCCGCTGCATGCCTTTAGGCCAACGTTTGGGCCGATGGGCGGCGGCGCTCTGCCATAGCCAGGGCAACCGCTTCGTCAAGGATTTTGGCGTCAGCCGGGTTTTTGAATAACCCCTTGCCTTCCTTGATGAAGTTGCGCTCCTGGGCGGGTTTTGCGCTGCGCAGGATGCTGCGGACGGCTTCTTCAGCGGTCATGTGCTGCGCGTTCATCACGTGTTCCACGGCCAAAGCTTCCGGGCTGTTGTCGGGGATGTGGATTTGCGGAATGTCAAAGCTCATGGTTCAGCCTCCTTCTCTCGATATTATGGCTTTCGACGCTGCATGTCGAGCTAAAAGCGTCAAACCCAGGCGCTTTTTCCCCTTAACCCTATCTGAACTTTTCCTAGCGGGTTCTGGCCGATGTCGAGGGCGGTGTCCTAAAACGCCCTCCCTGGGGCGCTCGAAGTTGGATGGTTTTGCCAACTTTTTTAGGTGCCCTTTACTTCGGACAAGTTCAGCGGCAATCTGTCTCCCAGGGTTAAGGGGAAAACTCCGGATCGTCTTCTGTGTGACCGAAGGGAACTCCATTGAGGGAAAGTGGCGGGTTTCTCTCACTATGGCCGGAAAGGGCCTAAATTTCGATTTCTAGGGGGGGTTGCCCCCCATAGCCGTTAACTTAAAGGCATCTTTTTTGTTCTGTAATTCGTCTTGAAGTTGATGGTGTCAACTTGCGAGTTTTTCGACTGGAAATGGGAGCATGTGCGGGAGTTTTTGCCGTTCGATTTGGACGGATTGGCGGTTGAAACGGGGGCACTCCTGCGGCGCCGCGCGGTGGTGGGAGGGGAGGCCCTTGTACGGACTTTGCTGCTCACCGCCTGCCCCAAGACGAGCCTCTCGCAGGTGTGCCTTCTGGCTCGGGAAGCGGGTTTGGCGGACATGACCAAACCTGCTCTGTTCAAGCGCTTGGCAAATGCGGAAGAGCTTCTTCGCAAGTTATTCGAGTCGACGCTCAGGTATTCGGTCGATACGGGCGAGCGATGGAACGGACTGAACCTGGTTGCGGTCGACGCAACGTGTTTATGCGGTCCGCGCGCTTCCGGAACCGACTTCCGCTTGCACACGGTGTATGACCTTGGCAAAGGCGCTCCAAGGTCGGTCGACCTTACCGACGTTCACGGAGGCGAGAAACTGGCGCGTCATACGAGCTTCGGCAAGGGTGATCTCGTTATAAGCGATGCGGGCTACGGTCCACGGTGGTTTCCGCTAGTTCGTTCGGCCAAACGTCAGCTATACAGTATTCGGCCCACGTCCTAATGGTCCAGCCTCTGGAGTTAGCCCCTTCGGTACGGTTGAATTCGGAAAACGCCTTGTCACGAGATTGGCGTGCGAAAGTTTCCGTCTTTCGAGCCCCGTGCTTTCGGAATTCGGTGCCGTCTCTTCGAGTGAGCGTAACTTCCCACTGCCAGCGACCATCTTCGCTTTGCCAGACATTGCCCTTGGCTCCTCTTCTTGGGGATTTGGTTGCTCTCGCAACGGCCAATTGTGCCGTTTTGGCCTCCCCCGATATAACCCCGAATTTTGCGATTTTGAACCTATCAGAACTGATCGGTCATGAACATCTGCGGGATGCCGGGGATGTCTTTGCCCATGAAGAACAGCTCGACCCGGGGCTGGGCGGCGAGGGGGATGTCGAGTTGGTCGGTCATGTGGGTGGTGCCGAACCACTCCGAACCGCCGTGTATCGGCAGCGCGCTGGCGTGGGAATCGAAAATCGACTCTCGCAGCACACCGGGCTCCGCGCACAGGTAGCCCGACTGGTACGGACTGCAGATGCGGTAATGCCACAGCCAGTAGCGCCATCTTTGCTCGTCTCTGCGGAGGCGGTCCGGGTGGCCGGCGGCCCACTGATCGTAAATCTCGCGAATCTTCTCGTTTTCCAGCCCCGGGCCGGGCTCTCCCGGGTCGGCCGCAATTAGAGGAGCGCGGATGACCCGATCGATCGGCTCAAAGCCGTTCTTTTCGTAAAGTTGGGTCTCTTTGGCAAAGAGGAGAGCCCCCGTTTCGCCCATCTTTGCCGACTCCTTATGGACGCGTTCGAGGAGTCGCGTGGCATGGCCTTCGCCTCGGCGATCTTTCTTGGTCGCCACCCCGGCGATGCCGTATGCGTCGCCCCAGCCGAAGTGAAGAGGAGTGGTGGTGAGGATCGCGATCATCTCGCCCCCTTCAAAGAGAGCCCACTTCCGCTTGAGATCGAAGAGCGGCTCCGTATAAAAAATGCCGCGCGCCCGCTCTAAATCGAGTGTAAACGTTCCGCAAAGCAACTCGAGGAACGCATCCGCCTCCTCCAACTTGATAGGCCTAATCTCGGTCATGGCGGGGGAACCCCTCCTCCTGACGTTGAGAGTGGCGAGGTGGTGGCAGGCTGGGTGGGAGGGACAACCTGGAGTTGGCTCTCCGGGATGACGTGGCAGATGACCTCCACCGTAGAAGGTTTCGAGGCGACCCCAGGCAGCGATTGAAGCTTCACACGAAACCTCTTCGTCCCTGTAATTCCTGTCACGTCGACCTTCTCCGTCTTGATGGCCGTAATAGTGGCCAATTTCAGATTATCACCAAGCAGGGTGACTTCGGTTGGCTGGATCTCCGTGCCGTCAAACATGAACCCCTTGGCAGGGTCTCCCGCGACGACGGCGGAGACAACCACCAACTTCGACGCGGAGACTGCGCTCACGGTCGGAGTGATCGTTATGTTAGGTGGGTCGATGGTCAGGTTGTTGGTGTATTCCCGGTTGTCAGGCCCGATTGCATTCACCCTGATCGATTCCTGGGGCATCGGTTTGTCAAGATCGATCTCGCGGAGGTCGACGTAGGCCCGGCAATGGTCGATGAGGTCCAGGACGCTCTTGGGGCCCTGAAGCGTGGCGTAATGAGCCGATTGCTCGTAGTCAGAAACGGTAAAGGCTTGATCCCTTAGGTGACCCTCGCCCTCGATGTTGATGGGAACCTTCTTGCTCACCAGCCTCTCGATCGTGACCTTGATCTTTGGCAGCGTCGGTACCAAATTCTCCATCGAGTGCGTTCGAAAAGTGACGGGGTAAAAGCCCGTCCCTTCGACCGCGTTCGAGAGATCTACCGACGCGTCCAGCTTCGGGTCGAAGTTTTGCGACGCACGCTCGACCGCCTCCCGAGGCCCCTGAAAGCTAAACGTTGCCTTCCCGATCACACCATCGATGTCTCGGTCCACATAGAGCCCAGTCGGCAAGTTCGACGTGTTGTCGGCGGTCAGGGCGAAGGGTTGGGTTAGCTTTTCGGTGAGATTCTGGCCGTACACGTAGAACCAGAAAAAAACTGAAATCCCGAGCGAGCAAACCATGATGGGCACGTTGACCCGGCCCACTAAGATCGAACCTCAACCCGAGGTTTTCGTTCCCGATGGACGCGCTTCGGGCGCTCGTCGGCCGGCTTGTCATCACGCAACTCCGAATTCAGGAGCTCTCTTAGTTCGACCGTGGTTTCAATGATGCGAAGTTTGCCCTCTCGCGCAACCCGGATGGTCCCGCGCTCTTCGCTGACCACGACCGACAAACAATCCTGCCCTTCCGTCATCCCGACCGCCGCCCGGTGCCGCATGTGGAGGGTGGAATCGATCCGGCTCGACTCGCTGAGGGGCAGCCGGCAGGCCGCTGCCAGCACCATGTCCCCTTGGATAATCACTGCCCCGTCGTGCAGAGGGTTCTGGTCGTAAAAAATGGAAACTAAGAGCGGTGCGCTCACCTTGGCATTGAGTTCCACCCCATTGGCGACGATCTCAGCCAATGACGAGGTCCGCTCGATCACGATAAGCGCGCCTACCCGATTTGATGAGAGCTCCGAGATCGCGGCCACCAGTTCTTCCACCGTTCGTGCCTGGGATCTGGGCCGCTCACCGGCGCCGATCAGCGGAGTCCACCTGTCGAGCTTGCCAACCCCCTCCGCAACCTGTCTGAGCTCCGGCAGAAAGATTACAGCCAAGGCTACCGCGCCCAGTTGGGACGCTTGGACTAGCAGCCAGTGGAGTGTGTGGAGTTTCAGCGGCTCGCTGATCAAAAGGACGAAAAAGAAAATGAGCAGCCCGATGATAATTCGCCAAGCTCGAGTTCCCCGGACGAGCATCAGAAGGCGATACAGCAAAAAGGCCACGATGAGGATGTCGACTGCCGAGATGGCAGCGTCTTCCCTCGACATGAGTCGCAGGTTGGTAATGCCTGAAATAAAGTCTTGCACGGTCGCTCACACCGAGATCGAATGGGACGAGTCTAAGTCTATCCCTTTAATTTCTACTGGAGCGGGCCGGTAGGCGTTTTGGGAATCCTGGGTTCATCAGGTCCATAATCAGGCTCATGTCGGAGACACCCCGTTCGTTGGAACAGATCCGCGTTGACATAGATTCCATCGACGCCGAACTTGTAACACTGCTTAGCAAGAGGGTCGAGTTGGCCCAAGAAGTCGGACGAGTCAAAGGAAAGGACAAGCGGCCCTATTTCACGCCAGAACGAGAGCGGCAGATCTACGACAAGCTGGACCGGACGAACCCTGGCCCCCTCCAAACCCGGCAGCTCAATGCGATCTTTCGGGAAATCATCAGCGCTGCGCGAGCCGCCGAGAAGCCGCTGGACTGCGCCTACTGGGGACCGGCCGGGACCTATACCCATCTCGCCGCGATCCAGACGTTTGGGACGAGCGCTTCATTCCAACCTCAAGACTCGATTCAGGACGTCTTCCAATCGGTGGAGCACAACACCTGCGACTACGGGGTCGTGCCGATCGAAAACAGCGTGGCTGGGGTGGTTCCGGAAACGCTGGACATGTTCCCCCAAACCAACGTGAAGATCTGCGCTGAGGTTTATGTGCCGATCCAACATCACTTGGTCTCGACCGCGGCCGAACTTTCCAGCGTGAAGCGCATCTACGCTTTCGTTCAGCCGGTCCAGCAATGCAAGCGATGGATACGGGCCAACTTGCCGAACGCGGAGCTTGTGGACACGGCGCCGACCGCCCGAGCAGCGGCGAAGGCGCTGGACGACCCGGAGGGGGCTGCGATCTGCAACCGGCTGGCGGCGGAAACGGTTGGCATTCCGATCCTAGTCGAGCACATCGGGGACAACCCTTCCAACCGGACCCGGTTCATCATCGTGGGCTATAACGAACCGGCCAAGACGGGTCGGGACAAGACCAGCTTCATGTTCAACGTCCGCAACAAGCCCGGCTCGCTAGTCGCAGCGTTGAAGGCGTTCGAGGAGAACGGGGTCAACCTGATGATGATCGAGTCACGGCCCGCCCAACGGGCGACCTTCGAGTACATCTTCTACTGCGACTGTAACGGCCACCGGAACGACGAAGACGTGCAGAAAGCGATCGAGTCGCTCCGCAAGGTGGCGATGGAGGTCGTGATCCTGGGCAGCTATCCTTCGCGGGACCCGTTGGACGTCTGAGTGAGTCGAAAGGCTGCGACGGGTTTCCCTCATCACGTAGAGTGTTGCTGAGATGAAGTCTGTCGCCCGAACCGATTTAGCGCTTCTGATCCTACGAGTCGGGATCGGTTTGGTGATGATGTACTTCGGAGCGCAAAAAGTGTTCGGTGCGTTTGGCGGTCCCGGTATCCAGAACACGATCGCGTTCATGCATGGCAAGTTTCAGATCCCTCCGATCTTTGCCGTTCTGGCCATGGTGGCGGAGTTCTTCGGCGGACTGGGGATCTTGGTCGGCGCCCTGACTCCAGTGGCAGCGTTCGGGGTGGCCTGCACAATGGCGGTTGCCACGTTCGAAAACTGGAAGTCGGATGACCTGCTGCATGCACTCCTCACGAAGCCGACTCAAACCCAGCCTCCGCAGGCGTTCTTGAGTCTTGTCCTGTGCGTGGCCGCGCTTGCGATCATGCTTTTAGGGGCCGGGAGCTTCTCGGTCGATGCCAAGCTGTTCAAGGGCAAAAAGGTAAAAAGCACAGCATCGAAGTAAGGACAGCGACCCCGGAGGACCTGCCGGAGATCTGGCGGCTGGTCATGCTTTTAGCCGAATACGAGAAGCTTTCCCATACCGTGTCCGGCACCGCCGATGATCTGCGAAAGTGGATCTTTGAAGATCCGGTCGTGGATTGCCTGGTTGCGGTTGAGGGGGGCAACGTGGTTGGCTATGCGATCTTCTTCCGAAACTTCTCCACTTTTCGGGTCAAACCTGGGGTGTGGCTGGAGGACGTCTTTGTGACGCCGGAGCGGCGCAGCGCCGGGATAGGAAAGGCTCTGCTGAACGCCGTGATCGACTTCGCTTCGGAACGCGGCTATGGACGAGTGGAGTGGTCGGTTCTCGATTGGAACGAGCCCGCGATCAAGTTCTATGAGTCAATCGGCGCGGACGTGATGCCGGACTGGCGCATCTGCAGGGTCAGCCTTCCCTAACCTCTTCACTTCGCGCCCGGAGTATGGGCCTCTCCCGAGGGTGACGTCAGCACGCTTGGACGCACGGGTGGGTGGGTGCCGATATGTCAGGCCCGACTCTCGCAAGGTCGACGCCCGTGGTTGAACGGCATCGGGTGGCCGATATTTGCAAGACAAAGTTTGTTAGATAACCCTCAAGCGAAGCCGCAAGTTACGCCGACATAATCGGGCTATGAAGCTTTCGATTCAGCTTTACACCGTTCGCGACCAACTGGCGCAAGATCCGGAAGGAACGCTCCGCGCGCTCAAGGAGATCGGCCTCTCCTATGTGGAAGGTGGTGGGAGCTACGGGACTGATTCGACGGAGTCGGCTCGCAAGCTGCTGGACGAAATTGGCTTAAAGGCGAGCGGCAGCCACATCGGGCTGCCCAGTTTGGAGACGGATCTGGACGCCGCGATCGCCGACGCAAAGACGCTGGGAGTCTCCTACATCATCGTGCCTTGGGTCGATTCGAAGGCCTACTCGAACGACTGGAAAGCGCTCGGCGCCCACCTTGCGGAAATCGGCAAAAAGGTCAAGGAAGCAGGTCTCACCCTCGCCTATCACAACCACGACTTCGAATTCAAAAACGAGGGCGAGCCGGGCCTGGACCAGCTCTTCGCAGGGGGCGATCCGGAGTATCTGAAGTCCGAGCTTGATCTCGCGTGGGTTGCGATCGGGGGGCAAGACCCCGTCGCCTACATCAAGAAGCTGTCGAACCGGCTTCCATTGATCCACCTTAAGGATTACGATCCCAATACGACGCCGCGATGGCGGCCCGGGGGGCAGGGAATCATCGATTGGGACGCGTGTCTGGCAGCCGCGAACGAGGCGGGAGTCGAGTTTGGCGCGATTGAACTCGACGAGTCACCGGGAGAGCCCTTGGACGCGGTCCGCGAGAGCGTCGAATTCTTCCGCTCAAAAGGCATCACGGAGTAAAGACGGGCTACCCTTCCCACCGGGCGCTGGGCAGTCGGTCCCAAGGGTCTTCGCGGCCTCGATACGCCTGCCGTGGACTTGGCGCCAACTCAAGGCTGGGGCCGGATCCTTCCTCGGGACTCGCCAGGATGACAATTCCTACAAAAAAATGAATTGGGAGGGTGGTGCGCAATCGTAACGGCCGCGTTCATTCCCCCTATCAAACCGCTGCCCAATCGCTAATCAACCGTCTCGCCACCATTCCGGGATTCTGTCCAAACGATTGGGGGTCTGGGGGGAGTTGACCCCTCCCGGTACACTTATATGTTGCAGGCTTTGCAAAAGTAACCCGGATGAGCGATTCAAATAACATGTCCGTCGACCCCAACAACGGCCCCAGCGCGGTGGCTGCCGCGCCCGTTGAGACGTTGATACAATCAATCGCCGCCATCCCGGAACCCGAGGAGAAGGAACAGTTAATGGCAGATGGAAGTTTTGACGCGGATATCGTGGTGATCGGCGCCGGTCCGGGCGGCTATGTCGCGGCTATCCGGGCCGCCCAGCTTGGCGCATCGGTCATCTGCGTGGAGAAAGAGTTCCTGGGAGGCACTTGCCTCAATTGGGGCTGCATCCCCAGCAAGGCGATCATCGGCAGCGTGGAGCGTCTGCACATGGCCAAGACGGCGGACAAACTCGGCATCAAGGTCGACGGCAAGATCGAACCAGATTTTGCCGCAATCATGGCGAGAAAGGACAAGATCGTCCAGACCCAGCGCGGCGGGGTCGGTTCTCTCTTCAAGAAGAACGGGATCAAGCACGTTGAGGGCTTTGCTTCCTTTATCGATGCCCACACGATTGAGGTGACCGCCAAGGACTCCACCAAGCAACGCATCACCGCCAAGAACTTTGTCCTGGCCACGGGCTCTAGTGTGATTGAGCCGACCATCGCCGGTCTCAATGGCGGACGGGATAACAACGTGTGGACCTCCGACGACGCAGTCAGTGCGCCGTTCATCCCCAAGCGCATTGCGATCTTGGGCGGAGGGGCGGTCGGCTGCGAATTCTCCTATGTCTTCAACGGACTCGGGAGCGAGGTTCTGTTGGTCGAGATGATGCCGAACCTCTTGCCGATGTTCGACACCGACCTGGGAGTAGAACTTGGCAAGCTCCTTGGCCGACAGGGGATCAAGGTGTTGACCGGCGCGACGATCGAGAGTTCGGAGAAGGTTGGCGACGTCTGGAAGGTTACGATCAAGAAGGGCACCGAGACCGAGGTCGTGGAGGTCGACGTGGTGCTGATGGGGGTTGGCCGGAAAGCCAATACCGACGGCATGAACCTTGAGGCCGTGGGAGTGCAACTTCACCGTCGGGGAATCCAGGTAGCGGACGACACGATGCGCACCCATGTGCCGAACATCTTCGCCATCGGCGACGTGACGGGCCGCATCCAGCTTGCCCATGTTGCCTCGATGGAGGGAATCATCGCGGTGACCAACGCGGTGACGGGAGACAATCGCTTGGTCGACTACAAGGCCGTTCCCAACTGTGTCTACACGTCCCCCGAGGTATCGAGCGTCGGCCTAACGGAAGGCGCCGCGAAGGAGAAGGGCTACGACGTCACGATCGGCAAGTTCAACTTCCGGCCGCTTGGCAAGGCGATGGCGACGGGGGAGCAGGACGGCTTCGTCAAGGTTGTCTGCGACAGGAAGTACGGCGAGGTGCTCGGGGTTCACATGATCGGCGCCCACGTGACGGATATGATCCACGAGGGCGTGGTGGCGCTGAAGTTGGAAGCGACCCTCGAGTACATGATCGACACCATGCACGCTCACCCGACGATGTCGGAAGCGGTCCTGGAGGCGTTTGAAGACGCAGCGGGACACGCGATCCACAAGTAGTCGCCAAGTTAGGCCCCCGCACGCCGAATCGTAAGAGTCGGGTGCGGGGGATCGCCTACGATCTTCCGGAGCCGCTTGGAGAAGTTGTCGACGTTGCCGCTTGGGTACAGGCCGACGCAGAGACGTTTTTTGGCCCGGGTCATCGCCACGTAGAAGATCCTCAGTTCCTCTTGCTCACTCTTGCGCTTCTGACGTTCGGTGAGGAGCGCGTGCATGAGCGATTCGGCCCCCGCATACTTGGTGGCTACGACCTCGTGCCGGATGTCCGAAACGATGTCGCGGGCTCGCTGCGAAAGGGCCACGCTTGTGCTCGGAATCACGACCGTATCGAATTCGAGGCCCTTAGATTTGTGGATCGTCATCACGCTGACCACGTCAGGCGGCTCCCCCAGGGGCGGCGCGTCACCCTCTCGGTGACGGAGTTCCTGAATCGAACGAATGCGCTCCGCGAACTGGAGCGGGCCGAGTTCGGTCTCTACCGTCGCGAGGCTGAGCAGCTTTCTGACGTTAGCCAGAATCTGGTCTCGGCTCCTTCGGCGCGCGATATTCTCCATGTAAGGCGAGCGAGCGAGGATTTGGCCGAGGACTTCCCACGCGCTCAGCCGATCTGCATGTGTGCGGAGCGGGTCAAACCAAGCCCGGAACCGTGCCAGGCGAATCGCGTCGTCTTCGATGCCAGGCACAAATTCGACCAGCGTCTCTATTACTGGACGATCCTTCGCCAGCGAAACAATGGCATCGAGTGACAGGCCGACTACGGGGCTGCGCAGGCATGACACGAGCGCGAAATCATTGTATGGATCGGCGGCTGCCGTCATCGCGTTCGCAAGGTCGCGAATTTCCATGCGCGTGTAGAATCGTTCCGAACCGCCGATCACCCGAGCCGGGATCTCGAGTTTGCGAAGTTCCTCGACGATCGAGGCCGCATCGGCCGCACGGCGAACGAGGATCGCGATGTCTTCCCGTCGAGTGCCTTCCCTGACAAGCTCACTGACATACCTGGCAGTCGTTGGGTGACTCACCGCCGGATACTCCCAGAGCTCAACCTGAGCGTAGTCGCTCGAGTCGTCCGAGTCGAGGTCCAAGATCATCGGCTTGGAAACCATCGGGTTGTATGTGTCCGGCCATAGCTCGCCAAAGACGAGGTCGATGAAAGCAAGTATCCCGGGCACGGAACGGTAGTTTCGGCTCAGTTTTTGGCTACCCGCGCGGGTCCGGTCCCGAAACAGCTCCACATCCGCATGTCGAAATCCGTAGATCGACTGTTGAGCGTCTCCCACCATGAACTCCCGCTCTGCACCGATTGCCTCGAGGAGGGCGTACTGGACTGGATTGACATCCTGCGCTTCGTCAACCATCACAACCCTGTACTGATCTCGCACCCTCGCCCGAACGCGCGGATTCTCTCGCAACAACCTGACGGCCCTGGCTTCAAGACCCGAAAAGTCAAATGCCTGCTGGTCACTCATCTTCCACTCAAGCCGCTGCCAGGCAATTGAGGCTATTTGGACAACTCCGCAAGTCCAAAGCATCGCCACCCGCTCGGTCTCCGGGGTCGCCTTGGACCTCAGCCAGTTGGGGACACGCTTACCGCATTCCTTGTAGCTGGCCTTGATCACCTCCAAATCTAACGGGTCGGCGGAAAGATCAATCGGGGACCCCAGATCTTCGCCGACTAAACCGGTCACGACGGAGCGCCAAAGCGTAGATAGAGATTCGACCGAACCGTACACTTGCTCAAGTCGTGAGCGTTCCACCCCGCCATCTCGAAAAGTGCCGAGCACCGTCTTGATCGCGCTCTCCAATCTCCCATAGTCTGAGCGGCGGTCGTTGAACTGGCGTTGACCTGCCATGGTCGATATGAACGACTCGGCGTTGGGAAACTCCTCAAGCGATTCGGATAGAGCCTCTTGAATCGCCTCTTGCAGCATCCGAGCGGACCGGCTCTCCGCCAAGATCTCGAACTCGGCATCCAAACCAGCTTCTACCGAGTTCTCTCGGAGGAGCCGCTCGCAAAACGAGTGGATTGTCTGGACCGGGCCAGTCTCAGCAACCTGGGCGTCCGCTT
>Ga0302326_10023586_pt1 | contig 12532 bp, 6 predicted proteins | sample Palsa_T0_3_FD_202264 | JGI IMG/M metagenome (GOLD analysis project Ga0302326, IMG submission 202264) | Peat permafrost microbial communities from Stordalen Mire near Abisko, Sweden - Palsa_T0_3 | ecosystem: Environmental > Terrestrial > Soil > Palsa > Peat permafrost | place: Sweden: Abisko... | reverse complement strand
GCCGCTCCCAGCGCTGCCGCATGATGGGCCGCTCGATGGCGAACGGGCAGGTGCCCGGGGTGTCCTGCGTCTGTATGGTCACCCTTCCAGTCTGCGCGGTCAGCGCGTGAATTGGCACAGGGGGTCAGGCGGGAGCACCGGATTCGGTCCAGCGCTTGAACAATTTGATCTGCGCCTCGGGCCAGGCCCCGTCGCAGGGCATGGTGCCGTCGCTCAGCCGTTCCAGGATGCCCGCGGCCTGCCCACGCACGTCGTCATGGGACCACAGGTCGAAGGCGAACAGCATGGACTGGCGGTCCTTCAGCCGGAACATCGGCTTGATATGGGCGGCGAAGCTGACCGGCTCATCGGGACCGGGCAGCGTGACCGGCGGTTGCGGCTCGGGGCTGGCTGGGCTGCGGGTCCCGTCCGGGCCCGGTGGGCCCGCCGCGGTCCAGTCCCAGCGCGGTACGGCCGCTCTCGGTGGCCCGGACTGGTCGTCGGCCCGGCCGGACGCGACCGCCCGGGCCAGGGCCTGCGACGCGTCCCAGCCGAAGAACGCGCCCAGCGCGGCGCGGAATTGCGGGTCGGCCGGGAGGCCCGCTTCGTCCGCGGCGAGGCCCGCGAGCGTGATCCAGCGGGCACACTGATCGCCGGTGAACTCGTGCCCATCGCCCGCCGTGTCCGCGGGGCTTACGGGACCTGCGGGACCTGCGGGGCTTACGGGACCTGCGGGGGCTGCGGGATCTGCGGGGCGGGACGGGCCGGACGGGCCGGACGCCGGGCCGCCGAACGCGGCGCCGATCCGGGCCGCCTCCCGCTGCGGGTGGCCGGGCGGTACGTCGGCGAACAGCGGCGCCAGCAGCGCGTCGGCGGGCATGTGCTTCTCGTACAGCAGCCGGGTCATCCGGGTCAGCGCGGGCAGGCCGCCGGCCCACTCGAACAGGCTCGGCTCGCGGCCGGGCGGCTGGGGGTCCGTGAAGCCGATGTACCAGTGCATGCCGCTGCAGAACGGCTTGTTCTGTGAGTGGCCGCACCGGCAGAGGGCGTAGTGCTCACGGGAGGAGCCTTCGGCGCGGCTGACGTCTTCGCCGGCCGGCCCGGACAGCTCGATCCCCCCGCTGACCCGGTACGGGCCGTCCTGCGTGATCTCGATGGCCGGCTCGCGGCGGCCGTGCCAGTCGGCGAGGTCGCGCTCCTCGGGGCCGCCCGGCCCGTCGAAGGCCAGGCTGAGCGCGCCGGACGGGCAGTCGCGCACGGCTCGGACGATCTCGTCCATCCGGCCGCCGCTGGGCGCGACGAACGGCTCGGCGTCCGCCCGGAACACCGCCCCCAGCCGGTCGGTGCACAAGCCGGAGTGCTGGCAGATGCCGCGGTTGTCGAAGATCGTGACCTGCTCGCCGTCGTAGGTGGCGCGCCGGTCCGGTACCCGCTTGGGATCCTTGGCGTCGCTGAACCCCTTGGCGGCGTGGGAGCCGTCGCAGAACGGCTTCCGGGCCGAACCGCCGCAGCGGCAGAGCGCCACCTGGGGCGGCAGCGGCAGCGGCAGGCCGAGCGGGGTCCGGATATCTGGCCCGTTGGTGACCAGGTAGGGGCCGTTATGCGCGGTCTGGATGCCGGCGCGCAGGCTGGCCTGCAGCTCCCGCAACTGCGCGGCGCGGGCCGCCGCGGCGTCGGCGGCAGGGGCCAGCGCGCAGGCCACGTCCTGCAGCGCGGCGACGGCTTCGGCCAGCTCGGGGGGTGCGCCGCCAGCCTCGTGCCGCCGGACACGCAGCCTGGTCGCGTGCAGACTCAGCTGCCAGAGCAGGTCGGAAACGGGTGAGGTCCCCGGGTCCGCTGGACGGTCCGAGGGGGTGCCGCCGTTGGTGTCAGGAGTGTCAGAGGCGTCGAGGGTGACAGAGGCGTCGGGGGTGTCAGGGGCGTCAGGGGCAGTTGGAGAGCCGGAGACGGAGCGGCGCAGGAAGTCGGCGAGCGGTCGCAGCACGCTGTTGATCAGCCGCGGCGCCGTCCAGGCCAGCGCTGCATCACCGGCTCCAGGCTGGGCCAGGCCGTCCGCTCCGGGGCGGAGCACCCGCATGATGATCACCTGCGTGCGGTCGAATACCTCGGCGATGTCTTCGGCCAGGCCTCCGGGGAGGACTGCGGCCTGTCTGGTTTGGTCAAGATCATCGGCGCGGGCCAGCAGCGCGGCGACTTCCGTGGCCCCCGGCGTGGCTGCCGTGGCACCGGCCGCAGCGGCGGGACGGGAGCGAGGATCGCCTGCGGGCAGGTAGGCGGCGAGGGCCTGGGCCGTGCCGGACAGCGCGGCGCCAACCGGCGTGAGCGAAGCGGCGAGGCCGGCCGGCGCGAGCTCTGCGGGCTGGCCCGAACTGGGCTGGCCCGAACTGGCCTGGCCCGTCACGATCTCCTGGCAGAACGCGGCGGCCACGTCGAGGCGTTCGGTGAGCAGGGCCCAGGCCGCGTCCCGGTGCGGCAGCAGGTAATCGCTTTCGTAGAACAGCTCGAAGCTCGGGCCGGCGTTCACGCCCGGATAGCCGGGGCCCGCCGGGAGCGTGGTGATCAGGTCGCCGAGCGGCTTGATCACCTGCAGCATCAGGCCCATGGTCGCGTCCGCGAGCGCCTTGAGCTGGGTGTCCGTTTCATCGGTGTGGGCGAAGAACCGTTCCAGGATCTGCAGCAGGATCTCGTAGGCCACGTTGAACAGGTCCATGACCTTGGCGGTGACCGGGTCGCTGACCAGCGGGACCTCGACGTCGCGCTCGCAGGGCCGGACATTGACCGGGAGTACGGGGCGGGCCGGCATCAGGCCACGATTGGCCTCGCGCGCCTGCTCGAACTCATCGAGGATCTCCACGAACTGGCCAAAGTGGGCGTCCTCCCAGTGCCCGCGCGGCCCCTCGCCCTGCTCGAGGATCTCGTCGATGGCCCGCTGCGCCGAGGCCAGGTCGGTAACCGGGACCAGTTCGGGCCAGCCGAAGTACTCCTGGGTCGCCTGGGCCCGCGGTGGCCCGACAAACAGCCATCGCTCGCCGTACTTCTCGCATAGGTGCCGGAAGCCCGCCTCGATCGAGCGGTACATGTGCCCGACCGTCGCAAAATCCTGCCCGCGCGGCACGATATCGCTGGCCAGCACGTGGGGCACGGCGCGGCCGAAGGCGGCGAGCCCGTCCGCGTCGTGCAGGTCCATGCCCTCGGGACGCTCGAGGAACATGAAGTGGCGCAGCGCCTCTTCGCCGAACGGCAGCAGGGCCAGGTGCACGCCTGCGGGATAGTGACTGGCCGGATGAGGGAAGTTCGGCCGGGACAGGTGCGGTGCGGCCCCGACCGCGGACAGCAGGTTCTCCACCAGCGCCAGGTGCAACATCTCCTGAGTGGCGACGTGCGCGATGATCTTGCGCCAGCGCCGGGCCGCCGCCAGCTCGGCTGCGGTGAGGCCTTCGTCCTCGTTCTGCTTGATGGTGAAGGCCGCGAACAGGTACTGGCACATGATGCCGTGCTCCAGCTCCGCGGCCTCGCACAGCATGTAGATCAGGGCCTCGCGGTGCTCGATCACAAACGGCGCCTCCGGCGGGGCCAGGCCGCCCCGCGTGGCGATAACCTGGGCCAGCCGCCCTCGCTCGGTAGCCGGCGGTCCGTCATTACTGGTCATGGTCATATCCCGTCAGTAGGAGTCCTGCCGTGCGGGCGCTGCCTGCGCAGGAACCGTTCTGCTGCGTTGTGCCCAGCCGGCTCCGCCGGTATGGGTGACTTCGCGCGGGGCATAATTCGTGCTTCCTGGCACTGCGGGCGGGGCTCCGTTGGCTGAGGGCGTGTCGGGCGCCGTTGGCTGAAGGCGTGTCGGGCGCCGTTGCGGCGTCCGGGCCCGCGCCTATGCCGGATTCCGGCATAGTTGGCCGTTGCGGGGCACGAGGGCAAGAAGACCAGAGGAACGGAGGGGCCGTGAAGGCGGGACGGACGCGGATTCTGCTGGTGTCGGGGAGTACGCGCGGCGGCTCGGCGAACACGGCGGCGCTGCGGACGATGCGGGCGGTCGCGGGCCGGCCGGTGACCGCTGTGCTGTATGAGGGGCTCAGCACGCTGCCCGCGTTCAACCCCGACGACGACCGCGAGCCGCTGCCCCCGGCCCCGGCGGAACTGCGGCGGGAGATTGCCGCGGCGGACGCCGTGGTGTTCTGTACGCCCGAATACGCGGGCAGCCTGCCCGGCAGCTTCAAGAACCTGCTGGACTGGACCGTAGGCGGGGGCGAGATGTACGGCAAGCCGACCGCGTGGATCAACGTGGCCGCGCCCGGCCGGGGGGCCGGCGCGGAGGAGTCGCTGGCCAGCGTGCTCGGCTACATCGGGGCGGCCGTCATCGAGAAGGCCTGCCGCCGGATCACGCTGTCCGGGCTGGCGGTGGGCCCGGACGGGCTGGTCAACGACCCTACCTTCCGGACCGAGGCCGTGCGGGTGCTGGATGACATCGTGAGCGCGGTCAGCTAATCCCGGCCCGTTGTCTCAACCCGGCTGGAGGGCTAGGGTTTCCGAGCAACGTTAACCCCAAGGCCTGTCAGTTAAGGTTCGTCTCCGGTGTCACGGGGCGGTGAGGATGCGATGTCGATGGTGGCCTTGTAGGTGGTGCGGTCCACTTTAATTAGAGCATATCGCTAGATACATTTGACCGTGGCCGACCCCAAGCCTCCCTTGCAAGGCAAAATCCACATCCACCAGAATTTCCGCGTCATGCGACTCATACGATTCGAGCCGGAGACCGCGAACAAGGCGGTCGCTGAAAAAGTAAAACGGCACAACCCTGACGCGCGAGAACTCAGCCGTGGTTGCAAGGGAGATAAATTCACACTGAGTGACTGCCCTAGCCCGCAGCTGCGCAAGCTGAGCCAGAGAATACATCGTTAGGTATGAGAGGAAGGGACATTCTATATCCCAGCATCCAATTACAACCTTGCCGCCTGGTCGCAATACTCGTTTACATTCGGAGAGAAACCGCGGAATGTCCGAGCTAGTCAAATGATTAAATGTACCCATCATGCAAGTGACAAGATCAAAGGACGTCGAAGCGAAGGGGAGCGCACAGCCGTCCGCCTGGGCAAATCGTGAAAATAGCCCTCCAGCGGACCGATGGAAATCGTACCCGCTACTGCTAATGTCTATGCCGTAGGATCTCAAGCCAAACCGCTCCAGCAGAATGGGGTAGCGGCACGTTGCTGTGCCTATATCCAATGAATGGATCATCGGGGTGAGGTCGACTTCTGCCAAAAAATTAACGGCTTCGAGATGCTTTTTTGAATTGTCCTCAAGTGGTGCTGACTCATATTTCCAGTAGGCAGAGGTATTGTATCGCAGAGCAGAGTCCCGCTGAACATAAAAGGCGCCGCCTGCTTGCAATCGACGGACGGCGTGAAGACGCCGCTTGTAGACAACGTCAGAGGATCGCATCTCGCGAGTACGGGCCTCCAGAACCGGGTAAAGCTGCCCATCGGTCTCGGCCGGTCTTGGTACATTAGGCCCAAGCAGCTGAGATATAGATGTGGCACAAGCCTCGCTCGTCTGTGGCCGCCCTGCCGCCAACTCTATGGCTTCGAGACGTTCGGCTGCGTCACGATAAGAGACATCCCACCCGACTACGCATTCATATGATCTTCTGGCGCGGTCATCTCGGCCAGTCTCTTCATACATTCGGCCGAGGTCATAGAGAAGTGCAATCTCCTGCGCATTAGGTGCAGGCATTGATGCGCGTCTTGCAATCGCATGTTGCACCTCTAGGAGGCCAAGTTCGCCAAAGCACTGCGCGGCTGAATTAAGTGCTTCGGAATATAGTTCCGGTATAGATGAAGCCCGCTGGAAACAACGGATTGCGTCTTTATGCATCGCCAATGAACGATACAGAACTCCGGCATTATACACAACGTGTAGATCTTCCGCGTACTCTATTACTCTCGCGAAGTTTACGACATCTTGGTCGGATATTGACAACGTGGCTCTTAGCTGGCCGATCTGGCCAAACCCGAAATCAAAGGCGCTCAAGCGCGAAATTTCCTGAGCAAACCGTTGGGCAGAAGCGCGCCCTTCCTGCAAAGCAGACGCCCAGGCTTTAAGCTCAAAAGTGGTGACCACTCCTGGTTCTTGGTGAATCACACGGACAGTGCCATCGCCGCATGCAACGGAGACACATGATCCGTCGGCTGAAGTTGCTACCGCCCAAAGTTCGCTCGACAGATGACGGCTCCAGATCAGTGAGTTGTCTGATCCCAGTGCAGCCAGAGTCCCATCGAACGCGGCAGCGTACCTAACCGTCCTATCGCGGCTCGAGGCCACTCCGGGAAGTGATCGCCGGGAAAGGCGCGGGGAGAATATGGGCTTTGCCGTACCATTAAGGACGTCGCCAATGCTCAATTCGCAAAAAATGCCATCCCTGCAGCCTACCAGTAAAGTTCCGGCAGCGGTCAGGCGTGAAACATGGAATAGCCCCGTAGCGATCGCCGCGATACCAGATGTACCCGAGCGTACGTCGAGAGCGAGAAGCCCGCGTTCGTAGACAGACGCTGCGACGTGCGGATGGTCGTCTATGGTTAGCCCGTAGACTCCGGCGTTGCCCAAAGGTTCGGGGTTCCGCCAGATGGGCTTGAAGTGATCCTGAACTCTCTCATAAACTGCTATGTCGCCTGACCATGTACCGCATGCAGCGTAGCGGCCGCTTGGAGATACTGATACCCCCCAGACCGGGGACTGCAGGTCATCTTCGAAGAGGATGGTCCCGTCATGCGCGATCCAATAGAAGACACCACCTTTAGGACGCTTCTGAGCCGTGCCAACTACTACGGTCTGGCCTATCGCGTCGATAGACACAGCCCAGACTTCACCCGAAAAATGTTGGAGAATATAGGGATCTCCGACGCTCGAGTCGAATTGGCTCACATGACCACTCGTAGTTCCAGCCACGATGTGGTTGCCATTGGGTGTACAGTCCACGGCTACGACTGTGGATGGGTGCCGTACAACTAGGGTGTTTAACATGGCGATTCCAAGCAGAGTCTGGCACTCCTGCATCCCAGCGCAAAGAGAGTGCTCCGATGTTGGCGCGCAAAGAGAATGCTCCGATGTTGGCTGCCGTTACCGGCCGCGTAAAGCGCAATCGCTCGCGTCTAATCAACGACCCAATTGATACTTCTACCGGCAATGTCAGCGAGGGTTAGCTGAAACATCAGAAGATGCAGTCACCAGGCCGTGCAACATCGCTAACGTAAAGAGGAGTAGCCTGGTCCTGATCCTCCGGGCTGTCTGGGTGAGGCGCCCCGAGGACGAGCGCCTCGGACTTGTACGGGCCCATCTCTCGGACTGAGAGGTTGACGCAGGCGACAACGTTACGGCCAACTAGGTCAGACTCGTCGATTAGCGCGTATTGACCGACGGACTCCCGTTCCCCAAGGGGGCCAAGGTCCAGACGAATGATCCTGCACGGGTTCCGCGTACCCTCGGCGGGATTCGCAGAGATTACTCGAGCCACTCTGAGGTCAATGTTCTGCCATTTTCCGAACGTGGTCTGGCTTTTAAGCGGTACATCCTTAGCTGACAAGTCAGGTCTCCTTCCGGCTATCCGCACAGGGCTATGTAACTAGTAGGCAGACTGTAGCAGCACTACCGCGTAAAGCAAGGATAACGCCAACCTGGCGCAATAGCGAAGGTTCTCGCAGCTTGACCGACTACGCGAGACACAAATTAATCTCCGGAGTCGCTCCAGTGGGCGCCTGGCGGGGCTTGATCCGCGTCCGTACCGTATGTCCGGTCTAGAGTTATACGTCCACGTGTGACGTACGATCCTTCCTGGCTTCGCTGGCCAGCCTGGGCCGCCGCCTGCACTACTCAATCGGCAGGACCATCACCGAGGACATGCAGCAGGCCATCCTCGCCCTCCCGGTTAGGGCCGACGATCTTCGCACTCGCCACCCGTGCGGCCCGCGCCGGAACCATCGCCGCCGAAGTCCCGGAACGGGTTTAGGGGCCGCGAGACCGTCGGCCCCAGGCCACAGTCCGGTCCCGGTCTGGGTTTGGGGCCGGGGATGACCCAGACGTGCTGGGGCGAGCCCGGCACTGACACCGCGATTGCTGGTAACGACCACCTGGGCGTGTGCCGCGTGGCAGGCGGTGAACTGCCGGGCCCATGGTGCCATTTGGTTGCGATATCCAGCGACCTAGCGGATGAAGTCCCAGCTGATCCCTTCGTAGCCGCCGATCGAGTCGTGCTGCCCGCCGCTGGGCCGGAGCCCCCGCTGCGCGGCGCATGTAGTCTGCCGGTACTTGGACCGTCTTAAGAATCAACTCAGAATCAGGAACAGCATGGAAACAGGACTCCTGTGGACGATCATCGGCTCCGCTGCCGGCGTGGTTGCTCTTTGCTTCACAGCATGGCAGGTGCGCATGCAGCTTCTTGAACGGCGAGAACGGAAGGTAATGGGACAATCCACTACTGCGAATCCAGCAAAAGCCAGTATCAGTGGCCTCCCAGTTGCAGTACCGCTCGGCAGACTTCCCTCGGACGTGCGCGGGCGGAACGCATTGCTGCAAGAACTGAAAAGTTCTCTAAACTGGCGGACCCGGCCTAGGAGCAGGGCCTGGGTGCTGGCCGGCATGGGTGGTGTAGGGAAGTCAACTGTCGCTTTGTCCATTGCCGAGGCCGCGCAAAAACAAGGTTGGCGAGTATGGTGGGTAACTGCTATCAATAATATGTCTTTTACTGGAGGAATGGTTGAAATTCTCCATACCCTTGACGCACCGCTTTCCGTTATTCAAGCCGTAAGTGAAGGCGCTCCCACAGCGCCCGCTAGGGCATGGCAGTTTCTAAACGGTAGTCACTCTGGAGGCCACCACTGGGTCCTCGTATTTGATAACGCAGATGACCAAGCAGTCCTCGCCGCGGGATCGTCGACCCCAGCCGACTATACAGGCTGGCTTCGGCCCGATCCGAGCGGCACCCTGATTGTCACCACTCGAATTACCGATCCCAGGGTGTGGGGAAACCGCATATCACTTCGAGTGATCCGCCCACTGGAAACGTCTGCTGCTGCGCAAGTGCTGACCGACCTCGCCGTCGGTATTGATGACCCGACCGGCGTACAAGCAGGTGAATTGGCTGCGCGTCTCGGAGGCCTACCGCTGGCCCTCCATTTGGCTGGGACGTACTTGTCTTCGCCATTCACGCAGTGGCGCACATTCGCAGAATATAAGGAGGCACTTGATAGCAAGGGATTTCCGCAGGTACTATCCGAACTGGACGACGTCGGTGCCGAGGCGCGCGATACCATACAGCGAACATGGGAATTGTCCTTGGAAGGCTTGGCCACCGATGGGCGACCGCAGAGCCGACCCATGCTCGCTCTGCTGTCCTGCTATGCACCGGCTACCCCCATTCCGACGTCTTTGCTTGACCCGGGTAAAGTTACTTCTCTATTTGAGAGAGTAAATTCTTTCTCACACGCCATAACTCTCCCTGGAGAAGAACAAGAGCGACGTGCGGTGCGTGACGCGCTCGACGGACTGCAGCGAATTGGCCTAATTCAGATAGACGGCAGAATGAGTAACTCTGGCACTGTCACCATTCACCCGGTAGTTGCCGATGTCAACCGTAGCAGTCTTCTCGCTGGTGATCTTTTGGTGCGGTCAGCAATTGGAAGATCAGCCACTGATTTGCTCTACCACTTCGCCGCCGGGCTCCATCCGATGCAATCACAAGACTGGCCCTTTTGGCGGCAACTATTCCCGCATATTACCGCAATTCTTGAGTGGCTTGCGCCGTATCTTGAAGATGATGCCCTCATTAGTCTACTCAGTGCAGGAAATCCTGCGTCAGACGCTCTATGGCGTTGCGGCGACCTTGCCGCAGCGGAAAGTTTGGCACGCTTGTGCGTAACGGCCGCCATCCGGCTCAACAGTGATCAGCCTGCCGCACTCAGCGCGCGATACGAACTCGCAACCGCAATTGGTTTCCTCGGCCGGTATGCAGAAGGAGAACACGTAGATGATCAGCTAGATACTAATGCGGGTGTCTCTATAGACCCCAGTTCTTTGGCGCTATGGCATGCCCGCTATCAAGAGTCCGAAAGAATCCTTCGCGAAGTACTCGCGGAACAGCGACGAGCAATCGGGTCGGATCACCCTGACACTCTTCAGACCCGTTATAGGTTGGCCTGGGTTCTCGGCCTTGAGGGACACCATGCAGAGTCAGAAGAGATGTTCCGTCAATTGCTGACGGATCGTCGGCGAGTTTTCGGTGAAGACAATGTCGCCACGACGGCCACTCGTCACAGGGTTGGCTGGGTGCGCGCCCTTCAACATGATTATGCACAAGCAGAGTCGATCTTCCGGGGACTTCTACCCGATGAGCGGCGAGTGCTCACCGACGAGCACCCGGACACACTAACCACACGTCACCGGCTAGCCTGGGTTGTTGGCCTCCAAGGTCGTTTCGCCGAGGCGGAGCAGATGCATAAGGATTTGCTTCCATTCGAAAAAAGAATCCTCGGAGATGAGCACCAGGACACGCTTACGACACGCCTTCGGCTAGCATTTGCTATAACCCGGCAAGGCCGATATTCAGAGGCTGCAAAATTGTTTTGCGAGCTACTTCCAGATCAGCAGCGGGTACTTGGCGAAGGCCATCCTGATACGCTGAGTACAAAATTGCAGCTTAAACGTATGTCAATGCGGAGGTAGCCTTCGCGGGGTTCATCGTTAAGCAATTGCGGCAGATAGCAATCAAGCAGATGTTACGAACCATTAACGATGACCATTTCTTGTTGCCTGGATTGCGGCGTAGATATACGAACAATAAACCAGCACAATCTTTTCCCCACAACACATCGTCTTCATGGATGCAATTCAGGGTTCGCTGTGAGGCCTTCCCGACCTTCCCCCGCCTGCCGGGCCGGGACGTGGTCGTGGAACAGGCTCTGGGCCACGTGCAGCAGCCGGGCCGGGCTGACCGGCAGGCGGCTCGGCAGCGTGCGGCTGTTTCGGGTCGGACGCGGGGTGCTCGACCAGGGCCAGGATGCGGCTGGCCATGAAGCGCGCGGTCCGGACCGGCGTCCCGCTGCGCGTCACCTCGCTCACCTCGACCACGCCCCGCCGGTTGGCGATGTCCACCCGGCGGCCGGCCTTGGTCGCGATCACCTCGTAGGTCCGGGCCTCCTCGCCCGCGTCGATCACGATCTCAACCCGGTCACCCTTCACGCTGCCGCCTCCCGCGAGCCCGCAGAAGCGGACTTTCCTCCGGTTTTTTACCCGGCCGCCGCTGACCGAAAACAGGCGTCCGCCGCGAAGACGGCGGCCCGGACGCGAATAGCGGCGGAACGAAAAGTCACGGTCTGGTTTCAGTTGCGTCCGGGCACGGATCAGGGCGCAGCGAGGGCTGGCCTGGGCAGCCATTCCGGCGGATTATACAGAAATTGGTATGCGTAATGGCATATCGCGGCATAGCGAGATCTGGGGGGGGCATGCTGTCGGATTTTTATGCGTCTTTTTCGGCCACCTGCTTCGTGGTGCTCAGCCTATGGCTGGTGGTCGTGCAGCAGCGCTACGACGATTGGCAAGGTGACTCGGACTCAGTCCGGCAAGCGTACGGTGTCGGCCTGTACTTTTCCCTGCCCGGGATAATGACGCTGATTTCACTGGTCGACCCGACGAACCCGGTCCTCTGGCGGACGTCGTATGCCTTCGTCGCGCTGAGCGGAGCCGCCGTCTTCGCCACGGTTCACCAGGTCACCCGGCATAGGTGGGTAGCAATCGTGAACCGCACCGCGATCGCTGTCTACGGCGCGGTCGCGGTCATTGCGATCTTCGCCAATCCGCTGAACATCACAAAGGTGGCGAACCGGGCCGATGCCGTGCTGCTGTGCGTGGTCGTATTCCTGGGGGTGAACGTGGCGTGGCTGCTGCTTTTCAGCCCCGCCACCACGGCGCCCAAGAAGGCCGCCGAAGCGGGAAACCAGCAAGCGTAAACGCGGCGCCTCAACCCGTGTGCCCGGCAACGCTCGCGGGCGAGGCGGCGGCGCCAATGGCAGGTGGATAGCCCACCATCCGGCGCGCGCTACCGCCTGCCCGGGGCGGCGCTGATCAGGCCAGGGCGGGCAGCCTGTTCAGCGCGGCATCGATCCGGTCCTGCGGAAGCTCGAAGTCGTCCATCTCGCCGGACAGGTAACGCTGATAGGCGGACATGTCGAAGTGACCGTGACCGCACAGCGCGGTGAGGATGACCTTTTCCTCGCCGGTCTCGGCGCACCGCCGGGCCTCCTCGATGACCGAAGCGAGCGCGTGCGTCGGCTCGGGCGCGGGGACGATCCCCTCCGACCGCGCGAAGGTCACCCCCGCGGCGAAGCACTCCCGCTGCGGCTTGGCGACCGCCTCGAACAGGCCCAGCTCGTAGATGTGCGACAGCAACGGCGACATGCCGTGGTAACGGAGGCCGCCGGCGTGGATCGGGTCGGGCAGGAAGTCGTGGCCGAGGGTGTGCATCTTCAGCAGCGGCGTGAACCCGGCGGTGTCACCGAAGTCGTAGGCGTAG
>Ga0302326_10023582_pt1 | contig 12534 bp, 10 predicted proteins | sample Palsa_T0_3_FD_202264 | JGI IMG/M metagenome (GOLD analysis project Ga0302326, IMG submission 202264) | Peat permafrost microbial communities from Stordalen Mire near Abisko, Sweden - Palsa_T0_3 | ecosystem: Environmental > Terrestrial > Soil > Palsa > Peat permafrost | place: Sweden: Abisko... | reverse complement strand
TTTCCCCAACTACTGGACCTATCATTTGGCCCAAGAAAGGCATCGCACCCACGAGTCACGCTACGCCAATGGCATTATCCCACGGGCTGCGTGACCTCCCTCCAGGGGATCCACACCCATATGATATCGTGTCGACCCCAGATTATAGAGTTAAGGTGCTTCAGTTCTATGTGGGCGTCGGACGGGTTAGTCATGTCATCACAACGGCATATTTTACCACTGCCCGGAGCAAAATCACCCAAGGCATTTTGCTTGGGACTTCGACGGTGTCGTACATGGTTGGTACGCCGTGCCAAGTCGAGACGACATTATGACAGATAATGACGAGGCCTTATCACGTTGTTCCAATGACCATAGAGCACGACTCGCCTGCTGGTTATGTGTGGTTCGGGCCTCTAAGACTGACGCCGCTGAATGGCCGGAGCGGTCATGAACCTTGCGGGAGACGGCGATTCGATAACTATTGTCCCGATTTCTCACGAATTCCCTGATCATCCGACGAGCGCGGACGAACCTGACTGGTTGATCGTGACCGTAGACGCACATACGAGCCTTGGGTCTTGGTCTTCCCGGGCAGCATGTCTAACGGTACGGGAGGCCCAATGGATTGGGAGGTGGCTGAGGTCAGTGGTTCCCGGGCAGGGCGAGCTCGCTGTGCATGACGATGTGACCTTCGGAACCGACCTCGAATTTCAGGAGCCCGTGTTGGCTTTTGAGGCCGTCGGCGATGCCGGTTCGGGAATGAGAATACGTGTTAGAGTCTACCTCTCCTATTAACTAGCGCCGCCCTGGTTGGATAGCGACCAAGCATCGAACAGATGCGCCTACTTTGTCGATGTACTCATGACGGAAAAGGCTATCCTCGGGGCCGCGAACGTTTGGGATGCCGAATTATCGGGAATCTGATGCATGAGTCTCAGTGTCTCAATAGCTGGTTTTGCCGGCGACGACCCGGTAAACGGGGCGGACCCGAGTGGGTACGTTTGTTCGCCCGGTTCACCTGCCTCATCTGGAGTATGGCTGCCCTATACCGGACCGGTGATTGCGACCGGTGATAGCGGTGATGGCGTCTCTTCCTACAGTACGGACCTTAATTCTGCCGCAGTCAGCCCAAGCTTTCACACCTATGCGTCATGCCCAGCGGGTACTTTCGGTTTCACGGGTAACCTCGCCGTGTGGGATTGCATGACCTTGTCCCTGGACCTATCCGGGCATAAGGTCTTTATCCGTGAGGGAACAGCGAAGAGAATCAAGGCGATCAACGTCGGGCCATTCGGTTATCAACACATGAAACAGAAGCACGATATGGATCTCGATACGGCCTTTTATATCATCCAGAACACCCATGCGATATCCCAAGGTAATGATAGCTACCTTTATGAGGAGTATTTTCAAGACCCGACGGGGGGGATTGATCAGTGGGTGCTTGTCTTTGAAAATAGAACCACACAGGCTCCTCCTGACCACCACGAAATAGGCCTGATTACAGGTTATTGCCAAGGGCCGGGCCACTCATTCGAGGCGACATGTCCGAGTTGGGTCAACGGTCCACTCGGACCGGGCGGCGGGGGGGGATTTATATAGGTGGCGACGGGTGAGTTGGCTGAGGGTAATCCTCCGATAGTTTTGCTCTCTCCTGATTACGGGGCCCATCCTCCTTTGTGGATCGTAAGGGCCGATCGATCCGAGCGCCTGGCCGATCAGGGGTGGGGGGATCGCTTACCACCTGAGCTGATCGAACAGCTCGACGCCTGGTGTCAGGTCTGGGAAAAAGAGACGTTGGACTTTAGTGCCGCAAGCTGGCCGCCAGACCTGTGGAGAGAATGGACACGATCCGCTCTTTCACTCGCCGAACTTGTTCAACGTCAACTCCCCACATGGATCGTCGCCCTGGACGATCAAGAGATGGAGGCATGGCAGCTCATGCGTCCACTTTGGGACTAGTACCGCCAGCCGGGGACCTTCGCCTCCTTTGAGATCCACGCGTTGAGCGTCTCGCAGTGAAAGGCTGGCCTGGTCAACAAGTGCCAAGCCACGAGGTCGAGTGCGAGAGGGCCTGTAGGTCGGGAGCTGTCAAACGAGGAAGGGAGCAAGTTGCTTCGCACCGTGAGGCCCTCGTTCGGGTCGGTGTGACGTGGCGACGAGCGCAGTTGGTTCTGCTGTCAGCCCAGTGTATGGACGTTGCCGCGATCGCGAAGGTGGCCTTCACCAGCGTTGACAGGGTGATCTCAACATCGCTCCCGGGACCCGCCTACGGGCGATCGGCCCCCCAGTGGAGCGGGGGGCTGGCCAACAACCCACGGTCGGCATCCCCTGCCACTCGATTCCACCCAAAGGGACCTTCATTTCGGCTCCATCCGGGGGCGCCTGTCGGGTATCCCAACCCACGGCATCTCCAGGGTTAGCCCTCGTCAGGGCTTCGCGAGCTCCCGGCCAAGTCACCCACGCAGATTTCCCGGTAGGTGACACGATGATCTTTTACTTTGAGCCGGAGATCGGTCCAGTAACGAATCAACGCCCGAAGGCACTGCACCGCTGGGATGGAAGAGCCAGACGATGGACAAGATGTCAGGGGATAGTTTCCTCCCACTGTCCTCCCAATCGTGATGGCAAATAGAGGCCAGAGACGGGTCCCAGCAGCTACTCCAGGAGAGCCACCCCCTACAAAGTCCCTACTGGTAGAGGGTGTTGTCTCTTGGTGCCCCCGGCCGGATTCGGACCGGCGCAACCGGCTCCGGAGGCCGGTGCTCTATCCCCTGAGCTACGGGGGCGGCGAGCTAAGCATACTGGTAGCGCGCCGTGACCTCCCTCGCTAGCTCGACCAGGGCCAATACTGGCAGCGCCGCGCCGGCCGGCCTGCAACGATTGGTGCAGATGATATCCGACCCCCTCACGACCCAAGAGCCCGAGGATGAGCCGCCGACCGCCGGCGGCCCCAGGCGCCACGGACCCCTGCCTGCGTACCTGCTACCGATCACCGCAGACGTCGGCAGCGAGGGCCGGCTCCGCATCGGCGGCGTGGACGTGATGGACCTGGTGGAAGAGGTCGGGACGCCGGTGTTCATCTACGACGAAGAACACCTGGTCCGGCGTTGCCAGGAGGCGCGCCAAGCTTTCGGCCCCAGGGCCGCGTACGCGTCGAAGGCCTTCCTGTGCAAGGCGATGGCGGCACTGGCGCACGGGGAGGGCCTCTGTATAGACGTGTCGACTGGGGGGGAGCTCGCCGTAGCGTTGGCATCGGGTGTGCCCGGTGAACGTCTGGTCCTGCACGGCAACAACAAGTCAGAGGCGGAGCTCGAGGCGGCCATCACGGCAGGGGTGGGCCGGATCGTTGTCGACTCGTTCGACGAGATCGACCGTCTGGCGCAAGTGCTGAGCCGGCCAGATCCAGGCCAGGGAGGTTCCCTCAGGCCTCCTCCGAGCGTCCTTGTCCGGGTGACCCCCGGCATCGAGGCGCACACCCACGAGTACGTGATGACCGGCCAGGAGGACTCAAAGTTCGGCTTCGGCCTGGCCACGGGTGCCGCGGCCGAAGCAATCGAGCGGCTCAGGCACCCGACGAGCTGCGTCCGGCTGGTAGGCATCCACACGCACATCGGCTCGCAGATCTTCGCCCTCGAGAGCTTCCAGCAGACCCTGGCGGTCCTGGGGCCGTTCTTCACCGACCAAAGCCTGGAAGAGCTCTGCATCGGTGGTGGCCTCGGGGTGCCGTACGTTACCGGCGAGAGCGCGCCGTCCATAACCGAGTGGGCGAAGACCTTGCGTGGAGCGGCACGGGCCGCGGGCATCGGCGACACCGTTGTGCTCTCCGCAGAGCCGGGGCGTTCCATCGTCGCTGCCGCTGCCATCACCTGCTACACGGTCGGCACCATCAAGACGCTGCCGCGGGTGCGTACCTACGTCAGCGTGGACGGCGGCATGAGCGACAACCCGAGGCCGGTTCTCTACGGCTCGGGTTACGAGGCTTTCCTCCCGAGGGAGGCCCACGCGCTGCGTCCCCGGACCGTGACCATCGTCGGCAAGCACTGCGAATCGGGCGATGTGCTCGTGCGCGACGCCTCTGTGCCGGAAGACCTCGAAGTGGGCGATGTGCTGGCGACACCCGTCACCGGCTCCTACGGCCACTCGATGGCGTCCAATTACAACAAGGTACCCCGGCCGCCGGTCGTGTTCGTCCGGGACGGGAGCTGGCGAGTTGTGGTGCGTCGCGAGACCTACTCGGACCTGCTGGCGCTCGACAGTTAGGAAATGTCCAGGCGGCCTGGCACGCTAGCCTTCGCACATGGTCCCAAGCGAGAGCGAAGAGAGCCAGGAGAGCGGGGAAGAGATGCGGGACAGCCACCTGCAACCCTTCTCGGCTAGGCCCACCGTTCGCGTCGGCTTGCTGGGCTGCGGCAACGTCGGGGCCGCGCTTGCCCGGTTCCTGCTGAGCGACGCCAAGCGGATCGCGGACCGTACGGGGCTCCAGCTCGAGCTGGCCAAGGTGGCGGTGCGTTCGGCCACCAAAGAGCGCGACGTGCCGGGCGTCGAGGCGCTCCTTACGACCGATGCCGGAGCGGTCGTCGACGACCCCTCGATCGATGTCGTGGTCGAGGTCATGGGGGGTATTTCGCCAGCCCGTGACCTGGTGCTGAGGGCGCTCCGCAGCGGGAAGCCCGTTGTCTCCGCCAACAAGGAGCTGCTCGCGAACCACGGGGGGGAGCTTTGGGATGCAGCCAGCGACGCGGGGGTCGACCTGCTCTTCGAGGCTTCGGTGGCAGGGGGCATCCCGCTGATCCGGGCGCTGCGGGAGTCCCTCGCCGGTGAACGTATCTACCGTGTCATGGGCATCGTCAACGGCACGACCAATTACATCCTGACCCGCATGGCCAATTCCGGAGCCAGTTACCAGGATGCCCTGGCCGAGGCGCAGGGCTTGGGCTTTGCGGAGCGCGACCCGACGGCCGATGTCGAGGGCTATGACGCCGCCGCGAAGGCTGCCATCCTGGCCAATGTGGCCTTTGGCGCAAAGGTCGTGGCGGGCGATGTCTACCGGGAGGGGATCTCGGGGGTCACGGGCCAGGACATCGAGGCCGCGAAACGGCTCGGCTTCGAGATCAAGCTGCTCGCCGTCATTGAGTCCGGCCCCGACGGCTCGCTCGGCGTACGGGTCCACCCGGCGATGGTCCCGGCCGACCACCCCCTCGCAGCGGTGCGGGACTCGTTCAACGCCGTTTTCGTCGAGGGCGACGCTGTCGGCCAGCTGATGCTGCTCGGCAGGGGCGCCGGCGGCTTGCCGACTGCGAGCGCCGTGCTCGGTGACCTGGTCGACGCCGCCCACAACCTGACCGTCAGAGGGGCTGCCCGGAAGTTGGAGCTGCACGCGGTGGCCATCCGCCCGATCGACGACCTGCGCTGCGCCTACTACCTGAGCCTGTTCGTGGCCGACCGCTCGGGCGTACTTGCCGCAATCGCCGGCGTGCTCGGCCGCCACAACGTCTCGGTCCGTTCGATGGAGCAGGACGCGCCCGAGCCCGAGGCCGGACCGGTCGATATGGCTCCGCACCCCGGGGGCGAAGAGGCCCAAGCCCACCTCATGTTCGTCACCCACCCTGCCTTCGAGCGGGACATGCAGGCTTGCCTCCATGAACTGCGCAGCCTCGACGCGGTCCAGCGGATCGGCGGGCTGCTCCGGGTGGTCGGCCCTTGAGCGCACGTCCCTGGCAGGGGGTGATCGAGGAGTACCGCGAGCACCTCCCTGTGAGCAGCGCTACCCCAGTTGTCAGCCTTCTCGAAGGTGGCACTCCCCTGATCGAGGCGCGGCGGTTGTCCAAACAGCTCGGCGCCAAGGTCTGGCTCAAAGTCGAGGGCGCCAACCCGACGGGTTCGTTCAAAGACCGGGGTATGACCGTAGCCATTTCCAAGGCATTGGAAGAAGGCGCCAAGGCTGTCGTGTGCGGCTCCACCGGGAATACTTCCGCCTCGGCAGCGGCCTATGCGGCGCGCGCCGGCCTCACTTGCGTCGTGCTCATTCCCGACGGGTACATCGCTTTGGGCAAGCTGGCCCAGGCGCTCGTGCATGGTGCAAAAGTCGTTCAAGTACGGGGAAATTTCGATCGCGCGCTTGCGCTAGTGCGTGAGCTGGCGGAAAAAGAACCGGTGACCGTAGTGAATTCCATAAACCCCTATCGGATTGAGGGCCAGAAAACTGGCGCGTTTGAGGTCGTCGACATCTTGGGTGACGCTCCCGACGTACATTGCATCCCGGTCGGCAATGCCGGCAATATCGTTGCGTACTGGAAGGGGTACCGGGAGTACCAAGATGCCGGGAAGGTGCGGCACCTGCCGCGGATGTTCGGTTTCCAGGCGGCAGGCGCGGCTCCTATTGTGCTTGGCCACCCGGTCGAAAAACCGGAAACGATCGCCACAGCGATCCGCATCGGCAACCCGGCCTCTTGGTACGGTGCTACTGCTGCCGCGTCAGAGTCCGGGGGCCTGATCGGCTCCGTCACTGACGACGAGATCCTCGAGGCGTACCGGTTCCTCGCCCGCGAGGAGTCCGTTTTCTGCGAGCCCGCCTCCGCTGCAGCGGTTGCCGGGCTGCTCAAGGTGGGTGTGCCGGCGGGTTCCAGGGTCGTCTGCATCCTCACCGGCCATGGCTTGAAGGACCCGGACGTCGCCATCGGCCAGATCGCTGTCCCCAAGGCGGTCGACGCCGACCTGGCCGCGGTTCGCGAGGAGCTTGCGCTCTGAGCTCGCCGCGATGGGGGTTCCTGGCGCGAGCGCCGCATAAGCGGTATCATGGTGATTGCCCGGCTCGGTAGTACTCACGAGCGGGACCTCATCCGGAGCGGGATCTCTTAGGCGTTACCAGTGGCCAAGGCGTAGTGCCGCAGGCCAAGGCTCAGGGGAACTGTCCAGGTTTATTTGGATGCTCCGGTCGTGTTGACCCTTATTCACACACACCCACACCCCCACAGAGGTAGTCAATGAGCGACCTGCAGCTCGAGCGCTCCGTGCTCGAAGCAAAGGAGCGGGACGAGCTCTTCGCAATCGCCTTGGCCCTGGGCGCATCGCCCGCGGCACGCACCAAGAAGGCGGACCTGGTCTCACACATACTCCAGGTCACCGGCGTAGAGGAAGACGCGATGCCACCAGCCGAGAAGCCTCGTCGGGCCCGTTCCCGGCGGGCCGGCCCGACCGGCGGCCAAGACGCGGCCGGCGACAGCGGGACCGAACAGCTGGAACTGGCAAGCGCCAATGGCCACGTGGCCGAGGACGCCCCGACAGGGCACCTCGATGTGGCCACGAGCACCGGCGCGGCCGTTGAGAGCTCCGACGAGGGCGCGCCCGCAGCCAAGTTCGACAGGGCCCCCCAGTCCGACAGCGACCGGGAGAGCGACAAGGCGGTCCAAAACGATCGGGCTCGCCAGAACGGCGGGAGCTCGGCGAACGGCGCCAGCTCGGCCAACGGCGAGGGCCAGGGCGAACCCGGCCAAGGCTTCCAGCGCTCTGACCAGGGGCGCCAGCGCAACTTTGAGGCTCGCAACGGCAACGGCAACGGCAACGGCAATGCTGACCCGCGCCACGGCGAGGACCCGAACCTCGGCAATAGCCGGCGCCGGCGTCGCCGCAACCGTGAAAAGCCAGCGCGTGGCGGCGAGCGCGGGCCCGAGCGGGAGTTCACCGCACCGGCCCAGGCAGCAGAAGCGCCCTATTCGGGTGAGCTGGTGCCGTGCACTGGCCTTTTGGACCTGCGCGAAGAGGGTTACGGCTTCCTGCGCACCAATGGGTACCTGGCCAGCGCCAACGACGTTTACGTGTCGATCACCCAGGTCCGCCGTTACGGCGTACGCAAGGGCGACCTGGTGGAGGGGTCGTTCCGGCCGGCAGCCAATAACGAAAAATACCCTGCGTTGGTGAAGGTCGACTCTGTAGCAGGGATGTCCCCGGACGACGCTCGTAACAGGCCGAAGTTCGAGAACCTTACGCCACTTTTCCCGGACCAGAAGTTGGCCCTCGAAATCCCTGGGGACCCCGCCAATGTGACGGCACGGATCGTGGACCTCATCTCGCCTATCGGCAAGGGCCAGCGTGGTTTGATCGTCTCGCCGCCCAAGGCGGGGAAGACGACCGTACTCAAGCAGATAGCGCACTCGATCGAGGCCAACAACCCCGATGTCCACCTGATGGTCTTGCTTGTCGACGAGAGGCCTGAGGAAGTCACAGACATGCGCCGTTCCGTGAAGGGCGAAGTCATCGCCTCCACGTTCGACCGGCCGGCCGACGAGCACACCCAGGTTTCGGAGCTTGCCATCGAACGCGCCAAGCGCCTTGTTGAGTCCGGCCGTGACGTGGTCATCGTGCTCGATGGCATCACGCGGCTCGCCAGGGCATACAACCTCGCTCAGCCGGCGACGGGACGCATCATGTCCGGCGGTATCGACACCGGAGCCCTTTACCCGCCGAAGAAGTTCTTCGGGAGCGCGCGCAACATCGAAGAAGGTGGGTCGCTCACGATCCTGGCCACCGCTCTGGTGGAGACCGGGAGCCGGATGGACGAGGTGATCTTCGAGGAGTTCAAGGGCACAGGCAATATGGAGCTGCGCCTCGACCGCAAGCTTGCCGAACGGCGCATTTACCCGGCGCTCGATGTCAATGCTTCCTCCACCCGCCACGAAGAGCTGCTCTTCGACCGCCAACAGCTCCAGCAGGTCTGGAAGCTGCGCAGGGTCTTGAACGCCTTGGCGACCGACGGGAGCGCGGCGGCCGGCCTGGAATTATTGGTCGACAAGATCCGTTCTACTCGTAGCAATGACCAGTTCTTGGCGGAGATCGCCAAGACGCCCGCTCCTGCGATGTAGTACGGGCACTATCCTGGGGAGAACCATGAAAACCGATACCCACCCCGAGTACGTCCAGGCCAAGGTTGCCTGCTCATGCGGCAACAGCTTTACGACCCGCTCGACCAAACCCGAGCTTCACACGGAGCTTTGCAACGAGTGCCACCCCTTCTTCACGGGCAAGCAGAAGCTCGTAGACACCGGTGGTCGTGTCGAGCGCTTCGAGCGCCGCTACGGGCGGCGAGGTGCGAGGGCCGGCGCCGAGCAATAAGTGTTCGAGCGCTTGGATGAGCTGGTCGCGGAGTACGAGGATGTCGTTGCGCAACTGTCCGACCCGGCGGTACTAACCGACCAACGCCGGCTAGTCGAGCTGTCACGGCGCCAGCACGAGATCGGGCCTGTTGTAACGGCCTACAGGTCGTACCGGGACACGCAAACGGACCTCACGCTCGCTCGCGAGATGTCGGCCGACGCGGAGGGCCAGGACCGGGAGCTCCTCAACGACGAGATCAGCGAGGCAGAGGAACGGCTGGGCAGCCTGGAGGACGAATTGAAGCTCCTGCTGCTCCCCAAGGACCCCAACGACGGGCGCAATGTGATCGTCGAGATCCGGGGCGCCGAGGGGGGCGAAGAAGCCAACCTGTTCGCGCGCGACCTCTACGAGATGTACTTGCGCTACGCGGAACGTACGGGTCTCAAAGCCGAAGTGCTATCCATCGATGCCTCCCCCAAGGGTGGCCTCAACGAGGTCATGGTGCTGGTCAAGGGCAAGGACGCCTGGGCACACCTGAAGCACGAAGGTGGCCCGCACCGTGTGCAGCGCGTGCCGGTGACCGAGTCCCAGGGCCGCGTGCACACCTCGTCGGCGACCGTGACGGTGCTGCCCGAAGCTCAAGAGGTCGAGGTCCAGATCGAGGAAAAAGACCTGCGCGTCGACGTCTACCGTTCGACCGGGCCAGGGGGCCAGTCGGTCAACACCACGGACTCGGCCGTGCGTGTCACCCACTTGCCCACGGGCATCGTGGTCTCTATGCAGGACGAAAAGAGCCAGATCCAAAACCGGGCCAAAGCCATGCAGGTCCTACGCGCCCGTTTGTTGAAGGCTGAGCAGGACCGCCAATCGGCCGAGCTCTCGACTGCCCGGCGCAGCCAGGTCGGGGGCGGTGGCCGCTCGGAGAAGATCCGGACCTATAACTACAAGGAAAACAGGGTTACAGACCACAGGATCGGCCTAACCCTTTACAATCTCGACAAGGTGCTGATGGGCGAGCTCGATGAGATAGTCGATGCACTGCTTGCCGACGAGCGCGGTCGCCAGCTCGGAGGACAAGACCCTGCCTGAGCCGTGCCCAGTAGGGCGGTAGCTAGTCCGGGGAGCACTTGGCGGCCCCTTTACGAGCAGGCTGTCGAGCGTCTTGGGGACCGCAGGACCGCCCAGTGGTTCGTGGAGGATGCATCTGGCAGCTCCTGGCCGGCGGCATTGGACGAGCCTGTGCCCGCGGCCGCGCGAGAGGCCTTCCTTTCCATGCTGGCGCGCCGGGAGTCGGGTGAACCCGTGCAGTACGTCCTCGGCCACTGGGCATTTCGCAAGCTCGACTTGCTGGTGGACAGGCGAGTCCTCATCCCCCGGCCCGAAACAGAAGTAGTGGTCGAGGTTGCGCTTGTGGAGCTCGCTCTGGTCGCGCCCGCCGGGACGGGGGGGCCTCGTCGGGTTGTGGTCGACCTCGGCACGGGCTCCGGCGCCATTGCCTTGTCGATTGCCACAGAACGCCATGACGTCGACGCCTGGGCGACGGACATGTCCCGCGAAGCGCTCGCCGTGGCGTCAGCCAACCTGGCTGGCCTCGGGGCCCAGGCGGTCGGGCGTGTCCGGCTTGTCCAGGGGAGCTGGTGGTCAGCGCTGCCCGTAGAGCTGAAGGGTTCCGTAACCCTTGTGGTGGCGAACCCGCCTTACGTTGCCGAAGGCGAGATGGCCGACCTGCCGGAGGAAGTTTCCCGCTGGGAGCCACGCCAGGCGCTGGTCGCAGGCCCGACCGGGCTCGAGGCGCTCGAGGCGATCGTGGGCGAGGCGCCGGCATGGTTGGCCTGGCGCTCCACCCTTGTCGCCGAGATCGCGCCCCATCAGTCGGGAGCGGCCAAGAGCCTGGCCCTGTCGGCTGGTTTCCGGGACGTCGCCATCCGCAACGACCTTGCTGGCAGGCAGCGAGTACTCGTAGCCAAATCCTTGGCATAAGCTCCGTCGCTCATGGCGGCACTAGTGATCCCCGCGTGGGGGGACCCCCCGCCCCCCGAAGCAATAGATCTTGCGGTAAACGCCCTTGCCGGCGGCGACATAATCGGCTTGCCAACCGACACGGTTTACGGGCTGGCGGCCGACCCCTTTCATACGGGGGCTGCAGACCGCCTCTTCGCCGTCAAGGGCCGCCCGAGGAACGTCGAGCTGCCCGTCCTGGTCTGTGACGAGGCCCAGGCCCTTTCACTGTGTACAGCCGTGCCCGACGCCGCACGCCGGCTCATGAGCCTGTACTGGCCGGGGCCGCTCACCATCGTCCTTCCCCGGCGCCCCGACCTGGCAGCCGACCTCGGGGAGGAGGACGCCACGATCGGCATCCGGTGCCCGGCTCACCCGGTGCCGCTAGCGGTATGCCAGCGAATGGGCCCGATCGCGACGACCAGCGCCAACCGCCATCACGAGCCGCCGCTCACCACTGCTGAGGAGGTGGCGGAGTCGCTCGGGGCCGAGCTGGCTCTCGTCCTCGACGCCGGCCCGACCAGCGCCAAGCCCTCGACGGTGGTCGACTGCACTGGGGAGACGCCCAGGGCGTTGCGGGAGGGCCAGCTGTCATGGGACGAGATCGAAGCGGCGCTGCGCTGAACAACAACTAGGCTCGGGCTCGTGCACGCCGACAAAGAGCTCTTCGCAATAATCGAGGACGAGAAGGAACGGCAGAACACCACACTCCAGCTGATCGCCTCGGAGAACTTCACCTCCCAGGCCGTCCTGGCGGCGACCGGGTCCGTGCTTACCAACAAGTACTCAGAGGGCTACCCGGGCAAGCGCTACTACGGCGGCAACTCTGTCATCGACCGTGCAGAAGACCTCGCCCGGCGCCGCGCTTGCGAGCTGTTCGGCGCCGAGCACGCCAATGTGCAGCCTCACTCGGGCGCCAATGCCAACCTGGCCTGCTACCTGGCGGTCCTGGAGCCTGGGGACACGGTCCTCGGCATGCGCCTCGACCAGGGCGGTCACCTGACACATGGCTCGCCCGTGAACGTGAGCGGCCGCTGGTACCACTTCGTCAGTTACGGAGTTAGCGACAGCGACGAGCGCATCGACCTCGAGGCTCTCGCAGACCTGGCTGACCAGCACCGGCCCAAGCTGATCATCGCCGGTGCGACTGCGTACTCCCGCGTGATCGACCCTGAGCCCTTCCGCCGGATTGCCGATTCCGTAGGGGCGTTGCTGCTTTTTGACGCGGCGCATATTGCCGGGCTCATCGCTGGCGGTGCCCACCCCAACCCGGTCCCTTTCTCGGACATCGTGACGTTCACCACGCACAAGACCTTGCGGGGGCCAAGAGGTGGCTGCATCGTGTCCAAGGAGCCCCTTGCGCAGTCCATAGACAAGGCTGTCTTCCCCGGCCTGCAGGGGGGGCCGCTCGAACACGTCATCGCGGCCAAAGCGGTGGCCTTCTACGAGGCGTCCCAGCCC
>Ga0302326_10023581_pt1 | contig 12534 bp, 6 predicted proteins | sample Palsa_T0_3_FD_202264 | JGI IMG/M metagenome (GOLD analysis project Ga0302326, IMG submission 202264) | Peat permafrost microbial communities from Stordalen Mire near Abisko, Sweden - Palsa_T0_3 | ecosystem: Environmental > Terrestrial > Soil > Palsa > Peat permafrost | place: Sweden: Abisko... | reverse complement strand
GAACACTGGCGCATGACCGAATCCATGGTGGCGGCCGTCACCAATCGATGGCGCGAGGAGGATCATGGAATTTGGGAGATTCGCAGCGCGCGCAAACATCACGTGCATTCCAAAGTCATGTGCTGGCAGACCCTCCACTGCGCGCTGCAGGTCGCGGAGTTTCTCGGATATCAACGACCTGAATGGTTGGATTTGCAGCAGGTCATCGCCAAGGATGTTCTGGATCATGGTTGGAACGAACAACAAAAGGCGTTTTGCGCCAGCTATGGAGGCTCGGAGATCGACGCCGCCACGCTATCGGTGGGACTCAGCGGCCTGCTGCCCGCCGACGATCCTCGGTTTGCGTCCACCGTTGAGGCGGTTGAACGAGAGTTGCGCGATGGCCCCACCGTATTCCGCTATCGATATGATGATGGACTGCCCGGCATCGAAGGGGGATTTAATATTTGCACCGCGTGGTTGATCGAGGCTTACGCCCTGCTCGGCCGTCGCAAAGATGCCGAGGAATTGTTCGATCGATATGCGAATCTGGCCGGGCCCACCGAATTGATGGCTGAGGAGTACGATCCGAGAAATGGTTTGGCGCTGGGCAATTTTCCACAAGCCTACTCGCACATCGGCCTGATCAATGCAGCCCTTCGGCTGGCGCGTTGATTTCAACTTTTTTTTCTGACATCCTAAATTCGCCGATGCGTGATTTTCCGTCATCGGATTAAAATGCCGCCACCAACAAAAAGGAGTCATCATGCCCGATAGAGAAGCGATCGAACGTGCCCGGCGGGACAAACGCCAGGGGAAATCCGCCAGCACCCAGGCGGGTGAATTCATTCGCGAAGAAATTCACCATATTCGAGAGGGCAAACACGGGGCGCGATCGGCCAAGCAAGCAATTGCGATTGGTTTGTCGGAAGCGCGCCGAGCGGGCGTTGATCTACCGCCGCCGCGCAAGGGATCGATATCGGAGAAAACCCGAAAGAGCGCCCAACGGGAACATGCGCGCGGGCGGGAGGCGTCGCATCACGAAACATCATCCAAGCGATCGCAGGCCACTCTGGGAGCGCTAAAACGAGAAGGCCATCGAGCCGCTTCGCATACGGGTCTTTCGCGTCAGGCTCATTCCGCAGCCTCTCGGCGAACCGCAGGCGAGCGTTCCGCCTCGGCCCAAAAAGCGGCGCGGACCCGCGCAGCGCGATCTTCATAAATTTCAAATGGAGTTTGACCCCATGATTTCGAAATTGGCGACCGGAGAATATCGCTTGTATTCCCGGAAGAAAAACCCAAGGACAGGCAAACGCCGGAATTTAGGCACGTTTCGCACACTGGACGCGGCGAAGAAACATGAGCGGGCGGTGCAGTTTTTCAAACGGCGTGGCTGAAAATCAAAAAACTGGATTACTTGAATTCACTTTAGTAGCATGAACCGAACCGCGATCGTGCTTCCAAAGGTGTCCACATGTCAGCGCCGGCAGCTTTGAATGATGGGATGGGGAGTCTTCTTTACCCAAACGGCACCTGCCGGTTCCGCGTCTGGACTCCGAATGCTAAATCCGTTCAGTTGATGGGGGATTTCACCACTGTCCCGATCAACCTGGCATCGGAGGGAAACGGCAACTGGTCCGCCGATGTGCCCAACGTGCAGGCGCTGCAAAGATATCAATACCTGATCACCAACGTCGGCGGCGCGAACAACGACAATTCCCAGGTCTGGACTCGCGCCGACGCCCGGGCGCTGCAGGTGGAAAGCTCCGATCCAACCGCGATGAGTTATGTCATCGCTCCCTTCAATCAGGCTAATCGCCCCGCTTTTGTCACCCCGGCTTTTGAGAATTTCATCATTTATCAATTGCACGCCGGCTCCTATTGTGGGCTGAACGATCAGTTCGATCCCACTCCAAACCGGACCGCCACCTATATCGATCTGATCTCCAAGCTCGGATATATCCGCGGCCTCGGGTTCAATGCCATTGCCCTGCTGCCGATTGGCGATGTGTTTGATGACGTGAAGAACGGCGGCGTGGGCGAAGGGTATGCGACTTGCGATATGTTCGCGTCGGAAGATTGGTACGCCACGAGCAATGAACGGGCGGTGGCGGAGTTGTTGCAATTGGTGGATGCGGCGCATCAGACGGGGCTGGCCGTTATTTTCGACGTGGTCTACAACCATGCGTCGCCGACGAACAATCGCTACTGGCAATACGATGGCAATATCGCCGGGCCACCGCCCGGGGGCGGAGAATATTTCGTCAACGGCCACAAAACCCCCGACGGCGATGGATTCGCCATGTGGCAGCAGCAGGTCAAGGATTTTTTCCTCGATAATGGCCGGATGTTTCTTCGGGACTACCGGGCGGACGGAATGCGCTTCGACGCGACGCAATGGATTCAGCCGGATGCGGTCGAATACATTGTCTGGGGACTGCGAAACGAATTTCCGGATAAATATTTGATCGCGGAATATAACCCTGGCGATCCCGCCAGCGCGGCCGGCCCGCTCGATCCGTTCAACACCCTCGGCTTCGACGCCACATGGGACCTCAGCAGCCCATACCAGGCCTACAACGCCCTCAGCGGCGCCGATCCCGTCGATAATCTTCTGGCGCTCATCGGCAATTTCGGAATTCCCAACCCCTGGTGCTCGGTTCGATATCTCACAGGTTCACATGACCAAATCTACGATGGTACTGGTATCAATTGGAATTTGCGATACATCGTCGAACGATTCGGCGGACGCACCAATGGCTGGGCTTTGGCCAAGGGACGGCTGGCGTGGGCGCTCAATGTCGCGCTGCCGGGAAATCCAATGCTCTTCATGGGCACCGATGGCCATCTCGATGGTTATTGGGACCCCGACGACGAAAACGGCGAGCATCGTGTCGATTGGGCGAAAATGGGCGACCCCACCGGCGCGCCGATGCAACGCATGGTCAGCGACGTGAATAATCTCCGCGGGCAACACCCTGCCCTGCGTAGCCCGGCTGGAAATGTCGTCCATGTCGATTACCAAGGCCAGGTCGTGGCGTTCAAAAGATACACCCTCGATGGCGACATCATTCTCGTCGTCGTCAACGTCAGTGATAATCAGTGGGCTTTCCACGATTACGCCGTGAACATGGGCGGAGAGTCCGGCTCCTGGATGGAATGCTTCAATTCCCAGTCGCCCAACTACGGCGGCATCAACACAACCGGCAACTTCAACGAAACGCTCAGCGTCGCCAACAATCAATTGCTCATCAACCTGTCCAGTTGGTCCGTGGTGATGTTCCGCAAACTCTAATCTGCGAAATCCGGGTTGTTTAGGCGAGCCCGAGGTAGCGGAAATAGGCGGCGGCAAAGGAACGGTCGGCAAGTGCTTCGATCATCGGTTCGCCTTCTTCCGGCGGTGCCGCGAATTCGATGGTCGCAAGCAGCGGCCTTTGTTTTAGTTGGACCAGATCAAATGCGGGCTCAAATGGGGTCTGCCGCAATTCATTCAAAAGATGTTTCTGCAGCGCCCCGAGAGTCGCTTTGTCGGCTTCGGGGTCGCGCCCCGCGACCAACAGGCTTATGGATACCAGCACCCCACCACTTCGTCGCACGGTGGCAATTCCTGCGCTATCGGCTGTCGCGCGCCAACGCAGCTTGGTAACGCCAACGTCGGAAAGAACGACCTCCATTTCGTCGGGGCTTTTCCATAATTCTCCCGAACAACGGCCAATTAAATCAACTGCGCCGGGAATGCGTTCCAGCGTCGCATAGTCATATTCGGTAAACTGCCGCAACTCTCCCTGGGGGGTCAAGTCGGCGACGTAAAAGATTTGCATATCGGGAAGTTCCCATTAAAGACTGCGAGTCGGAAAACCCTTATAGCCGGGGGTGAATGTAGCGGTCAATTTTTTTGCATGGAACCCCAATTTTGTCCGTTGTCAGTTTTCGCAATCCGGAATTATTTTACCACCAAAATCCATCCGCGCGGGTGGAGAACGGTCTTTTTCTACCAAGGGCATCCCGAATCCGGGCAGGTACCAAACAGTCGGAGAAAAATATGAAGCGCGCATCCATCGGCGGCGAAACGCGTACTCACAAGACAACCAAATCAAATCGCTTCGAGGATGGGAACGGGAAGCACGTTCGGTCCTCGGATGAGTCGCTCGAAGGCCAGCCGTCGATAATGGGAATTCTGCGGGGCAGAGAAGTTGAAAACGACCAGCTCAATAAGAACATGTTGCTGTCGGCCCTGCTCGCGCTGAAAAAAGGTGATTTCACAGCGCGCCTACCCATGGACCTGGACGGCATGGACGGCAAGATCGCCGATGCGTTCAATGAGGTCGTGGAACTGAATCAGCGAATGGCCGAAGAATTGGCACGACTCAGCCGGGTGGTGGGTAAGGAAGGGAAGATTTCGCAGCGCGCGGAGATGGGCGATGTTACGGGATCGTGGAAGGCGTCCGTGGATTCGGTCAATGCACTCATCAGCGATCTGGTTTATCCCGTCAGCGAAACCTCCCGCGTGATCGGTGCCGTGGCAAAGGGTGATCTTTCCCAAAGCATGGCGATGGAAATTCAGGATCGACCGCTGGCGGGCGAATTCTTGCGCAATGCCCGAACCGTGAACACGATGGTGGAGCAGCTGGGCAGCTTCGCGGCGGAAGTGACCCGCGTGGCTCGTGAAGTGGGCACGGAAGGCAAGCTCGGTGGACAGGCGAAGGTGAAAGGCGTCGCCGGCACATGGAAAGATTTGACCGACTCCGTGAACACCATGGCCGCCAACCTGACCGCCCAGGTCCGCAACATCGCCCAGGTGACAACCGCCGTCGCCAATGGCGACTTGTCGAAGAAAATTACCGTGGACGTGAAGGGGGAAATTCTCGAATTGAAAAACACCATCAACACCATGGTGGACCAGTTGCGTTCCTTCGCATCGGAAGTGACGCGCGTGGCTCGTGAAGTGGGCACCGAAGGAAAACTCGGCGGACAGGCGGATGTGAAGGGTGTGGCTGGTACGTGGAAAGATTTGACCGACTCCGTGAATCTGATGGCCGGAAATCTAACGGCACAGGTGAGAAACATCGCCGTCGTGACGACCGCCGTGGCGAATGGCGACTTGTCTAAAAAGATCACCGTGGACGTGAAGGGGGAAATTCTCGAATTGAAACAGACCATCAACACGATGGTGGACCAGCTCAACAGCTTTGCATCCGAAGTGACCCGCGTGGCTCGTGAAGTGGGCACCGAAGGAAAACTCGGCGGACAGGCCGACGTGCGCGGCGTCGCCGGCACGTGGAAAGACTTGACCGACAACGTGAACCTCATGGCCGGCAACCTGACTTCACAGGTGAGAAACATCGCGGATGTGACCAAAGCCGTGGCCGCCGGCGACTTGTCCAAAAAGATCACCGTCGACGTGAAGGGGGAAATTCTCGAATTGAAAAACACGGTCAATACGATGGTGGACCAGCTCTCCAGCTTCGCCGCTGAAGTGACGCGCGTGGCTCGTGAAGTCGGTACCGAAGGAAAACTCGGCGGCCAGGCCGAAGTGCGCGGCGTCTCCGGTACATGGAAAGACCTCACCGATTCCGTGAACTCCATGGCATCCAACCTGACGGTGCAATTGCGCGACGTGTCGAAGGTGGCGACCTCCATCGCCAACGGCGACTTGACGCAGAAAATCACCGTCGAAGCCCGCGGCGAAATTCTGCAAATCAAAAACGTCATCAACACCATGGTGGGCCAGCTAAGCTCATTCGCATCCGAAGTGACGCGCGTGGCCCGTGAAGTGGGCACGGAAGGCGAACTCGGCGGGCAGGCCGATGTGAAGGGCGTCGCCGGCACGTGGAAAGATTTGACGGATTCCGTGAACTCGATGGCGTCAAACCTGACCGGTCAGGTGAGAAATATCGCCGATGTGACAACGGCCGTCGCCAAGGGCGACTTGTCCAAGAAGATCACGGTGCCGGTGAAGGGGGAAATTCTCGAGTTGAAAAACACCATCAACACGATGGTGGACCAGCTCAACAGCTTTGCTTCCGAAGTGACGCGCGTGGCTCGTGAAGTGGGCACCGAAGGAAAACTCGGCGGACAGGCCGACGTGCGCGGCGTCGCCGGTACGTGGAAGGACCTTACCGATTCCGTGAACTCCATGGCCTCCAACCTCACCGGTCAGGTGCGAAATATCGCCGATGTGACGACGGCCGTGGCCAACGGAGACTTGTCTAAGAAGATCACGGTGCAGGTGAAGGGGGAAATTCTCGAACTCAAAAACACGATCAACACGATGGTGGACCAGCTTTCCAGCTTCGCTGCTGAAGTGACGCGCGTGGCCCGTGAAGTGGGTACCGAAGGAAAACTCGGCGGCCAGGCCGAAGTGAAAGGCGTCGCCGGTACATGGAAAGACCTGACCGACTCCGTGAACTTCATGGCCCGCAACCTCACCGACCAGGTGAGAAACATTGCCGACGTTACCAAAGCCGTGGCCGCCGGTGACCTCTCCAAAAAGATCACCGTGGACGTGAAGGGCGAAATTCTCGAATTGAAAAATACCGTCAACACGATGGTGGACCAGCTTCGCTCATTCGCCTCGGAAGTGACCCGCGTGGCCCGTGAAGTGGGCACCGAAGGAAAACTCGGCGGCCAGGCCAACGTGCCGGGTGTCGCTGGCACGTGGAAGGACCTCACCGACAACGTGAACTTCATGGCCCGCAACCTCACCGACCAGGTGCGCAACATCGCCACCGTGACGACCGCCGTCGCGCGCGGCGACCTCACGCAAAAAATCACCGTCGACGTTCGCGGGGAAATTCTCGAATTGAAACAGACCATCAACACCATGGTGGACCAGCTCAACAGCTTCGCATCGGAAGTGACCCGCGTGGCCCGTGAAGTGGGCACCGAAGGAAAACTCGGTGGTCAGGCCGAAGTGAAAGGCGTCGCCGGCGTTTGGAAGGAATTGACCGACAACGTGAACTTCATGGCCGAACGTCTGACCAACCAGGTGCGCGATATCGCCAAGGTGGTGACCGCCGTCGCCAACGGTGATCTCAAACGTAAATTGACCGTGGAAGCGAAGGGTGAAATCGCTGAGTTGGCCGACACGATCAACAGCATGATCGACACGCTTGCGACGTTTGCGGATCAGGTGACCACGGTGGCCCGCGAAGTGGGCGTGGAAGGAAAACTTGGTGGCCAGGCGTCCGTGCCTGGTGCTTCGGGAACATGGCGCGATTTGACGGATAACGTGAACCAGCTTGCCGCAAATCTCACAACTCAAGTGCGCGCTATCGCTGAAGTGGCAACCGCCGTGACCAAGGGCGACCTGACACGATCTATTGCAGTCGCCGCTCAGGGAGAAGTCGCATCCCTCAAGGACAATCTCAACGACATGATCCGAAACCTCCGCGAAACGACGCTCAAAAACGCCGAGCAGGACTGGCTCAAAACGAACTTGGCGAAATTCAGCCGAATGTTGCAGGGGCAAAAGGATTTGCTCACGGTCGGCCGCTTGATTCTCTCGGAACTCGCTCCCGTGGTGTCGGCACAACAGGCCGTGTTCTACATGATGGATAGCTCATCCAAGGTGGATGAAGCATTCCTCAAATTGTTGGCCAGCTACGCATACAAAGAACGCAAAAACATCGATAATCGCTTCAAGCTCGGCGAGGGATTGGTCGGGCAGTGCGCGTTGGAGAAAGAGAAGATTCTCCTGACCAATGTGCCCAGCGACTATGTCCACATCACATCCGGCCTGGGCGAGGCCAAGCCGCTGAACATCATCGTGCTGCCGATCGTGTTCGAAGGAAACGTCAAAGCCGTCATGGAATTGGCCAGCTTCGACCGATTCAGCCCCACGCACGAGGCGTTCCTCGACCAGCTCACCGAATCCATCGGCATTGTGCTCAACACCATCGAAGCCAACATGAGAACCGAAGATTTGCTCAAGCAATCCCAATCCCTGGCCCGCGAACTGCAAAGCCAGCAGGAAGAACTCCAGCAGACCAACGCGGAACTCGAAGATAAGGCCAAGTTGCTGGCCGAGCAAAACGTCGAAGTGGAACGCAAGAACAAGGAAGTGGAACAGGCCCGACAAGCCTTGGAAGAAAAAGCCAAACAGTTGGCGCTGACATCCAAATACAAGAGCGAATTCCTGGCCAACATGTCCCACGAACTGCGAACGCCGCTCAACAGTTTGCTGATCCTTTCCGACCAACTTTCCAAGAACACCGATGGCAATCTCACCGGCCGGCAGGTGGAATTTGCCCGCACGATTCATTCCTCCGGCAACGATCTGCTCGGATTGATCAACGACATTTTGGACCTTTCCAAGATCGAATCGGGAACGGTCATTGTGGACGTCGGCGACATCACCTTCCGCGATCTGCACGATTACGTCGATCGCACATTCCGGCACGTTGCCGAGTCCAAGAAACTCGACTTTGCGGTGGAACTCGATGCCGAGTTGCCGCGCGATGTGCACACCGATGCCAAGCGATTGCAGCAGATTCTCAAGAACCTGCTTTCCAACGCGTTCAAGTTCACCGACAAGGGTCAGGTGCGGCTGGAGGTCAAGCCGGTCACCAGCGGATGGAATCAAGAAAATCAGATGTTGACCAAGGCGAAATCGGTCATCGCCTTTTCCGTCACGGACACCGGCATCGGGATTTCCCCGGAAAAGCAGGCAATCATCTTCGAGGCATTTCAGCAAGCCGATGGAAGCACCAGCCGAAAATACGGCGGCACGGGCCTGGGCCTGGCCATCAGCCGCGAGTTGGCGGTGCTGCTCGGCGGCGAAATTCGATTGGTCAGCGCGCCCGGCGCTGGAAGCACGTTCACTTTGTATCTACCGCACGTTTATGCACCGATCAAACCTGTGCGACGTAGCGCTGAGCCGGCGTTGCCGGCCACGGCGGTCCGAAGCGAACCGGCGCCGGTCGCGCCCATCGCCGAGGAATTGCTCGTCCCGCCAACGGAAGAATTTGGCGATCCCAGCGAAAGCATCACGGGCGGCGATTCAGTGCTGCTCGTGATCGAAAACGATCCCAATTTCGCCCGAATCCTCGTGGAGATGGCCCACGAATTCAAAATGAAGGCGATCGTCACATCCCGCGGCGCTTCGGGCATTGCCCTGGCCCAGGAAATTTCACCGCAGGCTATTACCCTCGACATCAATTTGCCGGACATCGACGGTTGGCGTGTGCTGGATCGGTTGAAGGATGAACTGGCCACCCGGCACATTCCCGTTCATGTGATCACGACCGACGAAGAACGCAGCCGCGGACTGCGCCTCGGCGCGATGGGCGTGCTGACCAAGCCGGTTCGCAACAAGGAATCGCTGGATGAAGTGTTCGGTCGCATCAATGCTGCCATGCAGGCCAAAACGCATCGGCTCCTCCTGGCAATCCCGCGAGAGGAGGATCGCCAGCGCATCATCGAATTGGTTGGTGGCCCGGATGTGGAAGTCATTGCCGTCAGTGACGGAGCATCGGCACGGCAAGCGCTCACCGATGAGCAGATCGACCTGCTGGTTTTGGATTGGGATCAACCCGATGTTCATCCGCTGGATCTGCTGGACGAACTGCGCGAGCAAAAGTCGCTCGCCGATCTTCCCATCCTGCTTTATTCCACGCATCCGCACAGCAAGAAGGAAGAGGGCCAAATCAAGCGGCTGACGCAAACGACGGTGCTGCGCGACGTGCGTTCACCGGAGCGGTTGATGGATGCGGTGTCGCTGTTCCTGCATCGGCCGGTCGCGCAAATGAGCGATAAGAACCGCGAATTGCTGAACGGTTTGCATCAGGCCGAAGCCGTACTGGCCGGCAAGAAGGTTCTCGTTGTGGATGATGACATTCGCAATATTTTTGCCATGACCAGCATCCTGGAACCGTTCCAGATGCACCTGTTGTCCGCCGAAACCGGGCGCGAGGCGATTGAAGTATTGCAACGAACTCCGGATATCGACGTCGTTCTGATGGACATCATGATGCCAGATCTGGACGGCTACGACACCATGCGCGCGATTCGCAAGCTGTCGAAATTCCGCGCGTTGCCGATCATCGCGCTGACCGCCAAAGCAATGAAGGGCGACCGCGAAAAATGCATCGATGCCGGCGCCTCGGATTACATCTCCAAGCCCATCGACACGCGGCAGCTTCTGGGCCTGCTGCGATTGTGGCTGCATCGGTAAACGGTAAACAAGGATGTGAACTATGACCAATCCAAATGGACCGGCCAGCATTTTGATTGTCGATGACAAGCCCGACAAATTGCTGGCTTTGGAAGCCGTACTGGAAGACCTCAATCAGCGCATCGTCTGCGCCAGTTCGGGCCGCGATGCGCTTCGGCATCTATTGTCCGAGGAATTCGCCGTCATCCTCCTGGACATCAACATGCCGGACATGGACGGCTTCGAGGCGGCGTCGCTCATTCGGCAACGCTCCAGCTCGCAGCACATCCCCATCATTTTCATCACCGCCTACGGCGACGACATCCACATGGCCCGCGGATACAGCCTTGGGGCCGTCGATTACATTCACGCGCCAGTCATCCCCGAGATGCTGCGGAGCAAAGTCAGCGTCTTCGTGGAGCTGTATCAAAAAAATTCCCAGGTGCGGCGGCAAACCGAAATTTTGCGCAAGCGCGCGACACAACTGCAACGATTGGCGGCGGCATCCATGGCCATCAACAGCGCCGGCACGATCGACAAGATGCTCCAGACCGTGACAGACAGCGCTCGCGAGGTGGTTGGCAGCCAACAATGCATCGCATTTCTGAATGCCGACTCCGCATTGGGGAGCCGCCGGGGATATACCCGCATGGCGACCAGTTTTTCCGACAAGCACACGGCCTGGCGCAATCATGAGGTCAAGCTTGACAACATTGCCACCACGGTCATCGCCCAATCTCCATCGACCACTCGGTTGAGCGATGGCGAATTTCGTGACCATCCCGATTGGGAAACGATCCGTCGGCTGGGAGTCCCGCTGGTTCAGGGTGGACTGCTGGCCGCGCCCCTCACTGATCGCGGCGGGAAGAATCTGGGATTGATTCTTCTTTTCGGTTGCATCAACTCGCAATTCAGCAGCGATGATGAGTCGATCCTGCAGCAGTTGGCTCAGATCGCCTCCATCGCCATTCAGAATACGATCTTCGCCCAGGAGCGCGAGGCCAATCGGCTCAAGGACGAATTCCTCGCAACCCTGTCGCATGAACTGCGCACTCCGCTGAATGCCATCGTCGGCTGGAGTCAACTTCTCCGTATGGAACGGCTCTCCGCCCAGGCGGGTCATGGGCTCGATGTGATTGAACGCAATGTCAAAGCGCAGACGAAACTGATCGAAGACCTGCTGGATGTTTCGCGCATTTCCACCGGGAAAATGCGGCTGAATCTGCAAAGCGTCATGCTGGTTCCCATCATCAACGCCGCCGTCGATGCCATCCGCCCAGCCGCCGAAACCAAGAATATCGATCTTTCCTTCGCCTATTCGCAGGACCATCGAATCAACGGCGACCCGGACCGCCTGCAGCAAGTGGTCTGGAATCTGCTCTCCAACGCCGTGAAATTCACGGCCAACGGAGGGCGGGTTGGCGTGACTCTCGATGCGGAGGATTCCCACGCGCGGATTTGCGTCGCCGACACCGGCAAGGGAATCGACCCGGAATTTCTTGCCTACGTGTTCGAACGTTTTCGCCAGGCCGACAGCACCACCACGCGCTCGCACGGCGGCCTGGGTCTGGGATTGGCGATCGTCCGTCATATTGTCGAATTGCATGGTGGAACGGCATCGGTGCAAAGTCCGGGGGTTGGAAAAGGATCGGAATTTTCCGTGAGTTTGCCGATGTCGATTCCATTGACTTCCGATGCCAGGCCGCGCGCAGTTTTATCTTCCGGCAATCCGCAAGCCCGTTCGCAGGAGAATTTGCCGAATCTGCATCAGAAACATGTTCTCCTGGTGGATGATGAGGCGGACGTGCGCGAATTGGTGGGCGAAGTTCTTCGGCGGTGCAATGCGAATGTTCATGCCGCCGCCTCCGTGCGCGAAGCCATGGAATCCCTTGGCCGGGCGATTCCCGACGTGCTCGTATGTGACCTGGCCATGCCGGATGAGGATGGATATTCGTTCATTCGGCACTTGCGCCGGCTTTCGCCGGACCGCGGCGGCCAGACTCCGGCCATCGCGCTGACGGCTTATGCCCGAGAGGACGATCGCCAGCGCGCGTTGGCCGCGGGATTTCAACTGCACATGACCAAACCGGTCGAGCCGCACGAACTCGTCGAGGCGATCGCGAACTTATCGTCCAAAACCGCCGCGCCTGAGCGCGATTATCCGCCTTTAGACCGCGCGGATAAATTTTAGTTTTGCCAAGACTCTGAGGTTTTGCATGGATGTTGTTATAATCACGAATCCAGAGGATGGTGTTGTAATGCGTGATGATCAAACAGGAACGGATGACCGGCGGTTGAAAGTTTTGCTTGTGGAGGATCACCAGGACAGCGCACAGGCCGTCAGTTACCTGCTTACGGCGGAAGGCTTTGATGTCGAGATGGCCGGCAACGTGGCCACGGCA
>Ga0302326_10023579_pt1 | contig 12535 bp, 12 predicted proteins | sample Palsa_T0_3_FD_202264 | JGI IMG/M metagenome (GOLD analysis project Ga0302326, IMG submission 202264) | Peat permafrost microbial communities from Stordalen Mire near Abisko, Sweden - Palsa_T0_3 | ecosystem: Environmental > Terrestrial > Soil > Palsa > Peat permafrost | place: Sweden: Abisko... | reverse complement strand
GACGCTCGCGTCCTGCTCAGCGATGGCATCGTGCGCGTCGAGCACGAGGATAACCACGTGCGCGTCCTCGATCGCCTGCAACGTCTTCGCGACGCTCACGCGCTCGACCAGATCGTCAACTTTGGAGCGGCGCCGCACCCCCGCCGTATCGATCAGTACAAAATCCCGATCGTCCTTGTGGAATGGCACAAGAATGCTGTCGCGGGTGGTGCCGGGTTTCTCGCTCGCAATTACGCGTTCGTCGCCGAGCAGACGATTGACGAGCGTTGACTTGCCGACGTTGGGCCGCCCGATGACAGCGACGCGGATGGCGTCGGGAAATTCGGTCGGCTCCGGGCGCGCATCAAGACCCGCCAGTACGTGGTCGATGAGCTCATCGCAACCCTGATCGTGACTTGCCGAGATCGCAAATACCTCGCCCATGCCGAGTGCGTGGAAATCTGCAGCGGCAACGCCCGAGTCAAGGCCCTCCGCCTTGTTGATCGCCAAGAATACCGGCTTGCCGGCGCGATGCAGTTCGCGTGCTACAAAGAGATCCTGCGAAGTCAGGCCGGCGCGCGCATCCGCCAGCAATACCAGCCGGTCGGCTTCCTCCACCGCGCGTTCGGTCTGGACGCGCATCTGCGCCTCGATACCGACGGGGTTTTCAATGAGCCCGCCGGTATCAATCACAACATAGCTGCGGGAGCCGGAGCGGCCGTAGCCATATTGACGATCGCGAGTGACCCCCGGGACGTCGGCCACGATCGCATCACGTGTGCCGGTCAGCGCATTGAAAAGCGTCGACTTGCCAACGTTAGGACGACCGACGATGGCAACGATCGGCAGCAAATGCCATCACGGCCCGGTGGTACCGGTGTTCGGAGGCGCCGGCGTCCCAGCGGGCTTACCGGGCTCGGCAGCCGGTGGCGGCGTACTAGGCGCCGCCGGCGGTGAGTTCGGCGCCGCTGGCTTATCGGCGGGCTTGGCGTGTCCGGCAAGCGGCGTCACCCGAAAGGCGTTGATGCGGCCGCGGTCGTTGATGACGACGACGAGGTTGCCCGCGACCAACGGCGCATTGCTGATTCGAAACTTTGACGTGGAGACACGCGCGGCGATCTTGCCGGTCGACTTGTCGAGCCAATGCACGTAGCCCTGATAGTCCGCCACCACGACAGCGTTGTCCGAGACCGCGGGCGCCGAGAGTCCACGATGCAGGAGCATCTTCTGATGCCAGACTTCCGCACCAGTGCGCCGCGTGAGCGCGGTCACTTCGCCCTCGGCGTTCGCCATATAAATATTGTCGTCATCGATCCCCAAGCTGCGATAGCTCGAGGCCTCGTGCGACCACCACACCTGTCCCGTGTCGAGCGCGAGCATGGCAACTTTGCCTTGAAAGCCGACCACGAAGACATCCTGGTCCGAGACCCGCACCGCCGAATCGATGTCGACGAGCCGCTCAAGCTCCGTACGCCCGCGCGGCGGCGCCACCGGGGCTTCCCACACGACCGCGCCGTCGATTGAGTTGACCGCGACCACCTTGCCATTGTCGAAGCCGCAAATCGCCAGATCGCCCGCGATCGTCGGCCGTGCGACACCGCGCAGCGACAGGCGCGGCACCGCCTGCTCCTGCTGCCACAGCTCTTTGCCGTCCGCGAGGGCGAGGCCGCGCAGCTTGCCGTCGGCAGTTCTCAGCACGATGGCGCGCGGGCCGATGGAGGGGGAGGAGAGAATCTCGCCATTTACACGAACGCGCCAGCGCACCCGGCCGCTGCCGGCATCGAGCGCAATCACATCCCCGTCGCTTGAACCCACGACGACCAGGCCGGCTCCCACGGCCGTCGCGCCGCCAAGCGGGGCTTTGGTGTGCGTGCGCCAGACCTGATGCCCGGAGGCGAGCGTGAACGCGGCGACGTCGCCCTTGCGGCCTGCGGCATACACCCGGTCGCCGTCCAGGGCGAGTGCAAGCCCGAGCCGCAGGGGTACCTTGGCTCCGCCCACGTCGTTACTCCAGATATGCTCGACACGCAGAGTTGCCTGGATGTTCGTAAGCTTCGCGGGCTTATCAATGTCCTTGTCTTTGTCTTTGTCCTTGGAGCACGCGGCGAGCGCGAGTAGGACGGCGATGACAACAAAACGGCGCATCGCTATTTTGCCCCGGCGGCGACAGGTGGCGCGCCCTCGTCCGCGACGAGATCACCGATCTTCAGGTCGAGTCTCTCCGGATCCACCGTACCGGTCGCATCCGCAGCGCGCGCCGCGCGGTACTCCTTCAGCGCCGCGGCGTAGTCCTGCTTGGCTTCAAAAGCATCCGCGCGCACCTCGTGGAAACGCGGCGCAAAGCTGCCCGGATCGACCGCGGCGAGTGTTGCCAGCGCCGCATCAGGCGCATTCTGCGCGATCTGCACGCGCGCCAGGCGCTCGCGCGCGACTAGTGCCAGGGCACGATCCGGAGTTGTCTGCATGACGGCCTTCAACTTCGCCGCGGCCTGGTCGAGCTCTCCCGCTTCGACAAACACGCGCGCCGCGATGAGATTCCCCTGATCCACGTAGGGGGATTTGGGCTGCTCGCGCTGCAGCCGATCGAGCACGGCGAGCGCACGCACGCGATCGCGGCGCGCGAAGGCGTCACCGATCTGGCGCGCCTGCGCGCCGGCCTGCCTTGCGAGCTCATCAGTGTGAGCCTGCCACCAGCGCCAGCCCCCGAGTACCAGGGCGCCCGCGGCGACTCCGGCCACAATCCACGGACCGTTCTCCTTGATCCAGGATTTGAGCCGTTCCCACTGTTCTTTTTCTGACAGATAATCGTCCACCAAGCCTCCTCAAGACACCCTAGCCGCTCGGGCGGCTCGCAAGCCGCACTAAGAGCTCTTCCACGCGCGACGCAAGCTGTGCACGCGGGCACTCCGTCTGACCGGTCTCCTGGCGCAAAGGTTTCATGGCAACCACTCCGCGCCCCAGCTCCTCGTCGCCACAAATCAGCGCCAGCGCCGCACCGCTGCGGTCCGCGCGACGGAACTGCGCTTTGAAATTCCCACCGCCGAGATTGAACTCGACCCGGCGATGCGGCAGCGCGTCGCGTAGCGCTTCAGCCATCTGGATCGCGGCGCCCGAGACCGCCGTGCCATTGACAATAAAGTACACGTCCGCCGGCACCACGGCGGGTACGCGTAGCGCCTGCAGCAGCAGGTCCACAACGCGCTCGATGCCAAGCGCAAAGCCGACGGCCGGCGTGGCCTCCCCGCCCAGCTGAGCGGTGAGCCCGTCATAGCGTCCTCCGGAGCACACTGCATCCTGCGCGCCGAGCGCATCCGTAATCCACTCGAAGACGGTGCGCGAATAATAATCGAGACCGCGCACCAGGCGCGGATTCACACGGTATGCAATGCCGATCCCGTCGAGCGTGGTGCGCAGCTCCGCGAAGTGCGCACGCGAGGCTTCATCGATGTGATCGGTGAGCAGCGGCGCCCCGGCGATCACTTCGGCCATCTCTTGATTCTTGCTGTCCAAAATGCGTAATGGGTTGCCCTGCAGGCGGCGCCGGCTATCGGCATCGAGAGCGCTCTCGTGGCGGCGGAAATAAGCGACGAGGACCTCCCGGTACGCTCGCCGCGCCTCCGGGGTGCCGAGTGAATTGATTTCCAGGCGCACTGCGGAGAGCCCGAGCCTGCGCCACAGACGCGCGCTGAGCGCGATCAGCTCCGCATCGGCGTCGGGGCCGGCAAATCCGAGTGCCTCGACGTCAAGCTGATAGAACTGCCGATAGCGTCCCTTCTGCGGACGCTCGTGGCGAAACATGGGGCCGATGCACCAGAGCTTGTGGCGCGCGCCGCGCAGCAGGCCATTTGAGATCGCAGCCCGCACGATGCCGGCCGTCGCCTCGGGCCGCAAGGTAAGGCTCTCTCCCCCCTGGTCGGTGAAGGTATACATCTCCTTCTCGACGACATCCGTGAACTCGCCGATCGCGCGTTTGAAGAGCTCGGTGTGCTCGATGAGGGGCACGCGGATCTCTTCATAGCCGTAGGAACCCGCCACTTCGCGCGCGCACGCCTCCAGGTACTGCCACGCAGGCACGTCCGCGGGCAGCACGTCGTTCATGCCACGAATGGCCTGGATCTGCTGGGCCACGCCTCAAGCCTTTCTTTTCAGAACCCACCACACGACACCCAGCAGCACCAGGCCGATCAGCGCAAAGAGTGCGGGCACCGCGAAGCGGCGCACATCCGCGAGCGGATCGACATTCGCAGGTCGCGGCGGATCTGGCAGCACGGCGCGCGCCGTCTCGTTATACACGGCTACGAGCTCGTCGCTCTTCTCCCCCACAAGATCGCTGTAACGCCGAATGTGCCCGCGGGTAAAGACCGGCGCGCCGAATATGTCGAACTCCTCGGCCTCGAGCGCGACTACGGTTTTCGGATCGACGTGCAACTTCTCAGAGGCCTGCGTGAGCGTCAATCCGACGCGCTCGCGCGCCGCGCGCAATCGTGCGCCGATGCCACTCTGGCGAGCGCTGCCCGCATCAGGTGTCATTACGCTAAGAACCCGCGTTGTTGCTGAGGTCGGAGAGCGCGCGCGCCTGCTCCGAGGTGGGATATTCCATGCGCAGCGAGCGTGCATAACGCTCGGCGGCGACACGATCCCCCATCGCGCGCGCGATGCGCACGCCAAGCAGCAGCAGATCCGGCGTGGCATCAAAGCTGTCGGTGTAATGGGTGAGCGCCGTACGCGCATCGTTCAAGCGCCCGCGCTCGAATTCCAGATTCACGAGCTGGTAGGCTGCCTCGGCGAAGTTGGGCTTGATGGCGAGCGCGCGCTGCAGGTTCTGCTTGGCCTCGTCATCACGATGCGCAGCGCGCAGGCACACGGCGATGTTCGTATACGCAGCCTCCGGGGTGCGGTAGAGAGGATTGTGCGCCGCCTCGAGGAAGTACTTAACCCCCTCCTCGGTGCGTGAGGACTTGCACAGAAAGACTGCGTAATTGTTGGCGACGTCGGGATCCTTCGGCGCCTCGCGCAACGCCGTACGGTACTCCTCATCGGCTCGCTTGGGCTCTCCCAGACGTTCGTACAGCATTCCCATCGCGCTGTGCACCTTGGGACTGTGCGGGCTTTCGCGTTCGGCGCGCTCCAGCTTTTCCTTCGCAACGGCAAGATCACCCTTTTGCAGATAGCCAATGCCGAGCTGCACGTTGTAGCCGGCGGCCTCCTCGTTGGTACTTTCCGGGTGCTGCTGCGGCATCGAGGAGCACGCTGCCAGCAGCGCGAGGAGCGCGGCTGCGCCAATGCGCGTACGCATCATCTGGGTTGTCATGGTTGTACCGCGACGCTCATGTGTTTGCCTCCGAGGCGCGCGGTTGTCCGGTCAATCACGCGGCCGGCAAGCTGTCCGCAGGCCGCGTCAATGTCCTCGCCGCGCGTGCGCCGGATCGTTGCGAGCACGCCGCGGCCGACGAGTTCGTCCCGAAAACTCTCAATGACTGCCGGCGCCGAGCGCCGGTACTGCGTGCCGGGAAATGGATTGAAGGGAATGAGATTGACCTTGGCGGGATGATCCTTCAAAAGTGCGGCGAGGGCGCGCGCCTGGCGCACCGAATCGTTAACGCCTGCGAGCATGACATACTCGAAGGTAACACTGCGGCCGTTTTGCTCATCGATATAGTGCCAACAGGCATCGAGCAATTCGGCGATCGGGTGCTTCCTGTTGATGGGCACGAGCTCGTTGCGCAACTCATCGTCGCTCGCGTGCAGCGACACCGCGAGTGCGCAATTGACCTCCTGAGCAAGCTTCCTGATCTGCGGCGCAAGTCCCGAGGTTGAAAGCGTCACGCGGCGCCGCGACAGGTCGAATCCGAAGTCATCGAGAAAGATGCGCAGCGCAGGCACCACGGCGCGAAAGTTTGCCAGCGGCTCACCCATTCCCATGAGCACGACGTTGGTCACGATGCGCTCGCCGGGCAGGCCGGTTTGCTTGCCCTCGCCGAGCTCGCGCTTGGCAAGCCACACTTGGCCAACAATTTCGGCTGTCGAAAGGTTGCGATTGAAGCCTTCCTGTCCGGTCGAGCAGAACGAACAATCCAGCGCACAGCCAACCTGCGAGGAGATACAGAGCGTGCCGCGGTCGGCTTCCGGAATGAAGACCATTTCAAAGGCCTGCGCCGCATCCGCTTTCAGGAGCCACTTGCGCGTGCCATCCGCGGATGCGTGCACGCTCATGATCTCGGGAGTGCGCACTTCGGTGCGCTCGTTGAGCAGCTTGCGAAAATCCTTGGCCAGATCGGTCATCGCATCGATCCGTGCTTCGCCCGCCTTGTAGAGCCAGTGCATCAGCTGGCGCGCGCGAAAAGGCTTGCTGCCGAGCTCCTCGACGAGCGCCTCGAGCGCGGCGCGCTCGAGGCCGAGGAGGTTCACTGTTGCGGCCGCGGGCGCGCGGATGGAAAGATCGTTGGTCACCAGTTCAGCCGCGTGGATAAAGTTCGGTCGATCGGAAAAAGAAAGCAATCTCATGGATTGCGGTCTCGGCCGCGTCTGATCCGTGTACGACATTGCGCTCGATGCTCTCGGCGAGATCCGCGCGAATCGTGCCCTTGGCGGCCTTCTTGGGATCCGTCGCACCCATAATGTCGCGGTTCTTCGCGATGGCGCCATCGCCGCAGAGCACTTGGACCACGACGGGGCCGGAACTCATGTAGCGCACGAGATCCGCATAGAACGCCCGCTCTTTGTGCACCGCGTAGAACTCGCGCGCCTCGCGCTCGCACAGCTGCAGCATGCGCGCGGCGATGACCTTAAGCCCGGCCGCCTCGAAGCGCCGGTAGACCTCCCCGATCAGATTGCGGGCAACCCCGTCGGGCTTGACAATGGAAAGCGTGCGCTCAAGCGGCATTCGAGAAACCTTTCGCGGAAAAAATGTGAAACCCCGTGAATTGCCGCAGCCTGGGCCATCGGCACGGCGCGTGAGTCTACTCCGCGGGAGACGCCCGGCAAACACGCCGGGCGCTGACTCAGACGGAAAAGCTCTCCCCGCAGCCGCATTCACCCTTCACGTTGGGATTCTTGAAGCGAAAAGCCTCATTGAGCCCTTGCTTGACGAAATCGACAATCGTGCCGTCGATGAGCTCAAGACTCACAGGATCGACGAATACCTTGACGCCGCGATCCTCGAAAATGATGTCATCCGGAAGCGCCGCATCGGCGTAGTTGATGACGTAGGCAAAGCCCGAACAGCCGGTTTTGCGGACGCCCAGTCGCAAGCCTACACCGGCTCCACGAGCGACCAAGAAGCTCTGCACGCGATGTGCTGCGGATTCAGTAAGCGATATCGCCATCGGATTCGGAAAAGTCTCCGTTACCCCATTCTACGCTGGATCAGCGGGCGGATATAAGACACGCCCGTAATGCATCTTCGACCACCAGCAGACGACCCAGTTTCTCAACCGGGACATCCAGTGCCAGCGCCCAGGCAGCAGGCTCGCCCACCGGCAGGTCCGCAAGAGCGTGACCGGGCAGTTGCTGTGTCAGCCACGCCATCGCCGCCAGAGTATGCGGGCAGCCCCGAGCCTCGAAACGTGCATCCCTCACAATGCGGCCAGCCACGCGCATATGAAAGCGCACCCAAATGTCAGCACTGGCATTTCCGGCTTCCCCGTGGAAAACGCCCGCGGCGTCCTCCAAGACACCTACACCCGGAAGCTGCGCAAAGAGCCGCCGCGCCAATGGACTCAGAACGTCAAACTCGATCGGGTCGGTATTGGGGCCTAAAATACCGCGATTATCGTCGATCGTCTGCGAAAAACTATCTGGAGAGGCGGCTCGTAGGCGCCTGACCTCTCGTCCCACCGTCTGCACCGCGATCTCGATGTCCGATTCGCTCGTTCCTCGGCCCAGGCTGAAGCGCAAAGTGCTTTGCGCGAGCGCCGTGCTGTGCCCAAGCGCACGCAGTACATACGACGGCTCCCCCGTGGCCGAACTGCAGGCCGAGCCGGTCGCCACCGCAAGCTCCGTCAAACCGGTGACCAGGCTCTCCCCATCCACGCCATCGAACGACACCGACATAATGTGCGGGATCCGCTCAGCCATCGCGCCATTGAGGTGCACGCCGCCCAAGGCTGAAAGTCCCCTCCACAGCTGCTCGCGCAGGCGCACGACTCGTTGCGATTCGCCGCTGCGGGAGCGGGCGAGCTCGCACGCCACCCCGAATCCCGCCAATTGGTGCGTTGGCAACGTTCCGGGTCTCAGACCCCGTTCTTGTCCCCCGCCAAAAGTGACCGGGCTCAGCCACGGACGGCTCGTCGAGCGCACGAAGAGTGCGCCGACGCCCTTCGGCCCGTAGAGCTTGTGAGCCGTAAAACTCAAGAAATCGACCGGCAGCGCGCGCACATCGATGGCGAGCTTGCCCACCGCTTGAGCGGCGTCGGTGTGCAGCGGGACGCCGCGCGTCGTGCAGAGCGCGGCGAGTGCGGCCATATCCTGCACGACTCCGATCTCATTATTCACCAGCATGAGGCTCACCAGCACGGTGTCGGCGCGCAGCGCGGCGGCAACCGCCGCCGGATCGATGCGCCCGGCGCGATCTGGCTCCAGGTAGGTCACCTCAAAGCCCTCCTTTTCAAGGCGCCGGCACGGGTCGAGCACCGCGCGGTGTTCGATCCGGGAGGTAACGATGTGGCGTCCCCGATCGGCGTTGCCGCGGGCGACACCGAGGATCGCGAGGTTATTGGATTCGGTGGCGCCGGAGGTAAAGATGATTTCCGCGACGTCTGCGCCGATTAGCGCCGCGACCTGCGCGCGCGCGACTTCGCTGCGAGCCTGCGCGCGTCGGCCGGCCGCATGGGTCGCTGAGGCGGGATTGGCGAAATCGCCGGCCGCGCCGAGACACTCGCTCATCGCCTGGGCGACGAGCGGATCGACCGGCGTCGTTGCCGCATAATCCAAATACAGGGGTGCCACCCTCATGAGCCGCGCGGACCTGCGGGCCGGCGCCGCTTCTGCACGGCCGTCAAGAAACCGCGCAGGATATTGACTTCGTTCTTGTCGGGCTCGGCGCGCTGCAGGAGTCTGCGCAGGCGCGCCATGAGATGCGTGCCGCTCTCGGTGCGATCGCGAAAATCGACCTCCTCGAGCACCGCCGCCCAATGCTCGTAGAGCAGTGCGAGGTCCGCAGCCGCTGCGAGCGGCACCGTGCGCGGCTCGAGTGGTTGCGGCGCGGCGCCGGCGCAGAAGAGCTCGTACGCCATGATCTGCACGGCCATCGCAAGATTGAGCGACAGATAGCTCTCGTGGGCGGGGATGCGGATCAAAAGGTGCGCGACCTCAAGATCCTCGTTAGTCAGACCCGTGCGCTCCGCGCCGAACAGCACGGCCACTGGTGCCTGCGCCGCTGCGGCGACGAGTCGCGGCGCCGCTGCGCGCGCTGCGACGATGCGGAAATTCTGGTCACGATGACGCGAGGTCGTGGCGGCAATGAATCCGCAGCCCGCGATCCCTGCGGCGAGCGTATCAACCACCTGCGCGCGCGCGAGCACGTCATCGGCGCCCGATGCGCGCGCCAGGGCTTCCGGATGTGGAAACAACTTGGGCCGCACGAGCACGAGCTCGGTGAGCGCCATGTTCTTCATCGCGCGCGCGCAGGCACCGATATTGCCCGGATGTGAGGGTTCAACTAGGACGATGCGGATCAACGGATGCTATCCTCAGTTCATGCAGCAGCCACTTCTCAATATCGCCGTGCGCGCTGCGCGCCGTGCAGGCGAGATCATCGTTCGCAGCATGTCGCGCCTCGACAGCCTGCAGATCGCCTCCAAGGGCCGCAACGACTTCGTCACAGAAGTCGACCACGCCGCCGAACGCGAGATTATCGCCGTCATCCACAAGGCGTATCCCAATCATGCCATTCTCGCCGAGGAAAGCGGCGCGAGCGGCGACGACGATACGCTGTGGATCATCGATCCGCTCGATGGCACGACGAATTTCGTGCACGGCAACCCGGTTTTTTGCGTGTCCATCGCCTGCCAACACAAGGGCAAGCTCGAGCACGCGGTCATCTACGACCCCTTGCGCCAGGAGCTCTTTACGGCATCGAACGGCGGCGGGGCGCACCTTGATAACCGCCGCATGCGCGTCACCCAGCAGCGCTCACTCGACGGCGCACTCATCGCCACGGGCTTTCCGTACCGCGCCAATACGCGCTACATCGACGCCTACATGCAGATGCTCAGGACCGTGATGATGAAGTCTGCCGGCGTGCGCCGCCCGGGCTCCGCGGCACTCGATCTCGCCTATGTTGCAGCCGGTCGCGTGGACGCCTTCTGGGAGATCGGTCTTTCTCCCTGGGACACGGCCGCGGGAACGCTCCTGATTACGGAAGCGGGCGGGCGTGTCGGCACGCTCAGCGGCGAGGTGTACACCCAAAAAGGCAATATCGTTGCGGGCGCACCGCGCGTCTACACTGCACTGCTGGCGGCGCTCGCGCGCCACGTGCCGAAGAACCTGCGCGACGAGTGACGCGCGAACCGTTGCTAAGCCGGTGCGGGCTTGCCGAGCGGACTGCGCTTATACCCGTACAGGAAATACACCAGCGCGCCGATTGCAGTCCAAATCCAGAAGCGTGCCTGCGCCTTCCCGGGCAGGCTCACGAACAGATACGCGCACCCCAGTATCGCGAGCGTGCCCACAACATTGACGGCCGGACAGCGGAAGGGTCGGGGACGATTGGGCTGGGTTTGCCGCAGCACCACCACCGCCACACTGACGGCAATGAACGCGAACAGTGTGCCGGTGTTCGACAGCTCCGCGATCTCCGAAACCGAGAACAGGCCCGCGATTACGGCGACGACGACGCCGGTGACGGCGGTGATCACGTGCGGGGTCTTGAAGCGCTTGTGCACGCGGCTGAAGACTTCCGGCAGGAGGCCGTCACGCGACATGACGAAGAAAATGCGCGACTGCCCAAAGAGCATCATCAGCACCACGGTCGGTAGAGCAAGGATTGCAGCCAGCGCGACCAGATTGCCGACGGTTACGAACCCCAAATGGCGCAGGATGTAGGCCAGTGGCTCCGTATTGCCGACGAGCTGCTGATAGGGCGTGGAGCCGATCGCGCCTGCGGCGACCAGTACATACAGCAGCGTGCAGACACCCAGGGAACCCAGGATTCCAATCGGCACGTTACGATTGGGATTGCGGGTTTCTTCCGCCGCAGTTGCCACGGCGTCAAATCCGACATAGGCGAAAAAGATGAGCGCCGCTGCCGCCATGACGCCCTTTGCCATGCCGTCGACATCGTGCGAAGCAAAGCCAAACGGCATGAAGGGGGTGAAATGCCCCCAGTCGATCCGGGGCACTATGATGAAAATGAAGGCGCACAGCGCTGCGAGCTTGACCACCACCAGAGTCGAAGTCACCGCGGCGCTGGCCCGCGTGCCGATGATGAGGAGCGCGGTGACGACGAGCACCGAACCCGCCGCCAGGAGGTTGACTCCTCCCCCGTGCACCGCAAACATTCCCGCTTTCAAGCTGAGCGGCAGCGGCGTGCCGAGGCTTTGCAACAGACCCGCCATGTAACCCGACCAACCGACGGCGACGGCAGCGCCGGAAACCGCGTACTCAAGAATCAGGTTCCAGCCGACAATCCAGGCAATGAACTCGCCCATGACGGCGTAGGAATAGGTGTAAGCGCTACCGCTGACCGGCACCATGGCCGACATCTCGGCATAGGCGAGAGCGGCAAAGGCGCACACGAAGCCTGCGATGACAAAAGACAGCATGAGGCCCGGACCGGCGCGCTCGGCACCGACGGCTGTAAGGACGAAAATGCCTGTGCCAATCACCGCACCGATGCCGAGCATGGTGAGCTGTAAGGGCCCGAGCGAGCGCCGCAGACCTTTCTTCTCGGCGAGGGCAAGGCATTGTTCCACCGACTTTCTGCGCCAGTTCATGAGGGCTCCCCGGACCTTAAGGCCTTGGATTGTAGGTGTCGGCCCGCCCGCAAGCCATCCTTATTAACGGCCGCGGCCGCGGCGCCTTGCATCCAGAAGCCTGCGCAAGCGGATATTGGTCAGCTCCACGGCGATCGCAAATCCCATGGCGAAGTACAGGTAGCCCTTAGGGATTTCGAAATGCAATCCCGACGCGACGAGCGCGCTGCCGATCAGAATCAGGAAAGCGAGTGCCAGGATCTTGATGGTCGGATAACGCTCGATGAAAGCGGCCACGGCGCGCGCGACCCACATCATGACGGCGATCGCGATGATGATGGCGGTCACCATGATGGTGAGCTGATTGGCAAGCGCCACGGCGGTGAACACCGAATCGAGCGATAGCACGATATCGATGACGGCGATCTGCAGCACGATGAAGGTGAAATTTGCGTAACGGCGTGCATTGCGCTGCGCGCGCGTGTGCTCGAGGGTGTGATGGATCTCGGTGACGCTCTTCATGAGGAGAAAGAGGCCGCCTGCGAGAAGGATCAGATCCCGTCCCGACAACGGCACGCCCGCGACGGTGAGCTGCGGATGCGTCAGCCGCGTGATCCAGACGATCGAATACAACAGCGCAATGC
>Ga0302326_10023577_pt1 | contig 12535 bp, 12 predicted proteins | sample Palsa_T0_3_FD_202264 | JGI IMG/M metagenome (GOLD analysis project Ga0302326, IMG submission 202264) | Peat permafrost microbial communities from Stordalen Mire near Abisko, Sweden - Palsa_T0_3 | ecosystem: Environmental > Terrestrial > Soil > Palsa > Peat permafrost | place: Sweden: Abisko... | reverse complement strand
CCGGGCGCGCCGCTCGACTCGATCGGCAGCTGGCTGGGCGAGGCCCTCGACGGGCGAGAGGACGCACTCCATCCCTGAGGGGCCGGTTGGCCCACCCGTCCCGCACACCCGAGCCATATCACACCCCGAGGAATCGCATCCCGAGGGATCGACACAAGGAGAAGGCACCGCAGTGGATCTTTACGAGTACCAGGGCAAGCAGTACTTCGCCCGGTTCGGCATCCCCACCTCAGCGGGAGGGGTTGCCGACACGGTTGACGAGGCGGTCGCGCAGGCCGACGCCGCCGGTTACCCGGTCGTCGTCAAGGCACAGGTCAAGGTCGGTGGTCGCGGCAAGGCGGGCGGCGTCAAGTTGGCGGCGGACGCCGACGAGACGCGGCTGCACGCCGGCAACATCCTCGGCCTCGACATCAAGGGCCACGTGGTCAAGCGGCTGTGGGTCGAGCACGCCTCGGACATCGCCAAGGAGTACTACGCCAGCTTCACCCTGGACCGTCCGAACAAGCTGCATCTGGGCATGCTGTCGGCCGAAGGTGGTGTAGAGATCGAAGAGGTGGCGGTGACCAACCCGGACGCCATCGCCATGCTGCACATCAACCCCATCGACGGTCTCGACGAGGAGACGGCCCGCTCCTGGGTCGACCGGGCCAACCTCGACGCCGAGGCCCGCGAGCAGGCCGCCACGCTGCTGGTGCGGCTGTACCACTGCTACGTCGAGGGTGACTGCGACCTGGCCGAGATCAACCCGCTCATCCTCACGCCCGAGGGCAAGGTGCATGCGCTCGACGCCAAAGTCACGCTCGACGAGAACGCGGCCTACCGGCACCCCGAGTGGGAGGAGTATGCCGACGACTCCGACATCGACGTGCGCGAGAAGATGGCCAAGGAGAAGGGTCTCAACTACATCGGGCTCAGCGGCTCGGTGGGCATCATCGCCAACGGGGCCGGACTGGCCATGAGCACGCTCGATGTGGTGACCCAGGCCGGCGGCGAGGCGGCCAACTTCCTCGACATCGGGGGCGGGGCCAACGCCGACGTGATGGCCGCCGCGCTCGAGGTGATCAACGCCGACCCGGCCGTCCGCTCCATCTTCGTCAACATCTTCGGCGGCATAACTCGGGTGGACGAGGTGGCGAAGGGGATCATCGAGGCCATGGCCCGGGTCAAGCTGAACTCGCCGGTCGTCATGAGGCTCGACGGCACCAACGCCGCCGAGGGCCGCAAGCTCCTGGCCGAGCACCTGTCAGACCGGTTGATCGCCGAGCCCACGATGCTCGACGCCGCCCGCCACGCTGTCGCCCTGGCTAAGGCCTAGGGGCGGAAGGGAAGAGAGAGAACACGTGAGCATCTTCGTAGACGAGACGACCAAGGTCGTCATCCAGGGGATCAGCCCCACGAGCCAGGGGCTCTACCACGGGCTGCGCAACAAGGCCTACGGCACCAAGGTCGTGGGTGGGACGAACCCCAAGCGTGGGGGCGAGGTGATCGAGGGGATCGCCGTGTACGCCTCGGTGGCCGAAGCGGTCAAGGAGACCGGCGCCACGGCGTCCTTCATCTCCGTGCCGCCGCGTGGGGCGGCGGACGCCATCATCGAGGCGGCCGAGGCCGGTATCGCCTTCATCGTCTGCATCACCGAGGGCATCCCGGCCCAGGACGAGGCGCTGGCCTACAACCGGTTGGTGCGCGAGTTCCCCGGCACGCGCCTCCTCGGCCCGAACTGTCCCGGCATCATCTCGCCCGGCAAGTGCAACATCGGCATCACCTCGGGTGACATCGCCCTGGCCGGTGGCCCGGTGGGCATCGTGAGCCGCTCGGGCACGCTGACCTACCAGGCGTTGCACGAGCTGTCGCAACAGGGCATCGGGCAGACCACCTGTGTCGGCATCGGGGGCGACCCCGTTCCGGGTACCAATTTCATCGACTGCCTGGCCGCCTTCGAGGCTGACCCCGAGACCCGGGCCGTCATGATGATCGGGGAGATCGGTGGCTCCGAGGAGGAGCGGGCGGCGGAATACATCGCCAACTCGATGACCAAGCCGGTCGCCGCCTACGTGGCCGGGGTGACTGCGCCCGCCGGCCGCAAGATGGGGCACGCCGGAGCCATCATCTCGGGCTCGCAGGGCACGGCCCAGGCGAAAATGGAGGCCCTCACGGCGGCCGGGGTCTTCGTGACCCAGAACCCCACCGAGTGCGGCGAGAAGATGGTGGCCATCGTGCGGGGACTGCCCTGATCCCCAAAAGTGGGCTGCACCGGGGGTTTTATACCCCCTGAGCGGGAAATTGTGCTGCTGTTGGGCTTCGGTCGACATTGCGGAGAGGCTCGCCAAAGAGTCTTGTAGCAATGGGTTTGATGTCGGTGTGCCGCGCCGCGAAGACGCGGGGAGCTGTCGCCGTGCTGGCGGCGGTGACGCTCAGCGTCCTGCTGGCCAACGACGGGGCGCCGGCCCATGCCGGCGCCCTTGTTGCCGCGGCCGCGCCGTCGGGGGTCACGGTGGCGTCGCCGCCGCCGTCCCCGGCCTTCAACGGCGACGCCGGGGACCCCGACGTGGTCGAGTCTGCCGGGACCTACTACGCCTTCACCACCGGGACACCCCTGGGCAATCACCTCCAAGCGCTGGTCGACACGTCGGGGAGCCCCCTCTCGGGCTGGGGGAGCTACACCGGCAAGACGTTCGGATCCACGGCCCTGCCGAACGTCCCCTCGTGGGAGGCGATGAACACCCAGACATCACCGGGCGTCTTCTCCTTCGACAACCACTGGGTCATGTTCTACGACGCCGCCCAGGCCGGGCACGACAGCGACACCGGATTCGACTGCCTGTCGGTGGCGACCGCGGCCAGCATCAGCCCGACGGATGCCGCCTTCACCGACACCTCGACGGGACCGCTCATCTGCCAGTCGGCGCTCGGGGGTGCCATCGACCCCAGCCCGTTCATCGACCCGGCCAACGGGAGCCCCTGGCTGGTCTGGAAGTCCAATGACGGGGGCTCGTCCCAGCCGGCCCGCATCTGGAGCGAGGAGCTCAACAGCACCGGTACCGGATTCCTGGCCGGCTCCGCCCCCACGCAGATCTTCTTCAACGACACCGCGGCCTACCCGTGGGAGGCCACGGTGGAGGACCCGTCGATGATCGCCGTCGGTGGCCAGTTCGACCTCCTGTTCAGCGGGGGGATCTACACCTCGTCGAGTTACGCGGAGGGCTACGCCGTCTGCGCCACCCCGACCAGCACCTGCACGCAGACCGACCCCAACCCGATCCTGTCGTCCTATGGCTCGGTGGCCGGCCCGGGTGGCGGCTCCTGGTTCCAAGATGCGGCGGGCAACGACTGGCTGGCCTACGGAGCCTGGACCGCCGGGTGCACCAACTACGCCTGTGGCGGGGCGCGCCGCTTGTTCGTCGCCCCGGTCACGCTCGGTGCTTCGTCGGGCACGGGTGGGATCAACGCCCCGGCGGTGGATGTCACCGACACGCCGGGCGGGCAGGGCTACTGGCTCTCGGCCTCCGACGGCGGCATCTTCACCTTCGGCGACGCCAAGTTCTACGGCTCGACGGGCAGCATGGTGCTCAACAAGCCGATCGTGAGCATGGCCGCCACTCCGGACGGCAAGGGCTACTGGCTCGTGGCCTCCGACGGCGGCATCTTCACCTTCGGCGACGCCACGTTCTACGGCTCGACCGGCAACATGGTGCTCAACAAGCCGATCGTCGGCATGGCCGCCACACCGGACGGCAAGGGTTACTGGCTCGTGGCCTCCGACGGCGGCATCTTCACCTTCGGCGACGCCAAATTCTACGGCTCGACGGGCAGCATGGTCCTCAACAAGCCGATCGTCGGCATGGCGGCCACACCGGACGGCAAGGGTTACTGGCTCGTGGCGTCCGACGGCGGCATCTTCACCTTCGGCGACGCCAAGTTCTACGGCTCGACGGGCAGCATGGTCCTCAACAAGCCGATCGTCGGCATGGCAACCAGCCCGGACGGCAAGGGCTACTGGCTCGTCGCCTCCGACGGCGGCATCTTCACCTTCGGCGACGCCAAATTCTACGGCTCGACCGGCAGCATGGTCCTCAACAAGCCGATCGTCGGCATGACCGCCAGCCCGGATGGAGGCGGCTACACCATGGTCGCCTCCGACGGCGGCGTCTTCAATTTCGGTGACGCCATGTTCTACGGCTCACCGGCCTGACGGGCGGCCCGGCAAACCGACGACCGGCCTGACGGGCGGCCCGGCAAACCGACCGCGGTGTCGCCACTAGCCTGACCCACGTGCGCCTTGGAGTCCTGGTTTCGGGAAGTGGGACGATCCTCCAGGCCATGTTCGAGGCTGGGCTCCCCGTGACCACCGTGATCTCGGATCGCCCCTGTGCGGCCCTGGCGCTGGCGCGTCAGAACGGCGCGGCCGACGAGTTGATCGACCGCTCCGGGTACGGCGGATTCGGCTCCGGCTTCGATCGAGCCGGGTACACGGCGACGGTGACGGCGACACTGGTGGCCCATCAGGTGGATCTGGTGGCCATGGCGGGCTTCGGCACGGTCATGACCCAGACGGTGCACGATGCCTTTCCCGACCGGATCCTGAACACGCACCCCGCCCTGCTGCCGGCCTTCCCCGGCTGGCACGGCGTGCGCGATGCCCTGGCGGCGGGGGTGGCGGAGACCGGCTGCACCGTCCACCTGGCGACCCTCGAAATGGACGCCGGCCCGATCCTGGCCCAGAAGGTGGTCCCGGTTCTCCCGGGCGACACCGAGGAGTCATTGCACGAGCGGATCAAGGTGGCCGAACGCTCGCTGTACCCGGCCACGGTGGCCTGGGCCCTCCGTGAGCTGGAGGGTGGGCGATCGATAGAACCAGCGGCGGCGCGGGCGCGCCGCGGCACCGAGGCAGAGGAGATGAGTTCGTGAGGGCGTTGCTTTCGGTATACGACAAGGAAGGGCTGGTCGAGCTGGCCCAGGGTCTGGTCGACCTGGGTTGGGAGCTGGTGGCCAGCGGGAACACGTCGGCGGCACTGAGTGGAGCGGGTATCGCCCACCTCGGTGTGGCCGAGGTGACCGGATCGCCCGAGATGCTCGGCGGCCGCGTCAAGACGCTGCACCCCAAGATCCACGGGGGGATCCTGGCCGACCGCAACGAGCCCGGCCACCTGGCTGACCTCGAAGCCAATGGGATCGACGCCATCGACCTGGTCGTGAGCAATCTCTACCCGTTCTCCGCCGACCCTTCGATCGAGATGATCGACATCGGCGGGCCCTCCATGGTGCGCGGCGCGGCCAAGAACCACGCCCACGTCGGCATCGTCACCGCTCCGGCCGACTACCCGGCCGTGCTGGCCGAGCTGCGGAGCGCGGGGTCGTTGTCGGCGGCCACCCGCCGCCGCCTCGCCCGCGCCGCCTTCGCGCACACGGCGGCCTACGACGCAGCCATCGTGGCCTGGCTGGACGGCGGCGGTCCCGGAGCGGTCCCCGGCGCTGACGCCGACGAGGAGGCTCTCGGACGTGTGCTGCCGCCGACGCTCCATCTGTCGCTCGAACGCACCGCCCTGCTCCGCTACGGCGAGAACCCGCACCAGCGCGGCGCCCGCTACCGCACCGCCGGCAGCACCAGCTGGTGGGACGAGGTGCAGCAGCACGGCGGCAAGGAGCTGTCGTACCTCAACCTCTTCGACGGCGATGCGGCCTGGCGGTTGGTCCACGAGCTGGCGAGTGATGCCGGGCAGCCGGCGGTGGCCATCATCAAGCACGCCAACCCGTGTGGCGCCGCGGTCGCCGACGACCTCGTCACCGCCTACGAACGGGCGCTCGAGTGCGACGTCCAGTCCGCCTTCGGCGGGGTGGTGGCCATCGGCGGAGCGGTGACGGCAGAGCTGGCTGCCGCCGTGGCCGCCGGTCCGCAGGCCGACGTGATCATCGCGTCGTCCTACGAGCCGGAGGCACTGGAGACGCTCACCAAGCGCCGCAAGGCCACGCGGCTCCTGTCGGGGCCGGCTCCCGAACGCGCCGTGCGCCAGCTGCGCAGCCTGGGTTCGAGCGTGCTCGTGCAGGACATCGACGACTTCGTGGTCCGGCGCGCCGATTGGCGGGTGGTGACCTCCCGCCAACCCACCGAGGAGGAATGGCGCGACCTGGTCCAGGCCTGGCGCGTCTGCGGGCGCACGACCTCCAACGCCATCGCCATCGTGAACGACGGGCAGGCGGTCGGGGTGGGAGCGGGCCAGCAGTCACGCGTCGTGGCGGCGGAGATCGCCGTCCAGAAGGCCGGCGCCAAGGCCAAGGGGGGGGCCGGGGCGAGCGACGCCTTCTTCCCGTTTCCCGACGGCCTGCTCGTGCTCGCCGCAGCCGGCGTCACGGCGGTCGTGCAGCCGGGTGGCTCCGTCAAGGACGCCGAGGTGATCGCCGCCGCCGACGATGCCGGGGTGGCCATGGTGGTCACCGGCGAGCGCCACTTTCGCCATTGATGGCGGCGATCCTGCTCGACGGCGAAGCGGTTGCCGCCCGTGTCCGGGCCGAGGTGGCGGACCGGGTGGCGCGGCTGGCCCACGAGGGCATCACGGTCGGACTCGGTACCGTGCTGGTCGGGACCGACGGCCCGAGCGAGCGCTATGTGGCGATGAAGCACGCCGACTGTGCCGAGGTCGGCATGGTCTCGGTCGGGGAGCAGCTTCCGGCCACGGCCTCGCAGGCCGAGGTCGAAGCGGTGGTCAGCCGGTTCAATGCCGACCCCACGGTGAACGCCTACCTGGTGCAACTCCCCCTGCCCGAAGGGCTCGACGAGGAGCGTGTCCTCTTGGCGGTCGATCCGGCCAAGGACGTGGACGGCCTGCATCCCACCAATCTGGGACGCCTCGTGATGGGAGCCCCCGGACCCCTGCCCTGCACCCCTGCCGGCATCGTGGAGCTCCTGGCGGCGTACGATGTCCCGGTGGAAGGTCGCCACGTGGTGATCATCGGGCGCGGTCTGACCATCGGCCGCCCGCTCTCCCTTCTCCTCGCCGCGAAGCGGCCCGGCTGCAACGCCGCGGTCACCGTGGTCCACACCGGTGTCGACGATCTGGCCGCCATCGTGCGGACGGCCGACGTGGTGGTGGCCGCGGCCGGACGGGCCGGCCTGGTCACCCCCGACATGATCAAGCCCGGAGCGGCCGTGGTCGGGGCCGGCACGAGCTGGGCCGGGAAAAAGCTGCTGTCCGACGTCGACGAGGGCGTGGCCGAGGTGGCCGGGTGGATCACGCCCCGGCTCGGCGGGGTCGGGCCCATGACCCGTGCCATGCTCTTGCGCAACGCAGTGCGTGCAGCCGAGCGGGCCGCATGACACCGACGGCGAGCGTCCGGGAGGACATGTGACCGAGGGAGAATACGCGGCGCGCCCCTGGGGCAACTACACGGTGCTGAGCGACGACGCCCCCGACCACAAGGTCAAGCGCATCGTCGTCGCCCCGGGCAAGCGGCTGAGCTACCAACGCCACGCCAAGCGGGCCGAGCACTGGTTCATCGTGGCCGGGACGCCGAAGGTCACCCTCGACGGCACGGTGACCGAGTTGGCGGCGGGGCAGGCGATCGACATCCCGCTCGGCGCGGCCCATCGCATCGCCAACGAAGGCACGACCGACGTCGTGTTCATCGAGGTGCAGCACGGGACCTACTTCGGCGAGGACGACATCGTCCGGCTGGAGGACGACTTCGGGCGCGTCGATCAGGAGAAGCCGGCATGACCCGGATCGCCGATCTGCTGGCGGCGGGGCAGACGTACTCCTTCGAGTTCTTCCCCCCGAAGAACGACGCCGAGTTGGCCACCCTGGCCCGCACCATCAGCGAGCTCCAGTCGCTCAGCCCCTCCTTCGTCTCGGTGACGTACCGCGGCGGGGCCGCCTCACGGCAACGCACCATCGATCTGGTCAGCGGCATCCTGCACACGACGTCGCTGAACCCCATGGCCCATCTCATCTGCGTGGCGCACACCCGCCTGGAGCTGGCCGACATTCTGGTCACGCTGCGCAAGGCGGGCGTGGAGAATCTGATGGCCCTCGGCGGCGATCCACCCGAGAACCCCGAATCGGGACCGGGCGAGCTGGCCTATGCCACCGAGCTGGTCGAGCTGGCCCGGGCCATCGGGGGGTTCTCCGTCGGCGTGGCCGCCCACCCGGCCGGACATCCGCGCTCGACCAGCCGGGACAGCGACCGGGACTTCCTGGCGGCCAAGTTGGAAATGGCCGACTTCGGGGTGACCCAGTTCTTCTTCGAGGCCTCCGAGTACGAGGGCCTGGTCGGCGATCTCGAGCGGCGCAAGGTCACGACACCGGTGCTCCCGGGCATCCTGCCCGTTACCTCGCTCGGCACCATGGGTCGTCTGGGCGCCATGGGTGCCCCCGCTCCCGCCTGGATGCAGGATCGCCTGCGCGCCGCCCACGAGGCCGGCGGGGCCGACGCCGTCCGCCAGGACGGTGTCCGGTTGGCCACCGAGCTCTGCGCCGACCTGCTCCAGCTCGGCGTCCCCGGCCTGCACTTCTACACCTTCAACACCTCCAGCGCGACGCGGGAGATCTACGCCGCACTCGGCCTCGGACCGGCGCTTGCCTCGGTCGGCTGAGCACCGGCGCCCCATCGATTGGGACGCCGCCACGTCACCCCGTAGCATCGAACGCCCGGAGTTCGCTCCCGGTACCGGCGATTCTCACTGAGAAAGGAACCCACCCCATGGCAGCAAAGGCTCCCGTCCATGTCACCGTCACCGGTGCCGCCGGCCAGATCGGCTACTCGCTCCTCTTCCGCATCGCGTCGGGACAGTTGCTGGGTGCAGACCAGCCCATCGTCCTGCGTCTCCTCGAGATCGAGCCGGCGCTGGGCGTGCTCGACGGCGTGGTGATGGAGCTCGACGACTGTGCCTTCCCGCTCGTGACCGACATCGTCGCCACCTCGGACCTCAAGACCGCGTTCGACGGCACCTCGTGGGCGCTGCTCGTCGGCTCCGTCCCCCGCAAGGCCGGCATGGAGCGGGGCGACCTGCTCAGCGTCAACGGCGGCATCTTCAAGCCCCAGGGCCGGGCCATCGCCGAGAACGCCGCCGCCGACGTGCGCATCCTCGTGGTCGGCAACCCCTGCAACACGAACTGCCTGATCGCCCGCTCCAACGCCCCGGAGGTGCCGGCCGACCGCTGGTTCGCCATGACGCGCCTCGATGAGAACCGGGCCAAGGCCCAACTGGCCCGCAAGGCGGGGGCACCGGTGGCCTCCGTGACCAACATGGCCATCTGGGGCAATCACTCGGCCACCCAGTTCCCCGACTTCGCCAACGCCCGCATCGGCGGGAAGCCGGCGACCGAGGCCATCACCGATCACGAGTGGCTGCAGGGCGACTTCATCTCGACCGTGCAGAAGCGTGGGGCGGCCATCATCGAGGCCCGGGGCTCCTCCTCGGCCGCCTCGGCCGCCGCCGCCGCCATCGACACCGTGGTCTCACTGCGCACCAAGACGGCGGCGGGCGACTGTGTCTCGGTAGCCGTGGCCAGCTCGGGGGAGTACGACGCACCCGAAGGACTGCAATTCGGCTTCCCCGTCGTGGCCGACGGCAAGGGCGGGTGGTCGGTGGCCGAGGGTTTCGACCATGACGGGTTCGCCCAGGCGCGCATCGCCGCCACGACCGAGGAGCTGCTGGGTGAACGCAGCGACGTGCAGGGGCTCGGCCTCATCGCGTGAACGTGACGTCCGCCGCGCCGCCCGGCGAACCGGCGGTTCTGGTCGAGGAGACAGAGCTCGGCGAGGCGGGTGGTGACCGTGGCGGCTCCCGGGTGTGCGTGGAGATCACCCTGTCCCGGCCGGATCGCCTGAACGCCATCGACTGGGAGATGCTGGGCCAGTTGGACGGGGTCCTCGACGACCTGGCCGCACGCGAAGACCTGTGTTGCGTCCTGCTCACCGGCGCCGGTCGGGCCTTCAGCGCCGGCGGCGACCTCAAGAGCTACATCGAGCTGCAGCGCGATCCCGTCGCCTTCCCCCGCTTCGTGGCTGACATTCATCGGGTCTTCGGTCGCCTGCGCGACCTCCCGGTCCCGGTGGTGGCCCTCGTCAACGGCGTCACCGCCGCCGGTGGACTCGAGTTGCTGCTCAACTGCGACTTCGCCGTGGTCGGGCGCAGCGCCCGCATCGCCGACGGTCATCTCAATTTCGGTCAGATGGGTGGGGGCGGTGTGCTCACCCTGTTGCCCCGCCTGATCGGGTTGCCCCGGGCCTCCGAGCTCATCTTCTCGGGCCGCTTCCTCTCGGCCGACGAAGCCGTCGAATGGGGCCTGGCCATCCGCTGCGTGGAGGACGCCGAACTGCTCGAGTACGGGCGCGGGTTCTCCCGGCAGGTGGCGACCAAGAGCCCCCTGGCCGTGGCCAACGCCAAGGCGGTGCTGCAGGGGCTCTGGGCATCGAATGGTGATCTGCCCGGCGCACTGCGCTTCGAGCGGGAGCGCAACGCCTACTACTGCCTCACCTCCGATGACGCCCCCGAGGGGTTGGCGGCCTTTGCCGAGAAGCGCACGCCGCGCTTTCGTGGGCGCTGAGCGGGCGCCCATGGCCGCGGCCGACGAGGACCAATACGGCGCGCTCGGTGTCGGGCCCCTGCCCGAGCCGGATCGTGAGAGTGCCTTCTGGTGGGATGGCCTGCGAAAGCACCGGATCCTGCTCCAGCAGTGCGGCGCCTGCGACCGGCCACGCTTCCCACCCATGCCGACCTGTCCCTGGTGCGCGTCCGCCAGCAGCGCTGTGGTGGAGTCGCCCGGGCGCGGGACCATCTATTCGTTCGTCACGGCCCACGTCCCCATCTCGCCCGGCTACGAGTCGCCGCTTCCCTACACGGTGGCCACGGTGGAGCTGGCCGAGGGGCCACGCCTCCTGGGCCGGGTGGAGCCTTCGTCGCCGGTGGCCGTCGGAGCTGCGGTCGCACCCCGTTTTGCCGAGCACCCGACCTGGACCGAGCTGTACTTTGCCCCGGACCCAGACCCAACATGACCGGCGCGGCGTGACCGGCGCGGCGTGACCGGCGCGGCGGCCGTGGTGGGTGTCGGCTTCACGCCGTTCTCCCGGGCCTCGGGGCGCAGCGTTCTGTCGCTGGCGGCCGAGGCGGTGGCGAACGCCGTCCACGACGCCGGGCTCGGCCTCGACCAGGTGGACGCCATGGGCAGCTTCATGGTGTCGGACGACTCGGTGCCCTGCGTCGCCGTCTCCAGCGCGCTGGGCCTCGGGGAGCTGCGCTCCGTCCTCGACCTGCAGCTCGGCGGGCAGGCACCCTGCCACCTCGTCTGGCAGGCCGCTCAGACCGTGGCGCGCCGCGACGCCGAGGTGATGGTGGTCTACCGGGCGCTGAACGGCCGCTCGGGGCCACGGGTCGGGTCCATGCGCTTTGCCGGCATGGGAGGCCAGTATCGCTACCCCATCGGTTACGGCGCTTATCTGATGTACGTCGGCATGTGGGCGCAGCGCTTCTTGCACGAGACGGGCCAGGGTGCCGCCGACCTCGGCGCGGTGGCCGTCGGGCAGCGGGTGTACGCGCAGGAGAACGAGCGGGCGCTGCGCCGCCAACCGCTCGCGCTCGACGAGTACCTGGCCGAGCCGTTCGTGGTCGATCCGTACCGCCGCTCCGATTGCACGGTGGAGGTGGACGGCGCCTGTGCCGTGGTGGTGACGTCGACCGAACGTGCCCGCGATCTGGCGCACCCCCCGGCGGTCGTCTCGTCGGGCTGTTACCGGGCTGGGCCCCGACCGGGCCTCGACATCGGTGACCATCTGCTGTGGGAGGACTACACGCGCAACTACACGAGCTGGCTCCGCCACGATCTCTTCGGCCGGGCCGGGGTCGGTCCCGGCGACGTGGACGTGGCCGAGATCTACGACTGCTTCACCAGCACGGTGCTGATGGGTCTCGAGGGCCTGGGGCTCTGCGGGCGCGGGGAGTCCGGGGCGTTCGTGCGATCCGGGGCCTGCGCGCTCGACGGGAAGCTCCCGACGAACACGGGGGGTGGCCTGCTGGCCGAGGGGTACCTGCACGGGATGAACACGGTGGCCGAGGCGGTCCTGCAGGTCCAGGGCCGGGGCGGGTCCCGCCAGGCGCCCCATCATGACGTGGCCGTCGTCACCTCCGGGGCGCTCATGGACGGCTCGGCGCTGATCCTCACCACCGATCGATAGCGGGTGGGAGATCGGGGGATGCGCGACGTGTTGGCGGACATGGTCACCGACCCCGAGCGCGCCGACGCCTACCGGGGTCAGGGACGCTGGGACGGGACCACGTTGTCGGGCCGGCTCGCCACCATGGCGGCCACCCGGTCCGAGCGGTTGGCCGTGATCGACCGGGACGGACGCACCGAGCACAGCTACGCGGAGCTGGCGGCCGACAGCGCCCGCTTCGCCGCCTGGCTGGGCGCGCGTGGTGTCGGCGCCGGCGACGTCGTGTCGATCCAGCTGCCGAACTGGTACGAGTTCGTGGTGGCGGCGCTCGCCACCCAATCGGTCGGTGCCGTCATCAACCCACTCCTTCCGGTCTACCGGCGCAAGGAGC
>Ga0302326_10023575_pt1 | contig 12536 bp, 19 predicted proteins | sample Palsa_T0_3_FD_202264 | JGI IMG/M metagenome (GOLD analysis project Ga0302326, IMG submission 202264) | Peat permafrost microbial communities from Stordalen Mire near Abisko, Sweden - Palsa_T0_3 | ecosystem: Environmental > Terrestrial > Soil > Palsa > Peat permafrost | place: Sweden: Abisko... | reverse complement strand
CTGGCATCCCTGCCGCAAGGTCCGAAAAGCCATGGATCGGAGGCGTCCGCGTTGTTCTACGAGGATCCGCTTGCGGTAGCGGCGATGAGTTTACGGCAAGCATCACCGGAGATGGCGCGGTCTCTTTCCCAAACGACCGCAGGAACTCCCCCAGCGGTGATCTCCGCCTACGGTGAGGAAAGCGCGATTCGCGAAGTCAGTCGAAGCGGAACGGTCGACGCCGGTGCGGTTCTGGTGGTGGCGGCAATCGCAATTCCCAACCTACTGCGGGCAAGAATTGCAGCCAATGAAGCGAGCGCCGTCGCCACGATTCGCACAGCCAACACCGCGCAGCTCATGTATTCGACTTCCTATCCACAAAGAGGCTTTGCGCGTGGTTTGGCCACGCTCGGTCCTCCTCCCGGCGGAGGGAACACTCCATCGCCCGACCACGCCAGCGTGATCGACGCAACGCTCGGAAACCCAAGTTGCACTGCCGGCACTTGGTGTACCAAGTCCGGATTCCGGTTCAGCGTTACGGCGGTCTGCAAGACACAACAGTGCGAGCAATTTGTAGTGGTCGGTACGCCGGTCAGCAGCAGCACGGGGACACGAAGCTTCTGTTCGATCTCGGACGCGGTAGTTCGTAGCAAAAATGGTCCTCCCTTGACTTCCCCGGTCTCGGTGTCGGAATGCCAGTCGTGGTCGCCCCTCCGATAGCGGAGTTCAGAAGCCCCCACGCGGGTAGACTGCTTGAGGGCTATGAATGACCCAAGTTGCTCAGCTGTCTCGAACCGCCTCGCCCACATTTGAATGACTATGTACCAATCCGCACTCGGGTTATCCCTAGCTATTGATACATCCGGTGGCTGTTGACAAACTCACTTTTCATCCCAAGCAGCCAAAAATCGGGGGATAGAAAATGTCTAGGCGACCCGAGAAAATCGATTGTAGAGCTTCCTACCCCGATTTTGTTTTTGTCGATTTTGAGAGAAAGAGTTCTTCAACAGCCAGTCACTAGTATAGTGTCCCAGTGATAACGTAATCGTGCTTCGACCGTCTATTGGATATGACGGATAATCGAAGCTTGCTCAAACTGATTCCCGAACAGAAAGAAGTCTTACAACGCTGGGCGCAGTCACGCACCCTGCCTGCCGGAGATGTGTTTCGCGCACGACTCATCCTGGCTTTGGCCGGCGGTACTACGTATCGCGAGATTGCCAGAACTATGAAAACCAGTTTGCCCACCATCGCCCGCTGGAAAATGCGGTTCGAACGGGACGGATTGGCGGGCTTGGAGGGCCGTCATCAGGGCAGTCAACCGCGAGCTGCAACTCCGAAGGTGCAAGCCCGCGTGATCCGGCGAGTGCAGCAAAAGCCAGAGGACGGCAGCACGCACTGGTCCTGCCGGAAACTGGCGACCGAGTTAGGCCTCAGCAAGTCCACGGTGCAGCGGATTCTGGCGCAAGCGCAACTGAAACCGCACCGATTGGAACGGTATATGGCCAGCAACGATCCGGATTTTGAAAACAAAGCGGCTGACATCATCGGTCTATACTTAAATCCGCCGCAGCATGCAGCTGTGTTTTGTGTCGATGAAAAGACAGCGATTCAGGCTCTGGATCGGCTCGACCCGGTCTTGCCGTTGTCGCCGGGGCGAGCCGAACGGCATGGCTTCGAATACGGCTTCGAATACTACCGCCACGGCACGCTTTCCCTCTATGCGGCGCTGGATGTGAAGACCGGCAAAGTGGAAGGCAAGACGGCCCAGCGCCACACCAGCGCCGAGTTCATCGCTTTTCTGAATCAGTTGCTCAGCAAGACGCGGTGGGCGAAGCAAATCCACATCGTGCTGGATAATCTCTCCGCCCACAAGACCAAAGCGGTGGAGGAATTCTTGCAGCAACATCCGAAAGTGCGTTTTCACTTCACTCCCACCTACTCTTCTTGGTTGAACCAGGTGGAGTTGTGGTTCGCCAAGATCCAGCGCGACGTGATCAGCCGCGGCGTCTTCACTTCCGTTGCTGATCTGGCACGAAAGCTACGCAAGTACATCGAGGCTTATGCCAAATCAGCAAAACCTTTTCGCTGGACTTATACCGATCCTCAAAAGCGGATTCGTATTAACGAAATCACTGGGACGGCTCACTAGGCCTACCTGGGAGCATTCCCAAGCCGTTTTACTTCGCGGTGCCACGCGGGCGAAAAGCCCCCCAACGAGGCCCTTGAGGTCCAATTGGCGTAACTTCGAGCTCATTGTCTCGAATAGCCTGCATGAGTCCGAACGCTAGAGAACGATGGGTACGGCGAGCTCTGATCGGGTGGTGATTCCCAACTCACAGAAACTCGATGAGCGCGTCCATGGTCTCTTGGGGTCGCTCTTCCATGAGCCAATGACCGCTACCTTTCAATTCGATCACCTTGACATCGGTTGCTACGCGCTTCATTTGCGGCCCAAGGAGTGCGGCGCTCGCCTTTTCGCCTGCGATGGACAAGACAGGCATGGTCAATTGAGTCTGAGCCATTTGCGCAAAGTCTTTTGACGTGTCGGGCCAAGAAGCGAAGTATGCCCACCCTGCTCGCATTCGCCCCACACGGGAGTAGGCAGCGACGTATGACGCGCGGTCGGCTTCTGAAAGCGAGCGAGTCCCGTCGGCAGCTAAATCGTTCCAGAAATAAGCGAAATATATCTTCTCCCTGCCTTTGACCAAGGCTTCAGGCGTGGGACCGTGAAACCGAAAATGCCAAAAATTTGGGCTGTCATAGGCTAACTCCCATCCCGGCACCCCGGGCAGAAAAGCGTCCAACACGACCAACTTTTCGACCTCGCTGGGGAACTGCGCTGCATAGGCGTATGCCACCATCAGACCGATGTCGTGTCCGACGACCCTCGCTTTGCTGATTCCGAGAGATTTCGCGAGCCCATGGCTGCGGTTTTCATATCGAGGCCGTCTTTGGGAATGTCGGAATCGCCGATTCCGGGCAGGTCCGGTGCAACAACTGTGAACCTATCTGCGAGCTCCGGAATCAATGGCCTCCACATCCGCGAGGTTTGCGTGTAGCCATGGAGAAGAATCACGGCGGGTCCGTGGCCGGCTGTGAGGTAGTGAATCTTGATCCCATTGACCTGGCCGAACCGGGATTCGATCGCATCGGGACCGGACTTGGTTTGGCTCATTCCTGCAACCGTCACTGCCAAGAACAAGCCGAGGAACACTCCTGCTTTTCGTTTCAGACCGGTTCTCATCGATTTTCCTCCGCATGCAACGATTATTTCCGTGGGGCATCTTGGTTCACTGCCTTTGAGTGATTCCAGACTATACAGTCCAGAAATAGACCTGTCAAACGGGGGCAGTTGTAGACTGGAAAGGCCCCTCTATGGCCCGGCCCAAGGAATTCGATCCCGAGTGCGCTTTAGCCAAAGCGATGAATGTTTTCTGGCGCCTGGGGTATGAAAATACCTCCCTGGAAGCGCTCATGAAGGAGATGGGCATCGCTAAACAGAGCCTCTATGACACGTTTGGCGATAAGCGCGCCTTGTACCTGAAGGCCATGGCACATTACCGCGACCAAACCAATGGCCAGATGCAGAAGATGCTGGATGAGATTTCGCCCGTCAAAGACGGTTTCGCAAAACTTCTATATGGCCTTGCCGCTGAAACACGCGAACAACATGAACGAGGCTGCCTGCTGTTGAGCGCCAACCTGCAGCGTGATCCGAAGGACGCAGTCGTGGCGGATTTCTTGCGGGATAACCAGACTAGAGTTGAAGCAATCTTTCTTCAGGCTCTCGCGAGAGCAAAAAAAAAGAAAGAGCTGTCGCTCAAGGACGACCCTGCTGCTCTGGCACGCTTCTTTGTTGTCACTATTCAAGGCATGAGAGCAATGGCCAGGCTCAAGTCAGACAGGAAAGCATTGGAACAGGTCGCCCGCATCGCACTCGCCGTCTTCAGCTCGTCCAATACAGGATAATCTGAAAGAAAGATTTGAGCTATTGTCTTGTGAAATCTTTGCACGCGTGGACTCCGAAATTGGAGCCTGATCGAACCACGCGGAGGCTTCAAAGAAGACAGCGCCTGCAGCCAGGACTATTGCGTGTTTGAGAGCATCGAGACTTTCATCCCAGCACCTCCTTCAAAGCTGGTGAAACGGTCGATGTCCGCCTAGATTTCTTAGCTCACTAAACCCGTTCGTCTTTATTTTTACTGAAAGGCCTTTCATCCCCGCTCCCGAGAAATCCACCCGCGAATAGCGGCCATGTTCAGATCGCGAAAGCACAAGCTATTTGAAATGTCTTCAGAACAGAACTGTTGGCCCTCCCGTGGCAAGTAAGCCCGTTCGAGCGGAATGGAGTTAATGTCAGAGAGATTCGCTTGAGCTAGATCGGAAAGAACGTGCCCTGGCGGCATCTCGAGGAAAAGACTACAGCCAAGCTCCTTTAGGACTGTCGTTGCATCGTGCCAACGAACACCGTGTGAAATGTTGTTTCCGAGATCGTGTGTCACTAGTTCCTTCGTCCGCAAGGCTCGCGCGTTTATGTTTCCAATGTAAATTGCTGCTGGCGTGCGGAGAGACATGTCTGAAATCCGTTCTTGAAGTTTGTCCGCCACTGGCTGGAGCAGCGGGCAGTGAGATAAGACCGAAACATGAAGCCGGACAGTTTTGCTCGCACCTTCTCGGAGAGCTTCTTCCAGAACCTTGTCCATTGCCGCGGTCGCTCCGGCAATGACAATCTGTCGCGGTGCGTTGATATTGCCCACGAACACAGGAGATTTCGGGGACGAACAAAAGCGTGGTGCTTCAATTCCGCGTGGACGATGTCGATCAACAATACCTGAGACTACAAGACTTTGTGAAAACATGGGTCAAGCCACCCACCACGCAGCCTTGGGGAACTCGGTCCATTTACTTCCGTGATCCAGATGGAAATCTCGTCGATTTCTATGCGCCGATCAAGGTGAGGGGTACTTTAAAACGCAGGAGCGAAGTGCGGCTCGATGCGAATTTCGATCAGTGCGCCGTTAATGATGGAAAGAGAAAGGCTGCGGTATTGCCATCACGTGCCCATCGTTTCAGTCAACACGCGCCAGGCCACGTCCTGTGGCGCCTGAACGCTCACGATCTTTCGAACGCTGTTCGCGTCGGTACTGGCGGACATCGTCTGCGCTGTCTTCATGATTTCTCCTTTTTGTTGTCTTCATGGTTTTCATTTCTTCGGCTCCTTCTCGTTCGGCCGCTTCTTTGAACGCGCTGAGCTCAGCGATGTGATCTGTTTCGGGTAGTTGACGCCATCCTCAAACCAGAGGCATAGCACGATGCTGTACCTCCACTACTAGTCAAGAAATCACTGAACCAGTCGTGCCAGAGTCGCTTTGCGCGTCGCCAGGCTCACTTCAGGTTAAATGCGTGGTGAACGCTTGGGAACACATCAATGTTTCTTGCCGAGATCTCGAATGTAGGCCACCAACTCTGCAATCTCGTCTTTGTTCAATCTGCCGTCATATGACGGCATCTTGTTCTTGCCTTTCGTTATGACATCGGTGAGTTTCCCATCGGACTGACTCTGCACTTCTGTTGAGGTCAGGTCGGCAGCGCCCAGTTTCTTTGCCATGGGCGTTTCGCCCTTCCCATCGGGGCCGTGACAGGCCGTACACCTTTTTTTAAACAAGGTCTCACCGCCGCCCTGTGCCTGAAGCCCTGTAGCAGAGGTAAACACCCCAACAAATACCACGCCCCACGCGAGCACTTGAATCAAATTCCGTCTCATCGAATGACTCTCCTATTAGATTTGCTTCTCAGGCCCTGTTCCACCCCACCTTTGAACGACTAATGAAACGCCAGCATCGCTATTGGCGTGGGCCAACCTATATATTGGCCGCCGCCCTCGCTCTCAACGGATCTTCTTGGACGGAGTTGATAAATCGCGTCTTCGACGATGTCGTCGGTGTCAAGCAGACTACGAGCGTACGTATACTTGCACCCGGAGGAGCACGCCATTCCGCTCTCTTTGAAGATGTGCCGCTCCCAGCCAGGGTATCTGTCATGCACGGTTACTTGTTTTGATTTCTTGACTTACTAACCGGCTGCAAGGTTCTGGGTGCATTCGTCGCGGCAGCCCAGCCGCAGATCAATGCGACATCCTGCTTTGAAAGCTTTGCTTTGCGATGAATCATTGTGTATTCAGGGAGCGGCATCTCGCCGTCGGACACGGCGTCGCAGATCAGCATGCGTTCATCCGCCGAGGGGGGCTGATTCGTCCATCCGGAGAAGTCCAGCATTTCACGGCCCTCCCTGACGTGTTTGGAGACCATCCACGATACGGGTGCGACGCGGCTGTACCATGGCCAGGTCGTGTGGCTAGAGTGGCAGTCCTGGCATGAGCGATCCAGAATCGCACCCACCTGGGGATTGATCACCTGCGACATACGGGCCCCCGAGGTTGCCGAGGCCTTGGGGGTTATGGGAATCGAAAGCAACTGTATTCCGAGAAAGACAAATGCAAATGAGATCGAAGCAAGTTTTGCTAGTCTACGCATAAAATTCCATTTCGTTTGTGGCTCAATTTTCTTTCTCGCTATTTGAGTAGCCGAGAGCAAGATTCGGAGCGCCCGTGTTGTCAAATTATTGTCAAAGCTGTGCCAACGGATCCGTGTTTTCCAGCGACGCTTTCAGGAAGTTGGAATGGAAACTGAATCCCGCGCTTCTCGATGAGGTTCTCATTTCGAGCTCGTGTCAGCGGAGCACATTTTCTACACATGAAGGAGTTGGTAGCGGATGCGGGAGACAGGTTCGGACGAATCGTCCGCAGTCGGAATTGATCCAGGACCTCTTTGTGCGAGCCTTGGATGGAGGGGACATCTTCAATGAGGGCAGTTCACCGCGCCATCGCCGCGGCCATTGGTACCAGAATTTGGCTCGAAAGACTAGAGTTTGCGATGCTGAGGTTTGGCAAGTCGAGGGAAGCGGCGCTGCATATTCAGCGTCGCTATTGGAACAACCCGCGACGCTATAGTTTCTTCACCCTTGCGAAAGTGGTCAATTCTTTTACTTGCACTTGACAAATCTGTTACACACGAAACTCCCGCCTGCGATCTAATCAAGTATCAAGAAAATGAAAAGGAGCAAACGTGACTATGAAAATACTCATTGTTGTGACAGTTCTAGCGGCAACCTTCTTGCTAATCACATCGACAATTTCTAATATGGATAAAATCGCTGTTACCGACGATTATCACGCAACAGACGCGGCCTTCCAAGATGGTACGTATCTTGGAAAGCTCGCAGCCCGACAAGCGCAACCAGCAAATGTTGCCACAAGTCGCTGGGCGACCGCCGCTGACCGAAAATCTTTCGCCGATGGGTACACAGCCGCCTATGACGAAGCTCTGGCGCACATGTTTCAGCAGAAGACCTCGGACCTGAGCAATGTAGCCGCGGCCGCGTATGGAGATGGCCTTTATTTCGGCAATCGGGACGCCGAACAGCATCAACCAGCTAACGTCACGAGTGTTCGCTGGGCTCAGTCGCAGAATGAAGAATCTTTTGTTTTGGGTTATCGTCAAGCATATGCGAAGGCGACGAACTCGTGGTTTGCAAAAGCTAAGGGGACATCGCAAGCATGGATGAACCGATAAGACGCTCGAGTTACGAGCGCCTTCAAGAAGCCCAGTTCAGGGCCACAGCCCAGCTGAGAGAGTTTCTCCAGCAGCTGACGGTGTGATCTCGACTAGGCTCCGTTCAAAGCATTGTTGATAGGTGAACGGAACCTGCCGGGAGCCAAATCTCAACTCAACTTCAGTTGGCGGCATTGAAGTGAAGAACCGTGACCACGGTGGAAGAACCGGATACTTGAAGATGGATATTGACACTGGCGGGCACTACCGACCGGACCTCCACATCCTGTGCGTATGGAGCAAATCCCGCGGCCGACACCCTCAAGTGATACGGATTAAACGGCACGTTCGTGAAACTGAACTGCCCGTTAATGTCTGTAATGGTTGTGCGGTCATAGCCACTGACCGGGTTATGAATCTCGACGCTGCCATTTGCAACCACCGCACCCGAAGGGTCGAGGACGGTACCGCTAATCGATGACGAACTTCCGCCCGACTGTGCATACACGTGAAGGCCAGGTACAAAACTGAAAACCGCCGTTAAAAGCCGCATGAAGCGATTTCTTGCAAGGAGTCAGCACGAATTCCTCCAGAAGAAATTGGTCCGTATAAAGATCAGGGCGGTTCACGGGACGGGAACCGACCTCCACACATCTCAAATTTGATCTTTAGGGGCTAGGAGGCGGGCGGACATACAGGGCAAAGGCAATCAGCCATTGCTTGGCTGAAAGCGTTTGCGGTCGGAAGGTGGGTACAACAACTGATGTGGTATGAGCCAGCGCGAACGGGACTTCAGGGGATGCTGAATGGGCAGCGACACAGACCGTACTTTAGTGCATCCGTGCGGCGCCGAGCGATTCGCAGTCGTGCCGTCCGTTGCGGATTGTCTCAACCTAACGCTGCATAGATTAGCACTATACTTCCTCGCGAGGAATAACATGGCAAATCGCTTTGGTCCAGACATCTTAATTCAAGCCCCAGATCCTAAGAAGGCCGCCCTTTTTTATGTCAACCATCTCGGATTCGAAATTACCGACAACAACCCGGAGATGATCGGCCTCCATGGCAAGCACATCAACTTGTTCATCGAGCCTGGCCCGTCCTTGGGGCCAGTCTTGGAAGTGACAGTTGACAACGTTGTCGACGCGAAGCAGCGACTAGTAGAGGAGGGGTGTGAAGTTGTCAAAGACGAGCCGGATTTTCCTCGCTGCTATGTCAAAGATCCATTTGGCCTAATCTATAACCTCACAAGCTAGGACCGGTGCGTCGGTACCAATCGAGATGGCGAGCCGATGGTCGGCAATACTGAAGTGGAGTTCCCGTGAGGGTATAGCGGCACTAAACTTCTAAGTTCCAAATCGACATGAGAGCGCCATGCGCTGAGAGAAAAGGACTGGGATGGACTCATCAACTGCTACGAGGATGTCAGTCGCGCCGACGCGTATGCCACGCTCGAATTCGCCAACACCTATTATCTTGCATACCGTGACCTTCCGTCGATCATTTCGAAACACGTGACCGGTACGGAGGCCCTTGATTTCGGTTGTGGCGCCGGCCGATGGCAATCTCGAAGAGCTCGTCAGCACGCTCGCAATCACTGCCCACTCCCGCGATGGCAGCGGAGAGAAAAGAGCCAACTCTCGCAACAAGTACCGCGAATGTCGAGAAGGAGCAACAAGTATGAGCAAAGACGTGAATCATCTCGGTCAGCCAATGGGCTTCGCCGTTCCCGGCTGGAATGAACGGCAACGGCCGCCACGCACAGCCATGAAGGGACGATTTTGCTCCGTTTTGCCGCTCGAACCAGAGCGCCATGCGGCCGATCTCTATGCCGCGAACAGCGAGGACAAAGAAGGGCGCATGTGGACCTATTTGGCCTACGGCCCATTTTCAAGTTTCGAGTCCTATCTCGCAAAGATGAATGAATCGTGGCTCAAGAAGGATTGGCATATTCACGCCATTATTGACGAGAGAGGTGTCCGAGCTTGAGTAAACGCTCGCGCAAGGTGAGGACCTAGAGGCCCGGGCACAGGCTGTACCCGCCGCTCGCAAACGTGACTCCTACATCAAGACGTAAGCCGCAGCCGCGTTAAATGTAACTTCCGTCTTCCGGTTAGCCCCTGATCCGGGTACTGTTTGTCGGCCATGACGACGATTCGCAGGCCGAGACTTCACGACAGCATCCCGGCAACCGCCTCGAAGTATCCCCTTTCCGCACTGCTCTAGGGTGTGGCAGCGGCAGTTCCTCATCATCTTTTTCAGTAACCGCTGCACTGTCTTAATCTTATCCATCAAACCGTCGAGTTCCGCCAACTTTCTGCTCGACAACTTTTGCCAGCGTTCTGAAGCCCGAGTGACATTGCCGAAACCGAAGAATAGCTGTCGAATTTCGTCCAGCGTGAAGCCGGTTTGTCGCGCTCGTTGAATGACTGCGAGCCGATAAAGCACAGTGGTATCGTAGCGTCTCTGTCCACTGATTCGCTGGGCGGGGAGAAGTATTCCGATCTGTTCGTAATAGCGGATTGCGGAAGGCTGAAGTCCAACCTGTCGCGCCACTTCGGAAATCGTTAATAGCGGCATTCATGCATTCTAGGATCGCCGCATTTCGATTGTCACCCCGAATTGACAAAAGCTTTTCACAAATACTTCTTGCCTTAAAGTCGGCTTTAACCTGCAAGATGCGGATAGTGGGCCGGTAGGACAAGGCTACCCCGTAAGGAGAACACATATGAACCAAATGAGATTGATATTCACATTTCTGTTTTTGCTTGTCTGTATCGGGAATGGCGCGGCACAAATGGACAGATCGGACGGAATGCTTCCCTTGGCGCGAACCGGAACGGATGAACATCAGCAGCAGGCCGATCATGGCGCCGCTGCACTGGACGCGCAACGAGAAAAACTCGCACTTCAGGTCTTGTTTAAGGTCGCACAGACGAAAATTGTGTCTGCTGCTGCGGCCATGCCTGCCGACAAATATGGATTTGCCCCAACGGATGGCGAATTCAAGGGCGTGCGAACCTTTGGTCAGGAGGTAAAACATCTAGCAGCGACCAACTTTATCCTGTCGGCCGCCGCGCTGGGAGAGGACCCGCCGACAGACGCAGGAGACGAGACTGGACCTGAGACTGTGCGGACTAAAGCGGAGATTCGCGATTACCTCGTCGATTCATTCGCGCATCTTGGCAAAGCGATCGACGCGATCGGCACTAGCAATCCGCCGGTTAAATCTTCTCCGATCTCTCCTCTCAAGGACGCTGAGGTAACTCGACTTGCGCTCGCAGTGGAATCGATGATTCATGCACTTAACCACTACGGGCAGATGGTGGAGTACCTCCGAATGAACGGAATCGTTCCGCCGGCCAGTCGCCCATAAAGCAGGGACTTTGGTTCGTGAGGCCGTTTTGTAAAATCGAGTGTCGGCTTGAAGTTGTAGCTACTTATCGAGATGCTCGGTGTTCAAGCAATCCGCTCTTGCAAAGGGAAGGAAGTTCAAGGGGCAAGGGGATTGCCCGTATTGCGGAAGCGCGAAGCTCTACGCGTCCGATCCGCAGACTTCAGGGAGAAAATCTACGCTGCTTTCCTGCTCAGACTTGCGAGATGCTACAGCTGTATGCACCGCCATTTGCGGTTGCCTTTCTTTCCAGCGGCTAACGTCCCGAAGAACGCGAAGTGCCCTTCGCGGACAAGCGGAATTGACAATCATTTTCCCTTCCATGAGCGTATGGTCTTCAAGTCCTGCCAGTCGCAATTGACGCAGACGGGCAGCGGCACGGTTCCAGCATTCATCCTCCCCGAAGGTGAACGTGGCCATTGCGTGACAGAAGAGCGGGCCAAAGAACTCACCATCGAATTCCTCATATGGATCACGGGTACGCCGAAAACAATCGTCGTAACTGAGGCGTTCACCTCAGCAACTCGGCGACAATGGCTTCGACGTGGATGATGGTTGTATCGAGAAACGCGATGCCCGGACTGGCGGTGTCGCGCAAGAGTAATGGGAGCTCGGTGCCGGCGAGGACCAATGCTTCAATGCCATCTTCGCTCCTCATCCTTTGCGCAATGTTCAGAATGTCTGTCCTGGTTTCAGGCAAAAATCGGTTTTTCAGCAGTTCACCTATGTACTTCCCGTGGATGAACTCCTGTTCTGATTCCTTGGGTCGAACCAGGGCGATTCCGGCTCGCTGAAACTCCTCCGGGTAAAAGCTCGCCCGCATAGTAAACCCCGTTCCAAACAGGCCTACTTTTTTCAGACCAAGCGCCCTGGCGTAATCACAAGTGACGCGCACAATGCTGAGAAGGGGTATCGGCGAACGGCGCTGGACCTCTTCGAAAACCAGGTGCGGCGTGTTCGCTGCGATAAAACCAAAGTTCGCGCGTGCACGTACCAGCAACTCCACACCGGTGGTGAGATAGTCGGCCAACTCACCGAGCCGTCCATTGTCAAGGAGCGCTATCCCCTTATCAACGTCCAGGCTGTTGATGATCACGTGCGGATATCCCTCATCCGGCTTGAGGGCGCGAAAGCGCGCAATGATGGCGCGATAGTAGTCAACCGTAGACTCAGGGCCAAGCCCCCCGATCATCCCCGCGGTTCGCATGTTACCGGCAGGAGATGCGTGGTGGGCACTGTAGGATTCGACTATAAGGGCCGGTATAGATCCCCAGTTGGTAACGCCGCGGATTGCCGGAACGGCCCCGCGTCGGCGGGCAGTGAGGCAGAGAAGACGATGGTTCTTCTCCGCTTTCAACACGCGCACGCGAGAACCTAAGAATCCATCTCCATCCGCTCTAGGGCGCGTCTTGAAGCCATCCTGTCGAGGTTCTGGCAAAGAGTCCTAAGCTTCTTAGACCGGGAATGATATTCGTGGAGTTGGGAGGGTGTTATAGGGCGCTCGCTGTCCAAGTGTTTTGATTTGAATGTCAATCAGCAGGCAGGCCTCG